>JAABUQ010001398.1_pt1 | contig 52293 bp, 49 predicted proteins | sample 5560001 | NCBI WGS metagenome assembly JAABUQ01 (sample SAMN10711888, study PRJNA513371) | rock metagenome | isolation source: Antarctica rocks | place: Antarctica: Victoria Land, Finger Mt nord | collected 2015-12-18
CGGCGATGCCTGCCCACCCAAACTCCCCAGACCCGAACTCGCTACCCCCGCCAGCGGCTGCCCAAAAAATCCCTTCACCGTCGTCTTCTGCTCGCCCAGGTGGATCAGCCGCCAGTCCGCCTTGCCTGTGGTCGGATCCACGTACTTCTGCCGCAGAAACCGGATGTTGTTCGACTTCTCCAGCTGCTCCAGCGTCCCCGGGTAATGCCCAAACTTCTTGTAGTACAGCTGCATCGCACGCACATACTGGTTGCCCCGATGCACCGCCTCCACCTCCCGCTCCCGTCGCAGCTGCCGAGCCACCGTCGGCGCCGCCAGACTTAGAACCAGAAGCACGAGGAAGATGGCCACGATCGCTCCCAGCAGAAGAAATCCCTCTTCCAGGCTTTTACCTCCTCCGCCACGTCCGTCTCGCAGGCCCTGCATCAGTTCACCAGCAGCGGCAGCGTCTGACGGTTGTTGTTCACCAGATCCTCGACCACCATCGAGTTTGCCGCGATCGACACCACCTTGTACCGCCGCTGCACAATGTCGCCCGGTGACGCCAGAAACACATCCTCTCCCCGCAGCAGGAACGCCTGCCGTACCCCCGCCGCCACCGTCGCCGTCCCAAAGAACTTCAGATCGATTGGAGGTGGCGGAGGCGGACCCACCGGCCCCGCATACACCGGCGCCAGCACAATCGGCTTTGGCCTGGGCCCCGCCACCGGCTTCGGCAACGCGACCAGAACGCTCGTCCCCGAAAAAATATTCCGCCCCGTGCCCGAGTACACCAGAGCCTCCGTCACCAGCATCGGCCCCATACGCAGCGTAGGATCCAGCTCCGCGGCCGTCATCCCAACCCGCTTGCTTCCCGATCCCGACGCCCGGGATCCCGTCGTCGCCCCCGACCCACCCTCCGCCCCTGCCCCCGTACCTGGAGCACTCACCGTCGTCACCACCGGCGCCGGCGAAGCGCTCGGCACCCCACCCGAATCACTCAGCTCGAAGTACAACACCGCCGCTGCCAAAACCGCAAATACGCCAACTACCAGGATCTTCGTCTGCTGGTCTGTCATCGCGTGGAGCCCTCCTCGGCAACCGGAGCAGCGTCGGGAGAACCCGTCGTCTCCGCCACAGGCAAAGCCATCGCGCGATCCGTCATCTCCCCCGGCCCTGCCGTCCGCAGGTACGTCGTTAGCCTCAGCCGCAGACCAACCGTCCCACTCTGCTGCCCGCTCAGCGCCACCCCGCCGATCACGAAAAACATCCGATCCCGCTCCACCGAGTTGATGAACTGCACCAGCGCCCGGTAGTCGCCGCTCAGGCTCGCATCCATCCGAACCTCCGTCACCGCGCCTCCATCACCATCCAGCACCGGAGCCTCCGAATACTGCACCCGCGTCAGCTTCACACCCGTGCGCTTCGTCAGCGAGCCCAGCTCGGCCACGAATTGACTATGCGCATACGGCAGTCTCCGCCCGTAGAACAGGTCCGCCTCCGTCGTGGACCTCGCCAGCTTTCCGTCCAAACCCTCGAGTGGCTTGGCCTGCAGCTCCGCCGTGTGCATCAGGGCGTTCTGCTGCAACAGAGCCTCCGCTCCCTGCGTACTCTGCGCCCGCCACGCCACATACATCTGCGTCAGCAGAAACAGGTTCACCAGCGCCAGCAACGCCACACCCGCATAGTGCAGGTTCACCAGCGTCAGCAGACTTCGCGTCCGCTCACTGAAGCGCTCCGTCGTCACCGCCGCCGGGAGTCTCATCGCGCACGTCCCGTCGCGGGCTTCGGCGAAACGCCCCTGTGGTACACCCCAAACGCTCCGCTGGAGGCGGGCGGCGCGCCATAGCCCTTCTCCATGACCACACCCTTCGGCACAGCCCTGCCCTTCGCGTCGACCCCCGTCTTGCGCAATTCCGGCAGCGGGTTATACCCACTCAGCACGTCGAACTCGACCGTCCCCGAAACCGCCGGCGCCGACGTCGCAACCACCGTCACCCGCGCCTCCTTGTCCGAGGCCTGCGCCGCCTCGTTGCTCAGCCGCGGATGCACGAACCGCGCCGATCCTTCCAGGTTTCTCACCAGCTGCACCGCCCGGTCCCGCTCTCCACTCACCCGCAGACGAATCGTCACCGCGCCATCCGTCGAAGACACCTGCGGCTCAATGCTCGTCACCTGCACCCCACCCGGCAGCACTCGCTCCAGATCCATCATCACTGCCGTCCAGCTAAAACTCTTGCGCGCAAACACCCCGTTCAGAAACCGGCTCCGCTCAAGCACCGCCTGGTTCGCCGGCTGCCGCATCCGCGCCTCGTTCGCCTGGCGCTCCGCCTGCAGCTGCGCCGTCCGAGCCTTCACTGCATTCATCTGCGCCAGCGCCACCGCGGCCCTCTGATTCAGAGCGTGCAGCCAGATCCCAAGCCCGATCCCCAGCACCGCCAGCACCGCCATCGCCAGCCGCAACCGCGCCAGCAGCGGCCGTATCTCGACAAAAGGACGTGTCGCCAGATTGACGGAGATTCTCATTAGCTTCTCAACGCCCCCCGCACGCCCGCTAGCCATCCCCTCGGAACCGGCGAGGTCGATGCACCGGCTCCTATCGCCTCCGCCCCCACCATCTCCCGCACCTGCAAACCATCCATCCCGTACATCGCCAGCATCGATCCAAGCCGCGCCGCGCCCATCGTCCCGGCCGCCATCACCACCGGCGGCGTACCTCCCAACGTATCCTCAAAGTACGCCGCGGCGACACTCACCGCCTGCGTCACCTCGCGACCCGTACTCACCGGCTCCGCCTCGTTCAGCTGCTTCACCGCCTCGTCCGTCTCGTTCAGCATGGAAGCCGCCACGCTATACCGCATCGCCGGAGCGTGAACCGCACTCTCCGCGTCCTTGCGGTCGTACTCCCCCGCCGAACTCTCCCGACCCGCCCCCTCCAGCCTCGCCCCCGCCGGCAGCTCCGCCGATCGAGGTTCACCACCCGAACCAGCCTCACCCTGTCCCAGATCTCCCGATCCCCCCATCCCCAGGTCGACCGTACGATGCAGCAGCAACACGCCAGCGTCCACAATCGCCGTCGTCACCGAGTTCGCTCCCGCATTCACCACCAGCACCGGAGCCGTCCCCGCCTCGCCCCCATCCAGACCCGCCAGCGCCGCCAGCGTACTGGGCAGCACCGACCCTGCCGTGTAACCTGCCTCGGACACCAGATCCTCATACTCCGCCAGCACATCGCACGGCATCGCCACCGCCAGCACCCGAATGCCGTCCCGCCCGCTCGACATCACCTGGTAGCTCACCACAGCGTGCTCGGCGTCAAACGGCAGCAGCTTCTTCAGCCGGAACCGCACCACCGCCAGCGCCTCCGCCGCCTTTCCAGGAATCGCATCGAAATCCAGAAGCAACACCCGCACCGACGCATCCGGAACCACCAGCGTCACATACTTCGATCGCTCCCCGCCCCGGGCAGTAACCCCGTCCACCGCCTTGCGCACCGCCGCCGACACCGCCGACCGATCCGCGACATTGCCCCTCCGCAGCCCGGGCGACATCAATCCCTCACGCAGATTCCCCCCAGACACCGCCGCCAGCACGCCTGCGGTTCCATCCGCGCGCCCCGCCACCACACCTTCGGGCCGGACCTCGACCGCGATCCGCGGTCGGGTCCCCATCGTCCTTGGTAAAAATTCCATGCCGTCCTAGACTACCCGTTCCGTCTCTCGATCCAAGCCGAGAAGGTTTCCGTCGCGCACCAAACGTACCGAACACCCCATCCGGCCACTACCGCCCCGTCTCGATGAAAGTAACCTTGTTGATCTCCTTCAGCGTCGTTATCCCCGCCCGCACCCGCTCGAGCGCCGAATCCCGCAGAAACGCCATCCCCTTCTCCTTCGCCTTCTTCCGGATCTCGCTTCCCGGCTTCTTCGCCAGCAGCATCTCCCGGATCTCGTCGTCCAGCTCCAGCAGTTCATGGATCGCCGACCGCCCCTTGAAGCCCGTCCCGCCGCACTCAATGCACCCCGCACCCTCGCGAAACACAAACCCCCGCCAATCCTCCGGAGTCAACCCGTTCTCCACCAGCTCCGCATCCGTGTACCGCACCCCTCGCGCACAGAACTCGCACACCTGCCGCACCAGCCGCTGCGCCAGAATGCAGTTCAGCGCCGAAACAAAGTTGTATGGCTCGACGCCCATATTCAGGAAGCGCCCCAGCACATCCACCACATTGTTCGCATGCACCGTCGTAAACACCAGATGCCCCGTCAGCGCCGAGTTGATCGCAATCTGCGCCGTCTCCGCATCGCGGATCTCGCCGACCAGAATCTTGTCCGGATCATGCCGCAGAATCGATCGCAGCCCCCTCGCAAACGTCAGCCCCTTCTTCTCGTTCACCGGAATCTGCGTGATCCCCCGGATCTGGTACTCGACCGGGTCCTCGATGGTGATGATCTTGTCCTCTTCACTCTTGATCTCGTTCAGCGCCGCATAGAGCGTCGTCGTCTTTCCCGATCCCGTTGGCCCTGTTACCAGAACCATCCCGTACGGCTCCTTGATGTACCGCCGAAACCGCGCCAGATCCTTCTCCGCAAAGCCCACCACGTCCAGGCTCAGCTTAGTGAACTTCTCCGACATCGACTCCTTGTCCAGCACCCGCAACACCGCATTCTCGCCATGCACCGTCGGCATGATCGATACGCGAAAGTCAATCAGCCGCCCCTTGTACCGAACCCGGAACCGCCCGTCCTGCGGCACCCGCCGTTCCGCGATGTCCAGCTCCGACATCACCTTGATGCGCGACAGAATCGTCTGGTGATGCTCCCGCGCAATCGGAGCCATTGCCTGCTGCAGCACACCGTCGATCCGATACTTCACCTGCAGCGAGTCGTCAAACGTCTCCAGGTGGATATCGCTCGCCCGCCGCTCCAGAGCCGTAAAGATCGTCGTATCCACCAGCCGGATAATCGGCGAGATATCGTCCTCGCCCGTCAGCCGCTCAATCGAAATATTCGAGTCGTCGTTGTCGTCCGCTGACAGCACATCAAACGCCAGACCCTCGCTCGCCTCGTCCAGCACCCGCTGGCTCTGCTCCGTCTTCTTCAGCAGGTCGGTGATCTGGCTGAGCGTCGCCACCCGCGTCACCAGTCGCGTCCCCAGCAGACCCGAGATCTCGTCCAGCACCATCAGCTTCGAGGGATCGCTCACCGCGATCGCCAGCCGCCCGTCATGCTGCTCCAGCGGAACAAAGTTGTACCGGAACATCATGTCCACCGGAACACTCTTGAACAGCTCATGCTGGATGTTGAAGTTCTTCAGATCCACAAAATCGGCATGGTACCGGCGCGCCAGCAGCTTCGCCCGCTCCACCTCGTCCATGCCCATGTCCGCAACCGCAATCGGAACCGCAACCGGTGTAGCCATATCCCTTAAGACTCCCACACCCACCATCCGTCACAAGCCACTCCGCGTCAATCCCACGGAAGCGGCACGAACCCTACCACACGCACGGCACCTCCCCCGAAGCCCGTATCCCTTCGTCTTTCGTCACCAACTGCAAGCCATGCACCACCGCAGTAGCCCCAATGATTCGGTCCGCAGGGTCGCGCGGATAGCGATCGTTAAACTCATAGGCCCTCTCCGCTACCCTCCGATCAATCGGCAGAATGGCGAATTGCCGTTCGACTCGACCGAGAAACTCGCCAATCGTGCCCGGAATCTCCACTCGTCTTCGAAGGATCATCATCGCAAGCTCCCAAAGCGTAATGTCTGATATGGCCAAACCGGATCCACTCGTCAGCGCCCTCTCAAGCGCAGCCATGGCAGGTCCAGACAACCTCCGTCGATCAGCAAGCAGCCATGCCACAACATGCGTGTCAAGCAGCGTCACTTCAGAGCGTCCCACTCCTCGAGTGGCACAATCGGCGACTCGATATCGCCAACAATCTTCAAACCGGGACAGTGAAAGATTGCTAGCGGGTCCGCTTCGATCTCGATAGGAACCAATTTTGCTACTGGCCTTCCATTCTTCGTTAGCACCACTGGCTCCCGCTTCGCCTGAACCTCGTCCATCACCGCCAGGCAAGTTGCCTTGAACTTTCCCGCAGCCATCGTTCTCATGGCGGGGTCACCTCACTATAGTCATCATACTATGGTCATGAGGCCCTCCATCCAATATATTCGACCGCTCAACCCAGCCGAGCCTCCAAAATTTCAGCACTTCTTCGCAACTTACGTCCCGCCCGACACCCCACCTGCACTCAGACTGAAGATCGGCAGATACAACGCAATCAGGATCGTCACCACCACCAGCCCCATCACAATCAAAATCAACGGCTCGATCAGACTCATCGCCGCCGTCAGGTTCGTCTGCACGTCCTCCTCGAAAAACTCCGCCACCGAGTTCAGCATCCCCGGCAGCGCACCCGTGCTCTCCCCCACCTCGATCATCTCAATCGCCAGCTCCGGAAACACCTTTGTCGCCTCCAGACTCGCCGACAACCCCTTTCCTTCCCGGACCGTCTCCACCGACCGGAACACCGCCGACCCGATCTGCCGCGAATCGATCGATCGCGCCGCCGTCTCAAGGGACGGCACCAGCGGCAAACCACCCGTCAGCAACGTCGACAGCGTCCGCGAAAACAGCCCCACCTGGTACTTCAGCCACACATTCCCAAATACCGGTAGACCGATCCGCACCCGGTCCACCACACTCGCCCCCGCGTCCGTCTTCACCCATCGCGTCAGCAGGTATATCCCCAGCGCAACCACCGCACCCACATACAGACCGTAATGCTGCGCCCCCCTCCCCAGGTCCAGCAGAAACGTTGTCAACGCCGGCAACTGCGTTCCCAACTGGTCGTACAGCTGCGCAAACCGCGGCACCACAAACGTGATCAAAAAGATAAACAGCCCAATCACCATCACGATCAGCAGCGCCGGGTAGATCAAACTCGCCTTCAGCTTCTTCCGAAAGGTCAGCGACACCCGCTGAAAGTCCAGAAAACGCTGCAGTACCTCCTCCAGGTTGCCCGATCGCTCCCCCGCCAGCAGCGTCGTCGTGTACACCAGCGGAAACCCGCCTTGCGCCTCGAACGCCTCCGAGATCGACTGCCCCGTCTTCACCCGCGCCACTACATCCTCGAGCTGCGCCCGAAAGTTCGGCTGCTTCTGCCGCCGCGCCAGCAACTCCAGCGACCCAAGAATCGGCAAACCCGCCTTGATCAACGTCAGAAACTGCTGGTTGAACACCAGAAAGTTCTCCAGCTTTACCTTCTTGCGCCCGCCCCCGCCCAGCGCGCCGCGTGCTTTCACGCTGTAAACGTAGTACCCGGCCTGCGAAAACCGCGCGCGCAGCTCCTCCGCCGTCGCCGCCGCGTGCATCTGCTCCTGCACCCGCCCCCGTTCATCCGCCAGCCGAACAACAAAATCATTCATATGTTGTGAGAGCGCCGATCCGCATCCAGTTTAGACGCACCTGTGGCTCAGCCGGCAACCGTCTCACCACCACCATGACATGCAGGGCACCTCTGCTGGAAACTGCTTCCGGAACACCCCCAGCACCCTCGGCGCCAAGATGTTCCGCAAGCACGAACCCTTCAACTGCGGCGCAGCCGTCGCAGCATCGTTCCAGCCGTCCCGAGTAGACCGGTACCCAGCAGCAGCAACGATCCCGGCTCCGGCGTAGATGAAACCGACCCCACAAAGTCCAGGCCCGTCGACGCCAACGCATCCTGGTGCACGACAAAGAACAGATCGTTCGCGATCCCGTCCGTCCGTACCAGCCCGTCAAGTTGTACCGTGAGCGGAGTTCGGCAGTTTGGTCCTACATCCGAGCACACGGCGTACGTGTTGCCCGCAAACTCGCCGTTGAAGACAATCTGGTGCCCGTTCAGATACGCATCGACCGTGTCGTCCGCCAGAACTGTCAGGTATCCGGTGACTACCGGCGCTGCGGTTGCAAGGAAATAGGAGTGGTACGCGTACGTTCCATTCGGCTCGATGATCGCACCCGATGTGCCCGGGTCAAGAGAAACGTAGCTCGAAGCGACGCCGCCCGCAAACAGCGGCCCCGTCCACCGGGAGTCCCTCACCAGGTTGTAGGTGTTGGTGGAACCCGCTGTGGGTTGAGCGATTCCTCTTTGTGAACCCGACTGCGTCGGAGCGTATACCGTCGCGCTGTTGCCAAACCCAGGATTCAAGGCAGGCGTGACGTCCGCATTCGTCGTTCCATAACTTCCGAGAAAGACGGTATCGGCTGAGGCAAATACGGCAGAGGTGACCAAAAGTGCAGCAACACTGAACAACTTTCCAAGACGTGTCATGGGCCCTCGTTCCCCGAATGCGGCTTCCTTCTGACAGTGGATGCAATTGCAGGAAGAGCGCCGAAGAGACACACTCAGAAGCAAGGACTTACGGGGAGAGCCTGTCGAAAATCTGCAAACCTTTGCCGCTCTTTGCGGCTTTTAGGGTCTCCTATGGCTCCGGGGTCTCCTAGGCTCCGGGTATGCAACAAAGCCCACCAGGGCACCGGTGGGCTTTGTTCAACCCTCGAACTGCACATGGGCATCGACTCACAAGCGCTAAACGCTGAAGCTCGATCCGCACCCGCATGTACTTTTCACCGCGGCATTCTCGAATTTAAACCCCGCCGCCTCCAGCGTCTCCACGTAGTCCACCACGCAGTTCTGCAGGTACATCGCGCTCGTCGCGTCCACAAACACCTTCAAATCCTCAAAGCGCACAATCTTGTCCATCATGCCGCTCTGGTTCTCGAAGCTCATCGAGTACTGGAAGCCCGAGCATCCGCCACCCACAACACCGATCCTCAGACCCGCGGGAATCGGATCCTGCGTCGCCATGATCTCCTTCACCTTCACTATCGCCGCCGGCGTCAAAGTCACCGGACTGGTTGAAGTGGGTGCGCCCGTCACTACCTCAGCACTGGGAATCGTCGTTGCCGTCACCATCGTCTTCTCCGTCGTCCCTCGCAGGGCCGTCTATCCTCAAGTGTATGCCCCTCGCCTCATCCGAACAAGCAGGTCCGCATCTCTTCCCTATACAGATGCTCGTCTTGCACTCGCGGTCGCAACCATCCCCCATCGCGTACAAGGTCCCGCCCGTCGTCTATCATCGGCTGGAAGGAAGGGACACCGTCGACCTCGCATGAAGGCCCTCCTCTGGCTCTCCCACATCTTCGTCAATACCTTTGGCATCACCCAGCCAACACCTGACAACGAGCGTCGCATGGCGCTGTTTATCGGTGCGCTCCTGGCCGTTCTGGCCCTTGGAGTCCTCGCCACGGCTCTCCTCCTCCGCGCCTCCTTCCGCGCCTGAGCCTCCCCTCCCGGCAACACCTCTCCCAGGCAGCCATCCAGCCCCGTCGCACCCGCTGAAAAGTCTGGTACTCCGACCGCCGGCCAGAGTATGATCCTCTCGGCAGCCGCCCGGCTTCCTATCCAACCCTCGCAAGAAAGGGGATCAACCTGTATGTCTCTCGCCTCCGCCCTCTCCGCAGTCCCGGCATTGCTTGTCGTCTGGGCCGTCACCACCGCCCTCTTCGTTGGCCTCCTCACCTATCGCGGACAGCTCACCCGCTACGAGGATGAGCAACTCTTCCTCGCCGACATCAACCCCGATGGCCCCCGCAAGCAGAGCGAAATCGTTCGCCGGGTCAATCAGGTGCAGCCCTTCGTCCGCATCTTCGCCGCCGTCGCCGGCCTCCTCGCCGTCAGCATCGTCGGCATCTGGGTCGCGGAAGCCCTGCGGACGCTAAGCCTCGCCTAGTCCCGAGACTGCCCCGACCCATCGACGACGGCAGCCTCTCGGACCGGCCGCATCAACCGCACCGGCAGGTGGGTATACCTCCCCGCCTGCATCCAATCTCACCATGAACCTCCGCGCGTCACTCCTCCTCGCCTCGTCCCTTCTGCTCCTCCCCCTCAGCCTGTCCGCCGCCGCCCCCCAGCTCTTTGGCGACTGGACGACCTCCGACGGCTCCGTCGTTCGAACCTACCCATGCTCCAACGCGCTCTGCATCAAGCTTGTCGCGATTACGCCCACGGCTCCGGGCTCGGTAGACCACAACAATCCCGACGCCGCCCTTCGCACCCGCTCCCTTTGCAACCTCGAGATCGGCAGCGGCTTCGCCCTCACCGGAGACTCCGAGGCCAACGGCGGACGTCTGTACGACCCTGAGTCCGGCAAGACCTACAAGGGCAACCTCGCTCTCAAAGGCGATACCCTCAAGCTTCGCGGGTACATCGGCGTGGCCCTCTTCGGTCGGACAGAGACCTGGCGCCGCGCCGCAAACCTAAAACCCTGCGGCAACTAGACCGGGCGTTCCCTATCGCTCGCTGTCCAGGTGCGTCATCGCCTGCTTGTCGTAGCGAGTACCCTGCACCCTCTCCGCCGGCAGCGCCCCCTCCATCTCCGCTATCTCCGCCGGGCTCAGGCGCAGCTTCAGCGCCGCCTCCGCTTCCGCCCACTGCCCCGTCTTCCGCGATCCCAGCAGCGGAACAATCTCCTCCCCCCGGCCCATCGCCCACGCAATCGCCATCTGCACCGTGCTCACCCCTCGCCCCGCCGCCACGCTCCCCAGAGCTTCGACCAGCGTCCGGTTCGCCTGGAGATTCGCCCCCGTGTACCGCGGCAGAAATCTCCGGAAATCCCCCTTCTCCGCCGGCATCGACCCGCTCAGCAAACCGCGCGACAGCACCCCATACGCCGTCACCCCAATCCCCATCTGCCGCAGCCCCGGCAGCACCTTCGCCTCCATGCCCCGCGTCGCCAGACCGTACTCCAGCTGCACATCGCAGATTGGCGTCACCGCCTGCGCCCTCCGCGCCGTCTCCACCCCCACCTCGCTCAGACCCACATACCGCGCATACCCCTGCTTCACCATCTCCGCGGCCGCGCCCACCGTATCCTCGATCGGCACCTTGTCGTCCAGTCGCGCCGGCCGGTAGATATCCACATGCGACACGCCCAGCCGAACCAGGCTGTACGCCAGCCGGTCCTTCACCGCGCTCGGCCTTCCATCAAACCCCGACCACGCCCCGCTCGGCGTCCTTTGCGCCCCAAACTTCACACTCAGCACCACCTTCTCCCGGGCACCCTCTCCCATCTCCCGCAACGCCCGCGCGATCAGCAGTTCGTTATGCCCCATCCCGTAGAAATCACCCGTGTCCAGCAGCAGCTTCGCCCCCGCCGACTCCGCCGTGCGCACCGCCGCCTGGATCGTCCGAACGCTCTCCGCGTCATCGCTCGGCCCATACATCCCACTCATCCCCATGCACCCCAACCCCAGCGCAAACACCTCCGGCCCCGCCGCTCCCAGCCGCCTCGTCCCGTAAACGCCCATCGAACTCACCTCGCCACATCATCCGATGCCGCCACTCTCCCCCTTCCCACATCGTCGGGGAAACAAAAGCGCCCACCCAAAATCCAACGCAGCCTTATTGCTCCCCTCAAAACCAACATCCCAGACCCTACCGGCTAACCGCTACCAGCTAACACCGTGAACCGTGCACTCCCCCTTGCTGTACCCTCAACCCCATCCCCCAAGCAAGCAGCCCGCCCGGCCGCCCCAGAAAGGCATCGATGATCGCCTGCCGACTCCTCCGCCTCACCGCACTCGCCGCCATCACCCTCCCCGCCATCGCCCAGCAGCCTCGCACTCCGCGCTCCAAACCCGTCCCCCAGGCCGAGGTCGACCGCATCACCCGCGACGCCATCCTCATCGACACCCACAACGACGTCACCTCCCGCACCGTCGACGGCTACGACATCGCGCAACCCAATAAATCCGGCCAGACCGACCTCCCCCGCATGCTCGGCTTCCTCGGCGCCGAGTTCTTCGCCATCTTCGTCGACGCCGACTACGCCACCGGCAACCACTCCGCCAACCGCACCCTCCAGATGATCGACACCGTCCGCACCGACATCCTCGCCGCCCACCCCCGCGACTTCGTCTTCGCTTCCACCGCCGACGACATCCTCCGCGCCCACGCCCAGGGCAAGATCGCCGCCCTCATGGGCATCGAGGGCGGCCACGCCATCGAAAACTCCCTCCGCCTCCTCCGCGAGTATTACGCCCTCGGCGTCCGCTACATGACCCTCACCCACTTCAACACCAACGACTGGGCCGACGCCCAGGGCGACATCGACGACCCCAAAATCGCCCACCACAACGGCCTCACCCCCTTCGGCAAAGACGTCGTCCGCGAGATGAACCGCCTCGGCATGATGGTCGACATCTCCCACACCGCCGACAAGACCTTCTTCGACGTTATCGAGACCTCCACCGCCCCCGTCATCGCCTCCCACTCCTCCACCCGCGCCGTCGCCAACCACACCCGCAACCTCACCGACGACATGATCCGCGCCCTCTCCACCAACGGCGGCGCCCTCCAGATCAACTTCAACTGCGACTACCTCTCGCAGCGTCACTACGACGCCGCCAAACCCATCATGGCCTCCCTCCGTCCCCAGATCAAAGAAGCCCGCCGCATCGCCGATCCCATCGCCCGCGAAGCTGCCGTCGACAAACTCGAAGCCGAGGCCACCGCCGGTATCCCGCCCGCCACCCTCCAGGACGTCCTCGCCCAGATCGACCACGCCGTGCAAATCGGCGGCATCGACCACGTCGGCATCGGCACCGACTTCGACGGCGTCCCCTGCGTCCCCTCCGGCCTCGACTCCTACGACAAGTTCCCCGCTCTCACCCGCGCCCTCCTCCAAGCCGGCTACACCGCCGACGACGTCAAGAAAATCTACGGCGGCAACCTCCTCCGCGTCATGCGCGCCGTCGAGGACCGCGCCCACGCCCTCGCCGGCACCCCCGCCATCCAGACGGCCTTCACCAAACCCGACACACCCTAAACCCCGAGCGACCCTGCCCGAACCCCAAGCCAAACCAGAAACTCTGACCCAGGTTGGACAAACCGGACATCAGACCCTCGCCGGCCCGGTGGACTCCCGCACCACCAGCTCCGGCTCCACCGGAACCACCCCCCGCACCGTCTGTCCCCCAAGCCTGTCCAAAAGCATCTGCGCCGCAATCTGGCCCATCTTCTGCAACGGCTGCCGAATCGTCGTCAGGCTCGGCACGTGGTACGAGGCCGCCTGGATATCGTCGTAACCGATCACCGAAACATCCTCCGGAACCCTCAAGCCGCAGTCGTGCAACGCACGGATCGTGCCCATCGCCGCCACGTCGTTGAAGCACACCACCGCCGTAAACGGAACCCCGTCCGCAACGATCTTCTTGATCCCCGGATACCCAATCTCCGGCGAGTGCGAGTCCTGCTCCAACCGGATAATCAGCTCTTCCCGCACCTCGAGCCCAAGCGCCCCCGCCACCTCGATCGTCGCCGCCCAGCGCGCATCCGTGTCCGTGCTGAAAAGCTGCCCGCGCATGTACACGATCCTCCGGTGCCCGAGCCCGTACAGGTGCCCCAGCGTCAACTCCGCCCCCATCCGGCTGTTCAACACCACATGCGACACCTGCTTCAGATCCGTATGGCCCCCAACCAGCACCGTCGGCAGCCGCGTCTCCGTCTCCAGGTGCGTATCGATCGCCAGGATCCCCTCCACCCCCCTCGCCTGCAGAATCTCCGCATACGCCCGCAACAGCTCCGGCCGATGCCGGTGGTGCACCGTAAAGTAGAAGTACCCCTCCCGCATCAGCAGGTCGCCCGCCCCTCCGCTCACCTGGGAGTGGTACCCCTCCCCCAGCTCCGGCAGCAGAATCCCCACCGTCTTCACCCGCTGCCCCTGCAGCTGCCGCGCAACCAGGCTCGGCTGGTAGTTGAACTTCGCCGCCGCCGCCCTCACCCGCTCCCGCGTCGCCGCCGGAATCGACCTCCCCGGGGCGTCGTTCAACACAAACGAGATCGTCGACGGGCTCAGGTTCAGGTACTCCGCCAGCATCTTCAAACTCGGCCGCGGAGACGCGGCATCCGCAGGCTTCGGAGGTCGGATCCGTTCGTCGCCCTTCTTCCCCGCATCTGCGCTTTGCCTCGGAGCCTTGGCCATCCCTTGCGAGCGATCTACCCTCGATCAACCTTTCTGCTGTCTGCCCAGCCTCGGGCGGACCCGGTGACAACACCATCCTGCGACCCACACGAGCATACCAAGGGGCCGAGTCCAACCCCTCTCCGCTCGCCTGAAACAAACCACACCCTCCATCCGTAAGCATCTCCTTGCCAACTTCGCTGGACAGCGTACAAGCGTTTGTCTACACTGGTTTCCGGCCGCTTGGCGCCTCGTGCTTCGTCCTCGCACAAGGCGCATCCCGCACCGGGAATCGGTCTCGGATACGCAGCTCCGCAACCGGCGTATCCCCTGGAGTTCCAGATGTCCTCTCGCCCGTCCCATCGCCGCCTGGCCGCCCTCGCCGTCACCCTCGCCCTTCCCCTCTCCCTCATCGGCGAGCCTCAGGCCTCAGCCCCGATCGGGGCGGCAGCGTCCATCCCCGACGATCCCAAAGCCGATCGCTTCGTGGACGATCTCTTGGCAAAGATGACCCTGGCCGAGAAGCTCGGGCAAATGTCCCAGATCGCCCTCAACCAGCCGCCCGACAAAACGCCCGTCGAAGACCACGTGCGGCGAGGCGAGGTCGGCTCCTTCCTCTTCACCACCGACGCCACCCGCATCAACCAGCTCCAGCACATCGCCGTCGAGCACTCCCGCCTTCACATCCCGCTGATCTTCGGCTTCGACGTCATCCACGGCTTCCGCACCATCTACCCCGTGCCCATCGCCCTCGCCGCATCCTGGGATCCCGCCGAAGCCGAACGCGCCCAAAGCATGGCCGCCCGCGAGGCCTCCGCCGTCGGCGTCAACTGGACCTTCGCCCCCATGCTCGACATCGCTCGCGACCCGCGCTGGGGACGCATCATGGAAGGCGCCGGCGAAGATCCCTTCCTCGGCGCTCGCATGGCGGAGGCGCAGGTTCGAGGCTTTCAAGGCGATCACATCGGCGCGGACGGTCACATCCTCGCCTGCGTCAAGCACTTCGTCGGCTACGGTGCAGCCTCGGGCGGACGCGACTACGAAGAGTCCAACATCTCCGACGAGCAGCTCGAAAACGTCTACCTGCCCCCCTTTCACGCCGCCGTCAACGCCGGCGCAGGCTCGCTCATGAGCGCGTACATGGACCTCAACGGCGTGCCCGCAACCGGCAATCGCTGGCTCCTGCACGACGTCCTCCGCGAGCGCTGGCACTTCTCCGGCTTCATCGTCTCCGACTGGGAGTCCGTCAAGAGCCTCACCACCCACGGCTTCGCCTCCGGCCCCCAGGACGCCGCAACCCGTGCCCTCAACGCCGGCCTCGAGATGGAGATGACCAGCTCCGTCTATCGCGACGATCTGCCCGCGTCCATCAAGGACGGCACAGTCACACAGGCCACGATCGACCAGGCCGTACGCGACATCCTCCTTGCGAAGTACCGCCTCGGCCTCTTCGATCATCCCTACGCCGACGTCGCCAACGCCCCCTCGCAGCTTGTCACTCCAGAGCAACGCCAAGCCTCGCGCTCCGTCGCCGCCAGCACCGCCGTCCTCCTGCGCAATCAGGGCAACCTCCTCCCGCTCAGCAAAGGCCTTCACTCGATCGCGGTCATTGGCCCGCTCGCCGACTCCAAGCCCGACACCATGGGCTCTTGGAGCCTCGCCGGCCACTACGCCGACACCGTCACCCTGCTTGAAGCTCTCCACCAACGCTTCCCGGGCGGAGTCACCATCAACTCCGCGAAAGGCGTCGAGATCGATCGCGGCGCGCCCACCATCTTCGACGCCCAGTTCCAAAGCCCGAAACCCACGCTAACCACCGACGAGGCGCGCCAGACCGAGTTCCACCGCGCCATTGATCTCGTCAAACAGTCCGACGTCGCCGTCCTCGTCCTCGGCGAGCAGCAAAGCATGAGCGGCGAACGCGCCAGCCGCTCCTCGCTCGCGCTTCCCGGCCGGCAGCAGGAGTTGCTCGAGGCCGCCGTCGCCACCGGCAAGCCCGTCGTTCTCGTCCTCTTCAACGCCCGTCCGCTCGACATCACCTGGGCCTCCGAACACGTGCCGTCGATCCTGGAAGACTGGTACCCAGGCACCGAGGGCGGCAACGCCGTCGCCGATCTGCTCTTCGGAGACGCCGCGCCCGGCGGCCATCTCCCTCTCGCCTGGCCGCGCAGCGTCGGGCAGATCCCCATCAACTACGCCCGCAACATCACCCAGATCCCCGAAGACCCGGACCATCGCTACTGGGATGGCTCCAGCCTCCCGCTCTACCCCTTCGGCTACGGTCTCACCTACACCAGCTTCACCTTGGATCATCTCAAGAGCGCACCGACCGTTGCCGCCGGCTTCCCTCTCGCAGTCTCGGTCGACGTCACCAACACCGGTAAGCTCGCGGGCGACCAGGTCGTGCAGCTCTACACCCACCAGCGCTCCGGCTCCGCCAGCCGCCCCATCCGGGAGCTCAAAGGCTTCCGGCGCGTCAACCTCCGGCCCGGCGAAACCAAGACCGTCAGCCTCTCACTCGACACCAACGAGCTCAGCTTCTGGAGCCCGCAGACCCATCAGCGATCCATCGAGCCCGGCGCCTTCGACCTCTGGGTCGGAACCGATGCCAACGCCACCGACCACGCCACCTTTACCGTCACGAAGTAGCGCCAGCCCGGCGAGCGCTCCTGGCGCGACCGCTCCTGGCTCGATCACTCCTGGAGGGAGCACGACCGGCTCGGCGCTCCGCTCGTCCGCAACCGGAGCTCGCCTGCCAACCAACACGGCGGACACACCGGCAGACCGCCGCACCTTCGCTCAGCCGCATCCAAGCACCCGGGTACTCCATCACCATGACCAATCTCTCTCCTCAAGACTTCGCGGACCTCCGGTCCGCGGCTGCAAAGCTCGAAGCTCGCAGCTTCGCCATGACCGTCGCCGCCAAGGTCGGCATGCCGGTCGAGGCGCTCCTCCGTATACTCCCCGCACGTGCTCAGGATTCGATCGGCGGCGCCGTCAACAAGGCGCTCAACCAGTGCCTGCACCTGGCCGTCAACTTCGGCAACAGCAACTCCGCCAGCATCCGCAGCAAACGCGCCCACACCATCACCACGGCTGTCACCGGAGCAGTCGGCGGCTTCTTCGGCCTTCCCGGGCTCGTCGTCGAGCTGCCTCTCACCACCACCGTCATGCTGCACTCCATCGCCGAGATCGCCCGCAGTCAGGGCGAAGACCTCGCCAATCCGGACAGCGCCTTCGCCTGCCTTCAGGTGCTCGCCCTGGGCCCCGAAGGCGCTCCCGGCGAAGCCCTCGACAGCGCCTACTACGCCACCCGTGCCGCCCTCGCACAGGTCACGCGCGATGCCGCCGCCTATGTCGCGCAAAAGGGCATGGCCAAGGAAGGCGCTCCCGCCCTCGTCTCCTTCCTCGCCAAGATCGCCGCCCGCTTCGGCCTGGAGGTCAGCGAAAAAGCAGCCGCACAACTGATCCCCGTCGCCGGTGCAGCCGGTGGCCTCGCGCTAAACATCCTCTTCACCGACCACTTCCAGCGCCTCGCCGAAGGTCACTTCACCATCCGCCGCCTCGAACGCAAGTACGGCGCCGACCTCGTCCGCCAGCAGTATGACCTCGCCCGACCCAACTCGGTCGACTCTCACCACCAATCAGGAAGTTAGACACTGAAGCCGGGAGCATCAAGTAGACTGGACGGAGTCGAACCAGCAGTCAAACGTTCGCGAAAGTGGCGAAATTGGCAGACGCACCAGACTTAGGATCTGGCGGAGCAATCCATGGGGGTTCAAGTCCCCCCTTTCGCACCACCTCAAGTACGTACCCCATCCAGAAAAGGCCCCCAAGATGAACCAGAGCAATCCCGTCCAGGAACCCACGCTGAAGCTCGCTAAAAGCGACGACTACCGCGAGGGCTACGCCAACAGCGTGCAGGTCCGCATGAGCGTGTGGGACTTCTTCCTGGGCTTCGGCACCATGAGCCAGAACACCCCCGAAGAGCTCACCCTCTCCAGCTTCCAGGGCATCTACGTCAGCCCGCAGCAGGCAAAGGCCCTCTGGAACGTCCTCGGCCATAACCTCGCGCAGTACGAGCAGACCTTCGGCTCCATCAGCCTCGAACCCGTTCCCCCCAACGAGGGACCCGTCAACTAACGTCCGTGTCGTCCCCCGCGATCCGCACAGAACCCGACAGCTCCTCGCCCTCCCCGCCCGCATTGCGGCTCTCGATCCTGTACCCGATCTTCTTCGTCGCGGTCTATCTCAGCCATTGGACCCTGCTCCGCCTGCCCTACTTCTGGGATGAGGGCGGGTACTACATCCCGGCCGCCCTCGACTTCTTCCGCACCGGTGCCCTCATCCCGCGGTCCACCCTCACCAACGCCCACCCGCCGCTCCCCTCCATCCTCCTCGCCGCCTGGTGGCATCTCTCCGGCTTTGTCATCAGCGGCACCCGCACCTTCCTCTGCATCGTCTCTGCAGCCGCCCTGCTCGCCGTCTTCCGCCTCTCGCGCCGCCTCGCCGGAGATCTCACCGCCGCGGTCGTTACCCTGCTCACCGCCGCCTACCCCATCTGGTTCGCGCAAAGCACCCTCGCCCATGCCGACATCTTCGCCGCCGCCTTCACCCTTTGGGCGCTCTCCTTCTATCTCGCTCCCGAGATCTCCTCACCCGCGCGCCGGCCCGCCCACCGCCCGCCCGCCCGCACCCCCGGCAACCTCCTCGCAATTGCAACCCTCTTCTCGCTCGCTGTCCTCTCCAAAGAGACCGCCATCGTCACACCAGCGGCCCTCGCCCTGCTCCACCTCGTCCATCTCGTCCGCCATCGCAGCTCACCTCCCGGTGAGCCCGTTCGCCCCCACCTCGAGCTCATCGCCGCTCTCCTCGCTCCCATCCTTCCCCTCGTCGCCTGGTACGCGTATCACTTTCACCGCACCGGCTTCGTCTTCGGCAATCCCGAGTTTCTCCGCTACAACGCAACCGCCAACCTCGATGCCTCTCGCGTGGCGCTCAGCCTGTGGCATCGCACGCTGCACCTCACGATGCACATGAACCTGTTCGTTCCCGTGCTCTCTGCCGCCGCCGCGGCCCTTAGCTCCGTTCTTCCCTCCCGCGAGCACCTCCGTCTCCCGCGCACATCGCTCCTCGCCATCGCCTCTATCCTGCTCGCCAATCTCGTCGCCTTTTCCATCCTCGGCGGAGCTCTGCTCACCCGCTATCTCCTCCCCATGTACCCCCTCATCCTCCTCGTCTGCGTCGTCGAGTGGCGCCGCCACCTCCGCCTCTGGTGGGCCGTCGCCGCCCTCAGCTTGGCCGCCTTCACCGCAGCCATCTGGCTCAATCCTCCCTACGCCTTCGCCCCCGAGGACAACCTCACCTATCGCGCCATGGTCCTCCTCCACCAGCAGGCCATCAGCCTCATCGCCCGGCAGTTTCCGCACGCGCGCGTCCTCACCGCCTGGCCCGCCACCGGCGAGCTCGAACGTCCCGAGCTCGGCTACACCCGCACCCCCATCGCCACCCACGCCATCCCCGACCTCTCGCCCGGACAGCTCCGGCAATCCGCCGCGGATCCCGCCGGCTACGACACGGCGCTCCTCTTCTCCACCAAGTGGGAGCCACGCCCCGGCCAGATCAACTTCGGCGCCTCCAACGAGACCGCCGACTCCCGCTACTTCGACTTCCACCACGACCTCCAACCCGAAGAGGCCGCCTCGCTCCTCCACGGAACCGTCGTCTGGGAGGCCCACCGGCAGGGCGGTTGGGTCGCCGTCCTCCGCTTCAGGGATCCCCAAACCGCCCCGACCGCGACATCACCCCCCTCCAGCCCGAGATGACAGCCGCTTTATACTTCTTCTGTGGCTGGCTCCCGGCAAGTACGCTCGCGCATCCTCGCTCATCTTCTTCCGCTCTGTCTCGTGCTCCTCCACCTGGCCGCAAAGGCGCAGACCCCCAGTCCGGCAAAGTCGCTCGGCGGCCGCGTCGTGCTCGTCCTCCCCTTCGACAATCGCTCCGGCCAGCCCAACCTCGATTGGATCGGCGACTCCTTCCCCGATACCCTCAGCGAACGTCTCAGCTCCTCGGGCTTCCTCACCATCACCCGCGAAGACCGCCTCTTCGCCCTCGACCACCTCGGCCTGCCCGCCGGCTTCAAGCCCACCCGAGCCACCACCATCCGCATGGCGCAGACCCTCGACGCTGACTTCGTCGTCGTCGGCCACTTCACCACCCAGGGCGCGCGCATTGCCGTGCAGGCCCAGGTCCTTCGCGTCAACGAGCTCCGCCTCTCCTCCCCCCTTGCCGATTCAAGCGAGCTCTCCCGCCTCTTCGACGTAGAAAACGCCCTCGCCTGGAAGGCCGCGAAAGAGATAGACCCCGGCTTCTCCGTCTCCGAGCAGACCTTCCTCTCCGCCTCCTCCGGGGTCAAGCTCAGCTCCTTCGAAAACTACATCCGCGGAACCGCTGCCGCATCTCCCCAGGAGCGCATCAAGCGCCTCCAGTCCGCCGTGGCGGAGACCCCGACCTACGCCGCCGCCATCCTCGCCCTTGGCAAATCCCTCTACGCCCAGCGCGAGTACGATCGCGCCGCGGCCACCCTCGCCAAAATGCCCGCCTCCGATCGCCGAGCCCTCGAAGCCCAGTTCTACATCGGTCTCGCCCGCGTCAACACCGCACGGTATGCGGACGCCGAAGCCGCCTTCCGACTCGTCGCCGCTCGCCTTCCTCTGCCCGAGGTCATCAACAACCAGGGAGTCGCCTCCAGCCGCCAGGGTCACGATGCCGCCGCCCTCTTCGAGCGCGCCGTCGCCGCCGATCCCAACGACGCCGATTTCCACTACAACCTCGCCGTCGCGCTCCTTCGTCGGGGCGACCTCCCGGGCGCCCAGCGCGAGGCCGCGGCAGCGCTCAAGCTACGCCCGGCCGACACCGAGATCCAGGAGCTTCGCGACCATCTCGCCACCGGCAAAGTCACCCTCGCCTCCTCCACTCGAACCGATCTTCCCGACCCTGACTCCTTCGCCCCGCTCGAACGCATCCGCCGCACCTATTCCGAGGTCTCCTTCCGCCAGGCCGCCTTCCAGCTGGCCCAGATGCGCGACCTCCGCCTCGCCACCCTGCCGCCCGCCGAACGCGCCGCCCAGTACACCCAGCAGGGTCGCGACTACCTCAGCCAGGGCCTGCTTCCCGAGTCCGAAAGCGAGTTCCGGAAAGCCATTGCAGCCGACCCGTCCAGCTCCTCCAGCCACGCCGGCCTCGCCCAGATGCGGGAGCAGAGCGGCAATCCCGCCGACGCCCGCAGCGAGGCCCAAACCTCGCTCAGACTCCACCCAAACGTCCCCGCTTACCTCGTGCTGGCGCGGCTGGAGCTCTCCGCCAACCAGCTCGCCGCCTCCGCCTCGGACGTCGGCAATGCCCTCCGCCTCGAACCCGGCAACACCGCCGCCCTCGGCATGAAGCAGGCGCTTCAGGCGCGCGGCCAGACCCTGCCGTGATCCCCCCGCCTCGCGTCCGCATCCTCCTTCTCCTCATCGCCACCACCACCGCCGTGGCAGCCACCACCCGACCGATCCCCCGAGACGCCACCGACCTCGTATCTTCCATCGAGGCACAGCTCCCCACAGAGCTCACGGCACGTCACTACCTGCTTACCCCTTATCTCCAGGCCCTCGTCGTCCAGCACACCAACTTGGTATCGCCCGCACAAAAAGCTTCTCCCCCTCACCTCGCGCCGGCCCTCTCCACCCACCCATCTGTCCGCGTCCGTCTCCTCCTCCGCCTCGCCTCGACCAACGTCGCCATTCTCCTCCTCGGCCTCGGAACCCTCCTGCTCTTCGCGGAGTGCAATCTCCCCGGCGCCATTCTTCCCGGAGCGACCGGCCTTCTCCTCTTTCTCTCCGGAGTCTTCGGCCTCACCCTGCTCCCCCTGCGACCCGCCGCCCTGCTCGTCCTCGTTGCCGCCTCCGCCTCCCTCGCACTCTCCGCGAAGCTCCCCGCCTTCGGCATACCCGCCGTTCTCGGAACCATCGCCCTCATCGGCGGTCTTCTAACCCTGGTCATCAGCCCACCCGTCCACCCAGCCCTCGCGATTGCAGTAGGCGCAGCCGTCGGCATCGCCGCCTCCCTCCTCGGCCGGGTCGCCCTCCAGGCAAGGCGCAACAAGGCCATCCCCGCTCCCCGCGACCGTCGCCCCCGCCCCGACATCGCCGCGCCAAATGCCACCCCAAGTGCAACGCCGCCGCCCGCCGATCCCCTCCGCCCATCGCCCCTTCGCAGCTCCGCCGAAGCCGTTCAGCGTAGACTGGATACATCAAAGTAGTCGTCTCAAGGAGCCTCCCAGGCATGTTGAAAGTCCTCCGGCAGTCCGCACCATGGACTCTGTTGCTTTGCCTCTCTTCCAGTCTCGTCGTCGCCTCCGCATCCGCGCAGGTCACCGCCACCGATCGACAGCTTCGCCGGCTCGACCTCTCCCTCAACGGTATCGGCCAGTTCACCAAGGCCGTCCAGGGCACAAACTACCAGGGCGTCGTCGTCAACCAGAGCGCCAGCACCACCCTCGGTGCGATCGGCACCATCCGCTACACCAGGTCGCCCCTGCTCGGCGCCGAGTTCAACTACAGCTACGCCCGCTTCACCGAAAGATTCCGGAGCACGCCCACCTACATCTCCAGCGGCGTGCAGGCCAACGCATCTGAAGCCAGCTTCGGCTATGTCGTGCACGGCCCGGAACTGTTCGGCTTTCACACCTTCGGCGCCGCCGGCGTAGGCAGCCTCATCTTCAGTCCCACCGGCGGCGGCGGACAGAGTCTGCCCAAGCGGGCTCGCCTGGCCTACTACTACACCGTCGGCATCGAGGAGCCCCTCCTCTCCAGCCACTTCGGCATCCGGGTCCAGTTCCGGCAGGTCTTTTACAAAGCCCCGGACTTCGACCAGAACTACCTCACCATCAATCGGCGAACCTTCACCACGGAGCCGGGCATCGGCCTCTACCTCCACTTCTAGCTCGTGACTGAGCAGGTACGTCGCCGCCGGCCCCACCGCGTTTCCCCCCGACCCGCAGTAGCATCAAGACGTCTGCAGGCTGCGCGCTCCGCAGTGTTCTCACGCATCATCCGTCCGTTATCGTCATCCGCGACGACCGGAGACTGACCGACGCTGCTTGCGAAGCTGCTCCACTGAGGGACTCGATCCATGCCGACTCGCTACGACTCCGATTCCGATTCTGATTCGGACACCCATTCCCGTTCCGATTCCAAAGATCAGCACGACCGGGGGCACGGCGATCGCGAGATCTCCCTCGGAACCGGCACCGTCCTCGCCATCTTCTTCGCCCTGGCCCTCGTCTGCTCGCTCTTCTTCGGCCTTGGCTACAGCATGGGAAAGAAGTCCGTCCCGCTATCCCCGGTCGCCTCCGCCGCTCCCGCAGTCGCCGCCTCCGAAGACCTCGGCAAACCGTCTCCCGGAACTCCCTCCACCTCTCGAAAGCCGCCATTCGCCAGCGCCTCCAGGCCTGACCTCCAGGTCGTCCAACCCATGGAGCAGACCTCAACCAGCCCCGGCACGGTCCCCGCAACCTCCTCCGCGAAACCCGTCACGCCAAAATCCACCCGCGCCGAGCGCTCCGCAGCCCAGCCCGCCCCCATCGAGACCGCTCCTCCCGCCGCCGGCTCCGGCCCGCAAAGCTTCGTTCAAGTCGCCGCCGTCTCCCGCAAGGAGGACGCCGATCTCCTCCTCGCTGCCCTCAAGCACCGCGGCTACACCGGCCTCGTTCGCCAGCAGCCCCCCGACAAACTCCTCCACATTCAGCTTGGCCCATTCCCGTCCAAAAAAGACGCCGAACTCATGCGCCAACGCCTGATCGTCGACGGTTACAATCCCATCCTCAAGTAGCGAGCGGCCTCATCTCCTCCGGCAGCGCCGCCGCCAACGCCTCCCGCACCGCCGTCATCAACTCCTCGCGTGTCGCGTAATCTGCCGCCTCGATCGGCTCCAGAATCTTTACCACGGCAGCATCCGGGTAGATCGCAAAACTCCCCTTCCGCATCATCCCTTGCGTCCCCAGAATCGCCACCGGCACCACTGGCGCCTGCGTCTCGCGAGCCAGAAAGAACGGCCCCTTCTTGAACGCCGACAGCCGGCCCGTAAGCGACCTCGTCCCCTCCGGAAACACCAGGATGTGCAACCCGGACCGCAGCGCCTCGGCCGCCGCGCCCACGCTCCGCTGTGCCGCTTCCACGCTCGAGGAGCGCTCCACCGGCACAAACTTCGCCATGCGCATCGCCGTCCCCAGCAGCGGAATCCGCATCAACTCCCTCTTCAGCAAAACCGAGCTGCGACCCGGCAGCACCGGCAGCACCACCGGCGGGTCCAGATTCGAAACGTGGTTGCACATGTAAATACACGCCCGGTCCACGGGAACATTCTCAAGCCCCACCACCGTCACCCGGATGCCGCCGGCGCCAAGCCCCGCCCGCATAATCCACATCGCAACCCGGTAGAGCGGCCCGATATCGCCGATCAGAAACGAGTACGGAATCCCCAGCACCGCCGCCACGGTGCCCAGCCCGACATACACCAGAACGATCTTGAACGTGGCAAACATGGGCGGGCGACTCAGTCGCCTCCGGTCTCGGTCACCGACCACCTGCCACGGTCTCAGCAGTCGCAAGCACCCTCGGCAGCTTGTCGTCGATCGCCCTCGGCAGCTTCTCGTAGATGCTCCCGAAACCGCCGTTCGAAAGGATCGCCACCACATCCCCCGCGCGCAGCTGTGGAACCATCTCCGCCACCACCGCGTCCGCGTCCGCCGCGGTCATCGCCGGTGTCCCCGCGGCCGCCAATCTCTCCGCAACCCGCTCCGGCCTCAGCCGCTCCTCCGCGGGTATGCTCTCGGACTGAAACACCGAAGCCACCACCACCCGGTCCGCCAGCTGCAGACTCTCCACCAGCGCATCTTCGAACACACTCCGCCGCAGCGTATTCGATCGCGGCTCCAGCACCGCCCATATCCGCCGCCCCGCATAGCCCTCCCTCAGCGCCCGCAGCGTCTCCCGGATCGCCGTCGGATGGTGCGCGAAGTCATCGATAATCGTCACCCCGCTCACCTCCGCTCGCACCTCCAGCCGCCGCTTCACACTGCGAAAGCTCCCCAGCGCCTTAACAATCGCACCCGTCTCAATCCCCTGCCCAGCCGCCAGCGCCGCCGCCGCCGTCGCGTTCAGCGCATTGTGCTCGCCCGCCATCGGCAGCGACAGCTCCGCAAACACCTGCCCGTTCCGCAGCAACGTCCACTCCGTCGCTGGCCCACGGTGGCGAAGCTCCTTCATCTGCCATGCCGATCCACCCTTGAACCCATACCGCTCCACCCGGCAAAACGCCTTCCGAACACATTCAGTTACATTCTCGCTCCCGTCAAACGCCAGCAGCAGGCCCCGCCGCGGCAGGAGGTTCACCAGCCGCTTGAACGCCGTCTTCACCGCCTCGAGATCGTTGTAAATGTCGGCGTGGTCGAACTCCACATGCGTCAAAATCGCCGCGTCCGGAAAGTAGTGCAAAAATTTCGGGCCCTTGTCGAAAAATGCCGTGTCGTACTCATCCCCCTCAATCACAAACGGCCGCGTCGCCGCCGCCCGAAAGCTCGTCCCAAAGTTCTCCGCCACGCCCCCAATCAGAAACGAAGGCGCCAGCTCCGGCCGTGTGCGCGACGCCACCTCGTAGATCCACGCCAGCATGCTCGTCGTCGTCGTCTTTCCGTGCGTCCCCGCCACCACCAGGGACTCGCGCCCCATCAGAAATTCGTCATGGACGATTGCCGCCATCGAGACAAACGGAACCCGTTCATCGAGCACAAACTCAAGCTCCGCATTGCCCCGCGAGATAGCATTGCCCACCACCACCAGGTCCGGCCGGGGATTGAGGTTGCCTGCGTCGTACGGCTGAAGAACCTTGATCCCCAAATCATCGAGCAAGTCACTCATCGGTGGATACGAAGCCGTGTCCGACCCCGTAACCCGGTGACCCCGCGTCTGCAGAAGACCCGCCAGCGATGCCATCGCCGTGCCGCAGATCCCAATCAGATGAATGTGTTTCGGTGTAGTCGCCATGGTAGTGCTATCGTCCCGGCCCGAGCGTCACAGACCCATCCAGAAAGTGTACCCGCGGTTGCAGTGGATCGCTGCAGTCCAGCCGCACCTCCACGCCCAACGGCAGCGTCACGTTCGCCCCGTTCACATGCCCGCTCCGCAGCCCCATCGCGATCGGACCCGCAAACCAGCGCAGACTATGCAGAATGGCCGCCTCGAGAAGCTCCATCTGCTCCGGCGCAACACACTGCCGCATATCGCCGAATACGATGCCCGTCACCTCGTCCAGCACTCCCGCCAGCCGCAGATGCACCAGCATCCGATCCCACTGGTACGGCTTCGTCCCAATATCCTCCAGAAACAGCACGCCGCGAAACCGCCCAAACGCATACGGCGTCCCCAGGCTCTCCGCGGCAATCGACAGGCACCCTCCCCGCAACTCGCCCTCGGCAACACCAGCTCGCAGCGTCCGCAGACCCGCCTCCACACCCACCGACCAGGGATGATCCTCACCCAGGCTGGAACCCCAGCTCTCCACATCTACCCCGCCCTCGCGCGCAAAGTCCGCCGCCACCATCGGACCGTAAAACGTCACCAGGCCCGCTCTCTGCAGCAACCAGGTCTGGAGCGACGTCACATCGCTGTATCCCACAAACACCTTCGCATTGGCTCCGATCAGCTCGGCATCCAGCATCGGCAGCAGCTCCGCGGACCCCCATCCCCCTCGCGTACACACCACGCCGTCCACCGCCGGATCCGCAAACGCGGCGTGGAGATCCGCCAACCTGTCCTCCGCCGCACCCGCGTAGTAAAGCGGCCCGGAACTCAGCGCATGTGCGCCCAGCCTCGTCCTGTATCCCATCGCCTCAAGCCGCGCCACACCCCTCTCCACCAGCTCCGGCTTCGCCGCACTCGCCGGCGAGATCACCGCCAGCAGAGCTCCCGCTCGCAACGCCTTCGGCCTTCGCGCTTTCATTACCGGCCCCCTCAACCCGCCCACGCCTCTCCCGTGCACACCATCTCCGCCGGCCCCGTCAGCAGCATCTCCGCCCCACTCTCCCGCCACACTACCCGCTGCGCTCCACCCTCCGCAATCGCCGTTAGCTCCCGTCCACCACCCCGCAGACTCATCACCGCAGCCGCGCTTGCACACGTCCCCGTCCCCGAAGACATCGTCGGCCCGCAGCCCCGCTCAAAGATCCGAAACGCAATCTCAACCGGCGAGATCACCCGCGCAAACTCCACATTCGTCCCGTGCGGAAACAGCGGGCTCCCACTGATTAACCTCCCCAGCTCCTGCCACGCCAATCCATGAGCCCCGAAGTCCTCCGCCTCCACCCAGACCACAAAGTGCGGATTCCCCACATTTACCATCGCTCCCGCGATCTCTCCCACCTCCGGCACAACGATCGTTCGCGGCATCACCCGCGGAACCCCCATCCCACCCTCGATCAGGAACTCGTTCCCCCGTCGCTCCACCACCCGGCACGTCCTCACCCCGCCATGCGTCTCAAACGCGACCCGCTCCAAACCCTCACTCTCCGCCAGCGAGGCCGCAACACAGCGCGTCCCATTGCCCGAAAGCTCCGCCTCGCTTCCATCCGAGTTGAACAGCCGCAGCCTGTACCCCGATCTTCGATCCAGGAACTCCACTCCATCCGCGCCCACGCCCGTATTGCGCGAGCACAACCTCCGCGCCAGCTCCGCATGCCGTCCCCCGGCAAGGCTCTCCTCCACAATCAAAAAATCATTGCCGCACGCCTGCGCTTTCACAAAAGAGATCATCCCCACCTACTCTACCGAACCCTCACCGCCGCGGCGCTTCACCCGCATACACCTCCGACCGGTACACCCGCGCGCACGGCTGCCCCGTCGTACACAACACCGTCAACTCCGTCAGACCGGAGCTTCCCCTCGCCAGCACCTCGGATACCGGATCGCCCGCGATCGCCACCACGTACGCCGCCTTCTCCGCGGGCGCGGCCAGTGTCGCCTTCCAGCTGTCATAGTCGGCCTCGCTCAACACCTGCTTCAGCGGAATGCCCGCCTGCTGCAGCGCCCCAATATGGTCCGACGTCGACATCAGGATCGGCACACCCGCCGGAATCGCCCGCAACTGCGCCGCTAGCGCCGTCTCAAACGCAACCCGTGTCCGCGCATTTACCAAGCCCTCCTTCAACACCGCCGGCACCTCGTACATCATCGCCACCGAGTTCACCAGCACCAGCGCCAGGCTCACCGGAAACATCAATCGGCTCACCAGCGGCGCCCCACCCTCATACCGCCTCTCGATCCGCTCTCCCGCCACCGCCGCAAACATCGCCAGCGCCGGCAGCAGCTCCATCCCATACCGCGCGTTGTAGTACGAGTGCGGGTAAAGCTGCGGAATAAAGATCGGCACCGACCCATACGCGATCGAATACACATAGAACGGTAGCGGCGCCCACAACAGCAGCGAACCGAGCTCCAACCGTCGCCGCACCGCGGTCCACAACCCCACCAGCGCCGCCACCATCAACAGAAATCCCGTCTCCCATGCCGCCGCATCCAACTGCGCTGTCCGCGTGTAAAACAGCAGCGCCCAGCCCGGGTTATGCCATCCGCGGTAGTGCTTCGACCCCGGCGGTGACGTCCTCTTCTCAATCGCCGCCGCCGAGTACGGCCCGCGCATAAAGTCCAGCCAGTCATGGTAAAAATGCTGGTTGAACACGAGCCAGCTCACCGGTGCAGCCACCGCTAGCACCGTCATCACAGTGAACGAAAACCCCACCTCCCGCCACATCTCCCGCCGCCGATACACCTCGCCCGCCAGCACACACCACGCCGCCGCCCCCAGAATCCAGCCGTCGTACCGCGTATACACCGCCGCCGCAATCAGCAGACCCACACCGCTCAGCAGCCGCCCCGCCCGACCCGTCGCCCCGCGCTTCATCGCCGCCACACACTCCAGCGTTAGCAGCGTCAGCCACACAATCACCGCCAGAAACAGCGGCTCCGTCATCGCCGTTGTCGCCAAAAACAGCAGGTTCGGATTCAGCGCAAACATCGCCGTCGCCACCACCGCCCATCGCCGCGTCAGCATCCGCCGGCCCAGCCGGTAAAACCCCACCACCGCCAGCACATAGCACACCAGCGACGGCCACGCCCCCGCCATCCCGTTCTGCCACCACTCCATCTTCCAGATAAACGGCAGCATGATGAGGTGCGACAGCGGCAGCCACACACCCCCCAGCTGCACCAGACCCGGATTCCGCGAGTCCAGTATCCTCCGCGCAATCCCCAGGTGGGCCACCGCGTCCCCATACAGCAACATGTAACCGCGCGAGTAACATACCAGAAGCGCGATAAACCCCAGCACCAGCGCCGCCAAGGCAATCGGAAGCGTCTCCTCCCGGCTCGCACCCCCATCCTTCGACCGCACCGTGCCCGGCATCGCCCTCGCTTGCAGTGCCCCGCCCCGGCCGGCCCCGGCCAGCCCATCACCCGAGCTCCGCAAACTCCGCCTACTCCCGCGCAAAGCCAAGGTGTGAGATCTCCTGGAACCGCCTGAATCGATCCTCGATCTGCCGCTCGCTCACCGACTCCAGCCGCTCCGTGCCAAAGCGCTCCACCGCAAACGATCCCATCACGCCGCCATAAAACATAGCCCGCCGAAAGACCTCGGGCGTAAACTCCGCCTGCGACGCCAGGTACCCGTAAAACCCACCCGCAAACGAGTCCCCGGCTCCCGTCGGATCCACCACCTCCGCCAGCGGCAGCGCCGGTGCCCGAAACGGATGCAGCTTCGCCGTCCCCGCAAACGACCTCTCGCTGAAGAATGCCGTCGCCCCGTACTCCCCATGCTTGATCACCAGCGACCGCGGTCCCGTCGCCATAATGGTGTCCGCCGCCCGCACCAGGTTGCTCTCCCCCGACAGCATCCGCGCCTCTCCATCGTTGATCAGCAACACATCCAGTTCCTTCAAAACCTTCGCCAGACTCTCCCGGTGGTCCGCGATCCAGTAGTTCATCGTGTCCCCGCACACCATCCGCGCACCCGGCATCTGCCTCCGCACCTCCGCCTGCAACACCGGATCGATATTTGCCAGAAACAAGTATTCGGAATCGTGATACGCCTCCGGGATCTTCGGCGAAAACGTCCCAAACACATTCAGGTCCGTCCCCAGCGTCGTCGCTTCACTCAGGCTTCCGCTATACGAGCCCTTCCAGTGAAAACTCAGCCCATCGGCCCGCTCGATCCCGCGCGTGTCCACACCGCGCCGCGTCAGCACCGCCTCCTGCTTCGCGGTAAAATCCTTCCCCACCACGGCGATCACGCGAACCTCAGTAAAGTAGCTCGCCGCCAGCGCGAAGTGCGTCGCCGCTCCTCCCAGGCAATGATCAACCGACCCGTGAGGAGTTTCGATGCTATCGAACGCTACAGAACCTACAACCACAATCGCCATATCTTCCTTATCTCGAAACGCCTGACCTGGTCTGTCTCGCAGGAAGCCAAGCCGTAAACCTACCTGGTTACAAATACCGTCCCAGGATCAACCTCAGCCGCTCCCGCGTCGCCTGCGGAATCACGCTCCGGTCCGTCAAAATCGCGTACTGCAGCGCCGTCCCGCACCCGCATGCCCGCTCCCGCGGCATCGCCGTCACCGCCGCCCGAACCACCTTGCCCGCGTTCTCCGCGTTCTGGTGCAGCACCGCCACCACGTGCTCGACTGTCACGTCGTCGTGCCCCTCGCGCCAGCAGTCGTAATCCGTCACCATCGCCATCGTCGCATAGCAGATCTCCGCCTCGCGAGCCAGCTTCGCCTCCTGCAGATTCGTCATCCCAATCACGTCCGCGCCCCAGCTTCGGTACAGGTTCGACTCCGCCCGCGTCGAAAACTGCGGCCCCTCCATGCACACATACGTCCCCCCACGCTTGCCGACCACACCCACCTCCGCACACGCCGTCGCAAACGCCCCCGCCACCGTCGCGCACACCGGATCCCCAAACCCCACATGCGCCACCACGCCCTCGCCGAAGAACGTCGCCGTACGCGCAAACGTCCTGTCGATAAACTGGTCCGGAATCACAAAGTCCATCGGCTTGTGCTCCTCCTTCAACGACCCCACCGCCGACACCGACAGGATCCGCTCCACACCCAGCGCCTTCATCGCGTAAATGTTCGCGCGAAAGTTGATCTCACTCGGAAGAATGCGATGTCCCTTTCCGTGTCGCGCCAGAAACGCCACCCTCCGCCCCTCCAGCTCGCCCAGCGCGAACACCTCCGAGGGCTCGCCAAATGGCGTCTCCACCCGCTCTTTCCGAACACCCGACAATCCCGGCATCGCGTACAGCCCGCTCCCACCAATAATCCCGATCTCCGCCTTCACCAAACTCGCCGCTCCTTCTCTCGTTGCAAATCGCGCTCCAGTTGGATCGCACGCCTCACACTCAGCATATCCCGCGACTCCGGCAACATCGATCCAACACACCGCATCATCACACCCGCCGGCGCCAACGTCCGAAACCTCCCTGCGAACTCCAGCCTCGGCGCCTCGACATCTCTCACCGCGGCGCCCCTTACCGCCGCACGCAACACCGGCCCACTCGCCTGCGCCTGCTCCACCGCCTCCCGCAGCGTGCGCGCCAGCGGCAACGCAAACCCCTCGCTCACAAACACGTCCTTTCCCGCCCGACTCACCAGCACGTCGCCCTCGTTCGTCGCATAGCTCTCCTCCTCATCCTTCGTGTCCGCCTTCGGATCGGCCTCGTTCTTCGTCACCTTCGTGTACTTCCGCTCGATCTGCGCCGCATAGGTCCGCGCAAAACTCCTTGCCGAATCCGCATTCTCCCATCGCGACAGATAAAACACCGCCAGCGAACCCGTCCGCGTCTTCTCCGCAGCCGTCGCCGATCTTCTCTGCGCCGCGTAGTAAAGTCCACCCGCCCACGCCGGCGTCAACGCCTCCGCCATCTCGCGCCCTCCGAACAGCTCCGCCAGAATCCGCACATCGAGCGCCCCCATCACACCGATGTCGTACGGCGCATATTCCGCGTCCAGCATCGTGTGCACGTCCGGCAAACGCAGCGCCGGCACCGCCGCGTGCGCCAGAAACGCCTCCGGATGCATAATCTCGTAGCTCGAGCTCGGCGGATGCTCCAGCATCTCCCCAAACGCCGCCTGCTTGCCGCTCTTGGCCAGCACCGCCAGCTCAAAGCTCAACCCGTCCGTATACGGAAACAGCAGCGACTCCTGCAGCAGCAGCGGTGCCCGCGCCAGAATCGGTGACCCTTCACTTGACGCATTCGCCTCCTTCAGTAGGCTCACCAGCTCCGGCGAGTCCGCCAGCGTCCGACCCGTCCCCCGCAGCGAGTAGTCGACAAAGACCGCCATCGCCTGCCCCTCCGCCACCGCGTCCCGCGCCGTCTCCCACTCGTCCGTCTCCAGGCGCCGGTTGTCCTCCTTCAAGCTCCCGGAGATCCCGTGCACCCCGGAGTCGCCCCACCTCTCCAACCCCACCGCCTGGTCCTGCAACGCGTGCGTCAGCTCGTGCGCCAGCACCGGCCTCTGCTCCTCCGGCTCAATCCAGTCCAGCAGGTTCACCGTCTTCGTCTTGTTGTCGTAAAAGCCCGCGATCTGCTCCGTCAGCAAGCTGATCAAAAACGGCCGCAACTGAAACTCACGATCCAGCAGGCCAAACTTCTTCAGCACCAGCTCCGACCGCTCCAGCCGCTTCGCTCCCTCGTCTTCATCGAACTTCCTCGTCAGAAATCGCCCCACCTCGTCGCGCGAGATGAGCCGCCGCTTCACACTATGCTGGATCGGCAGCTTCGAGTCCCCGCTCACAAAACTCAGGATCTCGTCCACCGACTTGAACAGCTCCTTCGCCTGCTCCTTCGTAATCGGCTTCCCCACCTCCTGCTTTCCCGCCTCCCGCTTCCCCGTCTGCGGCGGAGTCTCCCCCCGCGGCGCAACCGTCTGCGCCCAACCCGCTTGCACCCCGAGCAGCAAACCCGCAACCACCCCGCGGCACCACACCGAACCCCATTGCCTCGCCCCTCCCCTCAATGTCCTGCCTCCCAGCCCGGCTATAATCCTCAGTGTACCCACCGCGCTTCTGTAACCATCCATGTCCCAAACAATGTCCCAAACAATCCCCTCCGAAACTCCCTCCAACACCACGCCCCCGCTGGCCCCACAGCCCCACGTGGAAAGCCTCCTTACCTCCGCCGGCCTTGCCTCCCTCGCCGGCGCCGCCTGGATCGCTATCACCGGCCCCGACCGCGTCCGCTGGCTCAACGGCATGGTCACCAACTCCATCGGGGACCTCGCTCCCGGCGCCGGCTGCTACAACTTCCTCCTCAACGCCCAGGGCCGCATCCAGGGCGACGCCCACATCTTCGCCGAACCCGACCGCCTCCTGCTCGAAACCTCCGCCTCGCAGATCCCCACGCTCTCCTCGCTCCTCGACCGCTTCATCATCATGGACGACGTCGAGCTCAGCCCCGCGGCGCCGGATCGCAAGGGCCTCCTCCTCGCCGGCCCCCACGCGCCCGAGATCCTCCGCGCTCTCGACCTCCTCCAGCCCGACATCCTCCCCCCACCCGGCGCCGCGCCCACCTTCACCCACCTCCTCTGGCAATCCCACCCCCTCACCGTCCTCCACGCCTACAGCCCCCTCGTCCCCCGCTTTGAGATCTGGGCCCACGAGCCCGCGCTCTCCGCCATCGCCGCCGATCTCCTCAGCCGCGGCGCCGTCCACTCCAGCCCCGCCGCCATCGACCTCCTCCGCATCCTCGAAGGCACACCCCTCTTCGGCGTCGACATCCGCGACCGCGACCTCCCCCAGGAGACCGGAGCCGCCCGCGCCCTCCACTTCAGCAAAGGCTGCTACCTCGGCCAGGAGATCGTCGAGCGCATCCGCTCCCGCGGCCAGGTCCACCGCATCTTCGGCGGCTTCCACCTCCACGGCGCCCCCGCCATCCCCGGCGCGGCTCTCTTCTCGGACGGCACGCCAGACAAACCCGTTGGCGAGCTCACCAGCGTCGCCGCCATCCACCTCCACGCCGGCCCCGTCCAGCTCGCCCTCGGCTACATCCGCCGCGAAGCCCTCGCGCTCGCGAAGCCCCTCCGCTACAGTGGCGGGACCGCAGAGCCCGTCTCCCTTCCCTTCCACCCCGCCAAAAATCCTTAGGCAGCGACGCACATCTAACCCCCAGAGAACCCCAAAGAACTCCCCAGATAACCCCAGAGAGGGCACCCATGCCAGAGCAGAACAAGCCGTTCGTCATCACGGATCGCCGCAAATTCACCAAGGAAGGCGAGCTCCGTCCCGACGCCCCGCAAAACCCCGAATCCTCCTTCGACCCCCGCCCCCCAGCCCCCGCCGCCTCCCAGCCCGCCCGACCGGAACCCGCCGCGCCAGTCCCCCCAAGACCCGAGCCCGTAGCCGCAAGGCCCACCGAAACACCGGCCTCCCCCGCGTCCACCGCCTTCGGCCCCGCCCCGGAAGACGCTCTCCCCGCCCCCACCCCCGAGCAGGCCGAGCAGGCCCGCATCGCCTACGAGCAGACCGCTGACCGCCTCGAAACCGCCCTCCGCGCCGCCAACCCCGGTGCCGACCACCCGCCCGCCATGAACTTCGACCAGCTCGTCCAGAGCCTCTATCTCACTGCCATCATGCAGCTCGGCGGAGGCACCCCCGAAGGCGAAAAACCCCGCGTCGACATCCTCGGCGCCCGCCAAAGCATCGACATGCTCGTCGTCGTCGGCAACCGCTCCCAGGGCAACCTCACCCCGCAGGAGACCAGCCTCATCGAAAGCGCTCTCTTCGAACTCCGCATGGCCTTCCTCGAGATCACCCAGGCCCTCGCCCGCTCCGCCGCCAGCCAGGGCCCCGGCCCCAAAGGCGGTCCCGGCCCTAAAGGCGGCTCCCCCGCGCTCAGGCCCGGCCTGATCTACTAATCCCATGGAGGCTACCCTCACCTTTCTCGGCAGCGGAACCTCCATGGGCGTGCCCACCCTCGGCTGCCAATGCGCCGTCTGCACCTCCACCAACCCCCACAACCGGCGGACCCGCCCCTCCATCCGCCTCGCCTACAACGACCACATCGTCCTCATCGACACCGGCCCGGACTTCCACGCCCAGGCCCTCCGCGAAGACCTCCGCCGCGTCGACGCCGCCCTCTACACCCACGGCCACGCCGACCACGTCATGGGCTTCGACGATCTCCGCCCCCTCAGCTTTCGCGTCCCCGGCGGCATCCCCGTCTACGCCGACGAGGACACCGCGCAATCCATCGAGCGCATCTTCGACTACACCTTCCGCACCGAAGACCGCTACCCCACCAGCGCCCGCGTCAACCTCCATCGCATCGACCCCACCCCCGGCTCCTCCACCCATCTCTTCGGCGTCTCCTTTCAGCGCATTCCCGTCCTCCACGGCCGGCAGGAGATTACCGGATACCGCTTCGGCGCCGCCGCCTACCTCACCGACATGAGCGACCTCCCGCCCGAAAGCCTCCCCCTCCTCCAGGACCTCGACATCCTCATCCTCGACGCCCTCCGCCGCGACCCCCACCCCAGCCACTCCCACCTCGACCGCTCCGTCTCCTTTGTCGAGCAGCTCAAGCCCAAACGCGCCTTCTTCACCCACTTAAGCCACGACCTCGACCACGACCTCACCGAGAGCACCCTCCCCCCGCACATCCGCCTCGCCTACGACGGTCTCCAACTCCAGTTCCGGATCGCCTGATGCACATCTACCGCCACCTCGACGAGCTCCCTCCCTCCTTCCCTCCCTCCGTCGCCACCATCGGCAACTTCGATGGCGTCCATCGCGGCCATCGCTGGATCATCGGCAACGTCCTCCGCCGCGCCCGCACCCTCGGCCTCCGCTCGCTCGTCATCACCTTCGACCCCCACCCCTCCCGCGCCATCCGCCCCGGCTCCAGCCCCGCCCTCATCACCCCCCTCGAGCACAAACTTGACCTCCTCGCCTCCACTGGCGTCGACGACGTCATCGTCCTGCCCTTCGACGGCGATCTCGCCCGCATGAGCGCCCGCGAGTTCGCCCACGACCTCCTCCACCGCAAGCTCAACGTCGTCGAACTTCACGAGGGCGAAAACTTCCGCTTCGGCCACCGCGCCGAGGCCGGCATCGACACCCTCAAGACCCTCTGCGCCGACTTCGGCTGCACCGTCACCTGCTACCCCCCGCAAAGCTTCCACGGAGCCCCCGTCTCCTCCAGCCGCATCCGCACCCTCATCGCCGCCGGTGACGTCTCCGCCGCGCACCGCCTCCTCCATCGCCCCTTCAGCATCCGCGGCACACCCGCTTCCGGCCGCGGCTACGGCACCCGCTACACCGTACCCACCATCAACCTCGCCCCCTACCCCGAGCTCATCCCCGCGCACGGCGTCTACATCACCCGCCTCCACATCGGCTCATCCGTGCCAGCCTCGCCCGGGGACAAACCGCCGGAACCCGCAACCAACATCGCCTCCCAAACCTTCAACGCCGTCACCAACATCGGCAACCGCCCCACCTTCGGCGCAGACTCCTTCACCATCGAGTCCCACCTGCTCGACTTCCACCCCGTCGACCTCTCCGAAACCACCCCCCTCGACCTCTGCTTCCTCCACCGTCTCCGCGACGAACAACGCTTCCCCACCCCCGAAGCCCTCCTCACCCAAATCAAACAAGACGTGGCCACCGCCAACCGCTTCTTCCGCCTCCTCCACCAGCTGGCCTCAATCCCCGTCTGACGCGAACTTGTTACTCTCCCACCCGCACTCACTGGATTTCAGCACAACAAACGTCAAAACTCGTCCGCTAAGGACTTCCCACTTCGATTCCGGGCGCGAGATGGAGTTAACGGGCGCGTTTCCAGTTCTGAGTTCCACTACGCCCGCGTTACTGAGATTCCGATTTCCTGATACGGCTTTATTTCAGCATCGTCTATTGCTCGCTCTGTAATAAGTCCGCTCACCTCTTCTAGCCCAACAATCTTGTATGGAGAAGCCGCATTCAACTTTTCCGAAGATGCGAGAACGATAGTCTCCGCTGCGGCATGGCTCAGAGCTCGTTTGACCGCCGCTTCTTCGTAATCTCCCGTTGTTAGGCCCGTTTGAGGATGGACGCCGGTCACGCCCATGAAGAAGGTGTCGGCATGAATCTGACCAATCGCTTCGATGGCAGCCGCCCCAACGGAAACCACGGAATGCTTGAACAACCGTCCGCCGATCAGAATAACTTCTATCGACAGGTGCCGAATAAGTTCGAGGGCGATTGTAGGGCTGTGCGTAGCTATGGTGGCGTGGAGTTCGAGCGGGAGGTGCCGCGCAATCTCCCGTGCTGTTGTCCCACCGTCCAGAATCACCACTTGCCCGGGCCGAATCATCGCCGCCGCCGCGACTCCTATAGCAATCTTTCCCTCGTGCCGCAGCAGCTCACGGCCAGCGAAATCAGCGACCGCCGGCGAAGCCGGAAGAGCCCCGCCATGGACCCTCTGCAGTAGACCCTCCTGTGCCAGTTCCCGGAGGTCGCGCCGGATAGTGTCTTCAGAGACACCCATCTCTTGGCTGACTTCTTTCGCGACAACCTGCCCTCTCTGCTTCAGAAGCGAAAGAATCTGCTGCTTGCGATGTGTGGTGAGCATTGTGTCCTCTTGCACCATATTACTTGACATTGCACGAGATTGCACGATAACTTAAAGGCATGGTAACCGCAATCGCCGGAGCGTCGATAGATGAGAGAATTCGGATCAAATCCGTCCAAACGCTTTCGAACGACTGGTACCTCCTCAAGAAAACCACATTCGAGCTGCTCCGCACTGACGGAACTTGGCAGCAGCAAAGCCGCGAGACCTACGATCGGGGAAATGGTGCCACAATCCTGCTTTATAGCCCCGAGCACCGAACTGTGGTCCTGACTCGGCAATTTCGCTTCCCGGCATATGTAAATGGTCACTCCGGCATGTTGATCGAAGCTGCAGCGGGCTTGCTTGATCAGGCAAGCCCAGAGGATCGAATTCGAGCCGAAGCTGAGGAGGAAACCGGTTACCGCGTGTCTCACGTCCAGAAGATCTTTGAAGCCTTCATGAGTCCCGGCTCTGTTACTGAACGGCTTTACTTTTTCGTCGCCGAATACGAGAGCGGAGCAAGAGCGACGCTCGGAGGCGGCAATCACGCTGAAGGTGAAGATATCGAAGTCCTGGAGCTATCACTCGACGAAGCGATGGTGGCTATCACGACCGGTGAGATCCAGGATGGCAAAACCATCATGCTTCTCCAGTACGCCTTCATCCATCTTTTCCAAACTCAAGGAGCTGCCCTCTAATGTCGAGTTCATCCAAACCTCTCATGATTCTCATTGCAGGTCCTTACCGCTCCGGCACCGGTGACGACCCGGCTCGGATGGAAAAGAACCTACGCACCCTCGAAGCTGTCGCGCTCCCTCTCTATCGTGCGGGGTACATTCCTCTCATTGGTGAATGGATAGCCCTTCCTTTGCTGCGCGAGGCGGGGTCGACGCACCCGGGAGATGCGATCTACGATGAAATCCTTTATCCGATCGCAAAACGGCTCCTAAGCCGCTGCGACGCCGTTCTTAGATTGCCAGGAGCTTCCAAGGGTGCCGATGAGGACGTTCGTGTTGCGAAAGAGCGTGGTTTGGCGGTTTACGAGTCGCTATCCGATGTTCCTAGGTGCAGCTAGATCGTTCAGGTTCCGTCGTTGCGTAAAACGAATATGACGCAACGGCGACGTTCACCGTGCTGGATTCTAGCGTTCTAATACTGCGAGGCCTCCTACAACTGACTTTCCGTTAGCGACAGGTTCGTGCAACGGGATCCTTAGCACGTTTTTTGTACGTTGGTGTCGTGCCTCCCACTGCCATTTCAAAAGCCTGACCAACTCCTCAAAGCCGCGTTCACTGAGGTGCCGAGCCCGGCGGCGGCGCGGCACCCGGCAACACATCGTCCGTCGTCACCGGAGGGCGCCGCTCAACCGGCGCAGCCGGCTGCGTCGCCGGAGCATCCGGATTCGCTTCATCCCCCGTCTCCACCGGCTTACTCACCGGCAGCCCCTCATCCCCATCCGCCGGCGCCGCCAGAACCTCCAGCACCTTCTTCGGCGCACCCGCCGACGCAAACCGCTCCTTCGGCCGACCCGCGATCGCCACCCGCATAAAGTCCATCCACATCGGCAGCGCCGCCTTCGCCCCCGTCTCCTTCTCGCCCAGCGACTGCCGGTCGTCAAACCCGATCCACGTTCCGCACGTCACCGACGGCGAAAACCCCACAAACCACGCATCCGTATAGTTGTTCGTCGTTCCCGTCTTGCCTCCCAGCGGATGCTTCAGCGAGGCCGCCGCCGCCGCCGTCCCAAACCGCGTTACCGCCTCCAGCAGCTGCATCATCGTGCGCGCCGTCTCGACCGACACCACCTCCGTCACCTGCGGAACCTTCTCCGGCAGCGCCAGCCCGTCCGCCTGCGTCACCCTCCGAATCGTGTGCGGCTCAATCCGGATTCCGTCATTCGGAAACACCGAGTAAGCCCCCACCTGCTCGGCCAGCGTAATATCCGCCGACCCGATAGCCACCGGCAAAAACGCCGGGATGTTGCTCGTAATCCCAAACCGGTGCGCCGTCTCGATCACCTTCCGGATCCCCACCTTGTTCGCCAGCTTCAGCGCCGGTATATTCCGCGACTCCGCAAACGCCGTCAGCAGCGTCATTGCCCCCCGGTAGTCCGGCTCGTAGTTGTGCGGCGTGTACGGTCCCCCCGGCGTAGAAAACGTCGTCGGCGAATCCACCACGATGTCCGTCGGCTTCGCCCCATCCTCGATCGCGGTCGTATACACATACGGCTTGAACGACGAGCCCACCTGCCTCTGCGCCTGCGTCGCCCGGTTGAACTGCGACACCGCGAAGTCCCGCCCGCCCACCATCGCCAGCACCTCCCCGTTCGCATTATCCATCGCCATCAGCGATCCCTGCGCCCCCGAGTCCTGCTGCAACGATAGGTGCAGCCCCCCATCCGCCCGGCTCGGCTCCACCCGCACATACACCACGTCGCCCACCCGCAGAAACGCCTCCGCCCGCGGGAACTGCGTCCACGCAAAATCCGCCTGCTCAAGCTCCGCCGTCTGCCCTCCCACCTTTACCAGCGCCCGTCCCTTTGCCGTATCCAGCACCAGCGCATGGAAGTACGCGCCCGGCTCGACTGCCTGCGCCCAGTCCGCATGCCGGTACTCCGAAAAGCTTCCCGCCGCCGCCACATTCTGCAGCCGGCCCTTCCACTTGTGCCTCCGCTCGTACGCCGCCGTCCCGTCCAGAATCGCCTTGTTCGCCGCCCGCTGCAGATCCAGGTCAAGCGTCGTATACACCCGCAGCCCCGCCCCGTGAACCTCCTCCACCCCATACTGCTTCTCCAGCTGCCGCCTGACCTCCTCGATAAAGTACGGCGCCACACTGTTGACCGGCGTCTCAATCCGCAGTCCCAGCGTCGCCGCCTTCGCCGCGCTCGCCTCCGCCGCCGAAATCTTTCCGTCGGCCAGCATCTCGCTGAGCACCAGGTTCCGCCGCCTTAACGCCCGCTCCGGATACTTGATCGGCGAATACGCCTCCGGCCCCTTCGGCAACGCCGCCAGCAACGCCGCCTCCGGCAGCGTCAGCTCCCGCACATGCTTCGAAAAGAAAAACTCCGACCCCGCCTCAAACCCGTACGTCCCGTGCCCCAGATAAATCTGGTTCGCATACATCTGGAAGATCTGCTGCTTCGTGAACCGCCTCTCGATCTGCATCGAGAGAAAAACCTCCTGCACCTTTCGCCCGTAGGTCTTCTGCGATGACAAAAACAGATTCCGCGCCAGCTGCATCGTCAGCGTCGACGCCCCCTGCGACCTGCCCTTGGCATGAATGTCCCGCCACGCCGCACCCACCGCCCGCAGCAGGTTCACCCCCCAGTTGCTCTCAAAGCTCTTATCCTCAATCGAGATAATCGCCGCGCGCAGCACCGGCGGCAGATCCGTATATGGCACCACCACCCGCCGCTCCAGCGCGAACGACCCAAACACCTTGCCGTGGATATCCAGCAGCTCGGTCGTCGTATTCGGCCGGTACCGCGCCAGATCGTTCATCTCCGGCAGGTCGATCGAGTACACCAGCAACAAACCGCACATCGCCCCAAACACCGCCGACAGCCCCAGCAGCACCAAAAACGTGGACCGCAGCAGATACTGCCTGCCCGGCAGCCGCGCCTCCACCCACAGCAGCCCGCCGTCAATCCGCCGCCAGGTAGCCGCCCGCTTCGTCTCAGGCCGCTGCGTTCCCGGGTTGGACAGGCTCCCCACAGCCCCCCACCATACCAGACCAGCCCCGCATTCCCCTCAACCGAAATCCCGGTGCAGAGTACCGAAATCCGTCAACTCCTGCCCGCAACCCACACCCGACGACCTGAGAACCGCCCCTAAGCCGCCTTCGTCTTCAGCAGATCCAGCGCCTTCGTCAGCTGCTCGTCCACACTCACCGCCGGCTTCGTCACAGGCTTCGCTCCCGCGGCCGCTGGCGTCGAATCCTCATCCTCCGCCTCGGCCTCCGGCTGGTTCGAGGCCACCAGTACCGCCGGCGTCACCCCCTCGTCCTGCAGCTTCTTGCCCGAGGGCGACTCATACTTCGCAATTGACAGAATCAGCGCCGCCCCGTCTGGCAGCTCAAAGGTCTTCTGCTGCGCCCCCTCGCCAAACGTCTTCTCCCCCACCAGCTCCGCTCGCTTGTTGTCCGCCAGCGCCGCCGCCACCAGCTCGCCTGGCCCCGCCGTCCCGCGATTCACCAGCACTACCACCGGCGCCGTCGCGTTGATCGTCTTCGAGGCCTCCGCCGTAAACGTCTGCTTCGCTACCTTCTGCCCTTCGAGCGTGGCAATTGTCCCCGTCTGTAGAAAGAAGTTCGCCACCCGCGTCGCCTCTCCCATGTCGCCCGCCGCCACATCCCGCAGGTCCAGCAGCACCTTCTTGTTCCCCGCCTTGCCCATCCCCTTCAGTTTTTGCTCAATCTGCTGCGCATGCTCATGATCCAGAGCCACCGGCTTAAGATACAGAATCGACGAGTTCTCATACATCGTCTCCGACACCGGCGGCACATTCGTCACCGCCCGCGTCAGCACCACCTTCTCCGGTGCCGCCTTCCTCGGCCGAACCACCGACAGCGTCACCTGCGTCCCCGGCTGCCCGTCCAGCAGCAGCTGAATCATCGCCAGCGACAGGTCCCGCGTATCCTGGGTGCCGATCGCCTCGATAATGTCCCCATCCGAAAGACTCGCCCGATCCGCCGGCCCCCCCGCCACCACCGACACCACCGTGGCATACCCGAAGCGCTTCGAGACGTTGATCCCCACCTGCGCCTTGCCCGTCCGCCCCGCCTTGTAAATCTTGTAGTCCGCCGCCGTCAGGTAGCTCGAATCCGCATCCAGCGACTCCAGCAGCCCCCGCAGAGCCCCATTCGTCACATTCCCGATATTGGGCTCTTCCACATAGTCCGTCTGGATGTGCCGCAACACCTCGCTATACACGTTGATCTGCCGGTAGGCCCCATCCTCCTGGCTCGTCGCGGCACTTACCCCGCTCGAGTTCACCCCCAGAAAAATCGTAAGAACCAACGCAACCGATACAGCGAGCAGACACATCTTCGAGATCTTCAGCATGCGACAGGGGCCTCCAGCAAGGCATCTTCAGGAGCAGGGTGGTGAAGCCAGGCAACGGTTAGACGTCATCCGTCCACAAAATGATACTCCCTCCCGAACTCGCCGCCCCGCCCCTCCCCTACCACTTTCGTTGCGCCCAGAACGTCTCCTTCTTGCCGCAAAGCCTGGAAGTCCGCCACGGAAATCCAACCCGCGGAAGTGTGGCCACTGAGGTCCGCCAACGAGATCCAGGAAACAAATCCGAGCCGCCGAAGTCAGGGCCAACGACGCGACCCATACCAGCCTGGGGGAGCCCCAGGTCTTCAGGCAAACCAAATCCCAGAGGGCTGAAAGCCCTCTCCATAGCACCTCACCTTGGGGGGGTGGTGAAGCCCCGGGTCTTCGACAAATCCGAACCCAGAGGGCTGAAAGCCCGGCTCCATACCAGCCTGGGGTGAAACCCCAGGTCGCAGAACAAACCGAAGAACCCAAGGGCTGAAGGCCCGACCCATACACGCTTCACATGCATCTTCAGGAGTCACCACAAATAAGAGCAGCGCGCGCCTCCACACAAACTGTGCCATGCCGACAAGAGTCGCAGGCTGCAAACGCTTTCGATGAACCGGAGCAATGACCTAGGGATTCGCTTGAGCGAACGACTGCTTCTGCCGTCTGTGGCGGCCCACGATTCCACATGTTCATGTGTGTCTTCGGGGCGCCACTACCTGTTGCAGGGCGGTCTGCGGTATCGTTTCTTTGGTGGCGGTGAGAGGAATCGAACCTCTGACCTACGGGTTATGAGTCCGTCGCTCTAACCATCTGAGCTACACCGCCGTTGTGTGCATTGCGTCCTGCCGGCAACCCGATTCGGCGGAAGAGGAACCATCGCCGGTGGCAGAGACCAGCTCCATCATACCGGATCGAGCCCCCATCGAAAAGCGCCCCGCACGCGTCCTCGGCGTCATCCCCGCCCGCCTCGCCTCCACCCGCCTCCCCCGCAAAGTCCTCCGCGAGATCGCCGGCAAGCCCATGCTCGCCTGGGTCTTCGAAGCCGCCCAGCGCTGCCCCGGCCTCGACCAGATCCTCATCGCCACCGACTCCCCCGAAGTCGCCGAACTCTGCCACACCCACAGCTGGCCCTGCCTCATCACCTCGCCCCACCTCGCCAGCGGCTCCGATCGCGTCGAAGCCGTCGCCCAGGAGATCCCCGCAGACATCTACGTCAACATCCAGGGCGACGAACCGCTCCTCCAGCCCGAACACCTCTCCGCACTCCTCCGCCCCTTCACCGACCCCGCCGTCCAGGTCTCCACCCTCCGCGTCGCCTGCACCCCCGACAACATCCGCAACCCCAACGCCGTCAAAGTCGTCACCGCCCTCGACGGCCGCGCCCTCTACTTCTCCCGCGCCCCCATTCCCTTCGGTCGCGATCCCCAATCCGGCGGCCAGGGCCCCCAATACTGGAAGCACATCGGCCTCTACGCCTACCGCGCCGCCGCCCTCCACCGCTTCACCCAGCTCCCACCCAGCCACCTCGAGCAAACCGAACGCCTCGAACAGCTACGCCTCCTCGAAAACAACATCCCCGTCCACGTCGAAACCGTAGAAACCGACACTATCGGCGTGGACACGGAAGAAGACCTCGTGCACGTCGAAACCATCCTCCGCGCCCGCCTCCGCCAGGCACCCCTCCACCCCACCTCTGTCGTCCCGAGCGAAAGCAAAGCCGCGGTCGAAGAACCTGCATCTCAGCCCAGCCACAGACCACCAACCCACTCCTGACTTTGTCACCTTAGGCGAAGGCAAAGCCCGCATCTCAGCCCAACGACAAACCAACCCCCGCTCCTGAGCTTTCTCACTACCAAAGAAGCTCATCGCAAGCCCAAACCACTGTCGCACGATCGACCCCGGTCCGAGACATAAATCAACGGACCGTGTGGCGCAAACACCCACCTCCATCCGCTAAACTGGAAGTACAGCAACAGAAAACCCGGCCATGGCCGGGTTTTCCCGTTTAGATGGAATACTTTACCCGTAAACCCTTTGCCCTGAATACTTTGCGGGGGAAAGTATCCCTTTGCGTAAGGTACATTAGTGCTTCCGGCCAACGATGATTTCCCAGCCCCCCGCCTTCCCATTCTTGGGATCAACGCTGGCCTTTCCGCCGATGCCTGCCAGTTGCAGTGCTTGTTGGAGATCTAACCCCCAAATCGGGTCCAACTTCTCATCTCGAATAGATAAGCTCACACCAATACCCTCAGGCGTACCAAGGCGGGTGCCATCTACGACAGCTTTCCAACCCGTGGATGGATCGCTAATCGCGGCGATAATTTCAGCGGCATACGCGGTTGCATCTGGAGCATCTAGGGTAGTTGATACCCTAATCGGCTCTTGTGGTTTGACTCTTGCTTTACGAAGGCGATCAATCAAGATTTCGCGTTTGATCTTAGAAAGCGTTCGTGGCGCATCCCTTTCATTGATCTTTGCAATATTGCTTTGTACTGTGGCAACTTCGGCTTCAGCCTCTCCCGCCAGCGCGAGAGCACCGCTTGCAGATTTTTCTGCCTTATCAGCTGTGGTGGAAGCCTTATCTGCTTTACTAGTCGCTTTGCCAGCAGCATCTTCTGCTATGCCTGCTTGCGTCATGGCAGTGCCCGAATCCGTACGGGCAGTACCAGCATCGTTCGCAGCCTGCCGTGCTGTCTCCGAGAGAGACACGATTATTTGTTCTGAAAGAGTATCGTTTCGTTGGCCATACCAGTATCCTGCGATCTCGGAAAGAACGGCTATGGCGAAAAACCAGATGCCTATGCTGTCAAATAGGTCTTTCCTTCTATTGTCCCGGGAACTGTGGGCAAGTGCCTCGGAAATCACAAGTAACGCAAAGAACACAAGTCCGGCTGCTTCCAAGTTGCTGTGGGTGTGTCTGACGGAATCGAGCGAGTTCCAATCCGGAAGTATCAGTAGGAGCATTATCGTCACATTCGCGCTTTTGGCAGCGCTTGGATACTTACCTTTGTGGGAAGCAAAAGACGTAACCCATTCAAAAGATAGATTTTAGGGAGGGGGTACCCCCCCGGGGGGTACCCCCGCAAGCCACGGCCCGGAAACTAATCCAGGACCGGAAATCGCAGCACGAGATGATCGTCTCGAAGCTCTACGGCAACCTCGGTCAGGGACGGTGTGATCCAGTCAGCAGCCTGGAGCTGGCTCGCCTCGTGCGTCCCCAGCACCGCCAGCACACGGCATCCAGCCGCCTCCCCCGCACCCACACCCGCCGGCGCATCCTCCACCACCAAGCACTCCTCGGGCCGAAATCCCAGCAGCTCCGCTCCTCGGCGGTACGGCTCAGGATCCGGCTTGCCGCGCTCCACCATGTCCCCACTGATCAGCCGCTGCGGAACCGGCAACCCCGCCGCCTTGAGCCGCCCCAGAAGCAGCCTCCGCGTCGCCGAGGTCACAATCGCCCAACGGTCCACCGGCAAACGCTCCAGCAACTCCCCTGCCCCCGGAAGCACCGTCAGGTCCGCCGTATCCTCGATCTCCATGTCCTCGATCACACGCAGCCCTTCCGCGGCGTCGATGTCCGGCCGCAGCTGCCTCACCACATCGATCGCCCGCGTGCCGTGCGGTATCTGGAACGTGGCCGCCCCCGGCACCTCATAGATCTCCGCCCACCGCCGCCAGCACCGGTTCACCGACCCAATGGAGCTCACCAATACCCCGTCCATGTCGAACAGGACACCCTTCACCTCCACCCCAACCACCCCGCTCAACCCCCGCCCCCCCGCAAAACAAACTGCTCCGCCGCAGCCAGGACGCGCGCGACAGACGCCTCCGAGCAGCTCTCGCAGTAGACGCGCAACAACGGCTCCGTCCCCGAAGCTCGCAGCAGCAACCAGGTCTCCGCCGCGTTCGGCCTTCCCTTGCATTCCGGATTGTCCAGGAAGAACTTGATGCCGTCCATCGTCTCCACCCGCAGCACCGTCATGCCCGCAATCTCCGCAAAGCCCGCTTCCGCACGCTCGATCGCGGACCGCTTGATCTCCTCGTCGATATGCATGTCGATGCGGCCATACTGATGCTCCCCAAACTCCTCCTGAAGCGCATCTACCAGCTCACGGAGACTCTTCTTCTCATCCGCCATCACATTGGCAATCAGTAGTGTGTTCAGCAACCCATCCCGCTCCGGCAGGTGTCGGCTAATCCCAATTCCCCCCGATTCCTCGCCTCCTACCAGGATGTTCTCCGTCAGCATCAGCTCACAGACGTACTTGAATCCAATCCCGTGCTCATGAAGACGCCGCCCGTGCTTCGCCGCGATCCGGTCCAGCATCTTCGTCGTATTGAACGCGCGAGTCACATCCCCCGGCCACCCCTTCCGCTCCAACAGCCACTTCAACAGCACTGCAAAGATTTTATGCGCATCAATCACACGTCCGCGCTCGTCCACCGCCCCGATACGGTCTGCATCGCCATCCGTAATCAATCCCGCGTCACAGCCCTCAGCAACGACTGCTCTCTGGGAGGCACTGATGTGCGGCAGGATCGGTTCCGGATTAATACCTGGAAAAGCTGGATTCAGCTCTCCGCGGATCTCCACAAACGGGATCTCGGCCCTCTCGAAGATGCCCGCGATCACACCACGTCCCGCGCCATACATGCAATCAATCAAGAACTTGTACCCCGACCTCCGAATCGCATCCAGATCCACAAACCTCTCGATAGCGGCAATGTACTCCGGCAAGAAATCCACGCACTGTATGCTCGACGGACTGACAGCGGACGGAGGAGACTTGTACAGGTATTCCTCAATGGACGCAATAATCGACGGCTTTCCTGATCCGCCATACCTCGCTTTATACTTGATCCCATTCCACTCGGCAGGATTGTGGCTCGACGTGATCATAACTCCGCCCGCAGCGCTTCGCTGACGCACAGCGTAGGAGAGCGCCGGGGTCGGAGTCACGCCGCTCGCAAGGGCAACCGGTATCCCCGCCTCTTGCATCACTTCCGCGACAACTCTGGCGAAAGATTGTGAGCCGAATCGTGTATCAAAGCCAATGCAAACGCCATGCGACCATTCCTCTTGCTCAAGAAGATAATGAGCTATCGCCGAAGCTGCAATGCGAACGTTGGCATACGTAAAATCGTCCGCGATGATGCCGCGCCAACCATCCGTTCCAAACTTTACTCCCGCCGAACTCCTCGCCATTCCACTCCCCGAGATGTCAAAGACAGTCTTCATGTTCCTTGGCGGCGAGCGCCTTTGTGACTTGACCTACGTCCTGCGATCGCTCCCGCGTCGTTACAAGAACAGCATCATCGGTAACAACCACTACGAGGTTCTCCACGCCGAGAAGAGCAACCGTTCGCCCCGGGGCGTAGACGTACGTGCCCGTCGACTCGATTGACACGTTCAGGTCTGATTCGATGACATTTGCTTTACTTCCGGATTCTTGTGCTGAACTGCAGGAATGTTCGTAGAGTGCATCCCACGAACCAAGATCGTTCCACTCGAAAGTAGCCGGCAGGCAATATATCTCTGCCTCTGCCTCGCCCTTAGCGGAACGGGGTTCTAGCACTGCGTAGTCGATGCTGATGTTCTCGCATCGTGGGTATACGTCTGCGAGGACCTGTGCGAAGGCGGAAGTACCGTAAGCGTCGGCGATCTCTTCCAGCAGCGGGGCCAGCAAGGGCCGATGCTCTCGTATCGCGTTCGCCAGTGTTCTCGCGCTCCAAAGGAAAATCCCGCTGTTCCATACGTAATTGCCCGATGCAAGGAACTCCTGAGCCTTTCCGAGGTTCGGCTTCTCGGTAAAGCGTCTAACCCTGTACACGGGTATGGTGCCGCACGGCAGCGTCTCTGCAATTACTTGGCTTCCCTGCTCGATATAGCCATACCCCGTTTCGGCACGCGTCGGGGGGACACCCAAGACCACGATTCGTGTCCCGCTCGCGGCTAAAGCGATCCCAGCCCGGATAACCTCTGTGAAGCCCCAAACGTTCTTCACCACGTGGTCTGAGGGAAAGATCCCGATGACCGTGTCTGGCTCACGCCGCTCAAGGAGAAATGCCGCGAGCGCACAGGCTGGAGCCGTGTTGCGCGCAGCCGGTTCACAAAGGACGTGATGCCGCGTAAGCTCCGGCAGCTGCTGCCGTATTTGCGATTCAAGAAGTTGATTCGTAATGACCCACACGTCGTCAGACTTCGCCACATCCTGAAGACGAGAGAGCGTCTGCTGGATCATGGTTCGCTTCCCATCCAGGGCGAGAACCTGCTTGGCCCTCGCCTTTCGGCTGCGAGGCCAGAAGCGTGTTCCGCTACCTCCAGCCAGAATCACGGGAGCGAAGCGAGGTTCAACGGTCATAGAGTTTGACGACATAGGCTCATCTGTTGGTGCAAGAGTTGCTCTAATTCAGAGAAGCTAAATATTTAGCTATGCGGTTGAGGCCTTTTTCGATTACGTCGTGAGAAACGGCGTAGGACAAGCGGATATGCTCAGCGGTCCCAAATGCCTCCCCAGGCACCACGACTACGTGAGCTTCGGTCAAGAGCTTCGAGGCAAGATCGGCCGCAGAACGAACCATTCCCCTCTTGATGAAGCTTTGGACATTCGGATACACATAGAAGGCGCCTTGTGGCACCGTGCAGGTAAGTCCTGGAATTGACTGGAAGCCATTGAGAACCAAGTTTCGTAGCTTGAGATAGTCGGCCCGCATCTCAACCACGCACTCCTGAGATCCACTCACCGCGGCGATAGAAGCCTGTTGCACGATGCTCGCTGTATTCGAAGTGCTTTGAGACTGTAGCTTACTCATGGCTGCGATGACAGGCTTCGGACCTAATGCGAAACCTGCTCGCCAGCCCGTCATCGCGTATGTCTTCGACAGGGATCCAAGGATAATGATGTGTTCTCTACAGTCCGTAAACGATCCGCCACTTACAATCTGCCCGGTAAAGTTTAGATAGACGTAGCACTCGTCGAGGAGCACGTAGATGCCGTGCCGGTGACCAAGGCGAACGATGCTCTCCAGATCCTCCGGGTCTACGACGGCACCAGAGGGATTGGAGGGTGAATTGAGAATGATCGCGCGCGTCTTTGGCGTGATCGCCGCCTCAATCATTGAGGCGGTAACGCGGAAATTCTCGGCTTCGCTGCTCTCGACAAGGACCGGTTTGCCGCCCGCGTACTGGATGATGTCCTTGAACGAGACCCAATAAGGCACCGGAAGAATCACCTCGTCTCCATGATCCACAAGTACCTGTACGGCATTGAACAATGCCAGCTTGCCGCCCGTTGTAAAAACGCACTCGTCGGGACTGTAGTTCGAGCCAAAGTCGCAGGCATGACGATCGGTAATCGCCCTTCGGAGCTCGGGAACGCCAGCCACATTCGTGTACCGGGTGAAGTTTCGCTCGATGGCCTGAATCGCAGCATCTTTGATATGTCGGGGCGTTGCGAAGTGGGGCTCGCCAGCGCCGAAGTCGGCAAGATCCACGCCTTGCGCTTTCAATTTCAAGGCTTCAGCGGTAATCGCCATCGTGGCCGAGACTTGAATACGCTCGATGCGATCGGAGAAGACCTTGGTTGCCGTCATAGTCATTCTTTCAGTGTGTCAGATTACGCTGTCGATATAAAGGGTAGGCGATCAGACTTTCGAGGGAACCTTGGATCGCAGCCGATCAACAACAAGCCGCGGAACGAGCGCGGAGACATCGCCACCAAGCTGAAAAACTCCTTTGATCAGACGTGAACTCACATAGGTGTACTTTTCAGCGGGCATCATGAAAAGCGTCTCCAGCTCTGGATCAAGTTTTCGATTCATCATAGCCATTTGGAACTCGTATTCGTAATCGCTGACAGCTCTAATCCCACGTAGAACAGCCTTTGCTCCTTGCTCGCGTGCGAAATCGACAAGGAGACCGTTGAAGATGGCCACGGAAACGTTTGGGAAGCCCTGAGTCGCCTCCGCAATCATCTCTAGTCGTTCCTCCACGGTAAATAGAGGCGCAGCCTTGTCACTATTTCGCAGAATCGCAACCACGAGATCGTCGACGATCTTGGCCCCGCGGGCAATCAAATCCAAGTGGCCATTCGTCAGAGGGTCAAAGGTTCCCGGGTAGATTGCCTTGACAGTGTGCATGCATGAGCAGCATACGGTCGTACCTGATCGGAAGCAATGATCGAAGCTTCTCCATAGGTACCTTCGTCCCTCGAACTAAAGAAAAACGTGCGTTTCGAACTTTCACTTTAGTCGGCAATAACTCGGACATGAGTGCCATTTGGCTGAAAATCAGCTAAATCTATCACTACTTTCGAGGAGTTCGTACGATCTCCTGTGCCTGGACAGCGCCGTTTGTTGGCGCTGGAGGTAATACCACCGTATCGCTTCCGCCGATCTTCAACTTCTTCCGGACTTCCGCATCCATGCGCAAGAAAAGTTCCTTGTTCTCTTTCAAGAACGTCCGAACATTCTCTCGCCCTTGGCCGATACGTTCGCCCTGGTAGCTGTACCATGCGCCACTCTTGTCGACGACGTTGTGAAGAACCGCGAGATCAAGGACATCCCCTTCGCGAGAGATACCTTCACCATAAAGAATGTCGAACTCAGCATCCCGAAACGGAGCAGCGACCTTGTTCTTGACAATCTTAACCTTTGTGCGCGATCCGACTACGACGTCGCCTTCTTTGACGGCGCCGATGCGCCGGATATCAATCCGCACCGAAGAGTAAAACTTGAGAGCACGTCCCCCCGTCGTCGTCTCGGGATTGCCGAACATCACCCCAATCTTGTCACGGATCTGATTGATGAAGATGAGGCAGGTGCGTGACTTGGACACGGTTCCGGTAAGTTTGCGAAGCGCCTGACTCATAAGCCGGGCCTGGAGTCCCATATGAGAGTCGCCCATCTCTCCATCGAGCTCAGCCTTTGGAACCAGGGCTGCTACGGAGTCTACAACGAGAACGTCGATCGCGCCTGACTTTACGAGAGCCTCCACGATTTCCAGGGCCTGCTCGCCGTAGTCCGGCTGACTAATCAACAGGTTGTCTACGTCCACGCCAAGTTTTTTGGCATAAGCCGGATCCAGGGCGTGCTCGGCATCCACGAAAGCGGCAAGACCACCAGCTTTCTGGGCTTCCGCGATAATTTGAAGCGTGATGGTCGTCTTTCCCGACGACTCCGGACCGAAGATTTCGATGACTCTCCCGCGTGGCACCCCACCCACGCCAAGAGCAGCATCGAAAGAGATAGAACCTGAAGAGATAACCGCAATCGGGCCGATTGCCTCCTTGGATCCAAGGCGCATGACAGAACCTTTGCCAAACTGCTTTTCAAGCTGCGAAAGTGCCGTTTCAATCGCTTTATTCCGGTCATCTGCCACGATGGGGATCTCCTCATTCCGGGTGGGACAGAGCGGATAGTAGCACGTTTACATGGCAAAGAAAAGGCGAATACAACTAACGACGGAAGATTATCCCTTTGACAAAAGCTGTGGGGGTGCAAGATGATTGCGCCTAAGCCGCTCAACAAGCGAAGGGTAGAGCGGAGACCGGAGCCGAAATCAA
>JAABUQ010001399.1_pt1 | contig 52284 bp, 46 predicted proteins | sample 5560001 | NCBI WGS metagenome assembly JAABUQ01 (sample SAMN10711888, study PRJNA513371) | rock metagenome | isolation source: Antarctica rocks | place: Antarctica: Victoria Land, Finger Mt nord | collected 2015-12-18
CCTTCCTGGTGCTTTGTGCGCGGTGGCCCCACTCTGACTCCATCCCGAACTCAGTTGTGAAACGCCGCAGCGGCGACGATACTTTGGGGGTAGCCCCACGGGAAAATAGCACGGTGCCAGGATTAATATTTACCCTACAAGCCTCTTGGTGTCTTTCACTCCAAGAGGCTTGTGATTTTTTTTTATCTAAGCACTCATTTCTAGCATTCGTTGAATCGGTCGCAGGGCGCAAGAGCGGATATCTTCTGAGATTGTGATTTCTGGAGCGCGATTTTTCATCGCCCAGTAAAGCTTTTCTAAAGTGTTTAACCGCATGTAAGGACACTCATTGCAAGCGCAGCTATTCATTGGCGGCGCTGGGATAAAGTGTTTTTGCGGAGCTTGCTTTTGCATTTGGTGAATTATACCCGGCTCCGTGGCGACAATGAAGGCGCTTGCAGAACTCTCCTGGCAGTACTTTAGGAGCGCGGTGGTAGAGCCAATATAGCTGGCGTGGCGTAGTACAGCTGGTGTACATTCAGGGTGGGCGATCGCCTCTGCTTCTGGATGTTCAATCTTGAGCTGGACAATCTTCTTCTCAGAAAAAGTTTCATGCACAATACAGCTGCCTTGCCACAGCACCAAGTCTCGCCCAGTCTGAGCCATCACGTACCGCCCTAAATTGCGATCCGGGGCAAAAATAATCGGCTGATCTACCGGAATCTGGCGCACAATCTCCACAGCGTTCGCACTGGTGCAGATGATATCGCTCATCGCCTTAATTTGGGCAGTGCAGTTGATGTAGGAAACCACCAGATGACCGGGGTGAGCTGCCTTAAAAGCTGCAAACGCCTCTGGAGGGCAGGTGTCTGCCAGAGAACAACCCGCCGCCAAGTCCGGTAAAAGCACCAGCTTATCAGGATTTAGGATCTTAGCTGTCTCTGCCATGAAGTGGACACCGGCAAAGACAATCACATCAGCATCAGTTTTGGCTACCTGCCGGGAAAGCCCTAGCGAATCGCCAATGTAGTCGGCGATATCCTGAATATCCGGATCTTGGTAATAGTGAGCCACAATAACGGCATTCAGTTCCTGTTTGAGGGCTTGAATAGCTTCAAACAGGTCTGGTGGTGGTTGAGATGTTTGGGTTAGGTCTCGTTGGGCAAGTACGGTCGTAAACACAGTTAAAATTTGCCTGCAGTTGGAAGTAGTTGTATGTGAATTATAGTGTTTATTACCAAAATTAGCCGGTTTACAACTGCCTCCTGACTCTAGACATGAAGGGGGCCAGTTCGCCCAAAGGGGGTCATTTGAGCACATATTCTTGTATACTGAGCATATATAGTCGCATTTAGAGTTAGGCCGCATGCTCCCGGTCTAAGTGGTAGCCAGTCCCAAGTTCGGGGTCGTAAAACCAGGTGAGGGGAGACGCTTGAGGGTAGCGATCAGCACGCACAAGCAAAGCAAGGTGCTACTGCCAGGTAGACCAATCCAGGAAAAGAAACAATTTGTTTTTCTACACTACCGTAGGACAAACTGCAACTGGGGAGAAATCGCGAAACCCTGAGGAAATCACCCCTGGAGCAGCACTCAATGCGTTGGTTTTTTTAAAGTGCTCAAAGTGATTCAGGAATACCTTTTTCAAGAGGTTGCAATCCACAGCTTGACCGCTTTCGTTAGCGGGGGATGATGTCAAACTGGAGAAAGACCGGCAAGGAAGATGGCATGACCAGTCAGAGAAATCACGAGCAACCGATTAGAATCGCTGTCGTCGGGGATATTCATGATCAATGGGAAGCGGACGACGGCATCGCCCTGCTTCATATGGGTGTTGATTTAGTGTTGTTTGTGGGGGATTTTGGCAATGAGTCGGTGGAGGTGGTTCGCGCGATCGCAGCCCTCGACATTCCCAAAGCAGTGGTGTTGGGAAACCACGATGCCTGGTATACTGCCTCAGATTGGGGCCGCAAGAAGAGCCCCTACGACCACGCGAAAGAAGACTGGGTGCAGGAACAGCTGGATTTGCTGGGGGAAACCCATGTGGGCTATGGCAAGATGGACTTCCCGGCGTTGAATTTAACGGTGGTGGGCAGTCGTCCGTTCAGCTGGGGTGGAGCAGTCTGGAAAAATGCCGAATTCTATCAAGAGCGGTATGGGGTGAGGAGTTTTGAGGAATCCACTGCCAGAATGGTGGGGGCGGCGGACAGGGCAGGCTACGAAACAGTGATTTTTCTGGGTCATAATGGTCCCGTTGGGTTAGGCGCTCGAGCCGAAGACCCCTGTGGCAAGGACTGGCAACCAATAGGCGGCGACTTTGGTGATCCAGATTTGGCAGATGCGATCGCCCAGACTCGCGCCTCTGGTAAAACGATTTCCTTGGTTACTTTTGGTCATATGCACCACAACCTGCGATACACAAAACAGCAGTTGCGAAAGCCAGTTTTTACCAGTCCAGAGGGGACGGTTTACTTGAATGCGGCAAGTGTGCCTCGGATTATTCTGCATGAGAGCGATCGCCGCCGCAATTTCTCACTTGTGTCCCTGCAAGCCGGGGTAGTCTCTCAAATCTCCCTCGTCTGGATCGGCAAAGACTTCACCGTGGCATCTGAGCAAATTCTTTACCAGCAACCCACTCAGGTAGTGCAGCTTGCATAGATGATGCGATATAGTAGGATTTGTCAGCTTTTTTATCAGCTGACAGATTAATTGGAGAGGTGGCAGAGTGGTCGATTGCGTCCGACTTGAAATCGGATGAAGCGAAAGCTTCCGGGAGTTCGAATCTCCCCCTCTCCGTTGGTGAAAAAACCGGATTTCAAAGGATTCTGAATCTCATAGGTATTCTCTTAGTGCCATTCGACCCTACCTTTTTCTTGAGCAGACCGCCTAGACCGAAAAGACACAGCAGACAGACCCCCAGGACGTTGCTGGGTTCGGGAACAGCAGCAGGGGTACTAGTGGATGTTTGAACGCTTGCAATTGTTGTTAAAAAGGGTTTTTCCAAGTCACCCAACAAGAACACGTCTCCTTGTTGCGTCTGTGGCGTTAGCGCTGTCCCGGCAAATAGGAGAGAGAATTTTTCCTGAGTTGATAGGTTGACCAAAGTCAATCCCCAAACGCCCATTGGCGGATTGAAAAATTTTTCCTTCACGAGCCAGCTAGGATCAACAGAACTGATTTCCTCCAACTTTGACTGCGCCATAGAAAACAAATTAATATCGAATTCAGAAAGTGTGGCGACGAGTCCTCCCGGATTATGCTCCGGATCACTGTCGTTGGGAACGTATGAGGCTGAGTCATCTATGGAGTAAGTCCCACTGAAATAACCATTGTCATATGGGGAATTTAGATGGGAGTCGGTAAAGCTGCCAGAAAGATTGAACTCAGCAGCAGCAGCGGGAGCAGTTCCCACAAAACCAATAATGGCTACTCCAGCAGTGGCAACTGCTATTTTTTGGGATAGTTTCATTTTATCCTTCAGGGTCGTAATGAGAGCGAATATGACACAATACAGAACTTTTAGTTGCTCGGCTTAGTTGAGGATATCTATAATTTATATCTGGGTTAGGTCTAACTTAATGTTAGGCTATACGAATTAAGACCTGATAATCGAATGCCACTAGCAGCTATACATTGTTTTTTATTCAGCATCTTACTAAAATGATTTTTGTATGAGTAAATGGCAATTAAGCTCAGGGAAATTCCCATTAAAAGACGGGGGGCAAGGCTGAGATCTTAGTCACGGAAAAGTGGCTAAAGCACCATAGCCTCTGCACCTAATAGCGCTCCTGCTCTCCAGCTTTGGCGAGCACCAACTCGAGCCAGCTTCAAGCCAATAACTCATCTACTGCCACGCTAAATCCCTTGAGTACCAATTGTGTGTTGACTACATCACCAGCTTTAAACCCTAATGTCTGACTTTGAGTAAGTACCAAAACCCGACGACTCTCAGGAAACACCAGCCAGACTTCCTCGCAACCCGATTCTAAATACTCTTGAGCTTTGGCAAATAAATCCTCAGCTAAATCTGTTGGAGAAGCGATCTCACCAATTAGCGGCGGACTCTGTGGCAACGAAGCAGCCTCGCCAAACTGCTCTAGCAGTCGGGCTGTGAGATAGGAAACATCAGGACGACGCCCCTGCTTCAAAGTCCGACAAGGAAGTTCTACAACAGTCTCTCCTCCTTGCCCACAGTCGGTTATGTAATTTCTCCAGTAACAGTCCAACCTTGACTGAATCCGACTATGCCTTACAGTTATTCCCGTTTTCTCCACAAGTTCGCCATCCACCCACTCCATATAATCGGGGGGATTAGCCATAAAGTCTTCTAGAGAGAAGCTTTCGGTTACGGTAGCAATCGCCATAGCCCTATACTCGCCTTTGTAGCGCTTACTGATATTATGTTCGATTAAGTCTTGGGTAACGAAGACTCCTAAAATATTATTTCAACCTTAAAAATCTAGGTGTAGCCAGCCTTGAAGCTCTTCATTTACCACACCCCCGAACTGACTCCAACAGATAAAGTGCCAGACTGTGCGATCGCAGTAGACGTCCTGCGAGCCACCACTACAATGGCGACAGTCTTGGCATCTGGAGGCGAAGCCATCCAGGTTTTCAGCGATCTAGAGCAACTCGTGCAGGTGAGCGAACAGTGGCCAGCAGAGCGACGGCTTCGCGCTGGGGAACGGGGCGGCGCTAAAGTGCCTGGCTTCGACATGGGCAACTCTCCCCTTGACTGCACACCAGAGCGGGTGCAGGGACGCCGGTTGTTCATCAGTACCACCAATGGCACTCGTGCTTTACAGCGGGTGCAGAACGCTCCATCTGTACTAGCAGCTGCGTTTGTCAATCGCGCTTCTGTGGTGCAGTATGTGCTTACCCAGCAGCCAGAGACGGTGTGGATTGTAGGATCGGGCTGGGAAGGCAGTTTTTCGCTGGAGGATACAGCTTGTGCGGGTGCGATCGCCCACAGCCTTTTGAAATCAACCAACTTTCCCCTAGAGGAACTGGCTGGTAACGATGAAGTGATTGCAGCGATCGCGCTTTACACCCAGTGGCAAGACAAGTTACTAGAATTATTCTATCAAGCTAGCCATGGCAAACGGCTCATGCGCCTTAACTGTCAAGAAGACTTGAAATACTGTGCCCAAACCGATATTTTGGATGTACTTCCCATCCAGCGAGAACCAGGAGTTTTAGCATCAACACCTGGCATTTGAGCGCAATATCGCTTAGCTACCAGGATAAACTCCGCTTGTGAACTGAGCGACTCGCAAAGCTTGGAATGCCACTGCCGCACTCTGGGAGATGCGAATGGGTGCTGCATAAACTATTCCAAGAGTTGAAACTCTTCCGTTGCGGTACTACTACTCCCGTTAGTGCCCCAAAGTGGTAGAGCATGGGCGTGGATATAGCTTTGGGCAGTGAGTTGGGGTGACTGACGCAGAATGACGCTGTGGTGGAGAATCTGGGCCTTAACACCATCCTGACCAGGCAAGAGGGTTCGACTGACCAAAATCCTACCACCAGTTAGAACGCCCAAACCAGCTTTAACGCCAACAACGAGCTTTGTACTCACTTTTGCCATGGTTTCCTCCCGAGGTAGAGGGAAAATCCTGTCTAATTGCAGATTTACACACGTGCAAGTGGAGGTTAAGTGGCCAGAACTTAAACAATACCCGCTATCAAGCGACTGAGAGATACCTCAGACCAGAGAACGTGGCGAAATTGTCCCCCAAATGGGTTTTCACTACAGGTGGCGACATCTCAGCGACCCCCACAGTCTCAGATGGAGCTTTATACGTGTCTGACTGGGGCGGTAACTTGTTCAAGATCAACGCACAAACGGGTGCGCAGATTTGGTCAAATACTATCGCCAACTACATCGGTGACCCAAGTATCCCAACAGCGGTCTCGCGCACAAGTGCAGCGGTCGAGGGGAACAAATTGATTATCGGTAGCCAGGAAGGATATGGCTCCAATGACAGTAGCGAATGGAGTGGTTTATGGTGGATCGATGGCATCAGGGCTGGGCCAGAATAACATGTATGCATTGGACGCAAAGACTGGTAAAATTCTCTGGGGTTTTAACAGCGGAGGGTCGGTGATTGCAGGTGCTGCGGTAGTTAATGGTACGGTGTATTGGGGCTCCGGCGGCTACGGCCACTACAACCTAGGCACGCCGAACAATAAGCTCTACGGATTCACACTCTCCAAATAGAGGGCTGGCGTGGGATCTATGTCGTCGTCGTCCCTGCTTAGCGCTTCAGTACAGAGTTGTAAGCGGTACTCCTAACCACCCAGCAAAGTTCTGTTTCTGGGTAGGGGAAGGACGCTCTATAGGAATCACTTGATAGCGACCCGGACGCGGGGTTGCCAGGGTAACGGGATAGGTGCGAAGTTCGTCTTGGTGGAAAACCGTGACTTGGATCGTGTCGCCAGGTTGGTAATCTTTGAGGCGATCGCTCAACTGAGTCGCCGTTACCCGAATGCCGTCAATGGCCAGTAACTCATCCCCAGCATCAATTCCGCCCGCGTAGGCAGGCGTACCCGCCTCGACAAACTTAATCAACTCGCGTCCATTCTCCGTCGTCGCCCTCACACCCAGCTCAGGCACGGGTTCCTCTTCCTCAACACCAATTAGCTGCAAGCCAAAAGGTTCTAAGTACTCATTGAAGGGTAACTCCTCGGTGCCATCAACGTACCGTTTAAAGAAATCATCCAAATTCATCCCAGCGACTGACGAAATCACTTCCTTGAGCTGTTCTGGGGTAAAGCCAATTTCTGCTTGCCCAAACTGCTGCCACATCTTGAGCATCACCAAATCGAGCGATCGCCCGTTAACCTGTCGTCTAATTAGCAAATCCAGCAACAACGAAACCAATTCCCCTTTCAGGTAATAGGAAATTTGGGAATTGCCGCTATTGGCATCCGGTCGGTAAAGCTTAATCCAGGTATCAAAACTCGACTCACTCACCGGTTGCACCTGTCGCCCCGGCGTCGTCTGCAATCGCGTAATCTCCTTGCTCAAACCATTTAAGAACGACTTGGCATCATAAATCCCAGCCCGGAAGGGAATTACCAGGTCGTAATAGCTCGTCGTACCCTCACTGAACCACAGCGACGGCGTGTAGTTTTCCTGGTCGTAATCAAACACCTCCAGAGCTTTGGGTCGAATCCGCTTCACATTCCACAGGTGAAAAAACTCGTGCGCCACCAGCTGCATGAAGCGCTCATACTTATCCTTAGCGCGAAACCCGAAACGGGGGTAGTTCAACGAACAAGCATACTTATGTTCCAAACCACCATTGCCTTGGGAAGACAGATGCAGCAAAAACACGTATCGGTCATAGGGCAAACCGCCAAATAGCTCAGCTTCAACCTGGATAATTTTCTTGATATCCGGTATAATTCGTGCAGCGTAAGCGTTGCCTTGTCCCCAAATAGCGAGTTCATGAGATTTGCCCAATACCTCAAATTGATGCAGCTCGTGGCAACCAATCTCAAACGGACTATCTACCAGGGTGTCAAAATCTGAGGCTTGGAAAGTATTGGGCTGCCCCAGAACCACTGGTAGGGGAGTAGTGACACTCCACTCTGGTCGCGGCGGCACTATTGTAACACTTATGGGTTGCTCCACCCCAGGAATTCTAAAGAACAGAGCCGCGCCGTTGAAATAGCCGTGCGTCGCATCCAGGTGGTTCGTCCGCACCGACAGCTCCGCAGCAAATACGCGGTAACGTACCGTAATCGTAGAGACGCCACCCATCTCGTTTAACACAGATGTTTCAATTTGCCAGTGATTTTTACTCAGCTTGCGCCAAGGCAAAGACTTTTCATTTGCCTGGGCTGAGAAATCCTGGAGTTGCTTGGCGTATTCCCGCACTAAATAAGAGCCTGGTGTCCACACAGGCAGTTTCAAATCCAAAACCGGCAATGAATAGCCTAACAGGAGCAACGTCACCTCAAACAGGTGGGATTCTGGCTGGGGCATTGCGACTTGGTAGTGAATCGCCGGTGCGATGTCAGCTACGCGACTAGGGTGAGTTAGGGTGGCTTCAGTCATTTTTTTTTACCTAATTAGGCTGACAAACGGTTGAAACACCGATACCAGTTCAGGTCTACTGACGACTAGGGTGGGGTAAGAGCGATCGCCATAATCCTCCCCATGTAACAAAGGAAACACCGGCTCTGAATCCAGCGACACCCAAACCCCCCCAGCTGCCTGCACAATCACCCAGACTGCAGCAATATCCCAGATTTTGGGTGTAGCCTCGACGCCTCCAAGGGTAGAACCATTAGCAACCATGAGGAAATTGTAGCTGGCAACGCCGAGCATCCGAGATTTGGCAGGAAATCCCTTCTGTAGTACAGAAGTGCTACGAGAGCAGACGCTGAAAAAGTGATTATTGCTGAGGGAATCAGTGCTGGTATGAAGGGGGCGGTGATTGAGAAAAGCACCATTATCTTGTCCGGTTAACCCAGATGATTTGTTCCAATAGCCGTGAAAGGCTTGTGCCAGTGGGGGCACGTAAACGTAACCAAAAACTGGTGTGCCTTGGTAAAGTAAACCCAGCGAAATCGCCCAGATGGGAATTCCCCGCGTAAAGTTGGTCGTGCCATCTAGGGGATCAATCACCCAGCACCATTCGGTACCAGGAAAGATATGTTCGTCTTCTTCGCTCAAAATACCGTGACTGGGGAATATGGATGCGATCGCATCCCGAATTTCCTGATCCGCCCACTTATCCGCTTGTGTTACCAGAGTTCCATCAGCCTTTTCGGATGCCTGCACTTTTCCAAAATCTTGCAGCAGTTGGGTTCCCACTCTAGCAGTGACCGCTTGGGCAAAGTCGAGAACTTTTGTCCAGAAATCATTCATTGCTCTAATTCTCCTGTTCTCCTGACAAGACAGATGCGATCGCTTGCTGTGCCTGAGTGCGGAATTCTGCTACATTCACCCGGTTGAGAAACCAAACAGCCACTACCATTCCCAGTGCTTGGGGCACAAATACAAGTCCATAAGCAAGCTCTGGGGCAGAAAACAGAGTTCTACCCAAATCTAAGAGAGCACCACCTGTCACCACTGCTATCCCGCGTGCGAGCGCCTGAGCTAGTCCCCAAGCAGCAACAAAAGTGCCTGCGGTTTCAGCCGCAGTGAGATCTAACATCAAGCTGACTGCTCCCGTCGTTACGACACCTGACGCCAAACCGAATAATAATAACACTACCTTCAGCAACATCTGATTGTGGGTGAAGCCCGATAGACCAATCAAGCCAACGCAGACGGCGACTAATAAACAGCCAAGTCTAGTAGTTCTTTCCTTACCCAAGCGAGGGACAATTAAAAAGCCTGTTATGTTTAAGCCAATCAGCGTTCCTATGCCCCCAAATGAAGGCAGCTTAGAAGTTTCAGCAATCGACATCCCAAAGACCTTAGCCCCATATGGTTCCAGAACTGGCTCCTGCATAAACAAGTTGATTGTCATCAACAATAAGAAGGTGAAAAATAGCCCGGTTTGGGGGCTAGCGGTCAGGACTCGCAGAGCTTTGCCCAGGCTAATTTTATCTTCCCGGTTGACCATTGTTGAACGGGAGGAATAGCGTGAATACTTTTTCTCAACACCAACAGTTGCCAATAGCGAAGCAGCGAAGACAATCGCCGGGATGATGATAAACAGCCGGTTGATTGATGCCTCCAATGTCGCTAGGGGTGTACTTGAGGTTACTTGCTTGAGTAAGATACTACTGACAATAGCCCCCACAACAACTCCTACTATCAGCATTGACCAGACAATACTCACCAGTTTGGAACGGTTGTCTTCATCGGAAACATCGACTAACAGAGCCGGAAAAGCAGTAGAGCTAGCACTTAGCGCCAGACCGTATAAGACAAAACTTAGAGCCAGAAGTCCTATCCAGCCATAAGCTTCGGTTGTCCAAGCATGAGATTGCCAACTTTTGCCCAGTTGCCAAGTTACTTGTACTGCTATAAACGGAGCGATCGCATATATAGCCGCCCCCAGCCAGATATAGCTTGTGCGGTGATAGCCAAATAAGGGCTTGGCATCGGACAGATGTCCGAACCAGATCCGTGCTGGGGAAACAAATTGAATCATTGCGATCGTTACCCCGACAATCGTAGCCGGAATTGCCAACTCCTGAATCATGACTCTGTTGAGCACCCCCAACGTCAGGACTGACATAGTGCCCAGCCCCATCTGAAACAGACCGAGCCGAAACATCGTCAGCAGGTTGACCTTAGGCATTTGTTGAGTGCTAGCTTGCGCTTTGGGCTGAGAATCAGATAAATCCCTGCTTGCCATATTTTCTTTACAGCTAATTAATATAAGGTTTCTTGTCTGTTTTTAAGCATAAACGCCACGAGTCATAAACCGTCTAAAACGATACACTGTAACAATATGAATAAATGTAAAGAATAGGAAGCAAGAGAAGTGGAAACGATCAAATTAGGGCACAATGGCCCAGATTTACCACCCCTTTGCATCGGCACTTGGGCTTGGGGTGACAAACTGTTTTGGAACTACGGCAGTGACTACGGCTCTGAGCAGCTGCAAGAGGCTTTCAAGGCTGCTATGGAGGCTGGAACCACCTTCTTTGACACCGCTGAGATTTACGGATTTGGCCTTTCAGAAGAATTTCTGGGGCAATTCGTGCAGCAGACTGCTCAACCGGTACAGATTGCAACCAAATACGGTCCCGTGCCTTGGCGATTTACAGCCGGGTTCGTCTCAGACGCACTGACTGCCAGTCTCAAACGTTTACAAACCGAGCGCGTCGCTCTTTACCAGGTGCATTGGCCTTTCACATTCTTAATGAGTCAAGAAACGCTGATGAACGCCCTTGCTGACGAGGTGAAGCGTGGCAGAATTGAAGCGGTGGGCGTCAGCAACTACTCAGCCAACCAAATGCGGTCAGCCTACGATCTTTTGGCTGCTCGTGGGGTGCCTCTGGCTGTGAATCAGGTACGCTATTCCTTACTATCTCGGCAAATCGAGCGCCAAGGAATTCTCGACACTGCCCGTGAGCTAGGTGTCACTATCCTGGCTTATAGCCCCCTAGCTCAGGGGTTACTCACGGGTAAGTATACAGTTGATAGCTCAAAAAGCCCCAGTGATGGCCGTAGGATAGACAGCCGCTTCAGTGGCGATGGCTTGAAGAAAATTGCCCCAGTAATATCCCTGCTGCGCCTCCTGGGAGAAAAGCACGGACACACTCCTGCCCAAGTAGCCCTCAACTGGTTAATCGCTCAGGGCAACGTCATTCCAATCGCAGGCGCGAAAACAGCCCAACAGGTGATCCAGAATGCTGGGGCTTTGGGCTGGAGACTCAGTGAAGATGAAGTTGCCCAGCTCGAAATTGTTAGCCGTCCTTGGTTGAATTGACAGAGGGGCTCTCTTAGTCTCTCTTAGGCTCCAGGGAAAAAAGATGGGCAGGCCCGAAAAGAGGTCCCCCGCTCCCTGATCAGAACAGCCCCCCGTCTTTCCTTAGCTATTCTTCGACACAGAAGTCTGAGAACGCTTAATTAGGACAGGCTTGGTAGCTGTACCTCTTTCTTCTTCCGTGTTGCTGGAGTCTGATTGCATCCAGGAGGGGCGGGTTTGGTCGTATGCTATTTGCAGGGCAGCTGCGGCGATCGCATGAGGATCGTACTCTTCACCCAGCTCGCGTACAATCGGCAAAAATGAAGCCATCCGCTCCCCAGCTAAAGCTTCGCGCACCTGAAATTGGAGTTTTTCCAGTTGACGTGCCTCAATCTGAGCTTTGGTTGGAATCGAATTAATTTTCCAGCTTTGGCGCACATGACGCTCAATTTGCTGCTGCTTACGCCGCTCGAAGGGCTGAACCAGAGTAATCGCCGTTCCTTCCTTACCCGCCCGACCGGTGCGGCCAATTCGGTGGACATAATTTTCTACGCTATCCGGCAAGTCGTAGTTGATCACATGAGTTAGCTCATCCACATCTAAACCCCGTGCCGCAATATCCGTGGCCACTACCCAACGCACCTGCTTATTGCGGAACCGCAATAACAACCGCTCCCGCGCTTGTTGAGTCAGGTCGCCGTGGTACTCATCGACACTGTGACCAGCCGCTTGCAATTGATTTGTAAGTTCAGCCGCTGTTCGTCTGGTTCGGACAAAGATCAAAGCAGATTCTGGATCCTCCAGTTCCAAAATTGGCTGCAATGCTTTAGCTTTCGTCAAGTGGCGCGGCACCAGGTAAGCCACCTGATTTATTTTCGACGGGGCTGCTTTAGGCTGCTCGACTGTTATTGTGACTGGCGATCGCAAAAACCTTGACACCAACTGCCGAATCGATACCGGCATCGTGGCAGAAAACAAAGCTGTATGACGCTCAACTGGAGCAGATTCGAGGATTTTCTCCACATCGTCAATAAAGCCCATGCTCAACATTTCATCTGCTTCATCCAACACCAGCCACTTGACCTGATCCAGCTTGAGACTGCCCCGGTCAAGCAGGTCTATCACCCGTCCCGGCGTTCCTACCACAATATGAACGCCGCGTTTGAGCTGTAGAATTTGACGGTCAATTGCTTGGCCCCCGTAGATTGCCAAAACCCGCAACCCCTGATCGCCAATGAAGCTGCTGATGGCAAGGCTTACTTGCACGGCTAACTCACGAGTCGGCGTCAGAATCAGCGCTTGCACCGGCTTTTGATTAACATCAATCTGCTCTAAAATCGGCAACGAAAATGCTGCTGTTTTACCCGTTCCCGTTTGAGATTGGCCTACCACATCCCGTCCCGCCAGCAACTGGGGCATTGCTTGCGCTTGAATGTTTGTGGGCGTGGTAAATCCTAGTTTTTCTAATTGGCGAACACGAGCCTCACTAAGGCCCAAGCTTTCGAACGAAACGTTCATCGAGTCTCCCATTTTGATTGGCATTGTGATTGCTTTTACGTTATTTGTTGCTGTTGATTGCTGAGTAATTTGAATTTCCAAAACAAAACCTCAATACTGTTTAATTACTAACTACTTGACCGTAAAGGTCGTAGATATCGGCATCGGTGATCGCGACTGGCACCATCGCTCCCAGAAGAGCTTCGCCCTGAACGTACACCAAGCCATCCACCTCCGCAGCGAACCGGGCAGAGCGACCGATTAACTCTCCTGTCTCTGGATTTTCTTGCTCAATTAGGACGTCAACTACCTTGCCCACCTCTGCCTGATTCTTCTTCAACGAGATCGGCTGCTGCACTTCCATCAGGGCGTCGCGCCGAACGTCCATGACCTCTTGGGGCAGCTCCCCAGGCAGGTTATAAGCAGGGGTTCCCTCCTCCTTAGAAAACGTAAACACCCCCAGATGGTCAAATTCATGGCGCTGGACGAACTGTAACAGGTGCTCAAAATGCTCCTCTGTCTCACCAGGGAACCCGACAATCAGGGTGGTTCGCAGCACTGCTTGGGGCAGTTCCGTCTGAAGACGCTCGATAATTGCATCATTCACCCGCCCCTGCCACGGCCGGTTCATCGCCTTGAGGATCTCTGGATGCGAGTGCTGCAAGGGGAGATCCAGGTAAGGTAGTACATTGGGCGTTTCCTGAATTGCCTTGACAACAGCTGGGGTAAGCCCAGTCGGATAGGCGTAATGCATCCGAATCCAGGGAACATCCACCTTCCCTAAGGCTCTTAGTAGTTCCGCCAGACGAGGTGTACCGTACAGGTCTAGACCGTAGTTGGTAGTAATCTGAGAAATCAGAATTAATTCCTGTACTCCTTGGGATGCCAGCTGCTCAGCTTCCGCCACAATCGACTCAATTGAGCGCGATCGCTGTTTTCCACGCAGATGCGGAATAATGCAAAAAGCACAGCCATAATCACACCCTTCCGCCACTCGCAGGTAAGCCATCCCCGAGGTCGTGGTGCGGTAGCGCGGCGTGGTTTCATCGGCAATATAAGTCGGCTGCGCTGAAACCTCGCTTACACGCTCACCCGCCTCCACCCGCTGAATCACATCCACGATTTTGTGATAATCGCCGGTTCCCACCAGAGCTACTGCTTCTGGTAATTCCTCCAGCAGCTGCTCTTGGAAGTGCTGAGCCATACAGCCGGTGATCACAATTTTTTTGTCCGCCTCTGCCAGTTCTACCAAGGTACGGACAGATTCTTCCCTTGCCGCCTGGATAAAGCTACAGGTATTGACAATGACGTAATCAGCTAACTCTTCATTACTATCCACCCCGTACCCTGCTTGTACCAGGAGGCCGAGCATATGTTCAGTATCGATCCTATTTTTCTCGCAGCCCAAGTGAGAAATCGCAATAGTTGGCTTGTCACCCATATATAGTGAAACCACGTAACTTCCGTGAAGTTAATACAAACTACAATCGTTGGTTTACCTCCCCAGCCCTAGCGGTGGGAAACTAACCCTAACAACTACACAAATAGTCCCAAGAATATTTAGAATGCCGTTTGAAGCGAGGCTACTGGGCGTCTTTTAGTTAATTTGACATCCCCACTGCCCGATTCGGGAGTGGGACTCTTGTACGCTACCGTCCGGAAACGCTACCCTTGGCAAGGGCTTCGCCCTACGCATAGTCTAAAGCTGACGCTTACTTGAAGCCGCTTGCGAATTTTTACGCGTTTAGGGTCTAGGTCGTGGCAAACTTATCTTCTCGGTTCGTTTTTATCTTAACATATCTTATGGGTGTTTTCATGTCCTACCCCTCCAATGGGAATGGATATTCCAGCGCCCCTGAATAAAAATCGTCGGATTTTAATTTACATCCTTTTACTCTGAGTCCGTAATTTAGACCCGTGGACTTAAATCAGCTATTTAAAACCCCCAATCCAATTATCGGTGTTGTTCACTTGCTGCCGCTGCCAACCTCGCCCCGCTGGGGAGGTAGCCTCAAAGCAGTAATTGACCGCGCTGAGCAAGAGGCGACAGCACTGGCTAGTGGTGGCGTTGACGGCATTATGATTGAGAATTTTTTCGACGCGCCGTTTACTAAGAGCCAAGTAGATCCAGCTGTCGTCAGTGCCATGACTTTGATCGTCAACCAGGTGATGAATCTGGTGACGCTACCGATGGGGATTAATGTTTTGCGCAACGACGCCCAGAGTGCCTTGGCGATCGCCACCTGTGTCAAGGCGCAATTCATTCGCGTCAACGTTCTCACCGGCGTGATGGCAACTGACCAAGGGCTAATTGAAGGACAAGCCCATCAACTCCTGCGCTATCGCCGCGAGTTAGGTAGCAATGTGTTAATCTTGGCCGATGTGCTGGTGAAGCACGCACGGCCCTTGGGTTCACCCAATCTCACTACCGCCGTGCAAGACACAATTGAGCGCGGTTTGGCAGACGGTGTGATTTTGTCTGGCTGGGCCACTGGTAGTCCTCCCAACCTGGAAGACCTAGAACTAGCAACGGCTGCGGCTAATGGCACCCCGGTGTTTATCGGCAGTGGTGCCAGTTGGGAAAATATTTCCACTCTGATGCAAGCAGCAGATGGTGTAATTGTCTCCAGTTCTCTCAAGCGCCATGGTCGCCGCGAGCAACCAATTGACCCGATTCGCGTCAGCCAATTTGTGGAAGCGGCGCGCCAAAGGGCTCCAGGGAAAGGTCAAGCGGCACCAGACTCTATATTTCAATCCCTAAAAGGGATTCATCAGTAGCCCTAAGCATAGATTACTTGCAATTATAGCATTTTAATTGGCGATTTATCGCGATTCAATAGTAAATTGGTATTAACTGAGTTTAGCTGGGCAAGGTTGACATCCTGTCCGTTTTCCTTTATGAATTAAAGCTGTTCAGCGGTCGTCAAAGAGCCGGTAAATAAATCATGAGTCGCCGACGTTCTATTCCCTGGATTCATCGCTGGTCTCGTCCGCTAATTGCAGCGATCGCGGGACTGGGTGCCCTGACAACGGCTTATCTCACCGTAGTCAAGCTGACAGAAGGCACTGCTGCCTGCCCTACCCAAAGCTGTGATTTTGTCCTAGCCAGCCCCTATGCCACTGTTTTCGGACAGCCCCTAGCGTTGTTTGGCTTCCTGGCTTACACCAGCATGGTGATATTTGCCTTAGCTCCCCTTTTGTTCTCTGGGGCAGAAAAGAAAGAACTCCGCTCCAAACTGGAGAATTGGACTTGGTTGCTGCTGTTGGCTGGAGCGATCGCTATGTCGGTCTTCAGCGGCTACCTGATGTATCTGCTAGCCTTCAAAATCAATGCCCTCTGTCTGTATTGCCTTGGCTCGGCTCTATTCTCAGTCAGCCTTTTAGTCCTGACAATAATAGGCCGCGCTTGGGAGGATATCGGGCAAATAATATTTACTGCCATTGTTGTTGGCATGGTGACGCTGATCGGCACACTAGGTGTCTATGCCAAGCTGAATGGCCCAGTTGCTACAGCTTCGTCAACTCCCGGACAAACTAGCCCTCCCAGCCTGAGTCCAACTGGGCAACCAATACCTGGAGTCGGTTGGCCAATCACAACTTCTTCTGGCCCAGCTGAAATCGCCCTAGCGCGTCATCTTAAACAAATAGGCGCTAAGGAATACATTGCTTGGTGGTGCCCCCATTGCCACGAACAGAAGCAACTGTTTGGTAAAGAGGCCTATAGTGAAATCGATCACGTTGAGTGCGCCGAAGGTGGCACAAACGCGCACCCAGACCTCTGCCAAGCAGCAAATGTTCAAAGCTTTCCCACTTGGGTGATTAACGGTAAATCCTATTCAGGGGTGAAATCCTTGGATGAACTCGCTCAAGTTTCCGGCTACAAAGGAGCTCGCAACTTTAAGAACTTTGCCTCATAGTCAGGGGTTAGGGAAAAGAGCTTTTTCGGATTATGCATCGCCCTAAGGGGGGCGATTATTTGTTTAAGGTTATGTTAACTATAATGTAAACGCTGTATAAACTAGACTAAGATAATAAAAGGTTATGCAGACTTATCCTTCTACTACCTCCGCTTGGCAACGCCTGAAAAATCAGGAGATTAGCTGCGACGAAGCGCTGAAACTCTTGGTAGATGAGCAAGGGAATGTAAACCAGGCGTTGCTAGACCGGGATGTCAGTTCCAGATTTTTGCGCCACTTTACCGACAGAAATTCTTTGCCCTCGGCAATTCCATTACTACTTTGGCGTGGTTGCTACTACCTGGGAAGTCCACTCACTCTATCCTCAGAGGAGATCAAAGAACTAAGTGAGCGCACCCTCAGCCAGATAAAACTTATTCCGATTGCCGATAAGAGCTATCGCGCCTGGTTTCACACCCAAAATCTCAATCCTAACCGCATCAGCTCTGACCCCCTGGTGAATCCGATCACTGGAGAGCACTATGCTGAAGACATTACTGAAACCACAGAGATTTATCTCTCGAAAGCAGCTGATCAGATTGGTCGGATTAAAACCCTGCTTTCCGGTGCCCTGCGCAACCGCGCCAGCGACATCCATCTCGAACCAATGCTAGACGGGTTAAGAGTCCGCTATCGCATTGATGGCGTGCTGCGAGACATCACCACATTGCCGGGTGATATGAGTCGGAGGGTGATCGTCGCCCTCAAAGTCATGTCTAAGATGGACATCGCCGAAAGCAGACGCCCCCAAGATGGGAGGATTGAGGAGAAATATGCTGCCGGAACAGAGGCAGAATTAGGAATGGACATGCGAGTCAGTACACTGCCCTGCGTCAACGGGGAAAAAGCTGTGATTCGCTTGCTGCCTCGGAAAAACCCCTTTTCTGACATCAACAACTTAGGCTTTACCGAGAAAACGCTGCCGATTTACAAAACCTGGTTACGGCAGCCCCAGGGGATGATCATCCTCACCGGTCCCACGGGTTCGGGTAAAACAAGTACGCTTTATACCAGTCTGCAAGCCGTTGCAGGGGAACATGTTAACGTCGTGACGGTAGAAGATCCGGTGGAGTATGTGTTGCCCGGCATCACCCAAACCCAGGTACATGAAGCAGCGGGCATGACCTTTGCCGGGGGCTTACGGGCGATTCTACGCCAAGACCCAGACATAATCATGGTGGGGGAAGTCCGGGACGGTGAAACAGCTGAAACAGCAGTACGGGCGGCGTTGACTGGACACTTGGTGTTTACCACCCTGCACACAAATGATGCCGTGGGTGCGATTCCCCGTCTCAAAGATATTGGTCCCGACCCTGGTTTAATCAGTGACGCCCTGCTGGGGATTGTGGCACAGCGACTCGTGCGCCGGGTGTGCCCTAGCTGTGCCGAACCCTACACGCCAAAGGAGGAGGATTTGCAGTTGCTGGGCTTGGAGCCACATCAGGCGGATTCAGACAAATGGCGGCGGGGTCGGGGCTGCTCTATGTGCTTCAATTCTGGGTTCCTAGGGCGCGAAGCGATCGTGGAGTTACTGGATATAGACGATACAGTGCGGGAGATTATCTATGAAGGTACCCTCACCCAGCTGCATCGATATCTCAGGGAGATCAACTTTGCCTCATTTCGCGTAGCGTCGATTGAAAAGATCATAAGCGGGGTGACGACAGTTGAGGAAGTGTTGCGAGTGATACCCAAGAGCGCCTTGTATAGCAAGTCCGTAGCTCCGGCTTATTAGTTTCCCAACAGCCCAGACTTAGACCACTTGTCTTGTTGAACCAAAGTGTGAACTTGCCAGGTGGGGTCTGGGTGGGGATAGTCTAGCCGGTAGTGTCCACCCCGGCTTTCGGTACGAAACGCCGCACTTTTGAGAATTAAGTAGGCTACATCAAGTAAGTTGCGGGTTTCTCCCCACAGTCGCAATTGCCGCTCAGCATCCGGTAGGGTAAAGTCAGCTGGCACACCTGGGGGCATCAGCAGGAATTGACTTAGGGGTAGGGCGGCAAACTGTTGTTGCCACGTTTCCACCTGAGATCTCGCTTCCTCCAACCCTTCCTGCTCCCGGCAGATTCCAGCACGCTGCCACACCAGGCGCGGTAACTCTTGGCGCAGCGCTTCTAGGAATGTTTGCTGGGTCTCCCAGTCGCTGCCTGCGGCAAAAGGCGGTGAAAAAGTTGGGAATTCCTTTGACTGCTGAATCGGTGTGGAAGCCTCAGCTGAATCGGTGTCAATCTCGATATCAGCCATTTGGGCGCCAAACACAATACATTCCAGCAGAGAATTACTTGCCAAACGATTGGCACCATGCACTCCAGTACTAGCTGTTTCCCCTACCGCGTACAAACCGGGGATAGAGGTGCGGTTCTTCACATCCGTGACAATCCCACCCATCCAGTAATGGGCAGCAGGGGCAACGGGAATTGGTTCCGAGAATACGTCAATGCCCCAGCGTTGACAGACCTGAATGATATTGGGAAACCTGTGGCGAATCAACGAGTGCTCAATCGGTCGCAAATCCAACCAGACATGAGCCGTAGCTGGTTCAGCTGAGGTACGTTGCAAGTGGCTGAAAATGGCGCGGCTGACGACATCTCTGGGCGCGAGTTCCCCAGCGCTGTGGTAATCGAAGGCGAAGCGATGCCCAAGGGAATCGATTAAGTGGGCACCCTCGCCGCGTACCGCTTCACTAATCAGAAAGCGGTCAGCACCGGGTTTAGTCAGGGCAGTGGGGTGAAACTGGACAAATTCCAAGTCCCGCAGCAGGGCACCGGCACGCCAAGCGATCGCTACCCCATCCCCCGTACTAATACCTGGGTTGGTAGTTTGGGCAAACACCTGACCGCCGCCGCCAGTTGCCAGAACCACCGCACCCGCTCGTACCCAGATCACCTGAGCCTGATGAACCAGGCTAATCCCTTGGCAGCGGTTGGTTTGGGGATGGAGCCAAACACTCAACGCGAATGCTTGTTGGATCACCTGAATGTTCTGGCGTTGCAGTACTTGTGCAGTCAGCGTTGTGATCACTTCCCGACCGGTGGTATCGGCGGCATGGAGGACGCGACGGCGAGAATGGGCTGCTTCCAAGGTTAAAGCCAACTCGCTACCACGGCGGTCAAAGGCAACCCCCATCTTTACCAGCGACTGAATGCAGCTGGGCGCAAGCTGGGCGATAAACTTCACGGCTTCGCGATCGCACAAACCTGCTCCCGCCCGGATTGTGTCTTCAATATGCAGCGTCGGGGAATCTTCTGGGGCGATCGCAGCGGCAATGCCACCCTGCGCCCAATCACTAGCGGAAAGGGAAATAGTTTCTTTTGTAATCAAGCCGACCCGGAGGGTGTCTGGAAGACAAAGCGCTGTGTATAGACCAGCGGCACCAGCTCCGACGACTAAAACATCAAACTGGCTGGGAAGATCTAGCTGAGGCAAGGAATTGAGTTAGGAGATATATGAACTACCCCGCCCTACTGCGTTGAGGGCGGGGTTTCTGAACACCCGCCCGTAGGACAGTGCTTTTGACGCTTCATCTGGACAACTTGCTATCCAAGTCCCAAGGGCTCATCAAGTAGAGGTTTTCCATCCACGTCTGACGACGCTCATTCCAAACGCCGCAGAGCCTGCACACGTATCGCATTTACCTCTAGCTTTTCCAATTGACCAGGCTATTACTGCTCTATGTGTGCCAATCGGCGATGTTTCCATCTTCTAGAAGCGAAATTTGTAGCGAGCATTTGCTTCCCAGGTTTTTACACCTGCGTATCTCATTGCTACGATATAACTTATCATATGCCTGCACTTGGGATTTGTCAAATATGGGAACATCGAGTCCCCCTCTTTGACCGAAGCACCATCCCCACCGTGTAAGACGGTGGGGAATTCCGCGAAGAAAGTTAACAATCAATCTTAGCGATTAGCTAAATAAAAAATCACCCACTCCGCTCGGAGTGGGTTGATTCTGAAACACAAAGCAAACCAAGCAATGAGTCATCCGCTACTCTAAAATGAGCCCTTCTGACTCCCAGACTTTTTTGAGTTATCTGTAGATACCGTTGTTATAGCGGTCGTCCCCCTCGGTGAAAGTGGAGTCCGCCGTGGTTACGGCAAATTTATCCAGGTTGGCTTGCAGGATTTGTTTCTGGTGATCGCTCAGTCCAGGAATTTCCAGCACATCCTCTACCTTTTGGTAGGGAGCATTTCGAACAATTTTCGTGGCGAGGTTGGGATACAGCCCTGGATACTGCGTAAAGGCTCGCACGTTCGTGTTGTTCAAATCAATTTTTTTCCCGAATTCCGTTCCTAGCTTCTCGTCCGCCCGGTTCCGCAAAGGCATCTGTGCTTCAACTGCCAAGACTGGTACCTGGCTAAAGGCGACACTACTTAAGTCGGCAGCGATCGCGTGTTGGGGCACTGCGAACCATCCCAGGCACCCTACTAGCATCAAAATTGTTAATAAGCGCATTAATCGTTTCACGGTTCCTCTACCTCTTTGCATCAACTGAAATCAACACAAAGCCTTCAACCGATAATATACAACTTTATTAATCCCCTACAATATTTACTGCTACTGGCTTAGCCACTGTTGTTGCAAAAATTCATCAATCAGCCGCGAGCAGACGAAAGTGCGCCAGGTGAGCAACCAGATGTTTGGTGGAGGGCGTGGCCCAAATCCAAACATATTAAAGCGATAGAGCGTCATTTTACCTTGAGATTGGCTGTAGCTGCGTCTGGACAGGCACCCCTGGAATATCGTTTTTCAACGGCACAATCACTAAATACCGACGAGATTGTGTGCCTGCATCACCCTCTACTACCTGCCTAATCGGCCCCAGCGTAGTCACAATCGCCGCTCCGGCTGGGTTGGTTTGGAAATTTACCAGCGGTTCTACTTTTCCATAGGGTTGGCTATCATGCTCCGCTAACGCCAACTGATACATACTTTTAGGTTGGAGTCCAGTAACTGCCGTTTCTAGTAAATCAATCAAGCCCTGATTATTGACTGTTACCGTTGTAGTAGGCTGTTTTGCCGAAGAGCCTGGTGGTCCCAAAAATAGATGGGCCGCTAGACCAGATTTACCTAACGGCTCTAGGTTCGCCATGCCATCGCCTTGGGGAACGGCATTGGAAATGTAAGTCAGGGCTTGAGAGGATTGCCCTCCCGGAATTGTCGCAATAACTTTATTTGTCAGTGTATCAATGGCAGTCACGCCAGTGCCATTTTCTAGAGCAACATAAATTCGCGTGCCGTCACCGGAGGGCCAGAGACCGTGGGGTAATTCTCCGGTCGGGATAATTGCAACCAGCTTGGGGGTGTCAGTTGTGGTCAAGACTTTCACGACATTTTCGCCGCCAACCGTAACGTAGGCAAATTGACCCTTACGATTCCTGACAATGTTAACGTGATTGGTAATTGGTCCAGTGTCTAGGGTGGCAATGACATTAAAGGGCGATTCGGCGCTAAACACCTGGGTTTTTCCAGTATCCTTTAGCGTCAACCACACTTGCTTGCCATCAGGAGTGGCAGCAATATTCGGACAAAAGGGAGAGGTTTGTTTAACCGTCGCCACCACTCGGTGAGTGCTGACCTCAATTACTTTAGTCTCTGGGATGAAGCTAGAGCAGACGAACCCATACTTGCCATCGGGACGGAAGATCGTCATTCCAGGTCCATTTCCAACCGTGAGCCGCTGTTTTTCTTGATAGGTTTGACTGTCTAATACAGAAACATGGTTTTCTCCACGCACTGTTACCCAGACTTCACGCCCATCAGGGGTAAAGAAGGCTTCGTGGGGCGCTCTCCCTACATAGGTAACGTGCTTGACCTTGTTTGTCAATGTATCAATGAACGCTACAGAGTTAGAACCAACAGAGACAACCGCTAGGGTGCGATGGTCTGGTGAAAATCCCATGCCATGCACGAGTAGTTGACCTGTATATAGCGGACTCAAGTTTTCGGGAGCTGTTTTACCGAGCCGAATCACCCCAAGCAGTTTATTGAGCTGGGGATTGTAAACAGAAACGGTGTTAGAGGTCTGGTCGGCTGCATAAACCCGATCACGGGCGCTGATGGGCATGTCTGGTGCAGAAGCAGCATCTGGAGCTTGACCTGCAAAGGCAGGTGCTGTCAAGCTTAATAAGATTGCAACTGTCGTAGTCGCAATTATACGATTTCTCATCAAGACTCTCGTTTGAATGATTTAGACATTGGCTGTGTAGGAAATTTTGAATGTTTTAGTGCTAGCTGCATAAGTTCAATTTCTGAGTTTTGGGTCACGATAATTTCTTGGGCTAATCGTCGCAGTCGAGGATCTGTTCCATACTGCAACTCAACTTTTGCCATCTCAATCGCTCCTTTATGGTGTGGGATCATCATAGTGGCAAAATCAGCATCAGAATTGCCAGTCGGCTGGACACGAGCCATCGCAGCAGACATAGAGGTCATTGCTTGATCTAGAGCCACATCTACGGGGGCATGATCAGGCATCGTCATTGGCGCCAGTGGAATGCCAATCGACAAAGCGAGTATAACGAGTACAGGGTTTAACAAAGACATAGTTTCAAGTCTATGGACAGGAGCCACATGAGTAGGTGGGAAATTAGGCTTCGCAAAGGATGAGTTAGCTGGTTCTGTGCCACCACAGTAGACCGATCACTACGGAGTATAGAATGCCGAAATAAAGCATGAGATTAAACGTGGAGAGCCACTTGCTGTACTGGCCTTTCATAGCTTGGTTCACCCTGGTTTGGACATTAATCCTCACTTTTTGTGAGACTTCCATTTCTCCTAAATAGTCCCGTAGACAATTGGTGAAACTGTTGAATCGCCAAAACAACACAAAGGCAAACCAATAAATCGCCAAAGCCACGCTGTGGGAAATAATTGGTGAAACAGGTGGATTTTGAGTTTGGAGCGAGAACCCAAAGATGGCAAAGCTGATACTGACAAAGAAAGTAGTAACATTCCAACGGGTCTTGGTATGCTCCTGCTCACGTTCCCAGATTTGAAAATAGAGTTCTTCAGGACTCAAACCCCTATTCGAGGCCTGAGTTTTTGCTCGATCTAGTCTACTCATGTGATCCTCCCGGCTTAATTTAATCCCTTCCTGACGTGAAGCAAACAGAGGGCAAATTGACATTATCAGAAGGGAGGTTCGAGGCAGTTGAACTAGACCTAATTAAAACCTCGGTATGTTTTTAAATCAGGTTTTTGCTTTCACACTTACAGCGTAGGCGCATTATTCGATAGAAGTAATCATTCTTTTTAATCATAATAATAGTTTTATTCTATTAATCAGCATCAGCTCAAACTGTCCCTTAAATCACCTGTTCACGTTCGGGCTGTAGGTAGCTTTCATGTAAATTTTTAATAGTTTAAATCTATTATTGTGATAGTAAACAACGTTTGCTTCTATTGGTTAGATTACCTAGAGTTAGAGCAACCCCTGAACACGAGGTTGATGTGAAGCAACACTCTGGGTCGAAAAAGTTACCAGTCATAACATTTAGCAAGAGAGTGCAAATGCCTCAACTGAGTCCACAAAAGCTCCTGTATCGAAAAATTGTGTTTCTCTTAGGGGCCGGATTTTGCCTAACTCCTTGGGCATCGCCACCTGTAGCACTCATTTTGGGGATTATTTTGGCGCTGACTCACGAGAATCCTTTTCATCGCATTAGTCGTCCTGCTGCTAAATACCTACTCCAAGGGTCCGTGATTATGCTCGGCTTCGGGATGGACCTAGCAGTCGTGCTAAAGGCGGGAGCAAGCGGTGCCTTGTTTGCCGTTGGCAGCATTACGGCAACCTTCGTCCTTGGCTACTTCCTAGGGCAGTGGTTGAAGATTCCGATCAAAGCCTCTGCCCTAATTTCAGTCGGAACAGCGATTTGCGGCGGCTCGGCGATCGCGGCAGTCAGCTCGGTAATCAATGCCGCCGAAAGCGAGATCTCAGTGGCAATGGGGACAGTGTTTGTGCTTAACGCCGTCGCGCTGTTCGTGTTTCCGGCTTTAGGACATGCATTGCACCTGACGCAGGCACAATTTGGAACATGGTCGGGTGTGGCGATTCATGACATTTCCAGCGTAGTCGGCGCGGCGTCTCACTACGGTCAGAGCGCGCTATTTACGGCAACGGCAGTCAAACTCTCTCGTGCCTTGTGGATTGTGCCCATCTCGCTCGCCGCCAGTTACCTATTCCGGCATCAACACGCACAGTCCGGTCAGGATGTGCCACACAAGCCCGAGGTGCCTTGGTTCATCGGCCTGTTTATCCTAGCATCGGTGGCGCGGACGTTTTTCCCAGTGATAGCTTCCTGGTCGCCAGTGCTAACACCCGTGTCGGAAGTGGGGTTGACACTGACGCTGTTTTTAATCGGTTCTGGGCTTTCCCAGCGGATGCTGAAGGCGGTTGGTTGGAAGCCAATGGTGCAGGGGGTAGTGTTGTGGCTATTTATCAGTGCCACTTCCCTCGGCGTCATTTTGTGGGTCGTGCATTAGTGAGGTATAACGAACATCTTGCTTTATCTCTCAACGGCGAGAAGACCCCCTCTATAACGGCGAGCGCTCTTGTATTGATAAGGGCTTTGCCCGTAATCAATTCCGAAGTGAGACGTTTAGAGGGGTTACAACAGATCCAGACATTATGTCGCAGAATGTTGCGTAGAAAAAATAGGGGCTTTCCTATAACTAGGCTATTCATGATGCGCCGAGAGATATTCAACACACGGTTGCCCCTATTTTTTTAGCATCGGCTCCTACGCCGTCAACTAGGTTATTCATGGTGCGCCGAGAGATATTCAATACACGGCTGGACATAATGTCAGGAAAATCTCTCGGGGATGAATCGCCGACCAAGACTGCGGTACAACTAGGATAGATAAGTATTTACTAGCATGGCGTAGCTCTAGTAAATATGATATAATCATAGCATGATCACACTCAACTATCGCTACCGAATCTATCCCGACGCTACTCAGCAGGACACATTGTTTGAGTGGATGGAAACTTGTCGAAATGCCTATAACTATGCATTGCGAGAGATTAAGGATTGGTGCAATAGTCGGAAGTGTATGATTGATAGGTGTTCGCTTGAGCGGGAATATATCTTGCCTGCCGACTTAAAGTTTCCCAGCGAGGTAAATCAACTTAATGCGTTGCCAGATGCCAAACGGGAATTCCCCCGATTGGGAGAGCCACCTTCTCAGGTATTGCAGCAAACTATTAAACAACTTCACCGTGCATGGGAAAACTTTCAGTCACGAGGGTTTGGATTTCCTAGATTTAAAAAGTATGGGCAAGTAAAGTCTCTGTTGTTTCCCCAGTTCAAGGAAAGTCCTGTAACGGGCGCATGTTTCCGGGGAGAGTACTCTCCCCGACACTCGTCGGAACACTGCGCGGCAACATATCCGTCTCCCCAAAATTGGGGTAATTCGAGTCAACCTGCATCGCCCAATTCCAGATGGTTTTGTGGTCAAGCAAGTACGCATCATTAAGAAGGCTAATAGGTGGTACGCATCTATCAACATTCAGTGTGATGTGAATGTCCCTAGCCCAATGCCGTATGGTCATCCAATTGGAGTCGATATAGGTCTGTCTAAGTTTTTGGCAACCAGTGACGGAGTGATCGTAAAACCACCTAAGTTTTTTACTCAAAGGCAAAGCGAGCTGAAATTGCTAAGCGAGTTTGCGGGTATCGCAGTGTTCCCGCAAAACTCGCGTGCAACGCAGATTGAGTAGAAAACAGAAACGGTCTAAGAATTACGAGAAACAGCTCATTAAGGTTGCAAGATTTCACCACGCGATTGATAACGCTCGTAAAGATTTCCACTTTAAACTTGCACATGCCCTTTGTGATGTAGCCGATATGGTCTTCATGGAAGACCTGGACTATCGAATTAGTGCTAAAGGCATGTTTGGAAAACATATGCTTGATGGAGGATTCGGTCAGTTTCGCTCCCTCACTAAGTATGTGTGCTGGAAGCGAGGCAAGTTTTTTGCCGAAGTCGATGCTAGGGGAACCTCTCAAGAATGTCCTGAGTGTGGTGCCGAAGTTAAAAAAGACTTGAGTGTTAGAGTACATCACTGTCCTAAATGTAACTACATAACAGATAGGGATGTGGCATCGGGCCAAGTCATTCGTAATCGAGGGATAGCTCTTATTAGTACGCCGGGACACGGCGGAATGGAAACTGTCTGTGCAGTCGGTCTACCGGGGGCGGGAGCAATTCCGTCTAGGTCAGAGGCGAAACCCCGTAAGGGAAAAACCAGAAAAACCTCAAAGTGATTTGGGGAAGCCTACACCGTAATCTTTGATTCGGTGTAGGAGGATGTCACATAGGGCACTTGAGCGGTGAGCAAGTATATCGCTATCAACCGACCAAGCTAGCCGCAATGGAAGCGCAGTGGGAGACGATTCCGGCAGGACAGATGGCAGATTGGAGTTTACTCGCTTTGCCCAATGACAAACAAGAGAGGAATGACTGGGAAATTGCGGTTCCAAACGCGCTGGGCTTAATTCTAGAATTCAAACCAAAGCTGTCTCAACCTGTCCTGGGCTTAAAAGAATGGATTCCTCAAGATCGTCCTCACTTGCTGGGATTAATCTACTATTCCTTTCGGATCATGATTGCGATCGGCTTCTTCTTAGCCGCCGTGATGGCAGTCAGCGTCTTGCAGTGGCTACGCGGCAAACTGTCTGCAGAAAATATTACTCAACAGCGCTGGCTTCTAGGGGCGTGGATATTCTCAGCTCCTTTGGGATTCATTGCAATTGATTCAGGTTGGATTGTGCGCTGTGTAGGACGACAACCTTGGTCAGTCTATGGACAGCTTCGCACAATTGATTCAGCTTCTCATGTGCCTGCAAGTAATGTCTTAGTGTCTCTGATAAGTTTTGCTGCCATCTATACTATTTTGTTTATAGCGACATTGTATTTTGGCAGTCGCATTATTGGCAAGGGTCCAGATCTCGATTTGCCGGTGCCAGGAAGGATTAAAGATGAACCTGCGATCAAAACAGAACCAGCAGAGCTGATTCCCGATGGTCGTCCCGTAGAAGCAGAATCATAGGAGCATTCATGCAGGCGTTAGAACATTTTCTTCCTCAAGTTTGGTTTTTCATTTTAGCTCTCTTCCTGTTTCTCTACGTCATGTTAGACGGGTTTGATCTGGGAGTTGGAATCCTCTCGCTGACAGCTGATTCGGAGGAACGACGAGGCGTCTTAATGACGAGTTTGAGCAATACCTGGGATGCGAACGAAACCTGGCTAGTCGTGATGGCTGGCGGATTGTTCGGTGCATTTCCCTTAGCGTATGGCACGATTCTGACTGCCCTATACATTCCCATTATTATGATGATATTTGGGTTCATCTTTCGTGCCGTTGCGTTCGAGTTTCGTGAACAGTCCGAGCGGAAGTTCTTCTGGAATATCGCTTTTGGTACTGGAAGTTTCGTTGCCGCATTGGGGCAAGGGTTTGCACTGGGCAGCGTCATTTCGGGAATTTCGGTCGATCAGGCGGGTCACTTTATCGGTACAACGTGGGATTGGCTGAATTGGAAGTCAATTTTAGTCGCGTTGACGTTGATTCAGGGCTATGTCTTGATTGGCTCTACTTACCTGATTCTAAAAACAGAAGGAGAGTTACAAGACAACCACTATCGGACTGCCAAAGTTTCGGCAATCACAACGTTGATTGGAGCGATTTTAATTACGATTTCGATGCCTGTGTTTTATGAACAAGAGCGAACTAGATTGTTTCATCAGCCCCAAATCTACATCTTCGCCATGATTCCTATCCTTGGAACTCTGTTAATTTGGCGGCTTTTGAGAAGTATCGATATTAAAGCAGAAAACGCCCCCTTTGTGTGGACGATACTCATTTTTCTGCTGACATTTATTGGGTTAGGATTGGTTGTTTTTCCCTACATCATTCCTACTCAAATCACGATTTACCAAGCGGCAGCTTCACCCAGTGCATTGGTCTTTATGTTGATTTTCATTGGCTTCCTGATCCCAATTATGTTGTTCTACAACATCTACCAATACGTAGTGTTTCGAGGAAAGGTGGCAAGTACGTCTTACGGTGAATAGCTGCTTCACTATCACTCCGAATCAGGGTTTGGCAAAAACTGCACAAAACAGGAACAAGCTGTCAACCAAAATTGTACTCAACACTGCTCCACTAAAGGCCCACCAGTGTCGCTCCTGATTGCGTAAGGGGAAAATGCCGAGCGTCAGGAGAACAAGAGCGAGAACAAGCGCCCAACCTTGTCCCCAAGGCGTCTGCACTTTCTCAAGCGCAGCTTGCAAAATTGGTGACGCTAATGCTGGGTCAACTTGCATTAACTGCCGCCACTGAGGAATCAGATCTACTAAGTAGAAATACACATCTGTCAGTACTGTACCCAGTAGGGAACCCAGATAAAAAAAGCTACCTACCTTGCCCCAGCCTCGCCTCAGACACACCAGGGCAAAGGGTAGACCGATCGCCTCTACCGGCAAATGTAACAAAGGTTCCCAACGCAGCCAGCCCCAGTAAATCGACCCCGCTAACCAACTCCAGCTGAATCCTAGCAACAAATCTCCCCACAGCTGGGTTGAGGGACGAGACAGCAATACCCAACTTAACCATACCCAGGCGGCTGTGAGCGCTAAACTCAGCCCCGGCAGCGATCGCACCAGTGGGGCTTCAATAAACACCGGCACGGATACCAGAAAAACAGCTGCCGCGAAAACCATCAAGGCTTGCCTTGAACCGAGTCTCCACGCCAAAGGAACAAGAGAGCTTTTAACAGACTGAGCTGAGCGGATAGAGGGGGCAGAAGCGGGGTAGGAGGACATTGTTAACTGACGGTTTCTTAATTTTCTTAACTTAACTTAATCTTATTCAATATATCATCATACAAGAATCCCCCCTAGGGGCATATTTATACTAGCTTAATCTGGGTTGGCCTGCTGGTCGCAAGCGAGGATTGGAAAAAAACGTGATGAGAGAAACTGACTGGCGTTACCTTTTCCCGGTAGGCTATACCAGAAAGGATTGTCTACACCTTCAAAAGCCCTATGAACTATTTTTTCTTAGCTGCCTCGGCTTGTCCCGGTGAGGTGGATTTGGGGTTTGTGCAGTTGGGTTGGTTTAAGGTGATGATTTTGGGCATTGTCCAAGGCATCACAGAATTACTGCCGATCAGTAGTACCGCCCATATGCGAGTGGTACCCGCTTTGTTGGGATGGCAAGACCCTGGCACTGCTTTTTCGGCGGCGATGCAACTTGCCAGTTTGGTAGCCGTCATTAGTTATTTTTGGCAAGACATCAAGGGATTGACAGGAGGGACGGTGAGAGCGATCGCCAATAAAATCAAGGGATTGACAGGAGGGACGGTGAGAGCGATCGCCAATAAAAACTACCAGTCAGAATCCTTTCGATTGGTGCTGGGGCTGTTGCTGGGTACGCTTCCGATCATCGTGGCTGGTGTTTTAGTCAAACCCATTCTGAACGCCTGCCATTCTCCGCTGCGGAGTTTAGTCGTAATCGGGCTAGCCTGCATCGTGATGTCTATTTTGCTAGCTTTGGCAGAAAAACAGGGCAAGCACAATCGCGACTTCGACAAGCTAACTCTCAGGGATGGGATCTGGGTTGGAATCGCTCAAGCATTTGCCCTGATTCCAGGGGTTTCCCGCTCCGGTTCGACATTAACAGCCGGAATATTTCTGAGAATGGAGCGACAGACAGCAGCTAGATTTTCATTTTTATTAGGCTTACCAGCCGTTTTATTAGCAGGGGCTGTGGAACTGCACGCCCTCTTCAAGGCAGGGCTGGATTCTAATGGTTGGCTGATTCTGTTAATTGGTTTGACCTCCGCCAGTATTTCAGCATTCCTGGCGATTTACGGTCTCCTGCACTATTTGGAAAATCGCAGCTCCTGGATATTTGTCTGGTATCGCTTCGCATTGGGCGTATTTTTGTTGATCGGCGTGGGAATGGGATTTTTGCAGAATTAGTTCTAATTAGAGAAAGAACTGATCAGCTAAAAGTATGAGTGAGCAATCGAATCGTCCTGCCCTAATCACCAAAGTTATCGCCGACTCCATTGCAGCTGAAATTGGTTTTGAGGCGGGCGATCGCCTCGTTGCCATCAACGGCAACCGACCGCGTGACCTAATCGACTATCAATTCTTATGTGCTGATGAAGTGCTAGAACTGGAAGTCTTAGACGCTGGCGGTAAAATCCATCAAATCGAAATTGAGAAAGACTACGACGAAGACTTAGGGCTGGAATTTGAAACCGCCCTGTTTGATGGCTTAATTCAGTGCAATAACCGCTGCCCATTTTGTTTCATCGACCAGCAGCCACCCGGCAAACGGCAGAGCTTGTACCTGAAAGACGACGACTACCGCCTCAGCTTTCTCTATGGCTCTTACCTCACCCTGACCAATCTCACGCAACGAGAATGGGAGCGCATAGAACAGATGCGACTCTCTCCCTTATATGTTTCCGTTCATGCCACCGAGCCGGAACTACGAATTCGCCTGCTGAAAAACCCTCGTGCTGGTCAAATCTTGCAACAGCTTACGTGGTTTCAAGAACGGCGACTACAAATTCATGCCCAAGTGGTTGTCTGTCCTGGTATTAACGATGGCGTCCACCTAGAACGTACCCTGATGGATTTGGCATCTTTCCACACAGGGGAGGTGCCGACTGTTGCATCAGTGGCAGTTGTGCCAGTTGGATTGACGCGCTTTCGCCCAAAAGCAGACGAGCTGACACCTGTGAGCCGAGAAAAAGCAGTTGAAGTGATAAGTCAAGTCCAGGCTCTCCAGACTACATTTCGACCACAGCTCAAGTCTACCTTTGCCTGGCTAGCCGACGAGTGGTTTTTGATTGCAGGTGTTGAGTTGCCGCCAGAATCACACTACGAAGAATATCCCCAAATTGACAACGGTGTGGGTTCCATTCGCTCTTTCCTCAAACAATTTCATAACGCCGCCCAAACTCTACCGCCGCGACTATCCCACCCGCGAAAATTAACTTGGGTGGTGGGCAACGCGGTTGAAAAAGCTTTTGAGCCGATCCTGCACCGGCTTAATCAGGTTGAAGGTTTAGAAGTACAGATGGTAGCTTTATGTAGCGATTACTGGGGACAGACCATCACCGTCACGGGTTTACTGACAGGTCAAGATTTACTCCACAAATTACAGGGTAAATACTTGGGTAATGCCATGATGATACCTGAAATAATGCTTAAGCATGGGGAATATCGGTTTTTAGATGACATGACAGTTGAAGAACTAGCGCGTAAACTTAATACAGAGGTATTGCTAGTTCGGGGAGTTGAAGATCTAATCGAGACTTGTATAAATTGATGGCGATTAAGTGGCGTTCCTCAGTGCTAAAATCTCCTCTGCCCCTCTGCCCCTCTGCCCCTCTGCTCCTCCGCTTCTTTTTGCCGGTTTATTTTCTACTTTTCCCTGGTTCAGCTGCGGCACAACAAGCTGTATTAAGCGTAGTCAAGAGCCAGGAAAATGCCAATCAATGGCAGGGAATTACAACCCGCTTGCAGGTTGCTGGGGTAATTTATTGTGTGATTGATCTGCCTGCGGTAAAGAGCGCAGCAGATTGGGGCAGTACAGCAGTTGTGTTTTTGCCGAATATTGAGACATTGACACCAACACAGGCGATCGCGCTGGAAGCCTGGACGAGGCAGGGTGGGCACGTAATTGCCACCGGTCCAGTGGGCAACCTTTCTCAACCAGGGGTGCGCCAGCTATTGCGATCGCTACTAGGGGCTTACTGGGGATTCAGCCTCAGCACGCCGTCCAACTTGGAACCCCTAAAAACCACATCTCAGGAGTGGCTGCGTCAAACTGGACTCGCCGGTACCGTGACTGGCGGCGTCTTGATTCCAGCGAGTTTAACCAGTCAACCCGCTGCTTTCTTCTCGTCTGAATCTAGCTCCCTGGCAGTCGTGACGACCGACCAGGCAACCTTTTTGGGATGGCGTTGGGGCGTGGATGCATCGTCATCGGTAGAGCTGGATAGTGCCTGGTTAAGGGCTGTCCTCAGCCATTACATTCAGTCGGGAGGTGCGACGACCAATCCTAGCTGTCCAGCTCCCATGGCTCAGGAGGCAATCACTCCCAAGCCAAAACCAGTAGGGGCTAGCCTTGTGCCTGCCTTAACACCGCCAGTTGCCTCTAACTCAGCTCCCCCAGCTATCTCTTCCCCCCAGCATTTGAAGGAGCCAATCGAACAGCTGACACCTCCGGGTTTAGAAGTCGCGCCCAATTCCCCAGAGCCAATCAATAACCTACAAGCGATCGCCCTACAGCAAGAGCTAGAAAATCTCATTGGTCGGTTTGAGAGCGCCCAGCTAACCGCTAACGCTAGGAATAGCAAAGGCACTGAGCCGCCAGGCGTTACTGAAGTGACGGAAGTTGCCAGTACCAACACCATGTCCCTGAGAGCAGCGCTACCATCAGCTGCAAACGCCGTAACCCAAGCCAGGGAAATTGCCAAAGCCTTGCCCCAGCTGATTAACCAACAGAATTACACTGCTGCCCGACAGCAGTGGCTCACGGCTACGCAACTACTCTGGAACCACTACCCGACCGACCGCAATGTGGCTGCGCCAGAGATTCGGGCGATGTGGCTAGATCGGGGTACCATCGTCCGTGCCGGGTCAGAGCAGGGACTGGCGAAGATTTTTGACCAGCTGGCGGCAGCAGGGATTAACACTGTCTTTTTTGAAACATTCAACGCCGGTTATCCCATCTACCCCAGCTCAATAGCACCCCAGCAAAACCCATTAGTACACGGGTGGGACCCGCTGGCTAGCGGAGTAAAATTAGCCCATGAACGCCGAATGGAGTTACACTCCTGGGTATGGACTTTTGCTGCTGGCAACCGGTCTCACAATTCGCTGGTCAATCTGCCAGCGGATTACCCAGGACCGCTGATTGCCGCCCATCCCGACTGGGCCAGCTACGATAACCATGGTAGTTTGTTTCCGCCCGGTCAAGGTAAGCCCTTCTTAGACCCAGCCAATCCATCGGCGCGGCAATTTCTACTCAGCCTGTTCGATGAAATTGTCAGCCGCTATCAGGTGGATGGGCTTCAGCTCGACTATATTCGCTATCCCTTCCAAGACCCCAGCGCTGATCGCACCTACGGCTATGGCTTGGCGGCGCGCCAACAGTTTCAGCAACTAACTGGGGTAGATCCATTACAAATAACGCCAAGGCGCGATCGCGTTGGCACAAGCCCCTTACGGCATCGCGACATCTGGCAAAAGTGGACGGAATTTCGCACTCAACAAATCGATAACTTTGTTGCGCAAGTGTCACACCGGCTGCGGCAAAAGCGTCCTAACCTGATCTTGTCGGTTGCCGTCTATCCGATCTCAGAACACGATCGCATTCAGAAGCTACAGCAGCACTGGGAAGTCTGGGCACGTCGCGGCGATGTGGATTTGATTGTTCCCATGACCTATGCCCCAGATACCTATCGCTTGCAACGCCTCGCCCAACCCTGGCTCACCGAAGTTGAATTGGGGTCTAGCTTGATTTTGCCGGGGATTCGCCTACTCCACTTGCCTTTATCAGTAACGGTTGATCAAATCCAGCTGTTGAGAGACTTGCCAGTTAGCGGTTACTCCCTGTTTGCAGTGGCGAATCTCAGCAACGAGCTCCAAAAGATCTTCCAGCGCACCCAAGGCACCGACAGCAGCCAACCTATTGCCCCCATCCCTTACCGCCAGCCTTTTCAAGCTGCTGCCGCCCGTTACGCTGCCTTACAACGGGAATGGAATTTTGTTCTGAATAACCAGCAACTTTCGCGGCCACAGCCAGCGCTCTCGTCTTTTAGCACCCAGGCAAAAACCCTCGAAAGCGCCTTGAATCAACTCGCCGCAGATCCTTCTCCCAGTCGGTTGGCAGCGGCAAGAACTTCCCTGTCTGCCTTCCTTGCAAACTTTCAGGACTGGATGCGCTTACAAGCTTTACAGCATCCCTACCAAGTCAAAGTCTGGTCAAACCGTCTCTCTACCCTGGAAATGCTATTGCGTTACGGCGAACGGGTTGTATTGAAGCGAGAAGTTCCACCAGTTGCTGAACGATGAGGTGAGGAAAGCGATCGCGCCTACCCCAGATTCAACGCCAGCAATCTCTTGGGCAAACGATCTATAGCAATCCTCGCTTGAGTCATGATGTTAGTCGCTGGGGACAATGGGGGTTTCACAAATCAAATAGGATTGCTATAGCAGCACTAGGGCGTGTCTGCAAACCCTTATCACCCTCCGAGTCCGAAAAAGTGCGTACAGTGTCAAAATCTGTTTTACAGTGATGTATTTACGATATTTCTTCAACATACTACAAAGTACTCTCTTGGGCAAAGTTGTACTACTTTACCACTGGTGACACAAACCGCCATAATGGGCGAAACGGTTTCATGAATCTAACCTCTTGGAGAAGGTCACATGACAACGCCTAATAGTAATGTATGCTTACTTTATTCTGAGTCAGAGCGAGTAATAGCAAATAAAATTGAAGAAGCCTTAAAATACTACAGCATTGATATCTGGCATCCCCAAAATATTGAAATTGGGGCTCAAATTTTTATTGAAACCAAGAAAGCTATAGAAAAAGCTAAAATTATACTAGTTTTATGGTCGATTAATTCTGTTCAAGACGCTTTATTAATAGATTTAGCTACTGAGGCTAAAAAAGCTAAGAAAGTTATAATTCATGTCTTGATTGAAAGGGTTAAAGTCCCTCTTGAATTTACAGGCATTAAAACAGCAGACTTAGTAGGGTGGAATGGAAATAAAAAAAACGAGCAATTTGTGCAAGTTTGGAGAATTCTTCAAGACGAAGTTTCTGATTTACAAAAAACAATATCCGAAAAAATTAAGCAATAATTAACATATTTTAAGCTCAGTACTATACTTACTACTTTAAGTCTTATAGGAACATTGACCGGAACTATATTTACTCTGGCAAATCGAGAAAGTAGATGTTTTTTTAAATTAGAAGAATGTTCTACCAAGGATGTATCTAACCAAGAGACTTCAACCCATTCTGAAAAAAAATCACCATTTCCTATTATAGCAGTATCATCTCCTGAACCCTTTCCTGAAAAAACTGAAAAAACTGCTATAGACAAGGATTTGAATTTAAAATTTGAACTTCCAAACTGTCAAAGAACCGGCGAAAAAGTAGCTTGTAACGTTTTAATTACCAATTTGGCGAATCAGGATAGAACTATAAAGATAATAGCAAATAACCAAGCATAATTTATCTCTGGCACATATTATTATTCTCGCAGTATTGATTTTTCTGGCAATCAATACACCCCTAAAGGAATCCAGATTGGCGAAAGTCAAGATACAGTTATCACTACAAGACTTATTCCACGTATTCCTATAAAAGCAAGTCTGAGCTTTAAAATACCGCAGGACGTAACCCAGTTAAGAGTACTGGAAGTAGAATAATCGAATGAGAAACCTTCTTATAGCTCTGATTTCCAGCGAGGAAAAGTTGAGTTGCCCAACATTGACATCGTTGTATCCAACTAAAACTCCATCATCTCCTGTTACATAATGCGTCGGTTCTGCCTATGGCAACTTTGTCACACCCGCTCCGAGGACTGCGACTGGCTCATTTGCATTGACCACACGAATGGAAGCTACACCCAGAGAAGTTCGCATTTACATTACTAAAGATGGTAAACGCCCATTCAAAACCTGGCTAAACTCATTGAAGGACATTAAGGCAGTTACCAAAATCGAAAGGAGGTTAGAACGACTAGAAATCGGTAATTTCGGAGATGTTAGAAGCGTTGGAAATGGAGTGTTAGAATTAAGGATAGATTATGGGCCTGGTTACAGGGTTTATTTTGGACAATGGGGAACAAAAATAGTACTATTACTTTGTGGTGGGGATAAAAGTACTCAAGAACAAGACATAACAAAAGCACAAGCGTACTGGGAAGATTACAGAATAAGGGAAAATGCAAACAAGTGAAAGCTTTCACGATTATTTAATTGAGAGACTAAAAAATCCTGTAGAAGCACAAGCTTATTTGCAAACTGCTTGTGAAGAATACAGTGAAGACGGAGATATGGGAATGTTCTGGATAGCCCAAAAGAATATTATTGAAGCAGGGCATGAAGAGATAATAGTTAAAAATATAGATTTAATCGCATCTGAATTAAAAAAGACACATTACGAAAGAAAGAACGCCTCAGCTATTTCGTATCCGTTCAGGGGGGGGTCAGGCAGCGAGTGAGATTGAGTCTTGGGAGTTAGCTGAGGCAGGGAGTAAAGACTGTGCTGGTTGACCCTCACGAGCCGCTCGGCAAGCGTGAGTGAGGTACTCCAACACATTGCGATTCTGAGAACGCAATGTGGTCACCACCGTCAGCATGCGTGCAACAATTGTACTGCCTGCTTCGCTGTGAGAGCCAAAACTGGTGCGTCGCCACAAGACCGCCGGACGAATGGCACGTTCTGCGGCATTGTTGGTCGGCTCTACCCCCTCGACGGTGACAAATAACCACTCTCTCTGGCTCCACCAAGAGCCAACTGCTGACAGGTGCGCACGGTTTTAGCCAGGGGGGTCTTTTCCCGCGCCCCAATCTTAAACTTTAGCGCCGACCTCAGTGACAGAATTGAGCAGGACTCAGGATGAATCTTCTCTATCTCAGCTTTAAAACCTAGACAGGCATCGATTCCACCCCCCAATTCTCGAATCTCTCTGCCAAACTAGAATCACCCTTCTGACTTCTCAACCCCCCATGCTCAATTCCTATGACTCCCCCCTCCATCCTTGCCCTTATAGATCGCGCCCACACCGAAAACTGGAAAGCGCTTGACCTAATGGGGAAGGAACTCACGGAAGTTCCACCAGAAATCGGGCGGTTGACCCAGTTGGAAGCGCTTGACCTCTCTTTCAACCCAATCAGAGTGATTCCAGAGGCGATCACACAACTCACTAACCTCACAACGCTTCGCATCGACAGCGGCAATATCGCAATTGTGCCGGACGCTATCGCACAACTCACCAATCTCACAGATCTTTCCCTCTCTGACAACAAAATCGCCGTGGTGCCGGATGCGATCGCACAACTCGCCCATCTCACAGAGCTTCGTCTCTTTGAAAACCAAATCGCAGTGGTGCCGGATGTGATCGCACAACTCACCCATCTCAAAACGCTTATCCTCTATGCCAACCAAATCGCCGTGGTGCCGGATGCGATCGTACGACTCACCAATCTCACAAAGCTCGACCTCTCTAGCAACCCAATCGCTGTGGTGCCAGATGCGATCGCACAACTCACCCAACTCACGACGCTTTTCCTCTCTGGCAACCAAATCGCCGTGGTGCCGGACGCGATCACCCAACTCACCCAGCTCACAACGCTTACCCTCTCTTATAACCAAATCGCCGTGGTGCCGGACGCGATCGCCCAACTCACCCAGCTCACAAGGCTCGACCTCGATAACAACCAAATTGCAGTTGTGCCGGACGCGATCGCACAACTCACCAATCTTAAAACGCTTTCCCTCTCTGACAACCAAATCGCAGTTGTGCCAGAGGCGATCGCACAACTCACCAATCTCACAAGGCTTGTCCTAAAAAATAACCCCATTCAAAATCTGCCGCCTGAAATTATTCGTAGAGGCTGGGGTAAGTATGATTCGGAAGACGGTGAACCGCAGGTAATTTTCGCCTATCTTAAATCTGTGCGAAACGCCCCTTGAACGAATTCGCTATTTCTGAGTTAAGATGCCTAGAAGTATATACGCACTACAGTGTCAAAATCTGTTTTATAATCATCTATCTACCAGATTTATTAAACTTGGTCGGTGTAAACGTGCAGGGGCAGCGGGTCATGGTGAGTCAGCACTGACGGTTCCTAGTGCGCATGGCAGGTAGTAGGCGTAAGCCAGGGAATGTCAGGTATAACAGTGGGAGCAAGCGCCGTCAAAGTTACTTCACCCTTATTGTTGAACACCCAGCCAGTGGCAGGCACGATCGGAACGGCAGCTTCTTTAGATGGCTTCGGGGCATTAACAGTCTGCGAGTGATGCTGATTAGCTGTTGTAGCCGTCAGCCGTGCATCTTCCCAAATCGCATCACTGCTGAGTGGTTCTCCAGGATTGGGGGGTAAGCCGCCGCGTCCAGTGACTATGAATTGACTGCCCGTTGTTCCATCACCTGCGCCACAGCCTTGTGCAATCTGTCGTGAGGCATCAGCTAAAACTACTGGCAGAGCAACTAACCCAGCACTGGGGTTAACAATAGGCGTGTTTATGTTGACCACTCCATTTATCCCACCACCTGTGGAACTGGCGGTGATGTCACTTTGTGAGGTTGGTTGTGTTCGCGACTGGGTGCCAAATATGCCTCCTCCACCTTTGATGTTTATATTGACTGTACCTCCATTGCCCGTGAAGGCATTGGCACTAATGTCGCTGTTTTCTGAAGGGACAGCGACGATGAATGGAGTGTCGAGCGTGATATTGCCGCCATTGCCACCCTTCTGGTTATTACCTGCGCTGGTGGATATTTGACTGCCGCCGCGCAACAGCAATAAGTCCTGGGGCTGGAAAATAATATTTCCACCATTGCCACTTGCCGTTTCCGCCGAGAGGAATGCCTTACTCTCAAGGGTGATGGAGCCTGTCCGAACCATTAAATTGCCAGCGCTTTCTGACCCATTGCTACTGACTGAGACACCAGCACCATTGGTTAACAACAGCGACCCAGATCTGACATTGACCTCACCCCCCTTACCCACGGCTCCAGAATTTACAACGCTGCCTATATTACTGGAGAATCTATTGCTCCCCACCCCATCAAGGGAAACCGGACCACTGGCAGTAATCGTCACCCTGCCTGCATCCCCTGTACCAAAAGTGCTAGCAAGCAGTTGAGCCCCCTTGGTTAACAACAGCGACCCAGATCTGACATTGACCTCACCCCCCTTACCCACGGCTCCAGGATTCACAGCGCTGCTTACATTACTGGAGGCTTTATTGCTCCCCACCCCATCAAGGGAAACGCGACCACTGGCAGTAACATTCACGCTGCCTGCATCCCCCTGTCCCGAAGTGCTGGCAAGCAGTTGAGCACCATCAGTTACAGAGAGCGTTTCAGCTTTGATCGTGATGTTGCCACCATTATCCATAGCTCCAGATATAGCGGTTTGCGTTCGGATGAAGTACAGCATCAGCAGGACAATGTCATATAGGGCTTGACTTGCGGTGTATCGCACTCAAATGCAAACCGCTATAGTACTTCGGCGTCTATAACTGCGCCTGCTGAAGCCTTAAAGACGTTTGTGTTGACGAAAATGTTACCTGCATTACCTGAAGCCTTAGCCAGAACCTGATTGTAGAGCCCAGATCCGTTGCCGCTGAACCCGACCCCAGAGATGCTAAAGTTATTCGCATTGACAGTGATATCCCCCCCAGTTCCTAGCCCCAAAGTTCCAGCTATTAAGCGTCCACCATTAGTTGCAGTGAAAGCGTTCGTATTAACTGCAATATTGCCTCCCCCTGAGCCAATAACATTCACAAGTGAATCCGTTGCTAGGGTGACATTTGATAGCTTGCTATCAGGCGCAAAGCTGAGGCGTATGGTATTACCGTCTATCCCTAATCCTACAGTCCCTGTAAGAGCGCTTCCCCCCAACTCCACCCGACCACTCGCCGCACTCAACCTACCGCCGTTTAACAAACTTACATCTCCGCCTACTAGCACCAAACTTTTACCACTCAGCACCTGTAGACCAACGGTATTACCGCTACTATCAGTCGCTTGGGAAAGATTACTGATGCTGCCCGGATTAGCCCCAAATTGTAAACCAATAGGCACACTGATACTCAGCAGTGGTGTAGTAGGTGGCGCAGTCGCACTGAACTGAATACCGTCAGCAAACTTCACACTACTCGCTGTACTCCCCACAAACGAGCCGCCGATGTTGAGCCTGGCATTGGGGCCAAAAACAATTCCATTAGGATTAATCAGAAACAGGTTGGCTCCACCGTTGGCTCGGATTAAACCATCGATGTTCGATCCTGACCCACCTGTGACCCGGCTAATAATGTTCTGAATACTCAGGGCATTGTTGAAGGCGGCTACCCCATTATTGGGAACAGAAAACTGGGAAAAACTGTGGAACAGATTTGTCCCTCGCGTCGCTCCACCATTAATTTGGACAGCTCCAGATCCGGTAGATGTGACTTGGGAACTTTCTTGGCCCAGTGTGTTATCTGCTCTGACCTGGGCTATGGCTCGTGAGCCCACTGTGCTAACCACCCCCACTATTGCCAACGTTCCCGCCAGACGTAACCGCCAATACCGACTGAGCCAGCTTTTATTCATAATAGGGCCTTGGCGCAACTTGAGCGGCGTTGCGAATTAGGTAGATAAAATAACTACATTTATAATATAAAAACGGGCCGAAAATCCCATTAGCCGTAACAAATTATTTAATTAAATCCTGACTAAATAAGAGTGCCCTTGGTTACATTTAAACAGCCTGAACTCAAAGGGCGAAACCTAAAGGTTATACTCGGCTAGCATATTCCAGTATCATCGGCTTAACTTTATGTAATATAACTTATTGGGAATAGGGGGATACTGATCCTCTTTATAAAGAATTTATAAAGGATAATATAGGTTCCATTTTTTTGCCAAAATCAAACTCTGCTTCAAAGCACAATTTAGCATTCTTGCTATATGTTTCGTAACAATTTAATATTTCATTAATCGCCAAATTTATTTCCTGAGCATCAGATGGATTGTTAATTATAATACCAAATTGATACTTTTCAAGGATTTGGGATAATGATGGAGAATTGTTCACTAAAACTGGCTTACCATGCTTTAAATACTGGGCTAGCTTTCCAGATGCCTTTGCTATCTTAGCATGGTTGTCATCAAAATTTTCATAGAAAGCTACGCATATATCTGATGAGGAATAAATTTTGTCTACTTCTTCAAAGGGAAGTAGATTCAAAGAGAGAAATAAGTTATTTGAATTCACCTGACGCAACGACTGTATATAGGGATCTTCTTCCTTAAATCCTCTCGGATCTACTCCATGAAAGACGAGAGCACACCCATTATCGATAGATGCGAAGGCGTGAGCTAAGGATTTTGAATAAACATTATCATTAAGCTGGCCAGCATACAAAACAATATATGGAAATTTTTCTTTACTCAAATTGAACTTCTCTCTAAAAAATTGGGTGGGATTTGCATCAGGAGACAAGTCATTAAGATATGAGTTGGGTAAGTAGAAAACTTTGGGATGTTGATATTGATAGTATTCACTAAGTGTTTTAAATCTATCTTCATCTTGAACAATCACACCTTCGGATTTTTTGTAGGCTAACTTAGCAATTTTACTGAAAGGCTTAGAGATATATTTAAATTTTCTTGGTTGCTCTAGTTCTAAAGAAAGAAATATAAACTTTTGTTTAAAAATAAATGAACATAGTAAGGCAACAATCGAGCCGTGCAGATCAATCCCAAAATTAATAGTGGTGTTTAATTTTTCTACTTGGTGATTACTTCGGAGCAGGTAAGTAAAAGATTGAAAACAGAAAATAATGATTTCCCCTATTCTAATTAATGTCCGAAAAATACCTCGATTAAAAAATATGTATAACTTGATTATTTTTGGGAAATATAAAACCTTTACTTCTCCTATTTTTTCTGGTTGAGGTATATCTTTATTTTGAGTTGCAAATATAGTTATTAAGTATCCAGTTTGGTCAAGTATTTTTGCTAAATTAATAATAGTAGGGGCAAGGCTAACATAGCCGTCATAAAAAAAGATAGAACCTGCTCGCTGCATAATTTTAATTTTCCAGATTGAATAAAATAATCTGATTGTAAATATTTAAGTTTTATAAATTTTTATGAACTGCGTCTTGACAAAAAAAATAGGTTCCAGAGATGTTGCCTGGAACCCTATTATCAAAGCTTTTTAAGTGGGCAGGAGGAGAATCGAACTCCTATGACCGCAAGGTCGCCACATTTTGAGTGTGGTGCGTCTACCAATTTCGCCACCCGCCCATTGGCTTAGCTTCACCATTATACTCAATTTCGTGACTTTGCAACAACGATTGATATTCCTGACTACTGGCCCAGCGGTCAATTTCTCTTGCCCGCAGCACTGGCAGCGGGTGAGTCAGCTGGGATGACTGGGCTTGTTTGAGCATTTCACCGAGCTGGGTGTTACTAATCTCGTCGTAGGCACGAGCCTGGGCGATAAAGGCGTCCAAGTTAAGTTGCCCTGCTAAGGTAGGTGAACCACCGGATAGCTTCATCAACAGCGACATCACTACTTTGGGGTCTTGGGTGGCTAACAGCGCCGCGCGATCGCACGTAAATTCTGCACAGCGTACCCATTCCAAAAGTTGTGCTTGCAGCGCTTGGGCAATCAAAGCTCCGAAAGTTGGCAGTTGCCCCGCTGCTAACACGATTAAATTCACCAGCGTCAGGTAAACCCCATGGTCACACTTAAGATGACCCAACTCATGAGCAATCACCGCCTGAATCTCCTCTGGCGTCAGCAGCTCAATCAGGGAGGTGTGCAAGACAACAAAAGGCTGCTTTCCCCGCATGGCAAAAGTGTAGGCATTGGGAATCGGATGCTGACGTACATACAGCTGGGGTGGCTCCAAATCCAAAGTTTCACATGCTGCTAACAACAGCTCATGAAACTGGGGCAGCTGCTGTGTACCCACCAGAACACTCGAGGCAATATTTTCTACGTAAAAAAACTGCTCCGCCATTGGTCCCAATAGATTCCGCACCATCATGTCGGTGCCAGGTATCTGTTTCAGAGCCTTGGTTGCCTCCAAGTCTAGCGGATGGCGAAACTCGTCTGCTTTTAAACCGACTAGCGGTGTTTTCGATAAGAACATGGCGGATAAAGCCAGAAAAACGGGATGGTAGGAGAAGGGCTGTAACTAATTATAACGAGAGCGCGCTTTAAGAGCCTGGCATACCTTGGTATGGCACCCGCTCGAGCCTAGCTCCCAGACGAAGCAACTTCAATTCCAGTTGCTCGTAGCCCCGCTCCAGGTGATGCAATCCCTGAATCGTCGTTTTTCCTTCTGCCGCCAATGCCGCCAACACCAACGCCGCCGACGCCCGTAAGTCTGTAGCCACTACTGGTGCGCCCGACAACATCGGCACCCCCCGCACGATCGCATGGTTGCCTTTGACGCGAATGTCTGCCCCCATGCGATTCAACTCTGCCACATGACGCAACCGATTCTCGAACACCGTTTCTGTAATCACACTATTCCCCTTACTTAGCGTCAGCAAAGCCATAAACTGCGCTTGCATATCGGTGGGAAAGCCTGGATAGGGTAAAGTTTCAATATCTGTTGCCGTCAGACTTTGCCCTGGAATAATCCGCAGCTGGTTAGGCGCTTCGGCGAGCACTTGCACCCCAATTTCCCCCAACTTGGCGATTACAGCAGTGAGATGGTCTGGCACCACCGGCGACAGACTCAGCTCAGAGTGCGTTATTGCCCCAGCAACCAAAAATGTCCCCGCCTCAACTCGATCTGGAATAATTGTGTAGTCGGTAGAGTGTAAACTTGGGACTCCAGCGATCGTAATCGTATTACTCCCAGCACCCCGAATCCGCGCCCCCATCGCCTGGCAGAAGTTCGCCAGATCCATGACTTCTGGCTCTTGGGCGGCGTTTTCTATAGTCGTTTCCCCCTCTGCTAAGGTAGCCGCCATCATCAATGTTTCGGTTGCGCCGACGCTGGGGTAGTCTAGGTATATCTTCGCCCCTTTGAGCTTACGACTGCTGCCATTCACATAGGCATGAACCATTCCATGCTCAATCTGGACGTCAGCCCCCATTGCTTGCAAACCCCGGACATGAAGATCCACAGGTCTGGCTCCAATCGTACAACCACCTGGAAGTGGGATCTCGGCAACCCCCAGCCGTGCCAAAAGCGGACCAATTACAAAAAAACTCGCCCGGAGTTGACTAACCAGTTCGTAGGGAGCGTGCGATTGTCCAATAACGCTGGCATTGATGTCTAAAATATCGCCGTGTTGCTCTAGCTTCACGCCCAAGGCTAATAAAATTTGGCTCATCCGGTTCACATCAACCAGCGAGGGCACGTTGCGGATGCGACAATCGTCCGTACACAGTAAGGCTCCGGCTATAATTGCCAGCGCTGAATTTTTCGCCCCGCTGATTTTCACATGTCCTTGCAGAGGAGTACCACCCCAAATCTGCAAGACTGAGGAGTCTGCTTCCTGGGGGTCTATCAAGCTGTGAGAGGTAGTAATAGGTCTATCCTCCAAAATTAATAAGTATTTTTGCACATTTGAAGGTCGTTTTGATTCTACAGTAACGAAGAGAGCAGCTCCTGCTCTGGGGAAAAAACTAAGCCCGCAGTAAACACTTCTTTTGTAAATTTGTAGTAAAAAATACTTAGCCAAAGTAAAAAATGTATATGATTGAGATAATTACTAAAGCAACCACTCCCCTGATTGCGGCATAAAAGCACAAGCAACTACATCCACATCCAGCCCAAGTCACGCGATCGCGGCAGGTAAAGAGCCCTCTTTAGCACTCAGTTGAAGCAAAATAGTTTTCAGTTCTACAAGGAAAGACAGAGTATGAGTCACAGCGAAATTGCAGGGGCACAAACAATTGAGTTAACAAACTGTGACAAAGAACCTATTCATATTTCTGGATGTATTCAGCCTCACGGAGTACTTTTTGCCTTGCAGGAACCCGAACTTACTGTCTTACACTTAAGCAAGAATACATTTGATTTTTTTGGTATTCATTTCCAGGAATTTTTAGGTAAAAATATAGATATATTGCTCGACTCGGTTCAGATAAAGTATATTAAAGAAGCTCTATTATAAGAAAATTTCAAAGAAGCAAATCCTCTATATTTAACTATAAAAACACATGGTATTGAATCTAAGTTTGATTGTATTATTCATCGTGTAGCTCAGATATTAGTTATTGAATTAGAACCTTCATTTCCTGAAATCGGTGTTGGTTTTTTCCATTTTTATCATCTGGTTAGACCATTGTTTCAAAACTTCATAGGGCAACAAATATCAATGATTTGTGTCAAAGTGCTGTCAAAGAAGTGAGGAATTTGACTGGTTTTGACAGGGTTATGGTCTACCAATTTGACAATCAATGCAATGGGGCTGTAATTGCTGAATCCAAGACGAAAAGCCTCGAGCCCTTTTTAGGATTACACTATCCAGCCTACGATATTCCCGAGCAAGCAAGGAAACTGTACTGTTTGAACTGGCTGAGATTAATAACCGATGTTGATTACAAAGCAGTTGAAATTGTCCCCACTTGTAATCCTGTAACAAACAGACCGCTTGATTTAAGCTCGTCTGTTTTGAGGAGTGTATCTCCATGCCATATAGAGTATCTGCACAATATGGGGGTCACGGCTTCCATGTCCATATCTCTTGTTAAGGACGGTAAATTATGGGGACTCATTGCTTGTCATCACCAGTCGCCTAAACGTATCCCATACGAAGTGCGTACTGCTTGTGAATTTCTTGGACAAGTAATGTCCTTGGAACTTTTAACTAAGGAAGGGAATGAAGATTACGAGTATAGAATTGAACAAAAATCAATTCAAGCAAAACTTATTGAATACTTATCGTTGTCAGACAACTTTATCAGTGGAGTCATTAAGTATAAGCCTAATTTAATAGACCTAGTCAGAGCCCAAGGGGCAGCCGTGTGTTTTGGTGGGGATTATATTGTTGTCGGTGAAACCCCGAGCATTGAAAAAATTAAACACCTGATTGAATGGCTAGGGAATAAATTTCAGGATGATTGTTTTTATACAGATTCTTTACCGAGCATTTATCAACAGGCGGAAAGCTTTAAGAATGTAGCAAGTGGTCTGCTGGCAGTTTCCATCTCTAAAGCCCAGAAAAATTGTATTTTATGGTTTCGCCCTGAAGTCATTCAAACCGTGGATTGGGGGGGAAATCCGAATAAAAACATTGAGGTTGAGAATGGTGAGTTGCGCCTGCATCCGCGTAAATCCTTTGAACTATGGAAACAGACAGTTAGATTAAAGTCTTTACCCTGGAAAAAGTGTGAGATTGATGCTGCGATTGAATTCAGAAATGCTATTATTAGTATCGTGCTTAGAAAAGCAGAGGAACTAGCAAAAATCAATGTGGAACTGGCACAAAGTAATAGTGAATTAGATGCATTTGCGTACATTGCCTCCCACGACTTAAAAGAACCCTTGCGGGGGATTCACAACTACTCATGTTTTCTGCTCGAAGATTATGTCGATAAGCTGGATGAAAATGCAGTTTCAAAATTAAAGACTTTGATTCGTCTGACGCAACGGATGGAAGACTTGATTGATTCACTCCTGCATTTCTCACAGGTGGGACGGGTAGACCTCTCTGTTGAGGAAACTGACCTGAATTTGTTGGTGAACCGGATACTGGAAATACTCAGCGTCAGGATAGAAGAAACAAAAGTAGACATACGCATCCCTAGACCACTCCCCACGATTCGCTGCGATCGCGTCCGTGTCGGTGAAGTATTCAACAATTTAATTGCCAATGCTATAAAATACAACGATAAAGCTCAAAGATGGATTGAAATAGGGTTTAAAGAACCCATGACATTCTACGTAAGAGATAACGGTATTGGCATTCGCCAGAAACACCTCGACACCATTTTCCGCATCTTCAAACGCCTCCACGGTGTTGATAAGTATGGAGGTGGTACAGGTGCTGGGCTGACGATCGCCAAGAAAATTATAGAGCGCCACGGCGGAAACCTCTGGGTAGAGTCCACGTTTGGCTCAGGCACCACCTTTTATTTCACCTTACAAAGTTGAGATAACAATGGCAGCTACCTTAGAGCAACCCATACTCATTGTTGAAGACAGTGATGAAGACTTTGAAGCCGTTGGGCGGGTGATGCGCCGCTCAGCTGTAACCAATCCGCTTTTTCGGTGCACAGATGGGGATGATGCTCTAGATTTTCTATATCGGACGGGCATATACGCAGACCCCCAAAAAGCGCCTCGTCCGGCACTGATACTGCTCGACCTGAACTTGCCGGGGACAGATGGGCGGGAGGTGCTTGAGCAGATCAAGCAAGATGAGGAGCTAAAAATTATTCCGGTTGTGGTTTTCACCACATCCGCTAACCCAAAAGATGTTGAGGTGTGCTACAAAAACGGTGCAAACAGTTATATCCTCAAACCGATCAACCTGAATAGATTTGTAGAACTGATCCGGGTTGTGATTGATTATTGGTTCGGAGCGATTATTCTCCCTGACAGGACCAGGAGTTAAAAATGAAAGAGTTAGAACGGAGAGTTCTGATCGTTGATGATTGCCCTGAAGACCGAGAAACTTACCGTCGCTATTTACTCCAAGACCCCGATTATACATATGTTATTCTAGAGGAGGAGTCTGGGGAAAGGGGGCTGGAATTGTGCAGGTTGGTCAAGCCCGATAGTGTTTTACTAGATTACCTGCTCCCGGATATCGATGGTCTTGAGTTTCTGGATGAATTGAGATCTCACTCAGGTAAAGTTGATATTCCAGTGGTGATGGTGTCAGGTTACGGCAATGAAGCAGTTGCTGTGCAGGCAATGAAGAATGGAGCTTCGGACTATCTTGTCAAAGGAAAGACCACATCGGACAGTCTGCGTCTTACCCTCCGCCATGCTATGGAAAAGGCGGAACTGATAAAGCAACTGGAAACGAGTGAAGAGCGGTTTCGCACAACGGTAGAGAACCTGCAGCAGATTGAGTCAGAACTGGCTCAGCTTCTAGTGCGAGAGCAGGCGGCACGCGCTGAGGCTGAAGCAGCAAACCGTAAAAAAGATGAGTTTTTGGCAATTGTCTCCCACGAGCTGCGATCGCCCCTCAATTCCATACTCGCTTGGACGCAGCTACTTCAAACTCGAAAATTTGATCAACTTACTACTGATCGGGCACTAGAAACGATCAAGCGCAGTGTCAAGTTGCAAAACCATTTAATTGAAGACCTCCTGGACATCTCGCGCATTATTCAAGGTCAGCTTCGCCTGGATATCTGCCCAATTGAACTGGTACCAACGATTGAGGCGACGATCAGTATGGTGCTACCTTCGTGTGATGCCAAGAGGATTAAAATTGAGTGTTTACTTGACTCATCGGCAGGTCAGGTTTTGGGCGATTCAAGCCGATTGCAGCAAGTTGTGTGGAATCTGCTCTCTAACGCTATTAAGTTTACACCGGAGGGAGGATGCATCACAATCCGGCTGGAGCGCTTTGGGAGCGAACCGGCGGGTTGCCCCTACGCCCAGCTCCAAGTCAGCGACACAGGTGAAGGCATTTGTCCTGAGTTTCTGCCTTATGTGTTTGAGCAATTCCGTCAGGCTGATACCCCAAGCATGAGAGTACACAATGGACTCGGACTAGGACTTGCGATCGTGCGTAGCTTGGTTGAACTGCACAATGGCACTGTCGAAGCAGGAAGTGAGGGTGAGGGGCAGGGGGCGACATTTACAGTGAAGCTGCCGCTTAAATAAGAACAGTTGACAAAAGCAAATAATTAAGTCACAATTAGAAATTGCGCTAAGAGTTAGATTAACGCGGAACTGGCGGAATTGGCAGACGCGCTAGATTCAGGTTCTAGTGCCGCAAGGCTTCCGGGTTCAAGTCCCGGGTTCCGCATTAACTATGACGCTGACCAGTTTACACAATCCTCTGGTAAAGCAAATTCGCAAACTGGATTCCTCTAAGGAACGGCGGCACCAGCAGCTGTTTCTATTGGAAGGGACACACCTGCTGGAAGAAGCGTGTGCGGTAAATTACCCACTGGCGACGGTGTGTTGTACGCCCCAATGGCAGGAACGTCATCAGCAACTTTGGCAGCAAGCCTGTCAACGGGCTGAGCGGGTAGAACTAGTGAGTATGGAGGTTTTAAAGGCGATCGCCACCACAGTGCAACCGGATGGCGTGGTGGCGACGGCAAAACGGCGTTCTATTCAGCCGGTGCCGTTCACTGGTTTGGCGCTGGGTTTGGAAACGGTGCAAGATCCTGGCAACCTCGGTACAATCATTCGCACCGCTGCCGCTGCTGGTGCAGCTGGGTTGTGGTTGAGTGGCGATAGTGTGGATCGAGATCACCCGAAGGTGTTAAGGGCATCAGCTGGGCAGTGGTTCCGGCTGCCGATGGCGGTGAGTCCCGATTTAAAAGCGACTGTTCAAGAGTGTCAGCAGGCTGGAATGCAAGTGGTGGCAACCTTGCCTAGCGCGACGTTAACTTACTGGGAGGTAGACTGGCGGCGTCCCACGTTGATTCTACTCGGTAATGAAGGGGCTGGGCTGTCGCCAGAGTTAGGGCAAATGGCTGATCTGCAAGTTAGAATTCCCCTCAACTCAGGGGTGGAGTCGTTGAATGTGGCGATCGCGGCTGCTTTGATGTTGTACGAAGCTCAACGCCAACGGGGATTTCCATGCCCTATAGTTTAGTACTCAACCTCCTGCCTCAAGCTTCTATTCCACCCGGATATCTCAGCGGCAAACACCTGCACGCCCTTTTCTTTAGTTTGGTGAGTTCTGTTGACTGGGAGTTGGGCTCACGCCTCCATGAACAAAAAACCGAAAAAGCCTTTACACTTAGTCCGTTGCAAGTCAGCCAACCCAGACAGACAGGGAGCATCAAAGGCAGAGACTACACCCTACAATGGCAGCACAAACAAGGAATTGCAGCTGGTACTCCCTGCTGGTGGCGGATTTCTCTGTTAGACGACGCTTTATTCGGCAACCTTACCCAACTCTGGCTCAACCTCAATCCGGCTCACCCCTGGCACCTCGGTCCTGCGGACTTAAAAATTACCAACATTCTCGGTACTGGGCAATCAACCCAGCCTTGGGCAAATTTTTGTCCTTATGAACAATTGTACTACCAAGCTTCAAATAGCGATCGCCAAATTTCCTTCGCTTTGTGTACACCCACAACCTTCCGCCAACGTGAGCATGATTCTGCTTTGCCAACTAGAGATTCCGTTTTTAATAGTTTGATCAAACGCTGGAACAATTACAGCAATATTGAAATATCTGAAACTATAGTACAAGCGATTTTTCCTAGCTATTTCGATATTCACACTGAAATAGTTACCGAACAACGCAGCAAATTCATTGGCTGTATTGGCAACATTAGCTACAAAATTTTAACTGATATTGAACCAACGTTAATTAAGCAGATTAATGCTTTAGCAGATTTTGCTTTATACAGCGGAATTGGACGAAAAACACCAATGGGTATGGGCATGGTGCGACGCCTCCCCTCTAATTAAGCTGGTATGCATACAATGCCCGAAGAGAAATCGTTGCCCAGTGGTCAAAAAGACTACGCCAAAACCGAAAACCTCAGTGAAACAGCAGAGTCAAAAGCTAGTTTAAAGCCTGACAGTATCTGACATGTACTCCGCTCTCAGCCTGCACCGGACTGCTGAGTCAATTTTTCAGATCTATTATCTGTATTTTCTCAGCCAGGTAGTCAAAATCTCAGTATAGAGCAGGCTCGTTGTTACACCGGAAAACTACAGTTATCCGGCATGGTCTAAGACCATGCCACTCCTAATCTGCAATTTGACCGCTCTCTATTCCCCGATGGCGAGTCAATGTAGCCCACACTTCTTTCCTCGCATAGCGAATCTATCCCGCGCTGCATGACCGTTGGTAGAGGCATAGTCCCCGGATAGAGCGGCTTGCCTCCATCCTGATTCATCGCTTTGTGATCCTTCATCAAAACAATACAAAACGCCTGAGTTTTTAAAGAGACTTAATTTTTTAACTGGCAACTAAGAGCTAGATATTTTCTTTTCTAAATCTTCAAGGTTTAGGGAAAATTCTCGCATCTGTCTTTAGCTTTACTTCATAGATAGTTGAGTAGGCTTATGGACAACAACTGATTGAACATTGCCCCCAAGCGTGATGGTTGCAGAACCTGGAAGCTAAAGTAATGTAAATCAAGAATCTTCTAGATAGTTAGAACAACGTTTTCAGGGGTAAGACCAGTGCGTGTAAAGACTATGAGCTCTGAGGGGGCGACAAAAAGGCTAGGATGCAGCCAGCATAAGCTCCATCGCCCTCTGACCTTGTTGATAATACTTCTGCTTATTGCGATTGAGTCTCATTAACGCGGCAACTAGCTGCCCACATGATTGGCTGAAATTCACCCAAGTTTGACCGTATAGACCGATATAAAAACTGCTATGCCGCTTTTCAATTCGCCCATATTCTTTCACCCGACCGACATACTTCTGCACCCCTTTCTGGTTATAGCGTTTCCCGACCGAGTGAGGTACAATAAAAGCAGATAAACATCGTATTTACGGCAAAATAAATGAAAGCATACTCGCTTGACCTACGCCAAAAAATTTTCGATGCCTACGCTGAAGGTAA
>JAABUQ010001400.1_pt1 | contig 52261 bp, 47 predicted proteins | sample 5560001 | NCBI WGS metagenome assembly JAABUQ01 (sample SAMN10711888, study PRJNA513371) | rock metagenome | isolation source: Antarctica rocks | place: Antarctica: Victoria Land, Finger Mt nord | collected 2015-12-18
CCTGAACGTCATCCAGGCCGAACCCAGCAAGGGATCGCTGCGCGGCAAGCTCAAACGCGCCGGATGGGACGACGCCTATCTCACCAAACTCCTCAAACTATTTGAAGTGCGATAGCCCTGGGGCTGGGGTGAGGGGGTCTTCAAGCGCCGTCCTTGCTGATGCAGGGTCTTCTGCCGTCAGCACCGACAATTCCCCGCTCCGCAGCCAAGACCCCCTCACCCCGACCCTCTCCCGGAGGGAGAGGGAGCAGGCAGCAAGCTTACCCCAGGCGTTCGCCGTGCAGGACTACGTCCAAGCCCTCCCGCTCCTCGTCCTCGCTGACGCGCAGCCCGATCACCACATCAACGATCTTCAGCAGCACGAACGACGCGACGCCGCTGAACACGATGGTAGCGCCGACCGCGACGCACTGCGCGGTGAACAGCTCGGCACCGCCGATGTAAACGCCGCCTGGCTTGTCCGTCGTGGCCGACAGCGGGCCATAGGCGAACACGCCCGTCAGCAGCGCGCCGACGATGCCGCCGATGCCATGCACGCCGAAGGCGTCCAGGCTGTCATCATAACCCAGCACGTGCTTGAGGCCCGTGGAGGCATAGTAGCAGATGATGCCCGCGGCGATGCCGATGATCAGCGCCGGCCCCGGCAGCACGAAGCCCGACGCCGGCGTGATCGCCACCAGCCCGGCCACTGCGCCGGAGATGATGCCCAGCACGCTCGGCTTGCCCTTGCCGACCCATTCCGCCGCTACCCAGGCCAGAGCCGCGGCGGCGGTCGCGACCTGCGTCGCCAGCATCGCCATCCCTGCGCGCCCGTTGGCGCCCACCGCGGAACCCGCGTTGAAGCCGAACCAGCCGACCCACAGCAGGGACGCGCCGATCACGGCATAGGTCAGGTTGTAGGGACTCATGTTGTCCTGCCCGTAACCCAGCCGCTTGCCGAGCACGAGGGCGCACACCAGCCCGGCGACCCCGGCGTTGATGTGCACGACGGTGCCGCCCGCGAAGTCCGCGGCGCCGTAGCTGTTGATCCAGCCGATCGGCGACCAAACCCAGTGCGCAACCGTCGAGTAAACAATAAGGGACCACAGCCCCATGAACACCATCATGGCGCTGAACTTCATCCGGTCCGCGAAGGCGCCGGCGATCAGCGCCGGGGTGATGATCGCGAACGTCATCTGGAACATCAAATAGACCGTTTCCGGTATCGTGTTCGCAGTGCTGTTGTCGGTTCCGACGCCGAGCGTGAAGGGCTTGTCGAACCCGTTCTCGATCCCCCGCAGCATCAGCTTCGACAGGTCGCCGTAGTAGGGCGTGCCGTTGGAGAAGGCGAGCGAGTAGCCCGCGACCATCCACAGCACCGTTACCAGCGCGCAGATCGCGAAGGACTGCATGATCGTCGCCAGGATGTTCTTCTTGCGGACCATGCCGCCGTAGAACAGCGCCAGGCCGGGAATGGTCATCATCAGCACGAGCGCAGTGCTGGTGAGCATCCAGGCGGTGTCGCCGGTGTCAATCTTCGCCTCGGCCGCAGCGGGCGCCGCCGGGGCGCCCGCTGCGTCAGGCGCCGCGGTGGAGGAGCTGGTGCTTGGCGTGGTGGACGGCGGCGTGGTGGCCTGGGCCATCGCCGGGGTGGACAGCACCGGTGCCGCCAGCATCGGCCCGGCCAGCATGAACACGGCTGCCAGCAACGGCAGCAGCGCGGATGGACGCTTCATCGTCATTCCTCTCATAGCGCTTCGTTGTCGGTTTCGCCGGTGCGTATGCGCACGGCGCGTTCCAGGTCCATGACGAAGATCTTGCCGTCGCCGATCTTGCCGGTATGGGCGGACTTCATGATGGCCTCGACCACCTGCTCCGCCAGGTCGGCGGGGACGGCGACCTCCACCTTCACCTTGGGCAGAAAGTTCACGTGATACTCCGCGCCGCGGTAGATCTCAGTCTGGCCCTTCTGCCGCCCGAACCCCTTAACCTCGGACACCGTCAAGCCCTGGACGCCCAAGGGCGTCAGCGCCTCCCGGACATCATCGAGCTTGAACGGCTTGATGACCGCCACGATCAGCTTCATCGCACCTTCCTCTTTCCCTCTCCGTGCCTCGGGCCACATGCGGCAGGCAGCGTTCACCCGTTGCCACTCAAGAACCGTGCCGCGCCAAGCGGGCCGGGTATTCCGGATGTGTGGCAGCAGGGTTGCACGTGGGATGGGCAAGGGTTGCCCCCGGTTGTAACTTTCGCGCCACGGGGTGCTGCCCAATTTGTACGCACAGGAGTGATGACCGATGCCCGACTTCCAGGGAACCATTGCCAGCCCGCCGACGCCCAACAGGTCCGGCGTGGGTGAGGCGGGCACGCGCGAAGTGGATGTCTGCATCGTCGGCGCCGGGCCGGTCGGGGCGACGTTGGCGTGCCGGCTGGCGGCGGGCGGGGTTCGGGTTGCAGTGGTGGACCGCGCGGCCCTGCCGCCGATGGAGCATCCGGACTTCGACGGCCGCGCCTATGCCATCGCCGCCGGGTCGCGCCGGCTGCTGAGGGATGCCGGGGTATGGGACGGCCTGCCGCAGGCGCCGTCGCCGATCCTGGACATCCGGGTGTCCGACGGCCGGGTGGGCCAGCGGGCGTCGGGGCTGTTCCTGCACTTCGACCACCGGGAGGCCGGGGACCAGCCGTTCGGCTGGATGGTGGAGGCACGGGCGCTGCGCGTGGCCTTGAACGCGCACATGCACCGGGCCGGCCTTTCAGTCCATGCCCCGGCGCAGGCCGCCGTGACCCGGCGGAGCGACGGCGCCGAGGTGCAGGTCAGCGACGGCGCCACCCTGCGCTGCCGCCTGGTGGTCGCGGCAGAGGGCCGGTTGTCGCCGTTGCGCGAACAGGCCGGCATCCCCGTGACCAGGGTGCCCTACACCCAGCGCGGCATCGTCGCCGCCGTCGCGCACGAGCATCCGCACCGCGGCGTCGCGCTGGAGCACTTCCTGCCCGCCGGTCCCTTCGCGCAACTGCCGATGGGACCGAATGAGGAGGCGCCAAACGTGTCCGCCATCGTCTGGACCGAGCGGACGGCGGTAGCGGAGCGGATGATCGGCCTGGACGACGCCGCGTTCGGCCGGGAGATCGCGCGGCGGCTCGGCGATCACCTGGGCTGGGTGCGTCCGATCGGCCGGCGCTGGATATATCCGCTGTCGGCCATGCACGCCCAGCGATACGCCGACACGCGGCTGGCGCTGGTAGGGGATGCGGCGCACGGCATTCATCCGATTGCCGGGCAGGGGCTGAACCTGGGATTTCGCGATGTGATGGCGCTGTCGGAGCTGGTGGTTGCGGCGGTGGCGGCCGGGGAGGACCCGGGGGCGCCGGGCTTGCTGGCGCGCTACCAGCGGGCGCGGCGTCCGGACAACCTGCTGATGCTGGGGGCGACGGACGTGCTGGACCGGCTGTTCAGCACGGACAACCGGGTGGTGCGGACGGTGCGGGATTTGGGCATCGCCGGGGTGCACCGGATGCCGGGGTTGAAGCGGGCGTTCATGCGGGCGGCGATGGGCGGATAAAAGGGCAGGGTGCGGTGTCAAACCGCGTTGGGCATACTTTTGGGCTTCGATCTTGCCGGTTTTATTCATCTGATCCACGTTGCGAAACTGTAGCTCATAGGCTACAATTTTGCGTCCTTGGGGAAGAGGCTGGGCATGGTCGCCATCAACCCACAACGGCTCTTGGGCAAGTGAACGAGTGGATTTGCGCTCGATTTTCATACCATCAGCAGCACGCCAACCGGCTACAATGAATCCGGGCACATGCGGTTCGATACGGTTCGTCCTGAGATTGCGGAGCTGCTGTACCGGCTGAAGTACAAGGCTGACAAGGACGCCGCGCCGGGGATCATCGAGGCAGCGGCCAGGGTTGTCATCAAGAGCCGTGCGAAGTTCGACGTCTTGGTCCCGGTGCCGCCATCAACCATCCGGGTCCTGCAGCCGGTGCTGGTCCTGGCGCATGGCATCGGCGCCGCTGCGGGCCTGCCGGTTGCGGATTGCGTGACCACGACAAGGAAGACGGCTCAACTCAAGGGAATAACGGACTCGGAAAGGCGCAGGGAGTTGTTGGAGGGCCTCTATGCCGTTGATGCCTGTCACACGGAGGGCAAAAATGTGCTGCTGTTCGATGACCTTTTCCGGTCCGGCGCGACCATGAACGCCATAACGGATGTGCTGCTCGGCCCTGGCGGCGCCTCAAGCGTGCGGGCGTTGACGATCACCAAGACACGGAGCAACCAGTGAACACAGTCTTCGTTGGCGGCTCACGCCATGTATCGCGCCTGCCAGCGCAGGTGACGGACCGGCTGGACAACATCATCGGCAACGGCCATCGGGTGGTGGTGGGCGATGCCAACGGCGCCGATAAGGCCGTGCAGAAGCATTTTTCCGAGGCGTCCTACCGTGACGTGACGGTGTTCTGCTCCGGTGGGCAGCCCCGCAACAATCTTGGCGCCTGGCCGGTCCACAGCGTTGTCCCCCCTAAGGGTGCGAAGGGGTTCCAGTTCTACGCTGCCAAGGACCGGGAGATGGCGCAGGAGGCAGATTTCGGACTGATGATCTGGGACGGCAAAAGCCCTGGAACGGTGCTCAACGTGCTGCGCTTGATCCGAGCCGGCAAGAAGGCCATCCTAATGAACCTGCCGGAGCGCACCGGCACCACATTCAAGTCCGCCAATGAATGGGTTGAGTTTCTGAGCGGGTGCAGTCCGGACTTGCGTGCGGACCTGCATAAACGCGCAACGCCCGAGGAATGGGGAGTGTCAGTAGAAGACGTGCAGCTTGGGTTTTTCAATGGTGTAAAGATTTCGGCGCCGGCCCGGCCTGCAGAGGCTCCAGTCCTTTCCGACGAGGAAGCGACCAAAACCATCAACGCTGCTTTGGCATCGGCGGATACTTCTACATTTGTTCATGCTCTTGGAGAGATTACGCGCGCAGTGGGCATGACCCAGGTTGCGAAGGAGACGGGGTTTGCCCGGGAGAGCCTATACCGCTCGTTGAGTGCGGAGGGGAATCCTGAATTCGCAACTGTTATCAAGATTATGGCGGCGGTGGGTTTGCGCTTGGAGGTCAGGAAGGTATTTGACAAGAAGGAAGCTTGAGGCCGGCTCTCAGGCCGGGGTGCTTCTGTAGAGACCCTTGGAGTGAGGTTTACTATTTCCACCTCAACCGATGACGCCCTGAGCAAGATTAATGCCCAGCACTTTGATATTATCATTTCCGGTATGGAAAGACCTTCTGATCCACAAGCAGGATACACTTTGCTCGACAAGATGCGTTCCGCAGGCAACCAAATTCCTTTTGTCATCTATGCGGGATCACACTCGATAAGGCGCCAAGCTGAGTTGAGGCGTAGAGGTGGGATTGGTTGCACGAACAGGCCAACAGAGCTTTTCGAACTGATCATATCTGCTCTTCGGCGTTAAAAGAATCCTGCTTCAAGCTCGATCGTGGCGCTAGTTCCTGACAGCCACTAACCCGCCCCGCCCCGAAGGATCCAACCCCCGCACCGCCGCCTCACAAACCGCCGCCACCCCCGCCGTCCCCTCCCGGTCCCGCCCGGCCTCCGCAAACCCCAGCGCCGCCCCAATCACCAAACGCACCTTCCCCCGCCGCGGCAGCTGCCGCCCTGGCGGCCACGCCGCGTGCGCGCCCGCCAGGAAGCACGGCACCACCGGCACAGCAGTCCCCGCCACCAGCGCCCCTACCCCGGACTTGAATGGCCCCATCGCCCCATCCCGCGTCCGCGTCCCCTCCGGGAACAGGATCAGCACCGCCCCATCCTCCCTCAGCCGCGCCCGCAGCGCATCCAGGTCCGCCGCCGTGGTCCGCCGCCGCCACACCGGCAGAGCATTCACGGCATACGCCGCAAACGCCGCCACCGGCCCACTGCTGAAAAACGTGTCTCCGGCCGCCAGCGCAAAGGCGCGGTTCGCCAGCCGCCGGGGCAGGGCGGCAGCCAGCACCAGCGCGTCCAGGTGACTGCCATGGTTCGCTACCATCACGAACGGCGCATCCGGCAGGTGCTCCAACCCCTCCACCCGCAAGCCGTGCACGGCGCGTAGGTAAGCGCGCACCACCGCCCGCCACACGGCGGCCACCGCCATGCTGCCAAGTCCGCGCTCCCGCCCATGGCTACGCAGACGCTCCGAGTGCGTAAGGCCATGATCCCTGGCCGGCCGCAGCTTCCAGTCGCTCATGCCCGGATCATCCGGTGATCAGCCGCGTCGGCTGATCCAGCCCAAAACCCACGTAGTAGCCGACATAGTGGAACACCGCCGGCGCCACCAGCAGCAGCGAGTTGAACCGGTCCAGCAGCCCGCCATGCCCGGGGATCACGGTTCCCATGTCCTTGATTCCCAGGTCCCGCTTGATCGAGGACAACATCAGGTCCCCCGCCTGCCCGGCCACGCTGACGATCACCCCCAATCCCAGCAGCAGCACCGGGCTGTCCAACGCCGTGCCGCGGAACACCGGCCAGCCCACCCCCGCCACCAGCAGCGTCGTGCCGCACAGGGCGCCGAGCGCTCCGGACACCGTTTTGTTCGGGCTGGTCGCCGGCAGCAGCTTCCGCCCGCCCATCAGCTTCCCCGCGGTGAAGGCGAACACGTCGTTGATCGCCACCGCCGTCAGCAGCAGCAGCACCAGCGGCCGGTAATAGCGGTCGTTCGCCATATAACCCAGATGCGCCAGCCCCGCCCCGAACAGGATGAAGGCGAACACCGCCAGCCCCGTGCGCTGGATGTAGCCCGAAGGCCGGTCCAGCGGCAGCGACACGACGGCCAGCACCGCAACCGTCAGCGGGAACAGCGCCATGAAGAAGTTATACCAATGGTCGAGCGCGGCGAAGTTCACGAACAGGATGCCGACCGCCACCGCCCCGGCCATCACTGGCTCCCGGAACAGCCCGGTGGCGCGGTCATACTCGCGCAGGCACAGCAGCCCAAGCAGCGTCACGGCGCCGATCACCCAGGGCCGGCCCAGCAGCACCGGCCCGAGCATCAGCGGCAGCAGCACCGCCCAGGACCCCAGCCGTAGCCAAAGCTCCCGCCGCAGCGCCGGGCTGCCGCGCCCGGTGGCGGACAGCAACCCGATCACGAGCGCCGCCAGCAGCAGCACCGCGCCTGCAGCGATGACGATGCCGAGGGTAACGGCATCGCCATAGGCCTGCCCCATCATCGCCGCAGCGCCCGCGCGACGCCCAGCAGACGCCGCGCCGCAGTCAGCAGCGCACCGCCCAGGATCAGCCACAGCGCCGCGCCTAGCACCGGCGCGGACCAGGCAGCCGGCGCCAGGGCGCACCAGGCGGCAACCGCCGTCACCACGGCCATGCGGTGCTGCTTCGCCATCGGCCCGCGGAAGTCGCTGGGCGCCCCGGCGGCGCGTCCAACCGCACGCACATAGGCCGTCGCCATCGCGGCCAGCGCCGCGCCCAGCCCCAGCGCCGGCTGCCCCGCCGCCCAGCCCAGCCCGGCCAGCACGGCGGTATCGGACACCCTGTCCGGCACCTCGTTGAACAGTTCCCCCACCGGTGACGCGATGCCGCGTCCGATGGCGACCATCCCGTCCAGCAGGTTGGCCAGCAGCCGCAGTTGCACCAGCGCGGCCCCCAGCAGCCACAACGCCCACGCCGCCCCGGGCAAATGCGGCACCGCGGCAAAGCACCCTCCGGCCAGCAGCGCCGCCCCCATGCCAACGAGTGAGATGCCGTTGGCCGATGCCCGCCGCCGCACCAGCCACCCGGCGGCGCGCTGCATGACCCCAAGCTTGCGGGCGGCGATGGGCCGACGGTCGCCCGCCTGCATCGTCATCGCCGCACCAGGTTGAACCCATACATCCCGGCCCCAGCGTAAACCGTCGCCGCGCCTGAGCCAGCAACCAGCACGACAAGCAAGGCAGCCCAAATGCGCCAACGCCGGAACGATGCAATCATGCGCGGCAGGCTACACCAACCCGGCCCGGCGCGGCAGGGTGCTGCAAACAACTAGGGACGGGCTCATGACCGACGCGGCGCACGACAATGGCGGCTTCACCGAGCGGGTGCAGGGCCGGCTAGAACGCTTGGGCCTGACGCCCGAGGAGGCCGGGCGAGCGGCAGGCCTACCCCCGGACCTGATCGGCAAGCTGCTCGCCGGTGCCGTCCCGCCGCCGCGCGGGCAGCGCCTGGTCAAGCTGGCCGATGCGCTCGCGACCTCCGTGTCCTACTTGGTCGGCCTGGACCCGGACACACCGGTGCCGGAGGAATACTTGCAGGAGGAGCAGGGCAGCCTCGGCCTGCTCGCCGGAGACGAGGAGGCACTGCTGCGCGCCTATCGCCGGCTGGAGTTCTCGCTGAAGGCGGCGCTGCTTCAGGTCGTGCTGCGGATGTCGCCGGAGCCGGAGCTTTCGGAACGCAAGCCGCGCTCCATCAAGTAGGCCGCCGCGGCGCCGGACAGCATCAAGGCCGGCAGCTCGTCCACGGCGAACAGCCGGGCCTCCACCACCTCCCGGTTGTCCAGGCGCAGGGGCGGCAGATGGCCCAGCAGCAGCTCGAAGATGTGGACCTCCTCCTGCCGGTTGTTCCAGATGCCGCACACGACGGCCCCGGGATGCAGGGCGGCGGCGGGGAGGCGCAACTCCTCCAGCAGTTCGCGCCGGACGGCGGCCTCCGGCGTTTCGCCTGGGTGGACGCCGCCGCCGGGCAGGGTCCAGGCGCGGCGGTAGGATTGGCGGATCAGCAGCACGGCGCCGCCGACGCGGATGCAGGCCAGTGCGCCCTGGTGCTGCGGACGGCGCAGCGCCCACCAGGCGAGCGCCACAGGATAGGCCAGGCGATACGCTACTTGCCACGCCCCGTCCCGTAGGGTCGGAGGTTCCTGCACGGTCATCAAGCATCCTCTCCGCACCCGGCGTGCGCCGCCCATCTGCCACGCAACCGCACGAGTCGCCAACCCAAGACCCAGCAACCCAAGACCCAGCAACCCAAGACCCAGCAACCCAAGACCCAGCAACCCAAGCGCCCCTTGAGGCCATGCCTATCCCCCCGGACCGCCAGTCCAAGGCTGCTGCCTTCCCCCTCTCCCTCCGGGAGAGGGCCGGGGTGAGGGGGTCTTGCCTGCGAAGCGGAGCGCCCTCGGTGCTACCAGCCCGAAATCCCGTATCGGCAAAAACAATGCCCGCCCTCCTCTCACCCGAAGAAAGTTAGGGAGAAGCAGCCCCCCTGGCGCCAATCCAGCACTGCCCCTATGCAGCCCCGCATGAGCCGGAACGCAAGCACGGGCTGGACAGACATCGCAGCCGGCGGCTGGGTATCGCGCCTTCCCGCGTCCTGGCGCCCCTACGCCGTCCTGGCCCGCCTGGACCGGCCCATTGGCTCGTGGCTGCTGTTCCTGCCGGGCCTATGGAGCATCCTGCTCGCCCGTCCCGCCCCGGCAGAGGCCGTCCGGCTGATCCTGCTCTTCGCCCTGGGCGCCATCGTGATGCGTAGCGCCGGCTGTGTCGTCAACGACATGTGGGACCGCGACATGGACCGCCTCGTGACCCGCACCGCCGGCCGCCCGCTGGCCAGCGGTGCCCTGCGGATGCGGCAGGCGTCGGCGTTCCTGCTGGCGCTGCTGCTGACCGGCCTGTTAGTTTTACTACAACTGAACGGGCTGGCGCAGGCGCTGGGCGTACTCTCCCTTGCGCTGGTGGCCCTTTATCCCCTCGCCAAGCGGGTGACCTGGTGGCCGCAGGCAGCGCTGGGCGTGACCTTCGGCTGGGGCGCACCGATGGGCTATGCCGCCGCCTCCGGCCACCTGGACGCCGCGGCGCTGGCGCTGCAGGCCGCGGCGTTCGCCTGGATCCTCGGCTACGACACCATCTACGGCCACCAGGACCGCGAGGACGACGCCCTGGTCGGCGTCCGCAGCACGGCCCGGCTGTTCGCGCAGAACACCCGGCCGTTCCTCATGGCGTGCTACGGCGCGGCCCTGGCGCTGCTGGCGCTGTCCGGCTGGCTCGCCGGGCTGTCCGCCCCGTTCTTCCCCGCCCTGCTGCTGCCGGCGGCACTGCTGTCCCACCAGGTCCGCACCCTGGACGTGGACGACCCCGCCCACTGCCTGCGCCTGTTCAAGCTCAACCGGGAGGCCGGCCTGGCCATCGCCGCCGCGATCCTGCTAGGCCGCCTGTGAGCGAAACCTTCATCCGCGCCCACACCGCCCCGGCCCGCACCTCCCTGGTCCCCGAGATCACGCTGCACCTCGCCACCGAGATCACCCCGATCTGGCAAGCCAGCGAAACCTGGCTGCAGCAAACCGGGATCGAGCCGCCGTTCTGGGCCTTCGCCTGGCCCGGCGGCCAGGCCCTGGCCCGGCACTTCCTGGACACCCCCGGGCTGGTGCGTGGCCGCCGGGTGCTGGACTTCGCCGCCGGCTGCGGCATCGCCGCCATCGCCTGCGCCCTGTCCGGCGCCGCGTCCGTGCAGGCCGCCGAGATAGACAAGCTGGCCGCCGCCGCCATTGCCCTGAACGCAACGGCGAATGGTGCCGATGTGCAGGTCCTGGCCGAGGACGTGGTCGGCCAGCCCGTCCGCTGGGACCTGATCCTGTGCGGCGACGTCTGCTACGAGGCGCCGATGACCCGGCACATCCTCCCCTGGCTGCGCCGGATGGCCGTCGAGTGCGAGGTCTGGGTCGCCGACCCCGGGCGCGCCTACATGCCGGCGGACGGGCTGGACCCGCTGGCCGAGTATGCCGTCCCAACCCTGCTGGAGCTGGAGGACCGTACTCTGCGCCCTACCCGGCTGTTCCGCCTGGCCCCGCCGGCCGGTGGCTGACGACGCCGGCCAGAGCAGATTGCACTCTGCAGCCGCTGCTGTCCGGGGCACAGACGGAGAATGAGGGCCTGTTCGCGGTGCAGCACCGCTACCGGATGGAAACGATGCAACGGTCCCTGGCCAGCGACAAGGTGCATTTGGGGTAGCGTCGCTCCTGCTCCCTCTCCCTCCGGGAGAGGGCCGGGGTGAGGGGGTTTTCAAGCGCAGCCCTCGCAATTGTCAGGGTTGCGTGCCTCCGGTTCCCCGCTCCGCAGCCAAGACCCCCTCCTCACCCCAGCCCTCTCCCAAAGGAAGAGGGAGAAGATAAGGACCTCTTGATGCTCTACCACGTCGAAATGGACGTCCAGGTCCCGCCCGGCACCGACCCGGCGCACTTCGACCGCCTGAAGGCCGACGAGAAGGCCATGTCCCAGGACCTGCAGCGCCAGGGCAAGTGGCGGCACCTGTGGCGCATCGCCGGCCGCTACGCCAACGTCAGCATCTTCGACGTAGCCAGCCACGACGAGCTGCACGCCATCTTCTCCGCCCTGCCGCTATTCCCGTTCATGAAGATTGAAGTGATGCCCCTGGCGCAGCCCCCCTCCGCCATCGTGCAGGAGGGATGACGCCTGCCGCCCTGATGCCGGCGCTGTTCGTCGGCATCTGGGCAACCGGGTTCCTGGTGGCCCGGCTGGTCGCGCCGCACGTGGACCCGCTGACGTTCCTGTCCCTGCGCTTCGTGCTCAGCGCCGGGGCGTTCGCGGGGATCGCGGCGGCGGCCGGCGCGCGGTGGCCGCGGGGCGCGCGGGCATGGCGGGACGCGCTGGTGGCCGGAGTGCTGATGCAGGGCATCTACCTCGGCGGCGTGTTCTGGTCGGTGCGGCACGGCCTGCCGGCCGGGCTGTCGGCGCTGGTGACGGGCTTGCAGCCGCTGCTGACGGCGGTGCTGGCGTTTCCCTTGTTGGGCGAGCGCGTAGGGAAGCGTCGCTGGCTGGGCATCGCATTGGGCTTCGGCGGCGCGCTGCTGGTGCTGTCGCCGCAACTGGCGGCGGGAGCGGCGGGCGCCGGCGCGCTGCCGCTGCTGGCATCCGGAGCGGGGATGGTGGCGATGACCTTGGGCACGATCTGGCAGAAGCGGACCGGCGGCGCGGCGGACTTGCGGACCAATGCCGCCGTGCAGTTCCTCGGCGCTGCGGCCGTGACAGCGCCGTTGGCATGGCTGACCGAGGCCGGGCGGTTCGACGGTGCCTGGCAGGCTTGGGCCGGCCTGGCATGGGCGGTGTGCGGACTATCTCTGGGCGCGATCTCGCTGCTGCTGGCGCTCATCAAGCGCGGGGCAGTGTCGGGGGTGGCGTCGCTGTTCTACCTGGTGCCGCCGGTGGTGGCGGTGCTGGCCTTCCTGCTGTTCGGGGAGGCGCTGACAGCGATGCAGGTGGCCGGGATGGCGCTGGCGGCGGCTGGGGTGGCAGTGGCGAGCCGGGGATAGAGGAGGCCAGGGGTTTTGTGCTACAGAGCACTCCGCCATGCACACGTGACCGGGTGTGCTGCATGGCCGGTCCAGGGCTTTCCATCCGCCGTGCTGCCGGGAACTCTCCACGGTTTGCGGCAGTGCAGGGCGGCTGGCACGCGGTTTGAAGATGGTCATGGACCATCAGGCAGACCAGACAACATGGACCCGTCTGTGTGTACGGCGACAGTGCCGGCTGACCCGGCTAAACGGCGGCTCAGCAGACAGGACACCACACGGCAGATGTCGACCGGCCGCAAGAACGATCGCTTTGTCTGGTGGCCACTTTGGGCGGCGTTCATGGTCGTCGGCGTGCCCGCAATCTGCCGCGGCTATGGCATCGGGCAGGATTTTCCGATGCCAGTGGCCTGGCTGCTCGGCACCTTCGCCATAATCGTGCTTGGGGCGGTCTTGCTCCTCGCGCTGATCTGGCACCTACTGCACCGCCGCTGGCTACGGGCGGTGTCGTGCGGCTGGATAATGATCGCCTATGCCGCCCTGTTCCCTCCGCCGTTCAGCCGCGAACAATTCATGCAGGAAGCCCGGCTGGGCAACTGGGTCCGATTCCTGGTGAGCTATCCCTGGGTTGCCCGGCCCATGCGGACCCAGGTGCCGGGTCCGGATCGCCTCATTCGGGCTGATTGAGATACCTGGGGGTTCGCCGGCGCCGAGAACGACGCTTACGTCGTGTTCGACGCGCCAGGCCGGTTTGCGGACCCAGCGTCCCATCCGGACGGAGAGTTCGGGTTGACGTGCGCCATCGGCAACGTGCAGCCGATGCTTCGCCCCTGGATGATCGTAACCACGTCCAACTGCGTCCTCTAGCAATACCCTGCCATGAGACATCGCAAGTGCTTGAAAAGCCCGCACCCCGGTCGCTTCAGGCCCTTGCCCAAACCATTGGGCCAGCACTGGTTTCCGGCAACCTGGTAGGGCAATGGCCGTAGCGTCGCCCTAAATCCGTTCCAACCCGTCCACAAACGCCAGCGCCTGGTCCAAATGCTCCCCCCACCCCGGCGCCCGCCACCCCGCAATCCCCGCCACCTGCGCCGCCCGCCGCGCACTATCCGGCGCGGCATACTCTTCCACCGCCCGCATCCACGCCGGCCCATCCAGCGGGTCCAGATACTCCGCCACCTCCCCGCCGACCTCCCGCAGCGCCGGCAAGTCGCTGCACAGGGCAGGGGTGCCGACCGCCAAAGCCTCCGCCAGCGGCAGGCCATAGCCCTCCGCAAACGACGGCAGCAGCAGCGCCCGCGCCCCGCGCAGCAGGGCGCCGGTCTGGGCGTCGGACAGGTCCGCCCGCTCCTCCACCACGCCGTGCAGGGCAGTGCAGCGCTCGATCATGTCCACCACCTGCTCATTCTCCCAGCCCCGGCGTCCCACCAGCACCAGCCGCGGAGCGGCAGGCCCCAGCCGCTCCACCAGGCGCCGCCAAATGTGCAGCGGCAGCAGGTGGTTCTTGCGCGGCTCGATGGTGCCCAGGAACACGAAGTAAGGGTGGCCCGGCACGCCGTCCGCAACGGCAACCGGCGGCTCGATCCCCAGTGGCGCGACCAGCACGGGCGTGCCACGGCCGGCCCGGTCCAGCCAAGGCTGCAGCGAGGCCGCAGTCGCCGCACTGTTGACCAGCACGCCGTCAGCCATGTCCGCCACGGTGCGGATGCGCCGCTCGTGCCGGGCAGGCTCGGCGGGGCGGGCATATTCCGGGAACTCGATGGGGATCAGGTCGTGCACCATGCACACGAACCGCGCCCCAAAGCGCCGGATCACGTCGGCGATCACCGTCGGCCGGTCCAGGTGGTGGTGCGACATCAGCAGGTAGGTGCTGCGCCCGGCCCGGCGCGCCGTCGTCGGCAACTGACCCCGCAGGAACGCCGTGCCCAGCAGGGCGCGGGCGGCGCGTCCGACCACGTCCGCCCCAACATCGCCGCCGCGCCAGCGCCGGGCCGCCACGTCCAGGAAATGCCGCACCTCCGGCGTCGGCAGCCGGCCGAACCGGCCCAACGGATGCAGCGCCGCGAACACCAGGCGCTCCGGGCAGCGTTCCAGCAGCCCCTCGGCATAGGCCAGCTCCACCCGGTCTATCCCCGTGGGAACGGCATGGGAGGCCCGGGACAGCAGGCGGGACACGTCCAGGATCAGGCGATGGGTCACGGACGGACTTCTAGGCCCTGGACATCGCCTCCGCCAGGACGCGCCCAAGCGCGTCAGCGCTGCAATCCCGGGCGGCGCCCGGCAGCTGGCCGACCCCCCAAACCAAGTAGTCGGTGCGCCGGTCCGCAACCCCCAGCGCGGCGAAGGCGCCGGGCAAGCTGGGCTGGTGGTCGCCATACACCGCAAGCCATCCGCCGCCCGCCGCCCGCAGCGCGTCCGCCAGCGCCGGCAGCATCGCATCCATGCCGCGCATCGCCTCCAGCCAGCCGGCCAGCGCCTCGGCCTCCACAACGCCGGCCAGGTCCGGCGGCAGCGCCGCGGGGTCGCCGATCCAGGGTCCGTGCGAGGCCATGGTGATGACGAACACGAACACCCGCGGCCCCATCTCCCGCACGAGCCCAGCCACGACCGCCGCCACTTCGGCGTCCGCCGGATAGTGCCCGGCCGGCGCGCGGCGGAACGCCTCCGGCCCGACAAACCGGTCGAAGCCGAGCCGCGGCATGACATGCTTGCGGCCATAGAAGCCGGGGTCGAAGGGATGAACGACCACCGTGCGGTAGCCCGCCGCCTGCGCAGCCCCGGCGATGCTGGGCAGCCCGCCGCGGGCAAAGGCCTCATACGGGTTGAAGCAGTCCAGTCCCAGCGACGGCTCCCCCACGCCGGTCAGCACCGCGAACTCGGACCGCACGGTGTTGGCGCCCCAGCACGGCACATCCAGCTTGCCGCGCCGGACGGCCCCGGCGCTTAAAGCGGTCCAATGGGCCAGGACGCCGGCCAGGGCGGGATGCAGCCGGGCCGGGTCCATGAACGACTCGGCCTGCACCACGATCACCGGCCCGTCCGCAGGGAAGACAGGCACCGGCCGGGCACGCACGGCGGCAACCCGGCCCGGCCGCTCCGCCGCGGCAAGGGTAGCGTGGATCACCAGCGTGGCGAGCGGGCCAAGCCGCAACATATCTTGCGCCGGGTCGCGGCTGGGTTGCAGGCGGGCATAGAGCGGTGCCAGGCGGCGCAACACCGACGGCAACGCCGGCAACACGAAGCCAAGCCGTGCGGCGGCCAGGGTCAGCAACAGCGCCACGGCGGCCCCCGGCCAGGAGCGGTGCCACAGCGGCGGCTCGGCCCAGGCCAGAGCACCGGCCAGGGCCGCAACCACGCCCGCCCCGGCCAGCACCAGCCCGGTGCCGGCAAACGGCAAGTAAAGCTGCGGATGCCGCACGACCTCCGGCAGCTCCGCCCGGTCGGCGAAGTTGACGGGCTCGTGCAGCACGTCTCGCTTCACGGCGTCGGTCAGGCGCAATCCCAGCGCGGTTGCGCCCAGCGCCACGCCGGACAGCAAGGGACGCGCGGTGCCCGCCAGCATCAGCCCGAACCCGGCGGCCATCGGGAGCGCGTCCAACAAGGTGGCAGCCAACGGTGAAGCACGCAGGCCAGCGCCCACGCCCGCGCGCAGGACCAGCCATGCGGCCACGCACAAGGCGATGCCGGCAGCAAGCAAGGAAGCCGGCATCAAATCGAACGGTTGCTTCTCCCTCTCCCTCCGGGAGAGGGCCGGGGTGAGGGGGTCTTGAGGCCTGGACCTTCCCGGCGGGGAGCCTCGTTTTCACGGCACGCCAGGAGCCCGGCGCCGCAGCCAGCCCCCCTCACCCCAGCCCTCTCCCGGAGGGAGAGGGAGAAGAAAGTCCTCAACGCCCCGCCTCGATGTGGAACCGCACGCCGCGCAGAATACGGTCGCCGGCCCAGGCAGGGATCAGGTCGGCCAGCACCAGCTCCGTCGCCAGCCCCCGCGGCACCACGATGCGCGCCTGCCGCCGGTCCAGCCCGCGGCGTATGGCGGCAACCATGCGCGGCAGGCTCATCAGCCCGGGCTTCGGTCCCTTGAACCGGTCGGTCATCGGCGTGTCGAAGAAACCGGGCACGATCACGCTGACCGCGACGCCACGAGGCGACAGCAGCGCCCGCAGCCCTTCGCCATAGGCACGCACCCCGGCCTTGCTGGCGCTGTACGCCGGGCTATACGGCAGGCCCCGCAGCCCGGCGACGGAGGACACCACGGCCACATGCCCGGCGCCCCGAGACAGCAGCCGCGGCAGCAGCGGCTCGACCGTGTGCATTGCGCCCAGCAGGTTGGTGCGCACCTGCATCGCAGCCAGCGCTACGCCCTCCGGCGTGCCGTCCGGCAGCGTGCCGGCGGACACCCCGGCGCAGGCCAGCACCAGCCCAACCGGTCCGGCGTCGTCCGCCCGGTGCAGCCAGGCAGCGACGCCCTCCGCATCCGTCACGTCCACCTGATCCGCGTGAACGGCGGCGCCTGCCGCCCGGCACCGCGCGGCGACGGCCTGCAGCCGCCCTGCGTCCCGGCCGGCCAGCCAAAGTGTCGCCCCAGGCGCAGCGTAGCTTTCCGCCAGCCCCGCCCCTAATCCGCTCGACGCCCCAGTGATGGCGACCGAGCGAGCCGCGCCCGTCATCCCTTCGCAGCAGCCAACATCGGCTCAGGGTCGCGCGTCGGCAGGGCGGCGCCGGCCATGACGGACCGCATGCCGGGCCGGGCCGCGGCCTCCAGCCGAACCACGGCGCCATCCACCAGCATCCGCAGTCCCGCGTCCGAGAAGAAGCCGCCACGGATCATGCAGCGATGCACGAGGACCCGGCGCAGAGCGTCGAACACCGACGGGTCCGGCGGGACGGGGTTGGTCCAGAAGACGTCCAGCCCGTCCTGATGGGTGACGCCGGGGATGTCATAAACCGCCCGGCCCAGGCTGATCGTCGGGATGCCACGGGCCGCAGACAGAGTGCCCGTGGTGCTGTTGACGGTTACGACGCCGCGGGCCGCCCGCACCAGCAGGTCTATGTTGCCATCCTCCAGGAACATCACCCGGTCCTGCACGCCCAGCCCGGCCGCGATGCCGAGCGTCACCATCCGCCAGTCGCGCAGCCCGTTATCCAGCGGATGCCCCTTCACGATCAGGTCCAGCCCCGCCGGGGCATGGCGGGCGAACGAGGTCAGCACGTCGGTGATCGCCGCCTCCATCCCCGGGAACTGCGAGTGCATCCTGATCTGGTAATCGCAATCCAGCTGCAGCGGGAACACCATGAACGGGCGCCCGGTGCGCTCCAGCCGGGCACGCACGGCGTTGCTCCGGCGCACGGCGGCCTTCTTGCCGGACAGGCGGCGCAGCCAGCCCGCATACTCCACCATCGGATGCCAGGGCCGATGGCTCTGGTAGCCGGGGAACAGCGGACGCAGCGCCATCGCCGTCAGGTTGTAGGCCAAGTCCTCCCGCGCCCGCCGGGCGAAGCTGGTCGGCACGCCGCTCACGTCCGGGTCGGCCAGGGGCGGCAGGGTGCGTGCGGCCTCTAGGTAATATTGCGGGTCCCGCGGCAGGGTGGACAGCCCGTTGACGCCGCCAACCTCCAGCGTCACCCAATCCGGCCGCATGTAGCCTTCCTCGAACACGTGCACCTGGACGTGCCGCCGGGCGGCAATGGCGCGGGCGGCGCCGTGCAGTGGCCGGCAGTCGCCGAACAGCACGATGTCGGTGATCGCCCGGCGGTTCAGCAGCTCTTCGAGATAGTCAGGCCAGCCCTGTATCCCGCCGCGGTAATTGACGGCGCCGGACCGGCGCCAAAACAGCAAGTCGCCGCCGTGGAAGTTGACGCGGTGAACGCCGTGCCCGCGCGTCGCCAAGGCATCGCCGAGGTGCCGGAAGAACGGGCCGGCAAGGCCTTGCAGGAACAGGAACTGTCGCGGGGCAGCTTGCATCATAGCTTGGTCCTTCCGGCCGCAGTCCCCGCGGCAGCGATCCTCGATATCCATCTCACAACAAGGCCTTGTGCACGCCGCACTCGCACCAGCGGACCGGCGCGCCAGAGCGCGGGGTCGGACAGGCGGTCCAGCAGCACCTCGGCCGGGCATGGCATCCCGGTCACAGGGTCCAGGTAGCGCGGATATAGCAGCAGAACGCCTGCCGCCAGTTCTAGTAGTGTTAACCGTCGCGTGCGACGCAGCATAGGTGCCATGTCCCGCGTCAGCCCCCATCCGGAGTAGAACGGTTGTCCCCAGCAGGTGACGTTCCGGCCGCGCAGCAGTGCCTCGAACCCTGTCAGCGAAGTCAGGGTGTGGACCTCCTGCACGGCCGAGATCAGCGCCGCCATCGGCACCCCGCGGACGATGCCATCGGCGACTTCAAGGACTTCTGTGTCGGGAATGGCCCCCTGGCGGTGCCCGGCGTCCACGTCGGGATGCGGTTTGTAAAGGATATGCGCGTCAGGCGCCGCGCCGCGCACGGCCTGCAGCAGCGCCAGGTTGGACTGGATCGCGCCGCCGCCCAGACGCACCGACAGGTCGTCGGCCACCTGGCCCGGCACCAGCACCACCCGGCGCCCGGCCGGCAACTGCGGCATTGGCGCCGCGCCTACATTATATTTTGTAACACCGGCCTGAACCAGCCGCTGGACTAAGTTCGCGGCGCGGTCCAGCAACGCCGCGTCAAAGGCGGCGCCGGCCAGGATGGATTCCAGGTCGCTCGGCCGGCTGGGGTCGTAGTAGATGCCGCTGCCGTCCACGATGATGCTGCACGGCGGCAGGAAGTCGCTGCCCAGGCCGACGGAGCGGAGGAATCCGTCCTCCACCCGAAGCACGGGGATGCCTTCCCTGCGCAGCGTTGCCTGTAGCCCCTCGGGCATCCGCGACGCCCAGGCCGCGACTGCGCCGCCGTCTCGCCGGGCCGCGGCCACGGCGGCGGCGCCCTGCGGCGGTGGACGCACCCCGGTGTGCAGGAAGGCGCCGATGCGTCCCCGCTTCCAGAACTGCATGCCGACGCAGCCGGCGATGCCCCGGTTGGCGTCGCACAAGCGCCGCCACTCCACGGCGATGTCCAGCGCCGCCTCGAACGTGGTGGGCTGGCCCGTGAAAGGGTCGCGGTAGGACGCGCCGCCGAGCAGCCACGCCGCCGCGACCTGCGCCGGGCTGCGCGTGGCGGCACGCGGCGGGACGTCCGGCCCGTCCACCGTAGCACCCCACCCGGCAAACCAGGCCGGCGCATGGGCATGGACCGCGCACCCGGCCAGCAGGCCGAGCAGGCCGAGCAGGCCGGTCCCTGCCGCGTGGACCTCGTCCGCAAGCTCTAGCAGTGGCCAGGGGTCGTAAGCACCCTGCGGCAGCACGCGGCATCCCGCGGCAGCGGCGGTGGCGGCGAGAGCCGGGGACGCGCCGGCCACGGCGACCCGGGCAGCATCATGGCGGGCCAGCACCGCTGCCAGCATCGCCTGGTCCCGCCCGGAGTCGCCCGAGCATTCCAGGACGACCAGGCCCAGCCCTGGACGGGCCAGAATCGAAGCCGGCGGCGGGTCTGCCCAGGCCGCGCCGCCAACGCGGTGCCGCACCATCGCTGCTGCCCCTTCCGCGGCCCGGCGTAGGGTCGCCGCGTCGTCCGGCCCGGACAACAGCGCCATCTCGGCCGATCCCGGCAACACCGGGCATGGTGCCCCAGCAGCCGCGCTTCCCCCGCCCAGGGCGGCGCTAAGCCAGGGCGGGTCGGCCAGGAATCGCGGTGTTTGCAGGGGACCTGGCTGCAGATGCAGCAGTGGACGAGAAGCATATGGCCGGCGCGGCTGCGGATTGGTGGTCAGCAGGACGCGCGCATCCCTCAGCGACAGGGCCGGCGCGAGGCCAAGGCCTGGTAGCAGCGCTGCCCAGCCGGGCACTGGCCGCCCCACGATCCAGGCCGGGGTCGCCGCCCGCTCGTCCGGCCCGGTGCCGGACCTCGTCACGGCAGGACGCCAGTCGGGATGGGGTGGCACGTGCCGCAAGCTCTGGGGTTCCCGTCTTGGTTCCGGCTCAAGGTGTAGGTTGTATGGCCCGGAGGTGTGCTGCAATGCAACACTGGTGACATATGCGTGACGCTTCGTTCATCCTGTGTTGCCCGTGCATCGCACAGGCGGCTATAGCGGCAGGCTTGGCCTGCCTTCCATCCCAGGCTGGCCCGTTTGCTCAAGCGGGCCAATCGCCGTAGAGCGTCTGGATACCAAAGACCCATCCCGGCCCCGTGCCGGACAGAGGTGCGACATTGGACGGCAGCGTTAAAGCGAACACGGATTTTCTGGCGGGGCAGCAGCCCATCGCCATCGTCGGCGCCGCGTGCCGGTTCCCGGGCGCTGCGGACCTGCGCGCCTTCGCGGACCTGCTCGCCGCTGGGCGCGACGCGGTGACGGAGATACCGGACAGCCGCTGGACCAAGGCGGCCTACTTCCATCCCGGCCGGGACCAGCGCGGCAAGGCCTACACCTTTGCGGCCGGCGTGCTGGGCGACGTCAGCGGTTTCGATGCCGGGTTCTTCGGCATTTCCCCGCGGGAAGCCGCCCAGATGGACCCGCAGCAGCGGCTGCTGCTGGAGCTGGCGCATGAGGCGCTGGAGGATGCCGGCCTGGACGCGGGCAAGCTCGCCGGGTCGGCGGTAGGCGTTTACGTCGGCGGTTCCGCCTGGGACTACACGACGCTGCATGCGGGCGACCCTTCGGTGATGGACGCCTACTCGATGACCGGGGCGACGCTGTGCTCGCTGTCCAACCGGGTCAGCTACGCCTTCGACCTGCGGGGTCCGTCGTTTACGGTGGACACTGCCTGCTCGTCCTCGCTGGTCGCCTTGCACCAGGCATGCGAGGCGATTCGCGGCGGGCAGGTGCCGATGGCGCTGGTGGGCGGGGTCAACCTGCTGCTGGCGCCGCAAAACTTCGTGGGGTTCTGCGCCGCCTCCATGCTGTCGCCGCGCGGGCGCTGCCATGCCTTCGACGCCCGGGCCGATGGCTATGTGCGGGCCGAGGGCGGGGCGATGCTGGTGCTGAAGCCGCTGTGGGCGGCGCTGGCGGACGGAGACGCCATACATGCCGTGGTGCGCGGCACCGGCGTGAACTCGGACGGGCGGACCAACGGCTTCTCCCTGCCCAACCCGGCGGCACAAGCGGCGCTGCTCCGCGCGGTCTATGGCCGCTTCGGCATTGACCCGGACGAGTTGGACTACGTCGAGGCGCACGGCACCGGCACCCCGGCGGGCGACCCGATCGAGGCCGCGGCGCTCGGCGAGGTGCTGGGCCGGCGCCGGTCGCAGCCGCTCACCATCGGTTCAGTGAAGACCAACATCGGCCACCTGGAAGCGGCATCCGGCATGGCCGGGCTTCTGAAGGTGGTGCTGGCGTTCCGCGCCGGCCGTGTGGCGCCATCCCTGCACTGCGAAACGCCGAACCCGGCCATCCCCTTCGACGACCTGAACCTGCAACTGAACCCGGCTGGCCTGGACCTGGCCGCGCCGGGCCGTCCTGCGATGATCGGCGTCAACAGCTTCGGCTTCGGCGGAACGAACAGCCATGCCGTGCTGGAGGCGCCGCCGGCCACCACCGATGCTGGCGATGAACCCTTCGCCACCGCTCCGGGGCTGCCGCAACTGCTGCTGTCGGCGCGCAGTGAAGGCGCCTTGCGCGCCCTGGCCGCAACCTGGTGCGGCCTGTTGGCGGACGGAGAGGCCGACGCCGCCCTGATCCGCGGCGCCGCGCTCGGGCGCGACCAATACAAGCTGCGCCTGGCGGCGACGGGCGCCACGGCGGCTGATCTGGGTGCGGCGCTGCGGTCCTACCTTGCGGGGCAGGCGACGCATGCCGTTGCCGCGGACACGGCCGTCATCGGCCGGGTCGCCTTCGTGTTCTCGGGCAACGGCAGCCAGTGGGCCGGAATGGCGTCGGACGCCGCCGAGCGGAGCCCAGCCTTCCGCGCCGCCCTGGACACAGCGGATTCGGCGCTGCTGGGGCCGCTCGGGTGGTCCGTCGCCGAGCGTCTGCAGACGGCGGATGCGGCTGCCATGCGCGATACCTCGGTGGCGCAGCCGCTGCTGTTCGCCATCCAGGTGGCGACGGTGATGGCATTGCGGACCGCCGGCGTGCAGCCCGATGCCTGCATGGGCCACAGCGTCGGCGAGGTCGCGGCGGCCTGGGCTGCCGGCGCGCTGACGCTGGACCAGGCCAGCCGGGTGATCGCGGTGCGCAGCCGGCTGCAGGCCCGCACGACCGGTGCCGGGCGCATGGCGGTTCTGGGCCTCGGCGCCGCGGCGGCGGCCGAGGCCGTGGCCGGCACGGGGATCGAGGTCGCGGCGCACAACAGCAGCGGTGCCACGACGCTCGCCGGGCCGGAAGCGGCGCTGCTGGCGCTGGGCGCCCGCGCGAAGGAAGCCGGCTGGGCCTTCACCCTGCTGGACCTGGACTATGCCTTCCACAGCGGCGCGATGGAGCCGATCCGGGATGCGCTGGCCAAGGAACTGGCCGGCCTGGCGCCAGGGCCGGCGACACTGCCCTTCGTGTCCACCGTCGCCGGCGGCCCGGCGGACGGCACCACGCTGGACGCCGAATACTGGTGGCGGAACGTGCGTGCGCCGGTGCGCTTCGCCGAAGCCGCGGCGTACCTGGTTGCCTCCGACGTGCGCGTGTTCATCGAGATCGGGCCGCAGCCGGTGCTGCAGGCCTATCTGCACGATGCCCTGACGGTGGCGGATGCGACCGGGCGCGTGCTGCCGACCCTGTCGCGCCGGGCGGCGTCAGCCGATCCGGTCGTGTTGACTGCGGGTCGTGCGCACGCCGCCGGCTGCGACATCCGCCGCGCGCCCGCCTTCTCCGGACCGCGGCGTACCGACGGCTTGCCGGCCTATCCTTGGCAGCGCGAACCCCACTGGCTGTTCCACACGATCGAGGCCGAAGCGGTCGTGGACTCGCCGCAGGAGCATCCGCTGCTGGGCATCCGCCGCGGGGCGGAGCCGGCGGAGTGGTCCGCCCACCTGGGTACCACGTCGCACCCTTGGCTGGCCGACCATGTCGTCGGCGGCGCAACCGTCGCGCCGGCCGCTGCACTGGTGGAAATGGCGCTGGCCGCCGCCCGCGCCCGCCACCCCGGCGCAGCGGCGCTGGAGGTGTCGGACCTGGAGATCAACCGTCCCCTGGTGTTCGAGCACGGCGTGCTGCGCGAGGTGCGGCTGCGTGTGGGCACGGCCGGCGGCGGCTTCGAGATCATGTCCAGGTCGCGGCTGTCGGACGAGCCGTGGACCGTCCATGCTGCCGGTCGGATCGGCGCCGGGGAGTCCGCGGCCCCCGCCCGCGACACGCCGCCGGCGGACTCCATGCCGCGCACCCTGGATGGTCAGGCGCTGTATGCGCTGGCAGGTGGCCTCGGGCTGGCCTACGGCCCGGCCTTTCAGATCGTGCGGCAGGTCGAGATCGGGCGGGACACGGCGGTAGTACGCTTCGCTCCCGGCGCCCAGGACGCCGGCTTCCTGCTGCCGCCGACGCTGATGGACGGCGCGTTACAGGGCCTGCTAGCACTGGCGGCAGGCAAGCTGGGCGACGGCGACGGGGTGCTGCCCTGGCGACTCGGCCGGGTGCGGCTGCTGGCGCCGGGCGGCACCGTGCCGGCCTCGGCGCGGCTGCACGTGACGCGGGTCGGCCCGCGCTCGGTGCGGGCAGACATTGCCTTGCTGGACGCGGCAGGGACGGTAGTGGCGGAGTTGCTGGACTGCTGGTTTGTGCGCGTCGCCCTGGGCCGCGCCGCTGCGCCGGAGGAGCGGCTGTTCCACACCGCGCTGGTGCCGAGCGCCACCGGTCCGATGGCGGCCGTGCCCGCTGACGTGCTGGGCGACGACGCCGGCGAGCCTGGTGAGGCCGGTATCCTGGCCGATGCCTTCGCCGCGCTGGCCGGCGGTGCCGCGTTGCGCCAGGTGCTGCCGGATCCCACGGCGTCCTTCACCGCCGGGCAACTCGTGCGGGACGGAGTGGTAGCGCCCTCCATGCGGGAGCAGCTGGACGAGATCCTGGGCTGGCTGGCCGCCGATGGGCTGGCCGATGTGCAGGACGGCGCCTGGACCCTGCTGGATGACGAGCTGTCCGCCGACGACGTGCTGCGTACCCTGGTGTTCGACCAGCCCCGCGCCGTGGCCGACGCCGCGCTGCTGGCGGCGGCGGCGGCGGCGGAACGGCTTGCGGCGGAGCTGCGCGGCGCTCCGCCTGCCGCGGCGCCTGCAGCGCTGCTGGACGGAATGCTGCTGGGCTCCCCGGCTGGAGCCGCCGCGGTGGATGCGCTGCTGGACGCGGTGATGCGGGTGGCGGAAGCCTGGCCGGCCGGGCAGCCGCTGCGTGTGCTGGAGGTCGGCGCGCGGCGCGGCGCCTTCACGCGCATGATGCTGCGCCGCCTCAGTGGGCTGCCGGTGCAGGTGCGCCTGGATGCCTCGACAGGTCCGGACGACGTGGCGGCGCTGGGCGACGCCCTGGCCGGCGTGCCCGGCGCGTCCGCACGGACCTGGGATGCCGTGGCAGGCCGTGCGCCTTATGACCTGGTCATCGGCCTGCATCCCCTGGCTCTGGGCGCGTTGGAGGCGGACTCGCTGCATCAGTTGGCTCCGCTAGCTCCAGGCGGACTGGTGCTGCTGGCGGAGCCTGCGCCGGGACGGGTGTGGGGCCTGGTGCGGCCGGACGGTCCGCGGCTGCGCGACGCGCGCGGCTGGATGCGGGCGCTGGCTGCGGCCGGCCTGGTAGGGGCGGCGTCCCGCCCGGTCTCGGCAAGCTGGCCGGCGATCCTGATGCTCGCCCGCGTCCCGTCTGGTCCGGCGTTGGCGGCGCCGATGCTGGACGGCATCGCCGCAGCGTTGCTGGCGCCCGCGTCGCCGCTGGCCGATGCGGTCGCGGCAGGACTGGAGTCGGCTGGGCTGCATGTCGCCCGTCACGCGCTGGATGCCGTGCCGCTCCTGGCCTGGGCACGCAAGCCCGGCACGGTGCCCCCGCATGTCGTGCTGCTTGGGGATGGCGACCCCGCGGCCATGCTGGACCTGATGGCGCAGGCGGCGCAGGCGATGCCGGCTGGAACCCTGACCGTCCTCGTTGCGGGCGACGATGCCCTAGCTGGCGCCTTGGCCGGCGTGCGCCGGGTGATGGCGAACGAGATGCCGGACCTGCGATGCCGCATCATCCACCTGGCCCCTGACCTGCCGGACCCGGCCGAGGTCGCCGTGGCCGAGGTGCTGCGCGGGGACGCCGAGGATGAGGCAGCCTGGTCCGCCGCCGGGCGGCAGGTGCCGCGCCTGCGCCGAGGCGTGCCGCCCGCAGCCGCCGCTGCGTCGGTGCTGCGCCTTGCCGTCGGGCGCCCGGGCTTGCTGGACAGCCTGCGGTGGATGCCTTCGGAGCCGGCGCAGCCCGGCCCCGGCCAGGTGGCCATCCAGGTGCGCGCCGCCGGGCTGAACTTCCGCGACGTGATGTGGGCGATGGGCCTGCTGCCGGATGAGGCGCTGCTGGACGGTTTTGCCGGCCCGACCATCGGGCTGGAATGCGCCGGGGACGTGGTGGCGGTGGGTCAGGGGGTCAGCGCCATCCGGCCCGGCGACCGTGTGATGGCGTTCGCGCCCGCCAGCCTCAGCACGCAGACGGTGACGTCAGCCCATGCCGTCATGCCGATGCCGGAGGGCATGGATTACGCGGCAGGCGCCACGGTGCCTGTGGCCTTCCTGACCGTCGCCTATGCGCTGGGCCACTTGGCCCGGCTGGGCCAGGGCGAGCGCGTCCTGATCCATGGCGGCGCCGGCGGCGTCGGCCTGGCGGCGATCCAGTACGCCCGGGCGCGCGGTGCGGTCGTGTATGCCACGGCGGGATCGGAGGCCAAACGGGCGCTGCTGCGCGGCCTGGGCGTGGACGCCGTGCTGGACAGCCGCAGCCTGCTGTTCGCCGACGAGATCATGCGCCTGACCGGCGGGGAGGGCGTGGACGTCGTCCTGAACTCCCTGAGCGGCGAGGCGATGGAGCGCAGCCTGGGCCTGCTGCGCCCGTTCGGCCGGTTCCTGGAGCTGGGCAAGCGGGACTTCTACGAAAACTCCGCCGTGGGCCTGCGTCCGTTCCGGCACAACGTGTCTTATTTTGGCATAGACGCGGACCAGTTGCCGCTGCGGCGGCCGGCGTTGGCGGCGGAGCTGTTCACGGAGATCGGGGCGGGGCTGCGGGACGGCAGCCTTCGACCGCTCCCGCATCGCTTGTATGATTACGCCGACGCCGTGGAGGCGTTCCGGCTGATGCAGTCGGCCGGGCACATCGGCAAGGTGGTGCTGGCCCCTGGCATGGCTCTGCCAGCGGCGGCGCGTACGGCAGTGCCGTTCAAGGCCCGGGCGGACCGGACCTACTTGGTCACGGGCGGGATGGGCGGCTTCGGGCTGGAAACGGCGCGTTGGCTGGCCGCACAGGGGGTGCAGCACCTGGCGCTGGTCAGCCGGCGCGGGCCGGCCGATCCGGATGCGGCTGCGGTGCTGGCCTCGCTGCCCGGCGCCACCGCATTCGCCTGCGACGTGGCGGACAAGGCGGCGCTGGCCGGCGTGCTGGACGCGATACGCGCGGGAATGCCGCCATTGGGCGGTGTGGTCCATGCCGCGGTGGCGATGGACGACGCGCTGCTGCCCGACCTGACGCGCGAGCGCTTCGCCCGCGCGCTGCGGCCCAAGCTGGGCGGCGCCGACCTGCTGGACCGGCTGACGCGGGACGACCCGGTGGAGATGTTCGTGCTGTATTCCTCGGTGACGACGCCGATGGGCAACCCTGGCCAGGCCAACTACGTCGCCGCCAACACGGCGATGGAGTCGGTGGCGCTGCGTCGGGCCGCCGCCGGGCTGCCGGCGCTGGCGGTGCAGTGGGGGCCGGTGGGCGATACCGGCTACCTGGCGCGGCAGGCTGGGGTGGGCGCGATGCTGGCGAAGCGGCTGGGTAGCGCGAACTTGACAGCGGCCGAGGCGCTGGCGGCCCTGCCGATGCTGCTGCAATCGGGACTGCCGGTGGTGGGCTATGCCGACATGCGCTGGGGCGCGCTGGGCGCCAGCCTGCCCTGGCTGCGGTCGCCGATGTTCGAGGAGGTGCAGGACGGCGCCGGGGCGCCTGCCGCCGAGGTGGACCTGCGGGAGCTGCTGGCATCGTGCCCTCCCGACGAGGCCCGGGCCAAGGTGGTCTCGTTGCTGACGGAGGAGGTCGCGCGGATCACCAAGCTCGCCGCTAGCCGGATCGAGGCCGGGCGGCCCCTGGTGGAGCTTGGGATGGACAGCCTGATGGCGGTGGAGCTGCGGTTGGCGGTCGAGCAGCGGTTCGGGCTGTCGCTGCCGGTTCTAGCCTTGTCCGAGGGGGCAACGCTGCAAGCCCTCGCCGGCCGGGTCATCAAGATGCTGGGCGGCGGCGCGGAACCGGCCTCGGCTGGCAGCGTGGACGACATGGCCGAGCGCCTGGCGCGCTTCGAGGACCATCCGGTGCTGGAAGAGATGCTGTCCTCTTCTGCTCCCTCTCCCTCCGGAAGAGGGCTGGGGTGAGGGGGTCTTCAAGCCCGGTCCTTGCCCACCCAAGGCCATACGCCCTCTGCACTGCCGGTGCCCTGCTCCGCAGCCAAGACCCCCTCACCCCGACCCTCTCCCGTAGGGAGAGGGAGCAGCGAAGCATGCTAAGGTCACGTCATGAACCCGTTCGGACTTTCCGCTGACGCCAAGGCGCGTCTGGTCACGCGCCTCGCCACCCGCCGCGCTGCACCCTCGCCGCGTGAGGCCGCGGCGCCTGCCGCGCCGCCGCTGGGCGACCAGGAGGCGATGGCCGACCTGCGCATGGTGCAGAAGGCTGGCGCAGCATTGGGGATCGAGAACCCCTATTTCCGCCCGCATGCCGGCATCGCCGGCGCCACGACGGTCATCGGCAATGCCGAGTACGACAACTTCGTCTCGTATAACTACCTCGGCCTGAACGGCGATCCCCGCATCAGCGACGCCGCCAAGGCCGCCATAGACCGCTACGGCACCAGCGTCTCCGCCAGCCGCGTCGTATCCGGCGAGCGGCCGGTGCATCGCGAGCTGGAAGAGGCCCTGGCCGCCGCCTATGGCACTGAGGACGCGCTGGTGCTGGTCAGCGGCCACGCTACCAACGTGACGGTGATCGGCCACCTCGTCACGCGCGACGATGCCGTGTTCCATGACGGCCTCAGCCATAACAGCATCGTCCAGGGCGCCATCCTGTCCGGCGCGCGCCGGGTGTCGTTCGCCCACAACGACCTGGGCGAGCTGGACCGCCTGCTGTCTGAAATACGCCCCGGCGTAAAGCGGGCGCTGGTGGTGGTGGAGGGCCATTACAGCATGGACGGCGACGTGCCGGACCTGCCGGCGCTGGTCGCCATCATCCGCCGCCACCGCGCCAGCTTGATGGTGGACGAGGCGCATTCGCTCGGCGTGCTGGGCGCCAACGGCCTGGGCATCGCCGAGCGCACCGGCGTGGACCCGGCAGACGTGGACGTGTGGATGGGCACGCTCAGCAAGACCCTGTCGTCCTGCGGCGGCTACATCTGCGCGTCGCGGGCGATGATCGAGCACCTGAAATACTCGGCACCGGGCTTCGTGTATTCCGTGGGGATGCCTCCGCCAGTGGCTGCGGCGGCGCTGGCGGCGCTGCAGGCGATGCGGGCGGAGCCGGGGCGGGTGGCGCAACTGCAGGACAATGCCGCCTACTTCATGGCGCAGGCCAAGGCCGCCGGGCTGGACACCGGGCCGTCAGTTGGCGCCGCCATCGTCCCGGTGATGACTGGCAGCAGCATACGCGCGGCCCGGGCGGCGGACTGGCTGTTCAAGCACAGCGTCAACGTGCAGCCGATCATCTACCCGGCCGTCCCGGAACGTGCGGCCCGCCTGCGCTTCTTCATCAGCAGCCTGCACACCCGGCCGCAACTGGCCCGCGTGGCGCTGCTGACGGCCGAGGCGCTGGCGGCGGCAGGTAGCGAGAAAGTCAGTTTAGTGGACCTGGCGCGGAAGCTGGCGGGGTAGCTTTTTCTCCTTCTCCCTCCGGGCTTGGGCGGCGAAGCGGACCAAGGCCAAGGTGAGGGGGTCTGCTGCCCTGCGAGCCACGCCGGCACCGTTGAACCAAGATCCGCACCGGTCGAAGATCGTACTTGCCGGCCCCCTTACCCCGACCCTGCTATGAAAATAGAAACAAAGTTGCGTCATCACAATAGTATACGCAATTCTCATCCCTGGTGGCGCGTCGCATGTGGATGCGGGGCGTCTCTCCCGGAGGGAGAGGGGACCAGGGCAGCCCAAACGTCACATGCGATAGTCCCGCTCGAAGGGGGAGATAGAGAAAAGTGATCTCCTGGTACTTCGACCTCGTTTCCCCCTTCGCCTATCTTGCCCTGCCCGCGGTGGAGCGGCTGACGGCCCGGCACCCCGTCGGTTTCCGCCCCGTTGTGCTGGGCGCCATCCTACAGCACTGGGGCGGGCTTGGCCCGGCGGAGGTGCCGCCGAAGCGCCGCCATACCTACCGCCTGTGCCAGTTCCTGGCGGACCAGGCCGGGGTGCCGTTCCGTTTCCCGCCGGCGCACCCGTTCCGCAGCCTGGAGGCATTGCGCGGTTTGGCGTCCGCCGGCGATCCCGATCCGGCGGCGGTTCGCGCCGCCTTCGACCATATCTGGGCATGTGGTGGTGACCCCGCCGCATTGCCGGGCAGCAACGATCCCGCTGCAAAAGACCGCTTGCGCGCCTGGACGGCCGAGGCCGTAGCCGCCGGGGTGTTCGGCGTGCCCAGCCTGGTGATTGCGGGCGAAATGTTCTGGGGCCTGGACGCCATGCCGATGGCCGAGGCGTTCCTGCGTGACCCCGCGCTGTTCAGGGCCGGAGAGATGGCCCGGCTGGATGCCCTGCCCATGGGTATCCAGCGCCGCACGGTGGCCTGAGCGCCGCAAGGCAGCCGGCTTCTACTCCGGGTCTACAAACTGGCGGAACATGGCAATGGCGCTCGGCAGCCCATCCGCGAGTAGGCGGGCCGCCTGCACCGCAGGACGCGCCAGGCCGGGGTCGAAACTGCCATAATTCCGCATGGCGACATGCCGGAACCGCCGGGTTTCGTTGGCGGCCTGTGCAACGGAGGCTGGCAGGATGGCGGGGCGGCCCGGTATCGGGCGGCTGGCGCGCTGGATCAGGTCAGCGTGCCAATCGCGGCCCGAGGGCGCCTCCTCGGCGAGCAAGTCCAGTATGCGGAGCAGCGCCGACTCCAGGGACGTGTGACCGGACTGCATGGCGTGCATGAAGGCCATCCGTGCCCGGTAGGCGTCCAGGTCGTCCCCGGCAAACCCCCCTGCATCATAAAGCTCCACTGACCGCGCGAGATGCCCGGCCGCCGCTGCTACATCCTGATCCACCTCGAACCAGCGCGCATCGCTCATCCCAGCGGCACCGCACCGGGCAGGACATGGTCCAGGAACGCGGCGCTGCACCAGGCCAATGGGCGTGCGTCGCATTCCAGCCCCAGGCCGGCGCATTCGCGTTCGGCGGCGTCCCACGCGGCGGTCGTTGCGGCGTCGTCGGTGAAGTCCAGCAGCAGGTCTATGTCGCTGTCGTAGCGCAGCCTGCCCTGCGCCGCGGAGCCATACAGCAGGAACCGCCCGCCCAGATCCCGTGCGGCGTTCGCCAACGCGGCGCACAGACGGTCCAGCGCCGCGGCCTTGACTGCTGCGGTGGCGGCCTTGCGCTCGGACAGGGTGCGAACCGTGGGCGTCATGCCGTCCGATGTGCAACTTGGCGTGGGCCGGCGCAAGCCGGCTGGTATCTGCTTCACCATTCCCCGGCAATGCTTTCGGAATGGCTCGCACTGGCTGTTCGATGGGCTATCGCATTAACGAACGTTCCAGACTAGGCTTGTAGCTGGGAGGCGTCCGATGGATCAGCAGGACACGGGACCGGCAGCACGGTCCTGCGGGAAGGAATGCGAGCCGCAGGGGGTTGGCCAGGTGGTCAGCAACTGGCAAGTGGCGGAGATGGGCGTCCACCACACATTGCTGTTCCGGGAGCTATCGGATTGGATGCCGGGCATGTTGCCTGAACATATGCCATGACCAAACCAAGTTGATGGTCGTGAACAGGTGCATGACTGGCCTCCTCGTCCTTCTAGCCAGCTCGGCGCAGGCGAACGAGGCAGACGACACCATTCGCCGGCTGGTCGGCGAGGCACAGGCGTATGCCGTAGCCCGCAGCCCAGCCGGGCTGTCCAGGAAGCTGTTCGAGATCGCGAAGGTGCTGCCAAACGCAAGCGACGACGGCCTTGCCGCCGTGAACGAGCTTTCCAGGTACCTTGCTGACTCGGCAAACGTCACGCCAGGGCAGGACGCCGCGCCGACAGCAGCCCCGACGCCTGCCGCTCCCCTGCCTCCGCCAATCGAGAGCCAGCCCGCGGAGCCATCCGAGCCACCAGCCAGGAAGTCCGGCGCAGAAGCCCAGCAATCCCCGCCGATACTGGCCCCGGCCGCGCCGGCCTCGCCTGCGCCCGACTTACCTGCGCCCGGCCTGCCCACACCCGTTTCACCTGCACTGGCCTCGCCCGTGCCCGCCTCGCCCGCGCCGACCGCACCCGCTCCGTCCGCACCCGCCTTGCCCGCTGCGGCCGTGGCGCCCCAAGCCTCCCCGGCGCTCCTTGACCTGCTGCACCGGCAAGGCACTGCCGCTCTGGGCAATGGCGACATCTCGGGCGCCCGCCGTTTCTTCCAGCGGGGCGCCGAGGCCGGGTGCGCCTCGTGCGCCGAAGGCATGGCCCAAACCTTCGATGCAGAGCAGTTGAGCCGCATCGGCGCGATAGGTATCAGGCCCGACCCGGCGCAAGCCGAGGCATGGCGGGCGCGGGCACGGCAACTCACGCCATCCAGAAAACCTTGATCGGGGAGCACATGATGACTCGTATCCAGCCCGTCCTCCTCGCCGCTGCGCTCTGCGCCGCCCTGGCTAGCGTGGCTCAGGGCCAAACCCGCTACCCAGCAGTCCAGCGGGCGCCCCTGCCGGCGGGCCAGGCCGAAGCCGAGTCGAGCGTGGTCGGCGTGGAGGGTGCTGGCATAGGGGGCACCTACCTGCGTATCGCCGGCGACCTTGCCAGCGCGCTGAACAAGCCCGGCCTGCGGGTGGTGCCGATCGTCGGCCAAGGGTCGGTGCAGAACATGGACGACCTCCTGCACTTGCGCGGGGTGGACATCGCGATCGTGCAGGCGGATGCCCTGGCCTATGTGCGGCGCGAGCACCTCCTGCCGCTGGGGGGAGAGCGGGCGATCCAGTATATCGCCAAGCTCTATGACGAGGAGGTCCACATCATCGCCGGACCCCAGGTGCATACGTTTGACGACCTCAAGGGCAAGGCGGTCAACGCGGACCTGCCCAGGTCCGGGTCAACGCTTACGGCGCGCGTCCTGTTTGCGGCGCTCGGCATTCCCGTGACCCTCACCGAGGAGCCGCAGGATGTGGCCATTGAACGCCTGAAACGTGGGGAGATCGCCGCCGTCGTGCGCGTCGCCGGCAAGCCGGTGGACATGTTCAAGGCATTGCCGGACGATCTGGGACTCCACTTCCTCAGCCTGCCCCAGGACAAGGAGCAGTTGCTGCAAATCTACGCCCCGGGGAGCCTCACCAGCGCGGACTACCCGAACCTGGTCGCAAACGGCCAGTCAGTGGACACGCTGGCGGTCGGTGCGGTGCTGGCGGTCTATGCCTGGCCGGCTGGCAGTGTCCGGTATCGCCAGATCACCCGGCTCGTCACGGAGCTTTTCGCCCAGTTCGACCACCTGCAGGCGCCGCCGGCGCATCCCAAGTGGAAGGAGGTGAACCTTGCCGCCGAGGTGCCGGGCTGGACGAGGTTCGCAGCCGCCGCCGAGCAGGTCGCGGCAATGCGGAACAAGGCGTTGCAGCAGGACTTCGGGAGTTTTCTTGCCGCCGGCTCGGCTGCATCGGACCTCACGCCCCAGCAGCGGGCCGCCCTGTTCGAGCAGTTCGCCCGCTGGCGGCGGGGCAGCGGGCAGTAGCGAAGCTGCCGGCCCTGCGTGGTCAGGTTGGTGATCGAGGCCCGCAGACGTATAGGCCGGCGCCGTCCAGGACGACGCTGAGAAGGCACGGCGCCTGCCATTTGCGTGTCGCCGTGGCCGGCGCAGAACGCGGCCGCTGCAAGGGGGCGACGGGGATCACAGCAGGGCAGGTGCCAGCATGTCCCGCTCCCACGCCAGCAGGAACGCGACCTCGCGCGCCAGCCAGGCCGCACTCAGCGTCTCGGTGCCCCACAGCGCCGTTTGGGCCGCGAATTCGCCCATCAGCCAGATGTGCCGGACCGCAACGAACACCGGCAGCGCGGCCTCGTCGGCCGGCGTCACCGGGCGCTCGGCGCCGTAGGCGGCGCGGAAGGCGTGCCACATCGTCTGGCGGCGGCGCCCGAACGACACCTGCGCCCACAGGTGGACTGCCAGGTCATAGGCGAGGTAGCCCCATCCGCCATCGTCGAAGTCGAAGAACACCGCCTGCCCGGCGTATCGTCCAGCCGTGGCGATGCGGGCGTTCAACCCATGCGTATCGCCGTGGCAGCGCGTCCGCGTCAGCGCGGCATCCACCCGCAGCACCGACGCCTCCAGCCGCGCTGCCAGGGCCATGAGGTCCCGCCGGGCTGCTGGCGCATCATGGTCCAGGGCCATCACCGCCGCGGCGGGCCGGTGCAGCAGGTGATCGAGGTCCAGGCGGCATCGCCCGGCCGCCCGGGCGGGATAACGGTCCGCGGCGTCGTGCAGGCGGGCTAGGGTGCGGCCTTGCGCCGCGGCGTCCTCCGGCCCGTCGAGGTCTGGGCGGCGGCCCTGGGCCAGGTGGAACAGGACAGCGGGACGGGGTCCGCCAGGCAGCGGCGCGGCAGTGAACAATGCGCCGGTGCGCGCCGGTACGGGAGCAGCCACGGGGACGCCGGCCCCGTCGAGGTAGGCGATGAACGCCGTCTCCGCCGCCACGTCCGCCGGGCCGCGGGCGCGGGGGCTGGACAGACGGAGGACGAACTGCGCGCCCCCGGCGTCACGTAACGCATAGGTGTCGTTGAAGCCGCGGTTCACGAACGAGCACGCCGCCGGCCCGTCCAGGGCGTAATGCGCAGCCACGAATGCAGCAACCGCCTTGGCCGTCGCCGTGGCGTAGATGACGGGCAGTGCGGTCAAGGGCGGGTTAGGCCGGGTCCCCCAACACGAACCGCTCCACCCCCTTGGCGAACCCTTCGTCCTCGTAGCCGTCCGTCACGTGCGTCGCTGCGTCGCGCACCTCCTGCGACGCTTGGCCCATCGCGATGGACATGCCGCTCGGCTTGAACATCAGCACGTCATTCGGCATGTCGCCGATGGTGGCGATCTCGTGCGGGCTGATGCCGTAATGCTCCGCGAGATAGGCGACGACGGCACCCTTGTTGGCCTCCGGGTGCGTCACATCGAGGTAGTACGGCTGCGACCGGGCGGCGGACACCGTGTTGCCCAGGGCGCGCTGCACGTCCCCCTCGCATTTCTCCACCAGCGGCAGGTCGTCGCCAACGCCGACGATCTTCACCGCGCGGTCCAGGCCCGTTGCCGGGTCGTCCACCACCTTGGAGCCGAACTGGACGGTGTGGGCCTCGCGGTCCACGTGCGGGGCCTTGGGATCCCTGATCATCCAGTCCTCGGCGGTATAAACCCATGCGTCCAGGCCGTGGTCGCGTATGGCGTCATACGCCTTGCGAGCCGCGCCGGGGTCCAGCGTGCGCGACAGGATCACGGACTGGTCGGGGTTTACGTAAACCCCGCCGTTGAACCCGGCGATGACGCCCTGCAGCTTCAGCGGCTCCACCAGCATCGCCATCCCCCGCGGCGGACGGCCGGAGGTGACGGCGAAGCGTATGCCGGCCTTCTCCATCCGATGCACCGCGGCGACCGCGCGCTCGGTCAGCACCTTATCCTTCGTGACCAAGGTGCCGTCCACGTCGGCCAGGAACAGCTTTATCTGCGGCATTGGGCGTGCTCCGGTTGCTGCGGATGCTACGTCCTGGCGCGGTGGCGGGTTGCTACTTGCCGGTGGTGGCCATCACCACGTCGCCCAGCTTGTCCACGCTACCGGGCCGGGCGGCGCTGTCCACGACGACCAAGGTATTGCCGGCGAGCGGCGACGGCACGCGGTCCGGCAGCAGCAGGGCGCGGAAACGCCCATCGGTCGCGGCCACCCGCTCATACTCGGAGTCCAGCACCCCGTGCAGGTCCAGGAAGCGGTTCAGCATGGTCGAAAGGCGTATGCAGCCCTGGGACGCCGGCTGGCCGATGCGCTGCTCCAGCTTGTCCGGGTCGGTCGCGTGCATCATCAGGCGGATGGGCGTGCTGTCGGGCTTGCCCACCGCCTCCGCCCAGCCCTTCATGGCGCGCTGCCAGCCGAAATCCCAGACCCGCATCCCCTTGGCGCCGAGTCCGCGTATGCCGTTCTCGTTCTCCGTGCCCTCGGCCCGGAAGCCCAGGATCGCATCGGTGATGTGGAACACCCCGCGCGGGGTCACATAATGGTCGAACCGCCCGGTGGAGCCGGTGGACACATGGGCCACGCCGATCACCTTCCAGTCCACGTCCGGCGCCGCCATCACGACCGCCAGGGCCTGCACGCGCGGGTTCCGGTCCACGATGGCCAGGAGCTGCGGCCGGTCGGGCACGAAGCCGGAGAGTGCCGTTTCCACCCGCGCCAGGGCGATCCATTGGGCATCCTGCGCCGGGGTACGGGTGACCAACTTCGGCACCTCGCGCTGCATGGCCTGGCGCAGGCGCAGCACCTCGACCTCACGCGACACCTCGTCCAGCGGCGCCGGCTCGGACGGGGCGGCGACCGGCGGAGCGACAGGCATCGGGACCGGAGTTGGCGGGGAAGCCTTGACTGGACATGTGGACGCCAGTGCAAGGATCAGGGCAGGGCACAAGAGGATCAGGCGCATGACTGGATTGTAGCAGGCCTGCGTGTCCAGCGGCAGCGATATCATGGTCCGGGCGCTGCGACGGTCTGTGCTTGTGCTACCCGCGCCACGCTGCAACCCCGGCGGACCCCGCGCATTATCAGGATACCGCTTGAACAAGGAGCCTACGCCATGAGCACGGACAAGTCCCCCTCCGAAGAAGCCGCCGAACTGCGCGACAAGCTGGACGGCCTGCGCGCCTCCGACCCGGCGCCGCACGTCGCCGCCGCGAAGCAACAGGTGTCCGACACCGCCGCCGACGTCGCCGCCAACGTGTCGGATACCGTCAACCAGACGGCCTCCAGCATGAAGGAGACTGCCGCAAACGTGCGGGACGCAGTGATGCCGCCGTTGCGCCAAGGGGCTGATGCCGTCCGAGGCGCTGTCGCCACCGCCCGCGACAAGGTCCAGCAGGCCAATGATGGGGCGGACGCGCTGTCCGACCGCATACGCGACCAGCCGTTCCTGGCGCTTGGGGTCGCGGTGCTGACCGGCTACGTGCTCGGCCGGGCCTACCGCTAACGTGCTGGTCGGCGGCTGCCTCTGCGGCGCGGTGCGCTACCAGGCAGCCGCCGCTCCGTTCCATGAGACTGTGTGCCACTGCGCCGATTGCCGGCGAGCGGTCGGTGCGGCTGCCGTGGCATGGTTCACGGTTCCCTCGTCAGCATTCCGTTGGATGGCCGGCACTCCGGCCGCATTTCAGTCCAGCCCAGGCGTGGTGCGCCGTTTCTGTGCAGCCTGCGGCACCTCGCTGACCTATGAGGGCGCGCCGGGCGAGGTGGATGTGACGACATGCAGCCTGGATGATCCTGTCGCGGTGCCGCCGCGGGATCACACTCGGACGGCGGCATGTTTGCCTTGGGACATCATAGGCGACGGTCTGCCAGCTTATCCTCAGGGACGACCTGCCCCCGAGGACGCCTAGCGAGAGCCCAAGGCCGCCCATGCGTATGAACGTCGTAGGGCGGAAAAGCGTCGGCACCTTTCGTTAGGTAACAGGGTCCACATTTGGTGGACTGCGCCGTCACTATCTTCTCCTACCGTCCTCAAACCCTCTTAAGCCTGTGCAAACCCGTGGGAGCCTGCCCCAATTCCAGGCAGCCCGCGGCCGCAGGGCGGAAACGGCAGCACTGCACGGCGCATCGGCGCTTCCGTGTCAGCGGCGCGCGCGATAGGCTGGCCTGTACGAACAGGAGATCAGCCATGCACCGCCGCACCCTGCTAGGCGCCTTGGGCGCCAGTCCGCTGCTTTGGAATGCCGCCGCTTGGGCGCAGACCCCGCGCGACCTGATCGTCATGGGCATCTCCATAGACGACATCGTCAGCATGGACCCCCAGGAAAGCTTCGAGTTCAGCGGCGAGGAGGTGCTGGGCAACTGTTACGACCGGCTGGTGCTGCCGGACCTGTCCAACCCGGCCAACATCAACCCCGGCCTGGCCGAGCGGTGGGAGACCAGCGCCGACGGTCTCACCACCACCTTCCACCTGGTGCGGGGGCGCAAGTTCGCCTCCGGAAACCCGGTGACGGCGGAGGACGCGGCGTTTTCCCTGCAACGCGCCGTGATCCTGAACAAGTCGCCAGCGTTCATCATCAACCAGTTCGGCTTCACCCCAGCGAACGTCGCCGAGCGCATCCGGGCGATTGATGATAACATGCTGGTGCTGCAGATCGCGGAGGCCGGGTCGCCCTCCTTCCTGCTGTATTGCCTGTCGGCGCTGGTCGGCAGCGTGGTGGACAAGAAGACCGTCATGTCCCACGCGGCCGGCGACGACCTGGGCAACGCCTGGCTGAAGGCCGGCAACGGCGCCGGGTCCGGCCCGTTCCAGTTGCGGCAGTGGCGGGCGAGCGAGAACGTCACCGCCGACGCCAACCCGAACCACCCGCATCCGCCGAAGATCAAGCGGCTCGTGCTGCTGCACCGCCCCGATCCATCGGCGCAGTTGCTGGGCTTGCAGCGTGGCGACATAGATATCGCCCGCACGCTCAGCCCGGACCAGTTGGTCACGTTGGGCAAGGACCCGGCCTATACGCTGCTGACCTCGCCGAAGTCGTATCTCAACTACATCGCCCTGAACCAGAACCACCCGATGCTGTCCAAGCCCGGGGTGCGCCAGGCGATCAAGTGGGCGGTGGACTACAAGGGGATCTCCGCCAACATCACCCCCAGCACCTACGAGCCGCATCAGGCGTTCCTGCCCAAGGGCTTTCCGGGCGCGCTGAACGACCTGCCGTTCCAGCATGACGTGTCCAAGGCGAAGGCGCTGCTGGCGGAGGCCGGCGTCCCCGGCGGCTTCGAGGTCACGCTGGACCACGACACCAGCGCGCCGGCCCCGGACGTGGCGCAGGCGATCCAGGCCAACCTGGCGGAAATCGGCATCAAGGTGACGCTGATCGCCGGCGAGCAGCGCCAAGTCATCACCAAGACCCGCGCCCGGCAGCACCAGATGGCGATGGTGCGTTGGGGGTCCGACTACATTGACCCGCACAGCAACGCCGAAACCTTCAACATCAACACCGACAACTCCGAGGCGCAGAAGAACCGCACCCTCGCCTGGCGCAGCAACTGGAAGGACGACGAGTTCACCGCCCGCGCCATCGCCGCCCTGAAGGAGCGTGATGGGGAGAAGCGGATCGAGCTGTATGAGGCGCTGCAGCGGGACCACCGGGAACACAGCCCGTTCGTCATCCTGCAGCAGCAGATCGAGGTCGCGGCCATGAAGAAGGGCGTGACCGGCCTGGACCTGGCGCTGCTGTCCGACCGCAGCCGATACGACGGACTGCAGAAGGCTTAAGCCCCGCGCGTGCGCCGCTTCCGGGGCCTGGCCGCGACCCTGGCCAGCGTGCCGATCACCCTGTTCGGCCTGGTGCTGATCACGTTTCTGATCGGCCGCGTCGTGCCGATTGACCCGGTGCTGGCCACCGTCGGCGACCGCGCACCGGCCGACGTGGTGGCGCGCACCCGGCTGGAGCTGGGCCTGGACCGTCCGTTGCCGGAGCAGTTCGTGCGCTACCTCGGGCAGCTCGGACAGGGCGACCTCGGGCGGTCGGTGATGACCAGCAACCGGGTGACGTCCGACATCGCCCGGTTCTTCCCGGCGACGCTGGAGCTGGCGACGGCGGCGCTGCTCGTGGCAGTGCTGGTGGGGGTGCCGTTGGGCGTGTGGGCGGCGGTACGGCAGGGCGGCTGGGTGGATATGGTGATCCGGGTGGTGTGCCTGTCCGGGCACTCGCTGCCGGTGTTCGTGCTGGCGTTGCTGGCGTTGCTGGTGTTCTACGCGACCCTGCAATGGGCGCCGGGCCCGGGACGCCAGGGCATCATGTTCGACGGGATGGTGGACCAGCGGACCGGGCTGCTGCTGGTGGATGCGGCGCTGGCGGGTCAGTGGGATGCCTTCTGGGACGCGCTGCGGCAGATGGCGCTGCCGGCGCTGGTGCTGGGCCTGTCCAACATGGCCTACATCGCGCGGATGACGCGCGGCTTCATGCTAGACGCGCTGCGGGGGGAGTGGGTGATCACCGCACGGGCCAAGGGGCTGTCGGCGGCCTCCGTCGTGTGGCGCCACGCCTTCGGCAACATCCTGGTGCGGCTGGTGACGGTGCTGGCGCTCACCTATGCCGGGCTGCTGGAGGGGGCGGTGCTGACGGAGACGATCTTCTCCTGGCCCGGCCTGGGGCAATACCTGACCGGCAGCCTGCTGAACGCCGACATGAACGCCGTGCTGGGGGCGACGCTGGTGGTCGGGCTGACCTATGTGGCGCTGAACCTGCTGGCGGACCTGATGTACCGGGTGCTGGACCCGCGGATGCGATGAGGACGTTATCACATGGAGCAGTGTCCTGCTCCCTCTCCCTCCGGGAGAGGGTCGGGGTGAGGGGGTCTTCAGGCGCGGTCTGGTCCGACGCGGGAGTGCGTTCCGCTGGCACCGGCAGCGCCCCGCTCCGCAGCCAAGACCTCCTCACCCCAACCCTCTCCCGGAGGGAGAGGGAGCGGCACGCACCTTCCCACCCATGACCGCCTCCCGCGACTGGCTGCTCACCGACGCCCCGGCGTCCCGCTCCCAGGCCGCTTGGGGCCGGCGCTACCGGCTGTGGCTGTCGTTCCGGCGCAACCCGCTGGCGATGATCGGGCTGCTGGTGGCGCTGGCGCTGGTGCTGCTGTCCCTGGCGGCGCCGCTGCTGGCGCCCTACGACCCCAGCACGCAGGACCTGGCCCACCGTCTGGCCCGTCCATCCGCCGCGCACCGGCTGGGTACGGACGAGCTTGGACGCGACATCTATTCGCGCCTGCTGTATGGCGGCAGGATCACCCTCGGCATGGTCGTCGCCGTCGTCCTGCTGGTGGCGCCGCTGGGCCTGCTGGTCGGATGCGTCGCGGGCTATGCTGGCGGCATCTGGGACCGGTTGCTGATGCGCGTCACCGACGTGTTCCTGGCCTTTCCCAGGCTGGTCTTGGCGCTGGCCTTCGTCGCCGCACTACGGCCCGGCGTCACCAGCGCCATCGCCGCCATCGCGCTCACGGCCTGGCCGCCCTATGCCCGGCTGGCGCGGGCGGAAACGCTGGGCTACCGGGGCGCGGACTTCGTCGCCGCCGTGCGCCTGACCGGCGCCGGCGCGGGCCGGATCGTGCTGCGCCACATCGCACCCCTGTGCATCCCGAGCCTCGTGGTGCGGGTGACACTGGACATGAGTAGCATCATCCTGACCGCCGCCGGGCTGGGCTTCCTGGGCATGGGCGCGCAGCCGCCGTCGCCGGAGTGGGGCGCCATGATCGCCACCGCCCGGCGCTTCATCCTGGAGCAGTGGTGGGTGGCGCTGGCGCCGGGGGTGGCGATCTTTGTCGCGAGCCTCGCCTTCAACCTGCTGGGTGACGGGCTGCGGGACGTGCTGGACCCGAAGGCAGGGGGCTGAAGGCGCCGGGGCGTGATAGGATCGAAGGAGGAGGTGCCCCATGAACGATGCTGCCGAGATGCCGACCCGGCACAAGCTGGACGTGCATGACTACGAGCGGATGGTTCTTGCCGGCATCCTGGGCGAGCAGGACCGGGTTGAACTCATTCACGGGGAGATCATGGACATGGCGCCGATCGGGCAGGGCCATGAGGGCACGGTGAACGCGTTGAACCAGGCGCTGGTGCTGGCGTGCCAAGGCAAGGCCATCGTGTCGGTGCAGAACTCGATCCGGCTGGACCGCTGGAGCGTGCCGCAGCCGGACTTCGCCGTGTTCCGCTACCGGGCCGACTTCTACCTTGAAGGGAGGCGGCCCACCCCGGCCGACGCGCTGCTGCTGGTGGAGGTGGCGGACAGCTCGCGCCGCTACGACCGGGAGGTGAAGCTGCCATTATATGCGGCGGCGGGCATCCCTGAGTACTGGATCGTGGACCTCCAGGAGCGCGTGGTGAACGCCTACAAGCGGCCGGAGGGCAGCTTGTATGCCGAGGAAGCGACATACCGGGGCGGCGACCAGGTGCCGCTTTCCGCCGCGCCGGACATCGTGGTGGCGCTTCCCGTAGTGCTTCGGTGATGCGGGCGGCCTTCCGCGCATCCAGCCGGCACCCCTATGCTCGCTGAAATAAGTAATCTCCGCATCGCCTTTCCCACCCCCCAAGGCTGGAGCGAGGCCGTCCGCGGCGTGTCCCTCACCCTCGGCCAGGAAAAGCTCGGCATCGTCGGCGAAAGCGGCTCCGGCAAGTCGCTCACCGCCCGTTCCCTGCTGCGGCTGCTGCCGGCCGGCGCCCGGGTGCAGGCGGACTGGCTAGCCTTCGACGGCATCGACATACTGACCGCCAGCGAGCGCGGGATGCGCGCCATACGCGGCAAGCGCGCCGGGCTGATCCTGCAGGACCCCAAATACTCCCTGAACCCGGTGATGACCGCCGGCGCCCAGGTCGCCGAGGCCTGGCGCCGGCACAAGGGCGGCAGCAAGCGCCTGGCTGCCGCTGCGGCGGTGGACCTGCTGGCCCAGGTGCTGATCCGCGACCCCGCCCGCGTCGCCGCGCTGTATCCGCATGAGCTGTCGGGCGGCATGGGCCAGCGGGTAATGATCGCCATGATGCTGGCGCCCGACCCGGAGCTGCTGATCGCCGACGAACCCACCAGCGCGCTCGACGCCACCGTGCAGGCGGAGATTCTGCGCCTGATGGAGGACCTGGTCAGCCGCCGCGGCATGGGCCTGCTGCTGATCAGCCATGACCTGCCGCTTGTCGGCCACTTCTGCGACCGCGTCGCCGTGATGTATGCCGGGCGCGTAGTGGAAACGCTGCAAGCGGGAGAGCTGGCCCACGCCCAGCACCCCTACACCCGCGGCCTGCTGGAGTGCATGCCCAGCCTGACCCACCCCCGCGACCGCCTGCCGGTCATGCAGCGCGACCCGGCATGGCTGGCGGCATGATCGCCGTGAACGGCCTGCACGTCCGCTTAGGCGACACGGAGGTCGTCCGTGGCGTGTCGCTGGCCGTGCCGCGCGGCGGCAGCTTTGGGCTGGTGGGAGAGAGCGGGTCCGGCAAGAGCACCATCCTGCGCGCCCTGTCCGGCCTGAACCCGGACTGGACCGGACGGATGTCGGTGGACGGCATGGCACTGACGCCCCGGCGCGACCGCGCGTTCTTCCGCCGGGTGCAGATGGTGTTCCAGGACCCCTACGGCTCCTTGCATCCCCGGCAGACCGTGGACCGCGCCCTGAGCGAGCCGCTGGACGTGCACGGCCTGCCCGACCGCGACGCCCGCATCGCCCGGGCCATGCAGGACGTGGCGCTCGCGCCCGCAGCCCGCTTCCGCTACCCGCACCAGCTATCCGGCGGCCAGCGCCAGCGTGTCGCTATCGCCCGCGCCCTGATGGCGGAACCGGAGGTGCTACTGCTAGACGAGCCGACCAGCGCCCTCGACGTGTCCGTGCAGGCCGAGGTGCTGAACCTGCTGCGCGACCTGCAAGCCCGGCGCGGCCTGACCTACATCCTGGTCAGCCACAACCTGGCCGTCGTGGCGCACCTCTGCGACGCGCTAGGTGTCATGCAGGCGGGCGAGATCGTGGAGAAGCTGACCACCGACGACCTGCGCGCCGGACGCATCGCCCACCCGCACACGGCCGAGCTGCGCCGTCTCAGCGTCGAATTGGAGGAGTAAAGGATGGAAACTTGGCGCCGCACGCATGACTGGGGTGCCCTGACCCGGCAGGAGATCGCCGCCGCCCGCGACGCCGGCGCCTTGCCGGTGCTGACAGTCGGCAGCGTCGAGCAGCACTCGGACCACCTGCCGGTGGACACCGACACCCTGTCCGCCTACCGCGTCGCCACCCTGGCGGCGGAGCGGTGCGGTGTGCCGCACGTCCTGGTGCTGCCACCGCCGTCGTTCGGCTTCTCGCCGCACCACCTGGCCTGGCCCGGCACCATCTCGCTGTCGCTGGGCACCTTCATGGGCTTGGTCTCGGATGTGGCGGACAGCCTGCACCGCACCGGCTTTGACCGGCTGCTGATCGTGAACGGTCATGGCGGCAACATCGGCCCGCTGACGGCGGCGTGCACGGAACTGGTCAGCCGGGGCCGGCGCGTCGGCGCAGTCACCTACTTCGCCGCGGGCGGGCCGGAACTGCTGGCGGCAATTCCTGGTGCGAGAAAGGGGGTAGGCCATGCCTGCGCCTATGAGACTGCAATGCAATTGGCGCTGCGGCCCGATGAGCGGCAGCGGATTGCCGGGCGCATTGACGGCCTGCCGCCGCGTCTAGTGCCAGCCTACGTGGATGGGGAAGACCTGCTGGCCGGGTCCGGCATCACATATGCCGCGTTGTTTCCCGCGGGAGATCCTGGATACACGGGAGATCCGGCCGCAGCGACGGTAGAAGCCGGTGAGCAACTGCTGGAAGCGACCGTCGCTGCCCTAGCCAGTTTCTACCCGCGCTTCGCCAACGCGGGCCTCAGATCGGCAGTCCGTAGCGGCGGCCTAGTGCGGACCGCCGCCTGCAGAAATCAGCCCCGGCGGGAGCCGAGGTTGGTGCCGGAGCCGCTGAACGGATCGTCGCCCGACGCCGCCTGCGAGCCGCCACCGCTGCCCATATTCACACCGGCGCCGGAGAAGGCATCGCCCTCTGGCATCTGACCATTCGGCGTCATGTGGTCCACGGCGTGCGGAAGATACTGTGACAATTGGCTGAGCAGGTCATGCGGCTGCATGTTCGACTGCTGCGCCCATTGATTCACCTGCTGCTGGCCGAACACCTGCTGCAGTTGGTCCGGGCTGACCTGCTGGTTCGGCCCGTTGCTGACCCAGGAGTTCGCAACGTTGCCCATCCCTGCCTGCTGGAACTTCTGCAGCAGTCCACCCAGGGCACCGCCTTGCTGCTGCTGTCCACCGCCGAGCATGTTGCCCAACATCCCGCCAGCCCCGCCACCGCCGCCCAGCAGGGAGCTGAGGATGCCGCCGACCGGGGACGCAGCGGCGTTGCCGCCTCCCATTACGCTGCCTAGGATCGAGTCGAGAATGCCCATGCGAAGTCTCCTGCCAAAAGCGGCGTCTTGCCGCATCATGCCCCGGGCATAACCATTACGGGTGCCAAGGGTTGCAGCCGGGCGCATGGAACCTGCTACGGTCTGCGGTCTTACCCCCCGATGCCCAGCCAAGGAATGAGTCAGCGCAGCATGAGCCAAACGATCACGCCCGCCGGCCGCGGGCCTCGACCGACGCGCCGCACATCCCGCGATGGCTGGCCATTGCCGCCGCCGATCCGCCCGGCCTGGATGGCCCGCCGCGCCACTTGGTGGCTCGGGCTGCTGCGCGCCGGCCGGGTGCACCGCTTCCACGCCGACATGGCGGCGCTGGCCGGCGGATATGCCCTGGCGGACCGGCGCCAGCCGTTGCTGCGGTATGGGGAGGCGCTGCGTCAGGAGTGGGGCGCCCGCACCGCCGCCGGGCCAGCCGGGCCGGCGCTGGAGCGGGCGGACCATCCGAACTACCTCGGCAGTCCCGCCGTGGTGCAGGGACTGGTGGACGGCTACGTCGCGTTGCTGATCGCCCGCGCCGGCGGCGCGGTGCCGCACGATGCGTGCGAGGCGGAGATGCACAGGCTGAGTGGCATCTTCTCAGGCACCGACCCGTCGCATCCCCCGATCGGTGGCTGGAACACCGCGGAGCAGTTGGGCACCAGCGTCATCGCACACTGCCCCCTGGGGGAAACCGAGGCGGCGGGGTTGCCGACGTTGCTGACCGAGATGTTCGCCTTCGTGGGACTGTCAGTCCTGCGCGTGCTGCGCGTTGCAGAAGGTGGGGGCCTGACGGCCGACGCTGCGCTCAGCCGTTTGCGCACGATCGCGCAACGGGCTGGCGCGGTGTTGCTGGGAACCGCGGATGCCGAGCCGGCGGAGGCGACGCTGGCGGCACTGGTGGCGGACCTGCCGGAGTTGCAGTAGCTGCCCGTAATCCAACCTGCGGCTACAAGGAACATTCCCCGCTGATGCCGGGCTGTATGCCTGCGTCAGCTCCTATGCCCATTCGCAGATGGTTGCCGTCTGGGAGAAGGGCCGTGCCACCCGCGGCACCCTTGACCACCTGATGGAGTAGTAGCTGCCGGCGGACGGCCCTGAGCGGATCGCCCCCTGATCCCCGGCCCATTGGCGGCGGCGCTGCCGGGATGCCGCGGAGATACGCAGCCTTGACCTGCATGCCCGGCATCCCTTCGGATGTCCCGGACAGCGGACTTTACTGCTCCCGTCGCCGCCAGAATGCGGTATCGAGCCGGGACATCCCGACGCGCTCGTAGAAGCCGACGGCGCCATCCCCTGAGATCAATACCAGGGTCACGCCCGGCCCGATCTGCCGCCGGGTTTCATCCAGCAATCCCTGGCCGATCCCCATCCGCTGCGCCGAGGCGCAGACGGCCAAATCGGACAGGTAGCAGCACCAGGCGCCATCGGTGATGCTCCGGGCGATGCCGACGAGAGGATGGCCCGGGCTGTCCAGCCGCGCGGTCACGATCAGCCCGGCGCCGTCCAGCATCGCTTGCAGCCGTGCCGCATCGTCTACGGGACGGAGCGCGCCTAGGCCGGACTCCGCCAGCACCCGGCGGAATTCGGCGACGGGCAGGTTGGGTTCACGGGCATATAAGACGGCTAAGCGGGGGGTTTCAGGCATAGGGCAGTGCTGCGGTGGGGCGTCTGGACCTGTCATTGCGAGGCGGGTGCCGCCTTCTTCACAGGCCGGGCGGGCTGTGCTGGCGGTCTTTGGACTGCCGCACCGCTAGGGCATCTCGCGACGACGGCTTCATGGATGGCAGCCGCAACGGCTACACGTTGAAGCGGAACAGCAGCACGTCTCCGTCCCGTACCAGATACTCCCGCCCTTCCACCCGCATCTTCCCGGCCTCCTTCGCGCCGGTCTCGCCCTTGCAGGCGATATAGTCGTCATACCCGATGGTCTCGCAGGCGATGAAGCCGCGCTCGAAGTCGTTGTGGATCACCGCCGCCGCCTGCGGCGCCTTGGTGCCCTGCGTGATGGTCCAGGCGCGTGTTTCCTTCGGCCCCACCGTGAAGTAGGTCAGCAATCCCAACAGGGCGTAGCCAGCGCGGATCACCCGGTCCAGACCGCTGTCGGGCAGGCCCAGTCCGTCCAGGAACTCGCGCCGGTCCTCCTCCGCCAGCAGGCTCACCTCCGCCTCGATGGCGGCGGAGACCACGACGGCGCCGGCGCCCTCGGATTTGGCGCGGGCCATCACGCGGGCGGATTGGGCGTTGCCCTCGGCAGCGTCGGCTTCCCCCACGTTGCAGACATACAGCACGGGCTTGCTGGTCATTAGCTGCAGGCGCTTCGCGGCGTCGACCTGGTCCGGGGGGATCGCGGTGCGCGCGGGCTGGCCGGCCTGTAGCGCAACGAAGATCGGCTCCATCAGCGCGACCTGCACGCTGCTTTCACGGTCGCCGCCGCGGGCCTTCTTCTGCAGCGCGGGCAGGCGGCGCTCCAGGCTGTCCAGGTCGGCCAGCATCAGCTCGGTCTCCACCGTCTCGGCGTCGCGGATCGGGTCCACGCTGCCCTCCACATGGGTCACGTCGCCGTCCTCGAAGCAGCGGAGCACATGGATGATCGCATCTACCTCGCGGATGTTGGCCAGGAACTGGTTGCCCAGACCTTCGCCGCGCGACGCGCCGCGCACCAGCCCGGCGATGTCCACGAACTCCAGGCTGGTCGGCACGATCGTCTTGCTCTTGCCAATGGCGGCCAAGGCGCCCAGCCGTGGGTCCGGCACTGCAACCCGGCCCACGTTGGGCTCGATGGTGCAGAACGGGTAGTTAGCGGCCTGCGCCGCCGCCGTCGCGGTCAGCGCGTTGAACAGCGTGCTCTTGCCGACGTTCGGCAGCCCGACGATGCCGCAGTTGAAGCCCATCTATCCCGTTCCCTTTGCCCGTGCATCGCCCGCCTGCGTCAGCAGCGCCACGCGCGTCATGAAATCCTCTGGCTTGCCGGCGGCCAGCATCGGCGCGGCGTCCGCCACCGCATCCAGCAGGTCGGCCAGCCACGCCTGGTCCGTTTTATGGAAGTCGCCCAGCACCCAGCCGTGGACCCGCGCCTTGTCGCCGGGGTGGCCAATGCCCAGGCGGACGCGCCAGTACTCCGGCGAGCCCAAGATACGGTCCATGCTGCGCAGCCCGTTGTGCCCGGCCGCGCCGCCGCCCCGCTTCACCCGGACCTTGCCCGGCGCCAGGTCCAGCTCGTCGTGGAATGCGGTGATGGCCGCAGGCTCCAGCTTGAAGAACGCCGCCGCGGGCTGCACGCTTTCACCTGAGGCATTCATGTAGGTGCCGGGCTTGAGCAACAGCACGCGCTGGCCGCCCAGCGTGCCCTCGGCGGTCAGGCCGCGGAAGCGCTGCCGCCACGGGCTGAACCCGTGGCGGCGTGCAATCTCGTCCACGGCCATGAAGCCGATATTGTGGCGTTGGCGGGCCATGCCAGGCTCTGGGTTGCCCAAGCCCACCCAGAGCAGCACGGTTTACTTCTTCGCGGCGGGCTTCGCCGGGGCCTTGGCGGCCGGGGCTGCGGCCTTGGCCGGAGCCTTGGTGCCGCGGGCCGGGGCTGCGGCAGCCGGGGCGTTCGGGTCGGCGACAGGCTCGGCGCCCTTGGTCGGGGGGGCGACGGTGGCGATGACGAAGTCGCGTCCGGTGATGACGGGCGACACGCCCTCGGTCCCGGTCAGGTCGCCGAAGCGGACGTTGTCGTTGATGTCCAGCGCCGCCAGGTCTGCCTGGAAGAAGTCCGGCACGCTCTCGGGGTCGGCCAGCACCTCGACGGAGTGGCGCACCACGTTCAGCACGCCGCCCTTCTTCAGCCCGGGCGAGGTCGCCTCGTTCTGGAACTGCACGGTGACGGCGACGCGGATGCGCTCGCCCGGCGCCAGGCGCTGGAAGTCCACGTGGATCGCCTTATCGCTGACGGGGTGGAACTGCACCTCCCGCATCAGGGCGCGGGCGGGGGCGCCGGCGACGTTGATCTCATACAGACGGCTCTTCCAGCCGCCGCGCGTCAGCTCGCGGACGATGATGCGGGGGTCGAGCTGGATCAGGGTCGCCGCCTGCCTGGCGCCGTAGATGACGGCAGGCACCATGCCCGCCCGACGAGATGCGCGTGCCGCCCCCTTACCTGCACGCTCGCGCGCCTCGGCCTCGATAGTCACGAAATTGGCCACGGTTTGCTCCTAAACGACGAAAGCGCCGGCCTCCAGGGGTGCCAGCGTGGGCGGGGGTGTAGCGGATTGGGGGAGGGGGGGCAAGGCTGGGGGCCTGCAGCGCCGCCATCTCGGTAAACGGAAAGGCCGGGTCGTCCAGGCAACCGCTATAGCCGTCCAGGACCTGATGTCTCGTAGAACAAGGCGAGGATGACAGGCGGGCTGCCCTGCCGGTAAGCAATCCAATAACGGCCCGCCTTGGTCCACAGGCTGCCTGGCCGGGCAAAATGGCCCGGGTAGGGGCGAGGCGCCGGCAAGCCCACCTCCGGGCGCTCCGCAATGGCCGCTTTGGCAACGTCAAGCGCCCAGTCGAGCCTGCGGGCGGCTTCGGGCCGATCCTTCTACTCGTAATGTTCCAGGAGCGCGTCAATTTGCCGGATGGCCTCCGGCGCATAGCCGATCAGGGGAGGGGCGACGGCCCGGCCTCCGCGACCTGCCCGCGCTTTGCCTCCATTCGGGCGATGCTGGCGCGAAGCCGTTGCCGCGCCTCGTCGCCGGACACAATCTGGCCCGCCGCAACATCGGCCTCTGCGCGGTCAAGGACGGCAACCCATTCAGGAGGCGGTGCGAGGTCCGGGCCGGGGCTGGTGTCCATTCTGCTAAAATAGGCGGGCCGGAAAGGAAACCCAAGCGCCGCCTTGGCTGGCGAGTAGGCTGAGATGAGGGAAGGGAGGGCAGCGACGGCATCGCAGGTCGTGAGCGGGACAGAGGGATACGCGGAGGAGGCGGATGCGCTCGTCCGGCAGTACGAGAGCCGCCGCTTCGAGGACGTGCATCGGGACGTGCTGCACTTGCTCCCGCAGCCGCCTGGCCGGGTGCTGGACGTGGGTGCGGGTACTGGGCGGGACGCGGCGGCCCTGGCTGCAATGGGCCACCGTGTGACGGCGGTGGAGCCGACCGCCGCGATGCGGACCCAAGCGGCGCGGCTGCATCCCGTGCCCGGCATAGAATGGGTGGATGACAGCCTGCCGGAGCTGGCCGTCATCGTGCTGGAAGGAACGGCCTATGACGCTGTGATGCTCTCAGCAGTGTGGATGCACCTGGATGCGGCGCAACGGCGGCGGGCGATGCCGGTCGTGGCCGGGCTGGTCCGGCCCGGCGGCGTCCTTGTCCTGTCCTTGCGCCACGGCCCGGTGCCGGCGGGCCGGCGGATGTTCGACGTGACAGGGGAGGAAACGGCGGCGCTCGCCGCCGCCGAAGGTCTGCAATCCGTGCTGCACTGTGAACGCGGGGAGAGCGCCCTGGGCCGCCCGGGGGTGAGTTGGACGCGGCTTGCCTTCCGGCGTCCGGGTGGGGCCTCCACACAATGATTTGACGGCCCGCACGCCGGGGTGAACATAGCGCATGTTCGATGACCTTATCCTCCCCGCCCTGGTTTTGCTGGGTTTATTTGTGCTCGGCTGGGGGTTTGGGATCGCCGGCTTCGTCCAGGCCCGACGGGCGCGGGCGGAGGTGCGCGAGCTGCGGGCCGCCCTGGCGCGGCTGCTAGCCGCGGGTGCGGTCGCGCGGAACGCGGCGGCATCTGTTCCCGCCCAACCAGTGCGGCAAACGCGTTCCATGGAGCCGCTGGCGCCTGCCGCGCCCCCACCCGCCCCTTCGCTACCTGCCGTCCCCACTCCGCCCAAGCTCGGCATTGATTGGGAACAGACCCTGACCCAGCGCTGGGGCGTGTGGGCCGGCGCGGCGGCGCTGCTGCTGGCTGGCGTGTTCCTGGTCCGCACGGCGGTCGAGAGCGGTTGGCTCGGCCCCGGACCCCGCTGCGCCATCGCCGCCGTGCTGGGCACATTGCTGGCCGCAGGGGCGGAGTGGCTGCGCCGCCGGTCGCCACCGTCCGGCGCCCTGACCGATCAGGCCCCCGCAGCGTTGGCCGCGGGCGCGGTCGGGGCTTGGCTGGCGGGCGCCTACGCTGCTGGGCCGCTTTACCAGCTTGTGCCGGACTTAGCCGCCTTCGCGCTCATGGCGGCGGCGTCCCTGGCTGGGCTGGCGCTTTCGCTCCGCTTCGGGCCGCTGGTGGGTGCGGTCGGGCTGGCGGCGGCGTTCGGAACACCGCTGCTGGTCGGGCTGGAAGACCTCTCCATCCCTGGGTTGTTCGGCTACCTGCTGATCGTGTCCGCGGCGGCCTGGGCGGTGGTGCGGTTCACCGCCTGGACTTGGCTGGGCTGGGCGGCAGCGGGCGCCGGCGCGGCATGGGTGACCGCCTTCGCCCTGGACAACAGCACCGAACTCGCATGGGCGCCGGGCTTGTTCGTGCCGGCAGCGGCCGGGTTGAGCCTGCTGCTGCTGCCCGGCGCCGCGCTGGACCATCCCGTGGGCCGCCGCCTGTCCTGGGCGCCGACGCTGGTGCTGGGACTGGCCGGGCTGTTCCTGGCAGTGGCAGCAGCCGACCCGACGGCGCGCATGGGCGTGCTGCTGCTGGCGCCGGTCACGGTTGCCAAGGGCTGGGCCGAGCCACGCCTGGCCCGCCTGCCGCAGCTTGCCGCCGGGCTGATGCTGCTGGTGCTGCTGACCTGGGCGCTGCCGCCCTGGCACATGACGGCTGAGGCCATAACAGTCGAGGGCGCCGTCCAGGCGATTCTGCCCGGTGCCTGGGCGCCCGAGGCCTTGCTGCCATTTCTGGAGACTGCCGCTGCGATGGCCGCCTGGTTCGCTGGCGCCGGGCTATTCCTGGAGCGGCGGTCGCCTCGCCCACTGCCCTGGGCGGCGCTGCCCGCGGCCGTTCCGGTGCTGGTGCTGGCGGCGGCCTATGTCCAGGCCGGGCGGTTTCAGTCCCACGCCGCCTGGGCTGCAGCCGCGCTGCTGCTGGCCGCCGGGCTGACCGCCACTGCGGCGCTGGCCCGGCGTGAGGGATCGCTCTCCCGGGCCGGCGCGCACGCCGCCGGAGTGGCCGCGGCACTGGCGCTCGGCGCCGCGATCCTGCTGAGCGACGCCTGGCTGACCCTGGCGCTGGCCCTGCTGCTGCCGGCGCTGGCGTGGATCGAGGCGGCGGCCGGGGTTCCGCTCCGCCGGGTCGCGCTGGCCGTGGCGGTGGTGGTGCTGGCGCGCCTGGTGCTGAACCCATACGTGCTGGGCTACGAGGTCGGCGGCCTGCCGGTGCTGAATGGCCTGCTGCTGGCCTATGGCGTACCGGCCGCGTGCTTCGCCGTGGCGGCAACCCTGTTCCGCCGCTGGGTGGATGACCTAGGGCGTGTCGTCATTTAGTGGATTTCCCTATGAGCGAGGGCGTGATTCATAGCGTGTCAGCCATGATGAGGTTGACTGATGCGGCGTTACGGCCTTCGCGACGACCAGTGGGAGCGCATACGGG
>JAABUQ010001401.1_pt1 | contig 52231 bp, 49 predicted proteins | sample 5560001 | NCBI WGS metagenome assembly JAABUQ01 (sample SAMN10711888, study PRJNA513371) | rock metagenome | isolation source: Antarctica rocks | place: Antarctica: Victoria Land, Finger Mt nord | collected 2015-12-18
ACCGGCTCCACGCGGGGGCTCGGATGGACCGGCCACAGGATCTGCGGCCGCTCCGGGAACGCCGCGATCTCGGCGAGGGCGTCGCAAATCTCCGGCATCCGGTCGTGATTCTCGCGCCGATGCGCCGTCACGAAGATCAGCGGCCGCGCCGGGTCGAGGTCGCGCCACACTGCCGGGCTCGCGGGCGGCGCCTCGCGGGCGACCGCGAGAAACGCGTCGATGACGGTATTCCCCGTCACGATGGCGTCGGCGGGCGCGACGTTCTCGGCCATGAGGTTCGCGTACGCCCGCGCGGTCGGCGCGAAGTGGTGGCTCGCGAGCCGCCCGGTGAGCCGGCGGTTCATCTCCTCGGGAAACGGTTCCCAGATCGTCGAGGTCCGCAGCCCCGCCTCGACGTGACCGACCGGGACCTTCGCGTAGAACGCGGCGAGCGCGGCCGCCGTGCTCGTCCCGGTATCGCCGTGCACGAGCACGACGTCGGGCTGCCGGCGCTCGAGCACGGGTCCCATCCCCTCGAGCACGCGCGTCGTGATCTGCGTGATCGACTGGTCGTGCGTCATGATGTCGAGATCGTCATCCGGCTCGATCGCAAAGAGCGCGAGCAGGTCGTCGAGCATCTGGCGGTGCTGCGCCGTGACGCAGACGAGCGGCTCGATCTCCGGCGCCGCGCGCAGCGCCGCAACGACGGGCGCCATCTTGATCGTATCGGGGCGCGTGCCGAAGACCGTCATCACGCGGAGCGGACGACGGGGAGCCTCCGGCGTCAGCTGACGCTCTGGAGGTGTGCGTGCGACGGTCCGCCCGAGAGCGCGTAGGCCACGATGCCGAGCACGACCGTCACGGCGTAGATCAGGAGCACGGCCTGCTTCACGTTGAGGCCGAACCGGAAGACGAGCATGTGATGGAAGTGGCCGCGGTCCGCCTCCGTGATCGCCTTGCCGGCGCTCACGCGGCGCACGATCGCCGCCGCCGTGTCGAAGATCGGCAACGCGAGCGCGACGAGTGGCACGAACAAGCTCACCGCGACCGCGACCTTCGCCGTGATGAGCAGCGAGACGGTCGCGAAGACGTAGCCGATGAGCAGCGAGCCCGTGTCGCCAAGGAAGATCTTGGCCGGGTTGAAGTTGTAGGGCAGGAAGCCGAGCGCGCCGCCGACGAGCGCCGCGAGCACGAGCGCCGCCCCGATGTGGCCGTGCATCGCGGCGATCGCGAAGAGGAACGAGCCCGAGATCGCGGTGACGCCCGAGAGCAGCCCGTCGAGGCCATCGAGGAAGTTGATCGCGTTCATCATCCCGAGGTACCAGACGAGCGTGAGCGGATAGTCCACCCACGACGGCAGCGCGACGTACTGACCGCCGAACGGCAGCCGGAAATCCGGGATGTGGAAGCCGTAGATCATCGAGACGACCGCGACGACGATCTGCGCGAGAAACTTCGCGCGCGGCTTCATGCCCATGATGTCGTCCCACACGCCGACGAGCATGATGAGCGTCGCGCCGAAGAGCAGCCCGAAGAAGTCCTGGGTGTCGTTCGCGCGGTGGAAGAGCGCGGTTCGGAGCGCGAAGCCGATCGCCACGAAGAGCGCGAAGGCGATCCCGAGATAGACCGCGATCCCGCCGATGCGGGGCTTGGGCTCCGTGTGCATCCGGCGTTCGCCCACGGCATCGAGCGCACCGACCCGCAGCGCGAGCTTGCGAACCTGCGGCGTCGCGAAGTACGCCGTCACGAACGCGGTGAGCGCGGCGAGGACGTAGATGCCGGCGGCGTTCATGCCCCGGCCGCCGATTCGAGCATCACGCCCGCCTCGCGCAGGAGGCGCTCGGCGAACGGGTCGGCGTAGTCGGAGGCATAGACGATCCGCTCGATGCCCGCGCTGATGAGGAGCTTCGCGCAGTTCACGCAGGGCTGATGCGTGCAGTATGCCGTCGCGCCGGAGAGGCCGACGCCGTGCAGCGCGCCTTGGACGACGGCGTTGGCCTCGGCGTGCGTCGAGCGCACGCAGTGCCCGGCGACGAGCTCGCACCCGATGTCGAGGCAATGCTCGACGCCTCTGGGGGCGCCGTTGTAGCCGGTCGTGAGAATGCGATGCTCGCGCACGAGCACGGCGCCGACGCTCGCGCGCGGACACGTGGCCCGCGTCGCGACCGTCCGCGCGACCTCCATGAAGTAGTCGTCCCAGCCGGGTCTGGGCGGCGCGCTCGGGATCATCACTGCGGGCTTCTCTACGACGGCGGTGCTCGGAACCTCCAAGCGCATCGTTTTTCGCCCGACGCTCAAAACGTGATGCGGAGCGCCGATACCACGCCGACTAGCTAGTCGGCGTCCAGGTCGTCGTCGTCGTCATTATCGTCGTCATCGTCGTCATCCTCAGCGAGCGGATCGGGCTCGCCGGCCGGGGCGGGGGCGGGGGCTGGGGCGGGGTCGGCGTACCGCACGGACTTTCGCTTGGCGGAATTCCCAGAGGCCACGGTTAGGTCACCGAGACCCCTTCGAGGAAACCTTCGCCGAAATCGTAATCGGCGGCCACCTGATGCTCAGCGGCGATCGACATGCGGCACCGCTCGAAGAGCCGTAGCTCCTTGTCACGATGGATCCGGCTGAGCTTCTCGAAGATCATCGGAATCTGCTCGGGATACTCGAATTTCCGGTCGCCGTCGAACTCGTTGCTGCGGTAGACGGCATCGACGTGATAGCGCTCCCCCTCACGCGTGGCGTGCAGGTTGATGCGCAGAAACGGACCGTCGACGGCGCGCATCGCGAGCTGGGCGATCATCGTGATCGCTTCGAGTTGCCCATGGAACTCAAGATCGGCCATGCAGTGCTCCTACCCTTTCTCCGGCGCTCGATAGCTCACCGGGACAGACGAGGCACTGCCGAACATCCGGTCGCCCGCGTCGCCGAGGCCCGGGACGATGTAGCCGTGCTCGTCGAGCCGCTCGTCGACCGCGCAGGCGACGACACGCGTGCCCGGCCGGGCAGCGAACAGATGCCGGAGCCCCTCGGGCGCCGCAATGAGGCACAGGAGCGTGACCGCGGTCGCCCCGCGCTCGGCGAGCACCTCGATCGCGGCGGCGGCCGAGTTCCCGGTCGCGAGCATCGGATCGAGCGCGAAGACGCGGCGCCCCGCGAGCGACTCCGGCAGGTTCGCGTAGTACGGGACGGCGGCAAGCGTTCGCGGATCGCGAAAGAACCCGAGATGGGCAACCGTCGCGTCGTCGATGACGGAGAGGAAGCCCGGCAGCAGGCCGAGACCCGCGCGCAGGATCGGCGCGACGACCGGCCGGTCCGCGATCCGCTGGCCCCGGGTCGCGGCGACCGGCGTGACCAACGGCTCCGCCCGCAGCGCCAGATCCGCCGTCGCCTCGTAGGCCAGGAACGCTCCGAGCTCCTCGACGAGCCGTCGGAACACGGGCGCCCGGGTCGCGACGTCGCGAATCCGGGCGAGCCGATCGACGATCGCGGGGTGCCGGACGACGCGCAGGTTCTCCATCGGGCGTGCGACCTTCGCGCCGGGCGGCACGTTCCCGTCGTCGAAGCTCAATCGTCAGCTTTTCGTCGGAGGCCGCCTGTGAATCCACCGCTCGCCCGCATCGTCACCGCAAGCGCACTCCTCTCCCTCGCCCTGCCCGCCGCTGCGCGCGCTGCGGTGCCCACGCCGGCGTTTGCCGGGACGTACACGTCGACGGTCGCCGCCGGCGACGGTGTCCGCCACACGATCGTGACGATTCGTCGAGACCACGAGCTGACGATGCACACGACGTTCAGCCGTCACACGCAGCGGCCGGTGCCGATGGGCGTCACGCGGCCGGTCGACGAAGCCGGCACCTGGACGCTCCAGGGGAAGACGCTGATTTTCCACGTGAAGACCACGACCGCGTCGACCGAGGGCGGCGACCAGGCTCCGAAATTTGCGGACCTCGCCTTCACGCTCGAGGGCTGCGTCCTGCGGGCGACCGAGGTCGGCGGGAGCCCCGCCGCCCTCGAGTTCGACAAGCGCGGGTGCTCCGCGCTCTGAGCGTTACGGCACGTCGTAGCGCGCGGTGAGCTCGGCGACCCGCGCGCGCAACCGTTCCACCTTCGCGTGCTCGACGACGTCGTCGAGCGCCTCGCCGATGATCGCGCCGATCTCGCGCGCCTCGGGCTCGCCCATGCCGCGCGTCGTGACGGCGGGCGTCCCGATGCGGATGCCGCTCGTCACCGCCGGCGGCTGCGGATCGTAGGGGATCGCGTTCTTATTGACCGTGATCTTGATCTCGTCGAGATAGGCCTCGACCGCCTTGCCCGTGAGGCCCTTCGGGCCGAGATCGCACAGCAGCAGGTGCGTATCCGTCCCGCCGCCGACGAGCCGGACGCCCGAGCGCTGCAGTTGATCGCCCATGGCGCGCGCGTTCGCGATGACCGCGCGCTGATAGTCGACGAAGTCGGGCTGCTGTGCCTCGCGGAACGCGACGGCTTTGGCCGCGATCGTGTGCATCATCGGGCCGCCCTGGATGCCCGGAAAGATGCTCTTGTCGACCGCGGCTGCGCGCTCGCTTCTGCACAGGATCAGGCCGCCGCGCGGGCCGCGCAGCGTCTTGTGCGTCGTCGTCGTCACGTAATCGGCGAACGGCACGGGCGAGGGGTGCAGTTTCGTCGCGACGAGCCCCGCGATGTGCGCCATGTCGACGAGAAACGCGGCGCCGATCTCCGCCGCGATCTCGGCGAACGGCACGTAGTCCATCGTTCGCGGATAGGCGCTCGCGCCGGCGATGATCAGCTTGGGCCGGTGCTCGCGGGCGAGCGCGCGGACCGCATCGTAATCGATGAGGTCGTCTTCTTTACGAACGCCGTACGCGACGGCGTTGTAGATCTTGCCACTGAAGCTGACCTTCGTGCCGTGCGTGAGGTGGCCGCCGTGCGCGAGCGACATGCCGAGGATCGTGTCGCCCGGCTTCAAGAGCGCCATGAAGACGGCCATGTTCGCCTGCGCGCCCGCGTGCGGCTGGACGTTCGCGTGCTCGGCGCCGAAGATCGCCTTCGCGCGGTCGATCGCGAGCTGCTCGGCGACGTCGACGTACTCGCAGCCGCCGTAGTAGCGCTTGCCGGGATACCCCTCGGCGTACTTGTTCGTGAGGACGGACCCGGCCGCTTCGCGCACGGCGCGGCTGGCGTAGTTCTCCGAGGCGATGAGCTCGAGGTTCTCGCGCTGACGGCGCTCCTCGGCTTCGATCGCGGCATAGATGTCAGGATCGCGCTCCGCGAGCGCGCTCGAATCGAGCAGCTGCATGCGCCGAGATTCGAGACGGAGCGCCAAGCTCCCGGCGGCGAACCCTAGCTCGCGGACGGACCGCCGTTGATGAGCACGTAGCCCGCCTGCGGCCACGAGGCGGTCGGCTCGCTGTGGTGCGTCCAGTCGATGCCCGTCGTGCCGTCCGGATCGTCGTAGTAGCGGCCGTGGACCTCGGCCCGGTCGCCCGGCTGCACCGCGAACGGCGTCATCTCGTCGAGGTTCGTGACGATCTCGATCTGCGCGCCCGGCGCGACCGTGACGTAAAAGTAGCCGTGCTCGCCGCTGCGCGTCCGGCGCGCCGGGAGCACCCGCGCGACCGTCCCGCAAACGGTCACCTCGGTGTAGCCCGTCGGATGGCGCGCGACGAGTGCGAGGAAGCCCGCGTCGTCGCAGGCGCTCGCCGTGCCGGAGGCCAGCGCCGTGGCGGGGCGGTCGTGCGCGGGCGCGGCGCACCCGACGGCGAGCGCTCCGAGCGCGAGGCACAGGAGCGGGCGGGTGAGGCGGGTCATCGGGCTCCCTCGCGAACGGGCGTCGCATGAAGTTCGCATGCTCGAGCCGGAGCTTCGCGCCGGCGTTCGCGGAAGGCCGGATCACGCACCTCGAGTGGCTCGACGTCTGCGCGAACGAGTTGGAGGTCGACGGCGTCGTCCTCGCGGCGAGCGACTTCCCGCGGACCGACGACGACTACCTCGCGCAGGTCAAGAAGACGGCGGCCGACCTTGGGCTCACGATCGCAGCCGTCGAGGCGGCCGACCTCTGGGACGAGCCGGCGGCGGCGCTCGCCGTCGCCGTCGCGGTCGGCGCGCCGCTCGTCGCCACGCGCGCCGCCGCCGAGGCGACCGAGCCCGAAGCCGCGGGCGCCTTCATCGCGGCCGCTCGGCGTGCCGCGCGCGCCGCGAAGGCCGCGAACGTGACGCTCGCGCTCCGGCCGGCGCCGGGCACGCTCTGCGCCACGGGCGCGGAGCTCAAGGGGCTCCTCAAGGACGTCGACGGCGCGTGGCTTCGGCCGGCGCTCGATACGGCGGCCGATCCGCTCGGCACGCCGCTCGAACGCGCCGTGATCGCGCACCACGCGCTCGGCGCGGACGATGCGGCAGGCATCGTGGCGCTCGCGCGCTTCCGAGGCTTCGTCGTGCTCGCGGCGACGGCCGATCGGGAACCGAGCGCCTACCATGCGGCGCTCGCCGCGTTTCGCGCCCGGCGCGAGCGGGCGCTCACCGCGGTCTAAATTCGGAGGGACGACGACCGCCCGCGCCGTCTGCATGCCCGGGTTGAGACCTGCCCAACAGCAGGTGGGTGCGGCCCGGGCGCCAGGGAGTTGGGGCAAGCCCCCGCTCACTACTGTCGTATCCGGAGCTGATGCTCCCTTGGTGTATACGTTGGTCCAACACCAAGGCAAGTCCGCGAACGCAGCCAGTCGTCGTCCGCGTTCGATTATCGCACCGTCGTCAAGCCGCGTTTGGAGTTGACAGCGCGGAGAGAAAGACGCGGACATGGCGGGCAAACGGATCCTCCTCGCGATCAACGCGCACGCTCGCCGGGGATCGGGCGCCGAGGAGACCGCCCGCGCGGCCCTCGAAGGCGCGGGTCACTCGGTGGTCGTCGTCGCCTGCGAGCGCGATCCAGAGCGGTTCTCGGCGCAAATCGCGCGCCATCGCGACGAGATCGACGTCGCGGCGATCGGCGGCGGAGACGGGACGCTTCTCGCCGCGCTTCGGGGCGTGAGCGAAGCGAAGGTTCCCATCCTGCTGCTGCCGCTCGGGACGACGAACGAGCTCGCGCGCACGCTCCGTATCCCGATGCGGATTCCCGCCGCCTGCGCGCTGGTCGACGTCGGCGAAGCGCTGCCGATCGACGTCGGCGAGGTCAACGGCGCGCTCTTCGTCAACGAGGCCAGCATCGGGCTCTCGAATCGCGTCGTGAGCCAGCAGACCGAAGAGGTCAAGTCGCGGTGGGGCCTGCTGTCGATCCCGCTCGCGACGATCCGCGCGATCCCGGCCATGCGGCACTATCATCTCGAGGTCGACCATGGCGGCCGGCAGACGCAGTTCCGGACGGTTCAGCTCACCGTCGCGAACAGCTATCGCTTCGGCGGCTTCGCCGAGGACGATGAAGCGACGCTCGAGGACGGCCTTCTGAGCCTCTACAGTTTTCAGATCCGCCACTGGTGGGACGGTCTGGCCGTCATCGCCTCGGTCGTCATGAAGCGCTTTCCTAAATCGTCGCGCGTTACGCGCGTCCGGGCGCAACGCTTCGTCGTGCGATCGCGCCGCAAGCACCGGGTCTTCGCCGACGGCGAGCACGTCTCCGAGACGCCGGCGACGTACTCGGTGCTCAAGGACTACGTCGAGGTCTATCGACCGCGCGGAATCGCGTAGCCCGGATGACGGTGAGCGACCTCCTGCGCCCGACGGCGTTCATCCCGCACATCGAGGACATCTCCGTTCCGGAGCTCGTCGCGGACGGCGTCCGCGGCATTATGGTCGACCTCGACAACACGCTCGTCGGGTTTCGCGCGACGACGCCGACCGACGCGGTCGTCGCTTGGCTCGCGTCGGCGCGGACTGCGGGGATCGCCGTGTGCGTCGTAACGAACAACGGCACGACCTGGGCGCGCGAGGTCGCTCGGACGCTCAACGTACCGATCGTCGCGAACGCGCGCAAGCCGCTCGGGCGCGGCTTCCGGCGCGGGCTCGGATTCTTGAATCTCGAGCGAAGCGCCGTCGTTGTGATCGGCGATCAGCTCTTCACCGACGTGCTCGGCGCGAAGCTCTTTGGGCTACGCGTCGTGCTCGTCGATCCGCTCGTCCGACGCGACCCGCTCAACACGCTTCCGCTGCGCTTGCTCGAACGCTGGCTCCTCCGCGACCTGCCGCGAACACGCGAGGATCTCGTCGACCGAACCCTCGACTCGTAAACGAAAGCGGCCCGTCCGAGGACGAGCCGCCGATATCATCCGGAGACGACGAGTTAGACGTCCTTCCGGACTTCCTGCTTCGCGCCGTCGACTTCGCCGAGCGTCGAATGCTTGGCCTGGTTGAGAACCGAACCGGCTTTTTCGCCGGTCGTCATCTGGTTGCCGGCGACGTCGCGCTTCTGCTGCTCGGCTTCCGCGGCACCCTTGTGGCCCGTTTCGCTCGCCGCGTCCTTCGCGTTGTCGACGGCGCCCTTGATGCTGTCACCCATGTTGTTGAGTGCGTCCTTGAGTCCCATGAAGAGAGTCCTTTCGAAAGGGGCGCCGCGTGCGGCACGGCGCGACGCATGTAACATACCCGCCTGCCGAAGGACTCGAACCTGATACCCGTCACGTCGCGCCGCGGCCGAGCACCGGCGCATACGCTGCGAGCGCCCGTTCACGCGCCTCGGCATGGTCGACGATCGGCGCGGGGTACGTCTCGCCGATCGTCACGCCCGCCGCTCGCGCCTCGAGCGGCGCGAGTTCCCAAGGCGCATGGATCGCCTTCCCGGCGACGCCCGCGAGCTCGGGAACCATGCGCCGGATGAATGCGCCGTCGGGATCGAACTTGCGACTCTGCAAGATCGGATTGAACACGCGGAAATACGGCGCGGCATCGGTCCCGGTCGAGGCCGACCATTGCCACCCGCCGTTGTTAGCGGCCTTGTCGCCGTCGGCGAGCTGTCGCTCGAAATAGGCCTCGCCCGCGCGCCAATCGAGCAGCAGATCCTTCGTGAGGAACGACGCAACGATCATCCGCAGCCGGTTGTGCATCCAGCCGCATTCGTTGAGCTGACGCATCGCCGCGTCGACGATCGGGTAGCCCGTCCGGCCCGCCTGCCACGCCGCGAGGTCCGCCTCCGAGCTACGGTATTGAAGCTTCTTCGCTCGCTCGTCGAACGGTCCCGTCGCGACGCGCGGAAAGTTGGCGAGGATCTGCTGGTAGAAATCGCGCCAGATCAACTCGCTCAGCCACGTGTCGAACCCCATCGCCGTCGCCCCGCGGACGCCGTGCCGCGCCTCGAGTGCCGCGTGCACGCACGTCCGGATTCCGATCGTGCCCGCGCGCAGGTGCGGCGAGAGGTGCGAGGTCCCGAGCTCGGCCGGCACATCGCGCGCCGTCGCGTAGCCGGCGCCTCGTTCGGCGAGAAAACCGGCGAGCAGCGTCGCCGCGACCGCCTCGCCGCTTGCGCGCGCTACCAAGGGTGCGGCGAGGCCGTAGTCGCGCGGCGCGGGCACGTCGCGCGTCTCGCCGATCGCCGCCCGCGTCGCGAGCTTGCCCTCGAGACCCGCATGCGAATCGACAGGTGTCCGCGGTTCGTCGTGCAGCCGCGCGAGCCACCGCCGCTTGAAGGGCGTGAAGACGGTATACGGCGTGCCGTCGTCCTTGAGCGTCTCCTCCGCTCCGTAGTAGACGTGATCGAGACACGCGACGACGGCGGCGCCCGCCGAGCGGAACGCCTCGTCGACGCGCTGGTCGCGCGCGATCGCCGCCGGCTCGAAATCCCGATTGTAATACAGCGCGGTAGCGTCGACGCGCTTCGCGAACCGCGGGAGCTCGCGCGCGAAATCGCCCTCGAGCAAGGCGAGGTCGCTGCCGCGCGCCCGCAGATCGGCGCGGAGCGCCGCGAGCGCATCGAAGAAGAAGGCGGCGATCGCGCCGCCGACGGTGCCGCCGCGCAGGAGCTCCGGATCGAGCACGAAGGCGAGTACGACGCGTTCGCTCTCGCGGAGCGCGCGCGCGAGCGCGCGATGATCGGCGAGGCGCAGGTCGCGGCGGAGCCAAACGAGCGAGGTGGCATAACGGTCAGCCATCGCTCGCTCTTGCCCATTCCGTGGGCGTCCCAGGGACGCGGGAGGCGTCGCGGAATCGGCCCGCGTGCGCCTCACCCTCGAACGACTCTCGCTTCCGCTCGTCGATCCGTTTACGATCGCACGGAGCTCCGCGCGCACGACGGGCTCGGTCGTCGTCCGGCTCGAGGCCGACGGTCTGCACGCGGTCGGTGAGGCGTCGCCCTCGGAACGCTACGGCGAGAACGTCGAATCCGTCATCGCCGCGCTGGAGAACCGGCGGCTGCCCGAAGATCCGTACGCCCGGCACGCGGCGCTGCGCGGGTTGCCGCCGGCGGCGAGCTGCGCGCTCGATATCGCGCTGCACGATCTGCTCGGGAAACGCGCGCGGCTGCCGATCTGGCGGATGCTCGGCCTCGATCGCGACATCGCGCCCGTCACGTCGTTCACGATCGGCATCGACACGCCCGAACGCATGCTCGGCAAGCTCGCGCGCATCGGCGATCATCCGGCGCTCAAGGTCAAACTCGGCTTCCCCGAGGAGCTCGAGGTCGTCGCCGCGATCCGCGATCGCTACACCGGCACGCTGCGGCTCGACGCGAACGAAGCCTGGACGCCGGAGGAAAGCGTTGCGAAGCTGCGGGCGCTCGAGCGCCATGACATCGAGTTTTGCGAGCAGCCGATCCCAGCGGGCTCGCCGGAGCGGCTCCGCTGGATCTCCGAGCGCACCACGATCCCGCTCGTCGCCGACGAGGACGCGCGGACCGCGAGCGACCTGCCGGCACTCGCCGGCGCCGTCGCGGGCGTCAATCTCAAGCTCGTGAAAACGGGTGGCATCACGGGCGCCCTCGCCGCGATCGCGACTGCGCGAGCGCTCGGCCTCAAGATCATGATCGGCTGCATGATCGAGAGCGCGATCTGCACGACCGCGGCGGCGCAGATCTCGCCGCTCGCGGACTGGGCCGATCTCGACGGCCCGTTCCTGACGGCGCACGATCCGTTCTCCGGCGTCACGTACGACCGGGGCCGCCTCGTGCTTCCCGAATCCTCCGGCCTCGGCATCATCGAAGCGGCGTGAGCCGCCGGTACGTCGCCTTCGCGCCCGACCTCTTCGCGACGCGCTACGCGAAGACGGCGCACGGCGCCATCGCGTACGGAAGCGATCCCGTCGTCGCCGTCATCGACCCCGCGCTGCGCGGCCGCAGGGTCCGGGACGTACTGCCGTACCTTGCCTCCGACGCGCCGATCGTCGGCGATCTCGCGTCGACGCGACCCTTCGCGCCGACGGCGCTCCTGCTCGGAACGGCGCCGCTGGGCGGCGTGCTGCCCGAAGGCTGGCGCTCGACCGTCGTCGAGGCCCTGACCTCGGGGCTCGACGTCGTCTCGGGCCTGCACGCGATGCTCGGCGAGGACCCCGAGTTCGCGGCCGCGGCGCGCGTCGGCCGAGCGACGATCTCGGACGTCCGCGCGGCGCCGCCGCCGCGGCTCTTCACGGGCGCCGCGTTCGGCGTGCGGGCGGTCGTGCTGCTGACGGTCGGCAGCGACGCCGCGGTCGGCAAGATGACGGCCGCCCTCGAACTCACCGCAGCCGCGCGCGCCGCCGGGACGGACGCGCACTTCGTCGCGACGGGGCAGACCGGGATCTTGATCGCGGGCCGCGGGACGGCGATCGATCGGACGATCGCGGACTTCTCGACCGGCGCGGTCGAGGAGCTCGTCGTCGCAGACGGCGACGCGGAGCTGCTCGTCGTCGAGGGGCAGGGCGGGATCGCCCATCCGGCGTTCGCGCCCGTGACCCTCGCACTGCTCTACGGCAGCGCCCCGGACGCGCTGCTGCTCGTGCACCGGCCCACGCGCGAGCGGGCCGAGGGGTTTGCGACGCCCATCCCGCCGCTGCGCGACCTCGTCGCGCTCTACGAAGCGCTCTGCGCGACCGTCAAGCCGGCGCGCGTGATCGGCGTCGCCCTCAACACGGGCGATCTCGACGCCGCCGCCGCCGAGGGCGCGCTCGTGGCCGCGCGCGCGGCAACCGGGCTACCGTGCGCGGATCTCGTGCGCGGCGACGCCGCGGCGTTCTACGCGGCGCTGCGGCCGATGCTCGCCGGCAAGGGCTCGCCGCGCTGAGCGTCGCCGTGACGCGCGTGCTCGCGGCCGCGGCCCTCGTCGCGTGCGCCGTCGCAACGGCCGGCTGCACGAAGGTCAACGCGCCCACGGCCGCCGGGCGGCATCCGTGGACGCACCCCGGCTCGCTGCGGCTCGGGAGTACGGACGAGCCCGACGGGCTCGATCCGCTCTTCGCCCACTCCGATGCGACCGACCAGATCGACGCGCTGATCTTCGCACCGATCTTCCGGTACGGGCCGCGCGGCGAGATGGTGCCCGAGCTCGTCACCGAGGTGCCGACCTACGCCAACGGCGGCATCTCGCGCGATTCCAAGACGATCGTGCTGCACTGGCGCCGGGGCGTCCGCTGGTCCGACGGCGCGCCGCTGACGCCGCGCGACCTGCGCTTCACCTGGCGCGTCGTGATGGACGATCGTTTACCCGTGAAGCTTCGCGACGGCTGGGACGACATCGCGGCGATCGACGTGCCGAACGACGCGACGGCGATCGTCCGGCTCAAGCGCCCCGACGCCGACGTCCTCGGGAGCTTCGGGGGCGGCGGCGGCAGCGCGTATCCGCCGCTCCCCGAGCACCTGCTCGGCCATGACGCGGGTCTCGTGCACTCGAGCTTCGAGACGGCGCCGATCTCGAGCGGCCCGTTTCTGCTGACGCGCTGGAACCACGGCAGCTCACTCGACTTCACGGCGAACGCGATGTACTGGCGGGGCGCGCCGAAGCTTCACGACCTGACCTACCGAATCGTGCCCAATCCCGACACGCTCGTCGCGCAGCTGCTCACGCACGACGTCGATCTCATCGCGAGCGTGGGCGACGCGCAGCTGCCGCGCGTGCGCGGCGTCGCGGGCATCCACGTCGACGAGACGCTCTCGGCGAACATCCGGCGCCTGGAGTTCAACGTGGCGCGGCCGGGCCTGCGCGACGTGCGGGTGCGGCGCGCGCTCGCCGAGGCGATCGACTGGGATCGGCTCGAGGCGACCGTGTACGGCGGGATCGACCGCCGCGCGCGCAGCGACATCGTCCCGACGTCGTGGGCGGCGCCGAACGTCCCGACCTATCCGCACGATCCCGCCGCCGCGCGCGTGCTGCTCGACGCGGCGGGCTATCGCCCAGGGCCGGGCGGCATCCGCACGGACGGAACGACGCCGCTGCGCTTCACGATCTCGGCGACCAACCGGCCGGGCAACGAGAAGGCCGAGGTCGTCATGCAGCAGGCCGCACGCGCCGTCGGCATCGGACTTACGATCAAGAACTATCCGCCGAGCCTGCTCTTCTCGCGCGAGGGCCCGATCTACACGGGCAGCTACGACATGGAATGGTCGATCGACACGTACGGCCCCGACCCGGACAACCAGGGGCTCTGGAGCGCGGAGTTCATCCCGCCGCGCGGCTCGAACACGAGCTTTCTACGCGACCCGCTCGTCACGCGGACCTCCGCCGAGGCGCTCCTGACGTTCGACCGCGCGAAACGCAAGGCGCTGTACCAAAACGAGGAGACGCGGCTACACGAGCTCGTGCCGATGGTGCCGCTCTACTGGCAGACCGCGATCGCCGCCTACAACGACGACCTCCGGCACTACGAGCCCGCCGAGTACATCACGAATAATTGGAACGCGTGGGAATGGTCGATCTGACGTGTTGACGCTCGCGCGCCCGGAGCCCGGCGATGAGATGCTCGTGCCGATTGGACCGTCGCGCGAAGCGATCGTCTCGTGGAACGCCCGCGCGCTCGTGGGCGCCCTCGAACTCCGCTTCAACGCGGCCGACGGCCGCACGTCGGCGTGGCTACCGTACGTGCGCTACGCCGCCGACGGCCGACGGTCGTGCGACGGTGCGGAAAGCTTCGTGCGCATCGCGACCGACGTCGTACGCGCGGACGTCGATCTCGTGACGGTCGGCGTGCGGTCGACGGGACCGCTCGACGCACTCTTCGTGAGCGTGCCCGATCTCGGCGCGCCGTCACCCATCGTCGCGTTACCCGCCCTTGATCTCGACGTGCCGGCCTATTCGCAGTACGAGCAGCGCTATCCGGGCGAGCGCGGCTGGTGCGCGCCCGCCTCGCTCGCGATGCTGCTCGCGTATCGCGGGTATCCCATCGACGTCCCGATCGTCGCGCGCGAGGTCTTCGACGCGCAGTACGGCGGCACGGGGAACTGGACGTTCGGCGTCGCGTTCGCGGCGACGCTCGGCTTTCGCGGGGCGGTCGTCCATCTGCGCGACCTCGCGCACGCGCATGCCTTCCTCGCCGAGGACGTGCCGCTCGCCCTCTCGATCGCCTGGGAACCCGGCACGCTGCCCGGGGCGCCGCTCCCGAGGTCGGCCGGCCATGTGCTGGTCCTGCGCGGAATCGACGCGGCGGGCGACGCGATCGTGTGCGACCCGGCGCGCGCCGACGTTGTGGCGACGTATCCCAGGCGCGCCTTCGAGCACGCGTGGCTCAGCCATGGCGGCATCGCACTCGCGATCGTTCCCGCTCCGCGCGAAGCGGAGCTCGTCTCGCTCGCGAACGCCTGACCGCGCGGGACCCTTAGCTCCGGACCGGCAGTGGGGCGACTACCCGCGGCCGCGCTCGGAGCGCCGCGAGCGCGAACGTCCAGAGCGCGACGAGCGCGCACCAGACCGGGAGCTTTTCGGTGAGATCGTCGAGCCGGATGGTGACGCCGCCTGCGTCGCGGCGCAGATCGATCCCGTCCTGCGTCGCCGCGAGCGCGGGATCGGCGAGCCGCGCGAACGCGCTCGCGCTCGGCGCGGCCCGTACTAGGCTGTGCGGTGCCCCGACGCCGACGGCGATCGCCCCGTAGCCGACGCAGGCGAGGAGGACGCCGAACGTGACCTTTCTGAGGTCGAGGCCGTGCGCGGCGAAGGCGGCGAGCGATCCCACGACCACGAGCGAGCCCGCGATCATCGACCGCTGGAGGGGCAGCGGCCAGGCGCACGCGAGCATCGCGAGCGTCGCCGCCGCAGCGATCGTCGTCGACCGCTCGCGCGAAGCCGCGGCGCGCGCCAGCAGTGCGAATCCGAACGGGAGGGCGACGGCCATCTGACCGAGGTGGATATACGCGCCGCCGAGCAGGACCGCGGCCGCCGGGAAGGTCGCGACGTACGCGGCATCGCCCAGCCGGCGGGCGAGGAGGCCCGCGATCGGGACGGCGGCGACGACCGTCACCGCGTAATCGAAACCGCCGATGGCGACCGCGAGCCGGTCCGTTGCATGCAGCGCCTCGGCGACGAACGTGAGGCTGTACTGAATCGTGAACGCCGCCTCGGCGACGGCCTGCACGGGCAGGGCGCTCGTCGCGTACTCGAGCCAGCGCGAGGCCGGCCCGATCGCGAGACTGCCGCCGACGAGCGCGAGCCCAGCGAGGGCGAGTACCGGCCGCGAGCGAGGCCGCCAGACCGCGAGGGCGAGCCAGAGCGGTAGCGCAACGTGCGGCTCGATCGCCGTCCCCGCCACGGCGAGCGCGGCCCACCGATCGCGCCCCGCGCGCAGCGCGAGCGCGGCGAGCGACACGCACGCCACGACGAACGGCGGGATCTGGGCGCTCGGGACGTTCGTCGCGAAATCCAGGACGACGAGCGGCGGCGCGAGCACCCACCACGGCAACGCCGTGAGCCGCCGCAGGCCGACGTAGGCGACCCCGACGGCGAGGATGCTCCCGGCAACCCACAGGAGGCCGCCGGGCAGGAACGGCAGCGCGCCGAGCGGTGCGAGCATTGCGAAAAAGCACGGGGGGAACGGTGCCGGGTCGATCTCGAGGTCGGCCGCGGGGTGCGCCGCGCGCTGGCATTGCATCAGCGGGGCGGCCAGGTAGGGGTCGTTACGGGCATCCGCGACTCGAGCGGCGCAACCGAACGCGAGGTAATCCGAATTTCCGAGCGCCGTCGCCGGACGGCTCACGAAGGGTTGTACGGTCGAGAAGACGACCGCGACGAGTCCGATCGCGACCGCTGTGCTTGCCAGGGCGCGAGTCATCACGCGCTTCAAGCGCGAATGAGTCGCGGGTGACCCGCTCCGCCGTTCAGCCCGCCGATCGAGTCGCTACAGCGGCCGCCGCCGACCCGCCGCTGCGCATCGTGCTCGTCGAACCGGAGATCCCGCCCAACACGGGGAACGTCGCCCGACTCTGCGCGGCGACCGGCTGCGCGCTGCACCTCATCGAACCGCTCGGCTTCTCGATCGGCGACCGAGAGCTCAAGCGAGCAGGCCTCGACTACTGGGGCAGCGTCGACGTGCGAACTCATGGCTCCCTCGATGAATTTCTCACCGCATACCCGGTTGGCCGCTGGTATCTCTCGACGCGTGGTGAAACCCCGTATTCGGCCGCACGCTTCGTGCGCGGCGACGCGCTCGTCTTCGGAAAGGAAACCGCCGGGCTACCCACCGCGTTGCTCGTGCGGGAGCCCACACGGGTCCTCCGGATACCGATGCGCAGCGCAGGCGTGCGCAGCCTCAACCTCTCGACGAGCGTCGGAATCGTGGCCTATGCCGCCCTCGCGGCGCTCGGCTTTCCCGACCTCACCTGACTCCGTAGCGCCATGAGACGGAGGTGGAACGTATGCCCGCGAAAGAGACGCAGACTTTGCAGCCGCACGACCGAGTCCGATTCAGCCGAACTTTTTTCCCCATAAGCGCCACCATGCGACCGGGCGGCTGAGGTGCAGCGGATGCACTTGGGCGACGCGACCGGTTCGGCCCGGCTCGCGTCGATCGCGACGGCGGTACCAGAATATCAGATCGACCAGGCCGTCGCCGAAGCGCTCTCGCGCGCGTATTTCGAAGAGCGGATGCCCGATTACGACCGCGTCGCGGGCGTGTTCGCGGGAACCGGGATCGAGCGCCGGTATTCCGTGCGGCCGATGTCGTGGTTCAGCGAGGTGCATGGCTGGCCGGATCGCAACGCCGCCTACATCGAGGGCGCGAGCGAACTTTTCGAACGCGTGACGCAGCAGGCGCTGGCGAAGGCGGGCATCGCGGCGAGCGAGGTCGACGCGGTCGTGACCGTGTCGTCGACTGGGATCTCGACGCCGAGCCTCGAGGCGCGGCTCCTCCCGAAGATGGGCTTCCGGCCCGACGTCGAGCGCACGCCCGTCTTCGGCCTCGGCTGTGCCGGCGGCGTGACCGGGCTCGCGATCGCCTCGCGCCTGGCCGAATCGCGACCGGGCACGACGGTGCTGCTCGTGACGGTCGAACTCTGCACGCTGGCCTTCCGCTCCGACCGGGCGACGAGGGCCGATGTGATCGCGACGTCGCTTTTCGGGGACGGCGCGGCCGCCGCGATCGTCTCGAGCGATCCCGACCTCACGTCGGTCGCGAGCGTGACGGGCGCGACCGAGCATCTCTGGACGAACACGCTGGACATCATGGGCTGGGACATCGACGACGCCGGGCTCGGCGTGATGCTCTCGCGCTCGCTGCCGGCCTTCGTCGAGCGAAACTATCGCATCTCGTTCGGCGAGGCGATCGACCGACTCGGGCTTGCCCGCGACGAGATCGGCCGCGTCGTCTGCCATCCCGGCGGCACGAAGGTTCTCGAGGCGATCGAAGCCGCGCTCACGCTGCCGGCGGGAACGCTCGATATCGAGCGCGGCGTCATGCGCGATTACGGCAACATGTCCGCGCCCACGGTGCTCTTCGTCCTCGAGCGCGCAATCGAGGCGGGCCTGACGCAATCGACCGTCCTCGCGGCGCTCGGGCCCGGCTTTACCGCGAGCTACGTCTCGCTCGGCGACGCTGCGGCGTGACCCGCGCGCTCGCGTTGCTGCTCGCGCTGACGGCTCAGCGCGGGCTCGAGCTCGCGATCGCCCGGCGCAACACGAAGCGCCTCCTCGAGTCAGGCGCCTACGAGGCCGGGGCCGACCACTATCCGACGATGGTCGCGCTCCACGCAACATGGCTCGGCACGCTGTGGATCTTTGGCCGCAAGCGACGCGTCGTGCTGCCGTTCGCAGCGCTCTTCGCCGTGCTTCAAATTGGCCGCGCCTGGGTGCTCGCGACGCTCGGCGGCCGCTGGACCACGCGCATCATCGTGACGCCCGGCCGGCCTCCGATCACGGGCGGCCCGTTTCGCTTCGTCCGCCACCCGAACTACGGCGTGGTGGCGCTCGAGCTGCCGTGCGTCGGACTCGCGCTCGGCATGCCATGGCACGCCGCGCTTTTCGGCGCGCTCAACCTCGCGATGCTCCGCCATCGCATCAGTGTCGAGAACGCCGCCTACGCGACGCTCGGTGGCGAACCCGCCGCCTGAGCGCGGCGCTCGTAACGGATGCAGCGCGTCAGCTCCTCGGCATACGGCAACGCCACGGTAAGCGTGAAGGCTGCCATCGTCGCGACGAGCGCGCGCCGGGGGACGGGCGATCGTTTGCGGCGCAAGGCGAAGCGAGGCCGTTCCGGCCCGCGGCCGACGAGCGCGAGCACCTGATCGCGGTGCGCGAGACCGACGAGCGAGAGCGCCGCGAAGGGCAGCAGCTCCAGGAGCGCGTGAACGTGCTGTTCGGTCGGGATGATGCGCCGCTTCTCGTCGGCGTACGCGACGTCCCAGATCGTCATTCCGATGTGCGCGACGTAGCCCGCGGCCATGATCGCGAGCACGCCCGCGTCGATCTCGAGGAGCAGCCCCGCGAGGACCGGCGGCGCGGTCATGATGATCCCGAAGACGTGGAGGCGGGACTCGCGCGATCCGGACGTCGCCTCGATGCGCGAACGACGATGCAGCAGCCAGTCAGAGCTCCCGGCGGCCATCCAGAGCGGGAGCACGACGGCGAGGGCGTAGCGCTCGGCGGCGATTCCCGTCGGATCGGGAATACGCTCGGGACGGGGTTGGGCGGCCATGCCAGCACGCTAGGGAGCCCGGCGTCCGATGTCAAGGCGCGTGGTCGCAAACCACCGCCGGGGAGCGCGAAGTGGCTGATGACGAGAGGCGACGCTGGGGCGACGAGTTCCGCTGCGAGACGGGCTGCGACGACGCGGGCACGCGTTCGCTCGACGGGATTCGTATCGCGCCGATGTATACGGCAGGCGACGTGCCCGCCGAGCCGTCGTTGCCGGGTCAGTTCCCCTACACGCGCGGAATTCGCGCGAGCATGTATCTCGGGCGGCCGTGGACGCTGCGGCAATACGCGGGCTTCTCGACCGCGGCCGAGAGCAACGCGTCGTACCGGCGCGCGCTCGCGGGGGGCCAGCGCGCGCTTTCCGTCGCCTTCGACCTGCCGACGCATCGCGGCTACGACTCCGATGACCCGCACGTCGCGGGCGACGTCGGGAAGGCCGGCGTCGCGATCGACTCCGTCGAGGACATGGCGGCGCTCTTCGACGGCATTCCGCTGGGTCGCACGTCGGTCTCGATGACGATGAACGGCGCGGTGCTGCCGTGCCTCGCGTTCTTCATCGTCGCAGCCGAAGAGCAGGGCGTCGCCCCGGAGCGGCTTCAGGGCACGATCCAAAACGACATCCTCAAAGAGTTCCTCGTCCGGAACACCTACATTTATCCGCCGGAACCGTCGATGCGGATCGTCGCCGACGTGATCGACTACGCGGCGCGCGCGATGCCGAAATTCAACTCCGTCTCGATCTCGGGCTATCACATGCACGAGGCGGGGGCGACCCCCGCGCAAGAGCTCGCGTTCACGATCGCCGACGGGCTGGAATATGTGAAAGCTGCGCTCGAGCGCGGGCTCGGCGTCGACGATTTCGCGGGCAGGCTGTCGTTCTTCTTCGCCATCGGCATGGACGTCTTCGGCGAGGTCGCGAAATTACGGGCCGCGCGCATGCTCTGGGCGCAACAGATGCGCGCGCTCGGCGCCCGCGACGAGCGCTCACTGCAAATGCGGATGCACTGTCAAACCTCGGGCGTCAGCCTCACGGAGCAGCATCCGTATAACAACATCGTGCGCACGACGATCGAGGCGCTCGCGGGCGTGCTCGGCGGCACGCAGTCGCTGCACACGAACTCGTTCGACGAGGCGCACGCGCTCCCAACCGAGGCCGCCGCGCGCATCGCGCGCGACACGCAGCTCATCGTGCAGCACGAGACGGGCGTCACGAACGTCGTCGACCCGCTCGGCGGCTCGTACTATGTCGAGGCGCTCACGGCGGAGGTCGCAGCCGCCGCGAGCACGCTCATCGCGGAGATCGAGTGCGCGGGCGGCATGACCGCGGCGATCGCTGCCGGGCTGCCGGGCCGGCTCATCGACGAGTCGGCGTTGCGTCGCCAAGCGCGAGCGGATCGCGGCGACGACGTCCTCGTCGGCGTCGACCGCGAAGAAGTCCAACGCGCGGCGACGGTTGAGACGCGACACGTCGACACCGCAGCCGTCGCACGCGAGCAGCGCGCGCGGCTCGTCGCGCTTCGCGCGCGGCGCGACCCGGGAGCCGTGCGCGAGGCGCTCGCGGCGTTACGCGCCGGTGCGGCGACCGACGCCAATCTGCTCGAGCTCGCGATCGTCGCGGCACGCGCGCGCTGCACGGTCGGCGAGATCTCGGGCGCGCTCGAGTCGGTCTTCGGGCGCCACGCGCAGGCGCAGGTATTGCGACCCGGCGTCTACCGTTCGATCGTCGCGCACGATCCCGGGTACGACGTCGCTGCGAAGGCGGTTTCGGCGTTGACGGCTCGACTCGGCCGCGCGCCGCGATTACTCGTTGCAAAGCTCGGTCAGGACGGTCACGACCGCGGCATGAAAGTCATCGGCAGCGCCTTCGCCGACTGCGGCTTCGACGTCCATCTCGCACCGCTCTTCGAGACGCCGCACCAGCTCGCACTGCGCGCTGAGGCAGCCGATGTCGACGTCGTCGGCGTTTCGAGCCTCGCCGCCGGCCATGGTGAACTGCTGCCGTCGCTCATCGCCGAGATGACGGCGCTCGGCTCGCGAGCGACGATCGTCGTCGGCGGAATCGTTCCGGAAACCGAACGCACCGTACTCCGTGCGCTCGGCGTCGCGGAGTTCTTCGCGCCGTCGACTCGTGCGCTCGATTGCGTCCTCCGCGTTCTGCGCGTTCTCGAATTTCCCAACCCGGACACGCGCGTCGCACCGCCGCGCACGGCAACGAACGTCAGTCGCTGATGCGATCGTCGAGCGCGGATCGCAATCGTGACGCGCTCGCTTCGTCGGGCACCTGCACGACGATGAAGTGTTCATCGACGCCGGGTAGCTCGAGGGTGAGCGGGCGATACGTGAATTCGCCGACGGCGACAGACGCGACGACGACCTCAGGCGAGCCCATCGGTGCCGCGATCTCGTAGCCATCCCACGCAGCGGCGAACAGCGGATCGAGCCGCAGCTCGTCGCACATCGCACGATACTCGCCGTCTTCGGCATGTGCAGCGGCCGCACCGCGAACCATTCCGACGAGGCCGCGCGCAAATCCGGCGAAACGCTCGCCATGCATCGCACGCAGCTTCGGATCGCCGAACATCCGCGCGACGATGTTGAACGTCGCGCCGCCGGGCGGCTCGACGCCCCACACGACCGTCGTCGCGCGGTTCCACGCGAGCACGCGCCAGTACGACGAGCAGACGTACGCCGGCGCGCCCACGATCGCGTCGAGCGCACCGAGCGCGAGGGAGCTCGCGACGTCGCGCGGCGTCTGGGCGATGCGATTCTCCGCGATGCGCAGGAGATAGTCGCGCTCGTCGTCCCGCAGCCGCAGCGCGCGGGCGATCGCAAGCAGCGTCTCGGTCGACGCGCCGACTGCCGTCCCATTCTCGAGCATGGTGTACCACGAGACACCGACTCCGGCGAGCGTCGCAACCTCCTCGCGGCGCAGGCCGGCGACGCGCCGATTCGGTCCGCTCGGCAGCCCGACGTCGGTCGGCTTCACGCGCGAGCGCCGGTCGCGTAGGAACCGCCCGAGCTCGTCGCGCCGTCCGCTCATCGTCATTACATCGCCGGTGATAGCATCGCTCGGGATCTGGTTGCACCGCAGCATCGCACGTATGCTTTCGTCATGAACACACGTGAACCCGATCGAGCCGCCGCCGAACGCGCGACGTGGCTCGTCACCGGAACGTCGTCAGGCTTCGGCCGGGGCCTCACCGAACGTCTGCTCGAGCGTGGCGACCGGGTCGCGGCCACGCTGCGGGATCCGAGCGCCCTCGACGACCTCAAGGCTCGGCACGGCGAGCGACTCCGAGTCGCACGGCTCGACGTGACGGACGCCGATGCCGTCCGCCGAACCGTCGACGCGGCGTTCGCCGCCTTCGGCCGCATCGACGTCGTCGTGAACAACGCCGGCTACGCCGTCTTCGGTGCGGCCGAAGAAGCGAGCGATGCCGAGATCCGCACGCAGATCGAGACCAATCTCATCGGCTCGATCGCCGTGATCCGCGCCGCGCTGCCGCACCTCCGCGCTCAGGGCGGGGGACGCGTCCTTCAGATCTCGAGTGAGGGCGGCCAGCTCGCCTATCCGCTCTTTAGCTATTATCACGCGACGAAGTGGGGCATCGAGGGCTTCGTCGAGGCCGTCGCGCAGGAGGTCGCGCCGTTCGGCATCGAGTTCACGCTCGTCGAACCAGGGCCGGCGCGCACATCCTTCGCGTCCGGCATCGTGAGACCGCCGGTGATGGAGGTCTACGAACGGTCGACGGTCGGCGAAACCCGCCGTGCGATTCTCGGCGGCAGCTGGGCGACGTATGGCGACACGAGCAAGATGGTGACCGCGATGCTCGACGTCGCCGAGCAGCATCCGGCTCCGAAGCGGCTCCTCCTCGGGAGCGATGCGTTTGACCGTATGCATCGCGTCTACCGTGACCGTCTCGCTGCCTTGGAGGCGCAGGAGACCGTCGCACGCAGTACCGAGCAGGATCGTGTGTCGATGTGATGCGCGCCCCTCCGGACGCCGGCACGTCGTTATTTTGCCAGCAGCTTCTCGACGTCGGCGAGGTTGGCGGGGTTGTATGCGGCGCGCTTGGCGTACTCGACGTTGCCGCTCGCGTCGGCGACGACCACGCCGATCGTGTTCTTGTCGCCCGGCGGCGTGAGCGTCTTCCAGCCGGAGCCGTTGAACGTGAGCAGCACGCGCTGATTGATCTGATCCTGCGTCCCGATGCCCGCGTTCTGGACGATCTTGCGGACCTTGCCGTGCGCAAAGAACGCGGTATTCGCCGCGACGACCACGACGTAGACTGCGTTCTTCTCGCCGGCGTTGTCGGCGATGATCTTCTTGGACCACTCCTTGAGCTGCGCTTCGGATTCCGGCGTGAACGCGATGAGCAGCGCGAGCCGCTTGCCGCTCGCGTCCTGCGGCAGCACGACGTGCGTGCCGCCCATCGAGTCCGCCTCGACGCGGGGTAGCGGCGCGGCGAGCGCGGGCGCGGCGAGGGTCAGCGCGAGCGCGGCGCCGAGGGCGACGTTACGGAATGGCAGCGGGAACATCGATCGTGAGCCTTTCGAGGACGGGTTCGTCGCCGAGCGCAGCGGCGCCGGGCGAGCGTAGGAACGGGATCAGGAGCAGCGAGACCAGCAGCAGCCCCCCGATGAGCAGCCACGCTTCATTGAACGCGACCGTGGCCGCCGCGCGTTCCAGGACCGGCTTCACGAGCGCGAGATCGGCCGGATCGGCGTGCGCCACGTCGACGCCTTTGAGGAGCCCGACCGGCACGCCGACGAACGCCGCCGTGCGTGCATCGCCGCGCGCGAGCTGTGCGACGAGGTGCGTGCCAATCGCGGCGGGCCGCAGCGAGACGATCGTGTCGACGAGCCCGATCCCGACGGCGCCGCCAACGTTGCGCATGAAGTTGAGGACGCCGCTCGCGTTGGAGAGATCGCGAATCGGCAGCGAGCCGAGCGCCACGTCCGTGATTGGCAGGATGCAGAAGAGCAGCGACGCGCCGCGCAGGACCTGCGGCAGCACGAGCCCCGCGGCGTCCGTGGTCGGCGTCTGGAACGCGTTGGTCAGCGCGCCCGCGGCGAAGAGTCCGAAGCCGATGAGGGCGACGAGCTGCGGCGGGAGCCGGCGAGCGGCGAGCGTCGCAAGCGGCGCGACGGCGAGCTGCGACACGCCCATCACCGTCATGATCGCGCCGATCTCGAGCGGCGTGTGATAGCGCACGAAGCCGAGGAACAGCGGCAACGTATAGATCGAACCGAAGATCGCCGCACCGAGCACGAAGTTGAACGCGCAGGCCGTCGAAAAACCGACGACGCGGAGCGGCGAGAAGTCGACGAGCGGATCGTGCCGCGTCACGCAGCGCCGGATGAAGAAGGCGCCCGCGATCACCATGAGCGCGATGAGCGCATAATCGCGCTCGGCGACCCAGCGGTCTTCGGGCGCGAGCTTGAGCGCGAGCTGCATCGAGCCGAGCGCGAGCGCGAGCGCGACGAAGGCGGGGACGTCGATCGAGCGCCAGGCGCGCATGTCGGCGTGATCGACGCGGACGAGCGCGAAGACGACGGCCCCCGAAACGATGCCGAGCGGGACGTTGATATAGAAGAGCCAGTTCCAGGTGAGCTTCTCGGCGATGTAGCCGCCGAGGAATGGACCGATCGAGGGCGCGAACATCGCGACCGCACCCGCGATGAGCACGGCGCGAGCATGGAGCCGCTTCGGGAACATCTTGTAGCCGACTGCGAAGACGCTCGGGATGATGGTGCCCGCGGTAAAGCCCTGCAGCGTCCGCCAGACGATGAGCTGCTCGAACGAGTGCGAGAGCGCGCAGCCGAGGCTCGTGAGCGAGAACGCGCACGTCGCCGCCGCGAAGAGCCGCCGGGTCGCCATCGCGCGAGCGAGCCGGCCGGACATCGCAATCGCGATCACCTCGGTGATGAGGTACGCGGTCTGCACCCAGCTCAGCCGGTCGAGCGGTACTCCGAGCGAGGTCGCGATCCGCGGTAGCGCTGCCGCGACGATCTGGACGTCGAGGATCGCCATGAAGAGGCCGAGGCACATCGCCGCGAAGCCGAACCACTCGCGCCGAAAGCTCACACTCGGCGGCGCGACGCCGCCACCAACCGTCCCGATGGAGGCCATGCGGACCGCTTCCGCCTCACATGGAAGAATCTTTCAAGAGCGTCTCGGGCAGGCGAGCTCAAGCCAAGATGGAGCCGAGCAGGTCCCCGTCCCGCGAAGACATTGCGTCGGAACGGATTTCTTCGCAAACGGTGCGACAGGCGCATCGACGCCCTTGGCGCGGATCACAGCGCCGACGGAGCGATGATCGTCACGATCACCGGACGACGCGAGTCGCGAACCTTCGTACGCTTTACTCGCGGACGCGTTCGCGCTCGAGCGGCGCGTAGCACAACGCGCGCTCGCGGGAGCGGGGAAGCCTTACCCGAACGACCGCGCCGCCTGCGCGTAGCATTGACGAGCTCGAGGTTTCCGCCGGCGTGCGCCACGATCGTCGCGAATTTCGAGCGTCGCCTCGCGCTCGCTCCATTGAATTCTCACGCCGACGTTGCCGCCGTCGCTCGCATACCGGATCGCGTTGTCGAGGATAGCGCGTACGACACGGGTCATCTTCTCCGCATCGAGCGCGACCAGCACTTCGTCCGCGTGCGGATGCTCGACCGCTACGCTGCGCTTGCGCGCGAGCGGATACAGCTCCTCGACGACATCGATGCGACGGCACCGATGTCGCACGGGACGTCCGATGCGGAAACCGTCGCGTCGGAGCGCGCCGAAGCGAGCAGATCGTGCATCAGTCGTCCGAGGTCGTTTGCTTCGAGTTCAATCGATTGCAACGCGCGCCGATAGTCCGCGCCACCGCGATGTGTTTCCAGCGCGTATTCCGCTGTCGTGCCGATCACGCTCAAGGGCGCGCGGAGTTCGTGCGAGGCGTCCGCCGTAAATTGACGTTCACGCGCGAACGCCGCTTCGAGCCGGCCGAGCATGTGATTGAACGCGTGCGCAAACCGCTCGAGTTCGCGGGGCATCCGTGCTTCCGGAATGCGACGCGACAGCGCATGCGCTTCAATTTCCTCGACCGCGCCGACCATATCATCGAGGGGACGTAGCCCGCGTCGCGCTGCCCAAGCCGCGGTGCCAAAGGCGAAGAGCGCTACGATCGGTGCTCCGGCCAGAAGCATGAACGCGACGCGTTGCTCGAAGAACCGATCCAGGAGTACGTCGTGCCAAGCAACGGACATGCCGAGCGTCTTCCCGTCGCGCACGACGGGAGCAATGCTCGCGCGCCAGACGTTGGGCGCCTCCGCAAAGTCGCCCGTCGAGGCAATCCCGTGAACGCCGACGATGGCACGCCGCAGAACGTCGGGTATCGCCGGGGTCGTCGAAAACAACACCGTGCCGTCGCGCGCAAAGATCGACGATTCAGCGAGCGTGCCGTTGAGGCGTGCCGCCGCTCGCGCGTTGATTGCGCGCGACTGGAAAACGCCGTCGCGCCAGCGGGCCCACGACGAAAGCGTATCGGCGATTCGCACGAGGCGACCGTCGACCTCGGTGCGTTGGCTCCAATGGACGACGCCGAGCGCACCTGCCCCAGCAACGAGGAGCGTCAGCAACAGGACGGCCGTAAACGTCAGCGTCAGTCGTCCGCGAAGCGAGTGTCGATCAACCATTGGTTGCGGTCGCTCCGAAACGATAGCCGATCCCGCGAACGGTTTCGAGCACGTTGGGCTCGCCGCCCGCGCATAATTTCCGTCGCAACCGGCTCACGTAAACCTCGATGAGATTCGAACTCGTGTCGCGATCGCTTTCCCAAAGCGCTTCTTCGAGTGCCGCGCGGCGTATCAGCACTTTGGGATGCCGCATGAAGTATTCGAGAAAAGCGAGCTCGCGCGGCGACAAGGTGATCGCGCGCGTGCCACGTCGCACGCGTCGCGACGCCAAATCGAGCGCAATATCGGCGACGATCAGTTCCCGAGGTGGAAGCTCCGTCACGTCGCGCCGCGTGACCGCGCGTAGCCGTGCTTCGAGTTCGCCCAGGGTGAACGGCTTGCGGACGTAATCATCCGCCCCGGCATCGAGGCCGGCGATGACGTCGCTTGGGGCGTCACGTGCGGTCAACATCAACACCGGCGTCGTGTGCGATTCGCCGCGCAGCGTGCGTAACACGGAAAGGCCGTCGAGTCCCGGGAGCATGACGTCGAGTACGATGACGTCGTACCCGTCGGAGCGTGCGGCGTCGAGGCCGTCGCCGCCGTCTGTCGCTGCATCGACGACATGTCCGCGATCGAGCAGACTGCGACGTACGACCGTACTCAAACGCGTGTCGTCATCAATTAGGAGAATACGCACCGCTACCGTGCAGGCCAAACCCGCCGCGGTTCACGCGCATTCCTACGTGAGCCGTCACGTGCGTGAGCGAAAGCGGCGCCCGCGCGCCGCGCCGATCGCGCGGCGGCCATGCTGGACGATGCAATGACGCAACGCCACGCCGGCGTAGGGTACGTGAGAGATCCTGTACGACCACGGCTTCGGCGGATGCGCTTGCGGCGCGATTTGCTAGAAATCCATATCGGAGCTGCTCGATGAAGAGCAGCTCGATCACGGCGCGGTCGCGCGCAGCGAGCTCCGCGAGCGCCGCCCGCACGCGCTGCGCCTCCTCGGCTGCCACGAACCGCAGCGGGACCATCGGCTTGACAGCGCACGTCCCCGAGCGGCTCGCAGCCGGCTGCGCGAACCCGCGAGCGCAAGGCGTCGAACGACGCGCGGCGGGCGATGGCGAGGCCGCCTCGTCCGCCGCGGGCGGCGCGGCGCTCACCCCGCTGCGATCGCCGGCGGCACGGCCTGCAGCGCGTCAACCTTCGTGAGCGTTCCGTCGAGCAGGTCGATCGTCCGCGATGCGAAGCGGTTGAAGCGCCGGTCGTGCGTGACCATCACGATCGTCGAGCCGGCCCCATGCAGCTCGGCGAGCAGCTCCATGACGAGCTCGCCGTTGGTCGTGTCGAGATTTCCCGTCGGCTCGTCGGCGAGCAGCACTGCCGGATCGCCCGCGATCGCCCGTGCGACGGCGACGCGCTGCTGCTGACCGCCCGAGAGCTGCGGCGGATGGTGGCCGGCGCGATGCGACATCGCGACGCGCTCGAGCGCCTCCGCGACGCGTCGCTTCCGCTCGCTCGTCGAGGTACCGCGATACGTCAGCGGCAGCTCGACGTTCTCGGCGACCGTGAGATCGCCGATGAGATTGAAGTTTTGAAAGATGAAGCCGATGTCGCGATTGCGGATCCGCGAGCGCTCGGCGCCGGTTAGCCGCGCGACCTCGCGATCTGCCAGCACGTATGAGCCCGACGTCGGGGTGTCGAGCAATCCGAGGATCGAGAGCAACGTCGACTTGCCGCACCCCGACGGCCCCTCGATCGCGACATATTCGCCGCGCTCGATCGAGAGTGAGATACCGCGCAGGGCGCGCGTCTCGATCTCCTCGGTACGGTAGACTTTGCTGACGTCGTTCACTTCGATGAGCATGGCATCGTCCTCAGGTATGGATCTTGAGTAAGGGAGCGTCGTAGGCCGACGTGTCGGAAACGATGACGCGCTCGCCCGCGGTGAGCCCGCCGACGACGCGTGCGCGATCACTCGAGCCGCCGGCGAGTACGACGCGCGTGCGCACTGCCGCGGTCCCCGCCGCGTCGAGCCGGTACAGCGTGACGGGCCCGTCGGCGGCATTAGCGGGACGCGCGATCGAGAGGGCGTCCGCAACGCGGCGCACGACGATCGTGCCGTCGACCGTCTGATCCGGTCGCGTTCCGCGCGGTATCGTGGCGAGCGCGACATCGACGGCAACCGTCCCGTTCTGTGCCGCGGGCGCGATCCGCGAAACCCGACCGGCGATCGTGGTCCCGTCGCTCGTCGTCAAGCGGACGCGCATGCCGGGCGCGACGGCGTGAACGTCGCTCTCGGCGACCTGCAGCACCGCCTTGAGATCGTGCTCGTCCGCGAGTCTCGCGATCTCGGTTCCGGCCGTGATGCGCTGGCCGGGGTCGACCGCGACCGACTGCACGACCCCGGCGGTCGCCGCGTAAACCGTGAGGTCGCCGAGCTGCACCTGCCGCTCGGCGAGCGTCGCTGAGAGTTCGTCGACCTTCGCCTGCGCGGCGGCGACCTTCGCGGCGGCGGCCGCCGTGCCGACGCCGATCTGTCTGCCGGCGATCGTCAACAGATCGCGCTTCTCGCGGCGATCGATCAGCGACCCGCGATACTGGAGTTCGCCGACGAGCCCGCCCGCGTAGAGCTGCGTGTAGGACGTGGCGATTTGCGTCGCCCGAGCACTCTCGGCGCTCGCCGTATGCAGGACGCTTTCCGCGTCGAGATGCGCGGCCGCCGCGGCCTCGCGCGCGCTCCGGACTTCGGCGCGCGCCGCGTCGAGCTGCGCGCGGGCGTCCTGCACCGCGACGGCGAGGTCGGGATTCGACAGCGTCGCGATGACGGTACCCGACTCGACGTGCGTGCCCGGGCGTACCAGGACCGTCGCGATCGAGCCGTCGGCGATCGTCGCGACGACGTGCACCCGATCGGGTGCGAGCGTGCCGCCCGCCACCACGTCGCGTTCGAGCGGTCCGCTGCGCACCGCGTCGATCACGAGCGCATCGCGTTCGACCGCGGGCCCGTTCCCACCGCGCCGCGCGAGCAAGACGGGCGTGGCCCAGATGACCACCCCGATGACGGCGAGCACGGCCACGAGGGTGACGAGCGGCCGCACGAACTTGGGTCGGCGGCGCGTGCGTATGACGTCCATGCTATTCGTACCGCAGCGCGACGATCGGATCGACGCGCGTCGCGCGCAGGCCCGGCACCAGGGCCGCGACGATCGCGACGAGCACGACGATCGCGGTGACGATCGCGAACGTCGCCGGATCGAGCGGCGCCGTTTCGTAGAGCTCCGCGCCGAGGAAGCGCGTGCTGATTGCGGCGAGCAGCAAACCCGCGACGACGCCGACGGCGACGAGCCGCAGCGCCCCGGCGATGACGATCGCGAGGATGCCGCTCGCCGCCGAGCCGAGTGCGAGGCGGATGCCGAACTCGTGCGTGCGCTGCGTAACGCCGAACGAGATCACCGCGAAGATCCCCGCGGCGGCGAGCACAAGCGCAATGCCCGCGAGCACGGAAAGGGCGACGAGCTCGAGCCGCTGCCCGGCGACCGTCGCCCCGATTTGCGAGGCGAGCGATACGACGGCGGGTCGCGGAAGGAGGGGATCCGCAGCGACGATCGCGCTTGCGATCGCCGGCCCAACGTCGATCCCGGGCGCCGTGTCGACGAGTAGGGTACCGTAGTCGTTTTGAACCTGCGCGAGCGGTTCGTAGATGCCTGCCGCCGCCCGTTCGACGAGCGAGCCGCGGAGGTCGTGCACGATACCGACGATCGTGCGCGCCGGACTGGGACCGCGGAGCCGCGCGAACCCGACGTTGATCTTCGCGCCGAGCGCAGATCGTCCGGGGAAGTATTCCCGAGCGAACCGGTCGTTGACGATCGCCACCGGCTGCGTTCCCGCGCGGTCATCGTCCGAGAACGAGCGCCCGGCGACGAGTTCGCCGTGCAGCGCGCGGAAATAATCGCTGCCGATTAACGTGACGTCGACATTGGGGTTCGTACCGGGTGCGTAGGCGCGCCCGACGATCGTGAGCGACGAAGCGTCGCGACCCATGAACGGCGCATAATTCGTCCACGCTGCCGAACGGACACCCGGTACCGCGCGGATCGATGCGAGGGCTCGCCGCTCGAACGTCTCGCGATCGGCGTCGGTCGCGTACGCGTGCCCGGTCAGATCGACATCGGCGGCGACGTAGACGCCGGCTGAATCGAAGCCGAGCGGCTGCGCGGTGAGCGCGACGAAGCTGCGCAACACGAGCCCGGCGACGACGACGAGTGCGAACGTAATCGCGACCTCGCTTGCGACGAACGCGTCGCGGGCTCGAGCGCCGCGGTGGCCATCGCCGCCGCGGCCGGCGCTCTTGAGCGCGGTTGCGATGTCGAGCTTCGAGGCCGTGATCGCCGGCGCGAGTCCCGCGGCGATCGTCGCGAGGACGACGACGCCGAGCGTGAAGAGCAGCGTCGGCACGCCGATCGTCACGTCGTTCGCGCGAGGAATCGAATCCGGGTGCAAATTGATGAACGCCCGCACGAGGACGTCGGCGAGCGCAACGCCGAGCGCGCCGCCGAGCGCGGCGAGCACGAAGGCCTCCACGAGCAGCTGCATGACGATGCGGCCGCGCGACGCGCCGACGGCGGTGCGCACGGAGATCTCACGTTCGCGCGACGCGGCGCGACTCAGCAAGAGGTTGGCGACGTTGGCGCATGCGACGAGCAACACGGCCGCGACGCCTGCGAAGATCGCGAAGAAGAGCGTGCGGTCGTCGCCGAGCATGGAGTCGGCGAGCGATTCGGCCGAGAGACCGACGTTCGCGTCGGCAACGGGATTGCGCCGGTGCAGGTCGGTCGTCGCTCGTGCCAGCGAGGCGTTCGCGGCAGCGAGGGACGCGCCGTTCGTAAGCCGGGCGATCGAATCGAAGCGGTGATTGCCACGATCGTATCGCGTGCCCCGGCCGTCGTTCGAGACGAACGTCCAGAGATCGGCCGGCTTGAAGCCGGCACCGAATCGCTTGGTCGACGGCTGACGCATCATGTCGGGCGCGACGCCGATGACGCGAAACGCCATGCCGTCGACGCGCACGAGCGAGCCGACGGCGCCGGGTGCCGCGTGCAGCGCGGAGCGCCAGAATCCCTCGGAGACCACGGCGACGCGCGCCGCTCCGGGCCGTGCATCGGCCGGGCTCGGGAAGCCGCCGAGCAACGGCCGGATCCCGAGCACGGTGAAGAGCTGCGGCGTCGTAACGATTTCGTCGATCCGGCGTGGGCTCCCGATACCCGTCACCGTCGCCGCCGATGGTGAGAACGCCGCCCACTGTACGATCGTGCGGTGCGCGTCCGTCATCGCGTCGGCGATGTCGGGCAGCGATGCCGGAACATCTTCGCCGTGGTCGGTCCAATTCAAGGCGACGAGCCGATCAGGCTGCGCGTACGGCAGTGGCGCGAGTACGACGGCATCGAGGATGCTGAAGACGGCCGCGTTCGCGCCGATGGCGATCGCGAGCGTCGCGACGATGACGGCGGTGAAGAGCGGCGTGCGCCGCAGCGAGCGCAACGCGAAACGGAGATCTCGAACGAGCATGTGCGCGTACTCCAGAAAAGCGGTCAGAACGAGATCCCAGACGGCGGCGAGCGCCGTTGCAAGCGCGGCGGCCGCGCCCCGCTCTTCGCGCGTGGCGGCGACCGCATACGCAAAGTCGCGGCGCATCGCGGGACCGTACTCTCGTCGGAAGTCGGAGGGGCAGAGCGCGAGCGCCGCCCCGAAGAGCGTGCGCGCCGCGCCGGGCGGCGGAGTCAGCCGAGCGCCAGAGCCGGCAGCAGCCGCCGCTGGCGCGCGAGGCCCACGAGCTCGTCGAGCCGCTCGGCTTCGGCAGTCGCGATCGCGCGGCCGCGCGGCGTGAGCCGGTAGCAGCGCCGGCGCTCCGCGTCGGAGGCGTCGTCGAGCTCGGAGATCCAGCCGTCGGCGAGCAGTTGCTTGACGATGCGATAGAGCGTCCCCGGGCCGAGCTTGACGCTGCCGGCCGTGTGCGCCTCGACCTCCTTCATCACGCCGTAGCCGTGAAGATCGCCACCCGCGAGCGAGAGCAGAATGTAGAAGGTCGAGGCGCCGAGCGGCAACGCGCTCCGAAGATCGGGATCGCTCATCCGAGCTTGGGCCCCCAGCCGCCGAAGCTCGTATGCCGATGCGAGCCCTCGCCGACGAGGCGGGTCCGCTCGCCGTCCGCGCGGTTGCAAAAGTGACCGGCCGCGTGCGCGGCGTCCGGGCGGCAAGTCGTCCGGGCAGGCGGGATGGCGACGATCGGGTGGTCCATGCGCAGCTCCATTTCAGATATGTCTAAAGCGAGTATATCCGTATTGGATGCATTCGTCAAGCGATGGCTTGCCCGACTTCCGTGATCTGTCCGCTGACGCTGTCGACATGATCAGAAGGCCGGCAGCTCGACCGCACGGGTACGATGCGAAGATGTCCGAGCAGCGCGCGGCCTCTCCGGAGTCGACGACCGTCGTCTGGTTTAAGCGCGACCTGCGCGTGGTCGACCATCGTCCGCTCGTCGAGGCCGCCCAAACGGGCGCGGTCGTTGCGCTCTACGTGTACGAGTCCGACCTCATCGCGCAGGCCGAGAGCGAGTCGTCCCATTACGTCTTCCTCGACGCCTGCCTCGCCGAGCTCGAGGCGGAGCTCGCCGAACGCGGCACCCGGCTGACGTTCCGTCACGGGACGATGCCCGATGTGCTCGAGGCGCTTCACGGCGAGCTCGGCGGATTTGCGGTGCTGCTCGCGCACGAGGAGACCGGCGGCGCGGTTAGCTACGCGCGCGACAAGCGCGTCGCGGCGTGGTGCCGCGCGCGCGGCGTCGCCTGGCGCGAGATCCCGCAGTTTGGCGTGTTCCGGCCGTTGCGCTCGCGCGACGGCTGGGCGAAGCGCTGGGATCGCCGGATGCTCGAACCGCTCACGCCCGCACCGCTGCAGATCGCGGGCCGCGACCTACGCCACGAGCGGCGCCGGACGCTCGCGGAGCTCGGGTTGCCCGAGCGCGCAAAACCGGAGGCCAAGCGCGGCGGCACCACCCGCGCGAGGGAAGAACTCGATTCGTTCCTCGCGATCCGCGGCGTCGGCTACCGGAGGGACATGTCGAGCCCCGTCAGCGCGTGGGACGGTTGCTCGCGCCTCTCACCGTATCTTGCCTTCGGCACGATCGCGATGCGCGAAGTCTATCAGCGCACGCTCGCGCGCGAGGCGGAGCTCACGGCGATTCGCGCCGAGGGCGGCGACGTCGATCCGCGCTGGGCGGGCTCGCTCGCATCGTTTCGCGCGCGATTGCACTGGCACGATCACTTCATGCAAAAGCTGGAGGATCAGCCGTCGCTCGAGTTCGTGAACCAGGCGCGCGCGTACGACGGCGTACGCGAGAACGATTTCGACGAGGCGCGCTTCGCGGCGTGGTGCGCCGGGCGCACCGGTTTTCCGATGGTCGACGCGTGCATGCGCGCGCTCCACCTCGGCGGCTGGATCAACTTTCGGATGCGCGCGATGCTCATGTCGTTCGCGTCGTATCATCTGTGGCTGCACTGGCGACGCACGGGGACATATCTCGCCTCGCAGTTCCTGGACTTCGAGCCCGGAATCCACTGGCCGCAGACGCAAATGCAGAGCGGCGTCACGGGCATCAACAGCATTCGCATCTATTCGCCGGGCAAGCAGGCGCGCGATCAGGACCCGGCGGGCATCTTCATCCGGCGCTACGTGCCGGAGCTCGCGAACGTGCCCGACGCCTATCTCGCCGAGCCGCACCTGATGCCGCCAATCGTGGCATACGCCGCGCGCTTTCGCATCAGCGACGCGTATCCGGAGCCGATCGTCGACGCCGCCGAGGCGGTACAACTCGCGAAGCTCCGGATCTACGAGGTGCGCCGCCGCGCCGACAGTCGCGCCGAAGCCAAGGCCGTGTACGTGAAGCACGGCAGCCGGAAGCCCGCCCCGCCGCGCCGAACGACGGCGTAGCCGCCATACGCCCACTCGCGCAGCGTTGCCGGGACGGGCACGATAAGCGCGGCTGCGCCGAGCACCTTCCACACGCCGAGCTACGGCGGAACATACGCGGGGTAGCCGAGCTCCTCGAAGCTCGCCATGATCGTCGGGTTCTTCGTGAAGTACGCGACGGCCGCGGCGCCGGCGCCGATGGCGCTGAGCGCGGTGGTTGTCCGAGCCCGTACCCGGAGCACGTCGCGTCCGAGCGTCGAACGTCCGCCGAGATGGAAACTCCGCCCGTCCGCGAGGTGCTCGCGGCGATCGAAGCGCGCGTCGTCACCTGCGAGCGGTGCCCGGAATTACGCGCGTATTGCGCGGCGATTGCGGCGCAGAAAAAGCGCGCACATCGCGACGAGACGTATTGGGGCCGGCCCGTCCCGGCGTTCGGCGATCCGGACGCGCGCGTGCTGCTCATCGGACTCGCACCAGGCGCGCACGGGTCGAATCGAACGGGCCGCATGTTTACGGGCGACGGTTCCGGGGTGTGGCTCTATCGCGCGCTCTATCGGGCCGGGTTCGCAAATCGGCCCGAGCAGCGCGACCGCGACGACGGGCTCGTCCTGCGCGACGCGCTGATCTCCGCGGCGCTGCGCTGCGCGCCGCCGGCAAACAAGCCGACGCCCGCGCAGCTACGCGCGTGCCGCCCGTACCTCATGGAGGAGATCGCCGCGCTCCGCGACCTGCGCGTCGTGATCGGGCTCGGCGCGATCGGCACGCGAGCGGCGGCCGAGACCCTACGCGCGCTCGGCGCCGACATCGCAAAGACCCCGTTCGCGCACGGCGCCGAAGCCGCCGTCGTCTTTCCCGACGGCCGGCGCGGCACGCTCCTCGCGTCGTATCATCCGAGCCGCCAGAACACGAACACCGGCGTGCTGACCGAACCGATGCTCGACGCGATCTTCACACGCGCCGCCGCGCTGGCACAAAGGTGACGGAACGACACCATCCCTAATGAGGCTCGGCTCGAATCGCTGCCGATGGCCGATCCGGCTGCCCGCGTAGCGCCCTTCGCGCCCGGTCGCACGATCGCTAGGCGATCTCGAGGACGTACTTCCCCTTGAGCTCGTGCGAGGCGCTCCCGTCGAGCACCGCGCGCGCGTCGTCGAAGGACCGCTCGATCGGTGCCCGGATCTCGAGCTTCCCCGTCACGATGGCGCCCGTGAGGAAGTCGAGTCCGCGCTCGGTCGCGACGGGCGACGTGCCCAGCGCGAAGTTGATGGCGGTGAAGCCGCGCTGCGCGAACCACGGCTCGTCGGCGACGTGGATGACCGTCAGGATCTTCGCGCCGGGTGAAAGGATCGCGGCGAGCTTCTTGAGGCCCGCGCCGTCGTTGACGACATCGAGCACGGCCGGCAGGCCGTCGGGATACAGCGCCTTCACCCGATGGACCACGTCCTCGACGTCGCGCGAATCGATGATATGCGCCGCGCCGAAGCGCTGCACGTCGTCGCCGCCCGAGCCCGCGATCGTCGCGATGATCTCGGCACCGCGCTCGCGCGCGAGCTGAACCGCGATCCGGCCGACGGAACCCGCCGCGCCGAGGATCAGCACGGGCGTTCCGCGACCGACGTCGAGCGCGTCGAGATTGCCGAGCGCCGTGAGGCCCGGCGTCGGAAGCGTCGCCGCGATCTCGTTCGTAACGCCGTCGGGCAACGTCGCGATCGGCTCGCCGACCACGGCCTGGCCGACGACGGTAAACTCGGCGTAGCCGCCGTGCGCGCGAGCGCAGGCGACGACGCGATCCCCCTCGCGCAGCCGCGTGACGTTCTCACCGACGGCCATCGCGACGCCCGCGACGTCTTGGCCCGCAACCATCGGCGTCTCGCGCGGCCCGGACATGCCTGCCCGGATCTTCCAGTCGACCGGGTTGACGCCCGCCACGTCGACGCGGACCAAGACCTCGTCGGGACCGCACGCGGGTTTTGGATACTCGCGGATGCCGCCCGGCGCTTTGAGTTCGTCGTAGACGTATGCACGCATGCGTCCAGCCGTACCCGATTCGGGCGCAAGCTTACGGCGCGTCGAGCCGGTGATCGTGCGGTAGACGATAGCCGCGTTCCGAACACGCGATCACCCAGCGCTCGACGTCGTCAACGGCGCGCGGCAGCGCGGCGCTGAGATTGCGGCAGCCCTCCGCCGTCACGAGCACGTCGTCCTCGATGCGCACGCCGATCCCGCGATAGCGCTCCGGAACGGTGAGATCGTTCGGCTGAAAGTAACAGCCGGGCTCGATCGTGAGCACCATGCCCGCCGCGAGCGTGCCGCCGCGATACGTCTCCTCGCGCGCGAGCGCGCAGTCGTGCACGTCGAGCCCGAGCATGTGGCTCGTGCCGTGCAGCGTGTAGCGCTTGTAGAGCTGCCGATCCGGCTGCAGCGCGACCTCGGCCGACGCGAAGATGCCCATGCGCTCGAGGCCGTGCGCGAGCACGCTCATCGCCGCCCGGTGCGGCGCGAGGAAATCGGCACCGGGCGCGCAGGCGGCGAATCCGGCGTCCTGCGCGGCGAGCACGAGCTCGTAGACCTCGCGCTGCTCCGCGCTGAAGCGGCCCGAGATCGGAATCGTGCGCGTCACGTCCGCGGTGTAGAGCGTGTCTGCTTCGACGCCCGCGTCGAGGAGCAGGAGCTCGCCCGGCCGGAGCGGCCCGTCGTTCCGCGTCCAGTGCAGCGTGCACGCGTGCGCGCCGGACGCCGCCACCGAGTTGTAGCCGACGTCGTTGCCGTCGATGCGCGCGCGCAGGCCAAAGACGCCTTCGACGAAGCGTTCCGTGCGGCTCGCAGGAAGCGCCGCGAGCACGTCCTCGAAGCCGCGTGCCGTCGCCGCGATCGCGCCCTCGAGCTCGGCGATCTCGTACGCATCCTTGATCAGTCGCAGCTCGGAGAGGACCGTCGCGAACTCGGCGTCGAGACCGGCATCGGCGGGCAGCGCGCCGTCGACGCGCGGATCGTCGCCGCGTCGAACGCGGCGCGGCGGCGAACTCGGGCCCGCGAGCGCGCCGAGCGTCGCCGCGAGCTCGCCGAGCGGCCGGGTCGCGATACCGAATCGCCGCGCGCTCTCGGGCACGCCGAGCCGCGGCCCGACCCAGAGCTCGCCCTTGACGCGATCGGTGAAGAACGTGGCGTCGCTCGTGCCGGGATTGGGTTCGACGAAGAGCGTCGCGTCGTGCCCGCCGCCCGCGCGCGGCATCAGAATGAGCGCGCAGTCCGGTTCGACGCTCCCGGTGAGATAATAAAAATCCGAGCCCGGCCGGAAGCGGTACGCCGTGTCGTTCGCGCGCACTTTCTCGCCGCCCGTCGCGACGACGAGCGCGTCGCCGGGAAAGCGCTCCGAGAGCGCCACGCGCCGAGCCGTGTAGCGCGCGATCTGCGGGCCCGGCTCGACGTCGCGCACGGCCGGTTTCCAGTTTGCGAGCATCGCGTCGACGAGCGCCTGCGGCGGCCCGGTATCGTGACTCGCGACGGCCTGCAGCGTCGAGGTCTGCGGCGCGGTCTCCGAGAGAACGGGGTCGCTCTGGCTCATCCGCCGTATTTCGCAGCATAGCCGCCGGCGCCCCCCGCTTCCCGCCGCGCTATTCTTCACCGTCGTAATAGTCGAGCGTCTCGCCGCGCAGCATCGGGCCGCCGCCGCCGACGGCCCACTTGTTGCTATCGGGATAATGACACGACTCGCCGATCGGATTGTCGGCGACGACGAGGATGACGAGATCGGCCGCGTCGTCGGCGAAGAGCTGGTGCGGCTCGTTCGGCTTGAAGAGAAACGCGTCGCCCGGCTTGATCGCGGTCTCGCCTGCGGCGTGCCGGACGCGGCCCGAGCCGCTCACGACGTGATAGAACTCCCACTGCGCGCTATGCGAGTGGTACGGACACGGCGTCGCGCCCGCCGGAACGCGCGCGAGCTCGACGTCGAAGGGATGGCGCAGCAGTGCGTCGCTCGAGGTTCGATCGCGGCCGAGCGCTTCGGAGAGCTGCTTCCCGAAGCCGAGGAAGCGGCCGCCGGGAGAATCCCAGCGCAATTCCGCGATGTCGTTGCTGTTGACGATCTTCACGCGTGATTCTCCCAAACGGCGGCGAACGGAGCGCCGATGGCCGGCGCCCGCAGCTCGCTCTTTCTCGCGGCCGCCGCGCTCGGTCTCGCGCCCGAGGGAGGGATCGCGTTCCCGTGGACGGTGCCGATCGTGCGCGCGCTCGACGGGTTGCGCTTCAGCGCGCCCGTGACGTTCTTCGTCGGCGAGAATGGCAGTGGAAAGTCGACCGTCCTCGAGGCGCTCGCGATCGCGAGCGACGCCGTCGCGCTCGGCGGCCACGATCTCGCGGAAGACCCGACGCTGAGCGGCGCCCGGGTGCTCGCGGGACGCCTCGTCGTCTCGCGGCGCGGCCGGCCGAGCACGCGACTCTTTCTGCGCGCCGAAGACGTCTTCGGGTACACGCAGCGGCTTGCACGCGAGCTACGTTCGCTCGCGGACGCGTCGTCGGCGCTCGCCGGCACGCGCGCCGAACGCCACATCGGCGCACAGCCCGCACCGGAGCGCGGCCGCAATCGAGCGCAGCGAGAGGCCGCCACGACGCATTTCCGTGGCCGCTGAGCGACGTTGTCGCGCCGGGGCGGTATATTTTTTTATCGCGGCTCATCCGCGAAAGCTCCCGGGCGGCTTCCGGGGCCCTCTGGCGGGCTTTCTCGCGCTCGCGCTGCGCCACGATCCGGGCTTCGCGTAGGGAGCGGCGGGACGTCAGCGCCATAGCGCTCCCAGGCCCAGCGCGCCACGCTCTTGACGATGTGCCCGACCTCGTTGGCCTTGAGCGGACCGCGCGGGCTCTCGGCGCCGACGTCGGCCGCAATCTGGCCGCCGCGATCGGCAACCGCGCCGGACCACGCCTCGTACGTGCCGATCCTCCAGTCGGCGACGGCGACGTATGCCCAGCGCCGCAGACGATCGAAGGTCTCGACGTTGCGACCGATTCCGATCGGCGGGTTCTTCTTCCGTGCCGGTTCGTTGAGGTCGACGTAGCGTGCGAGCTCGTCGAGCGAATAGGGTGCATCGCGCCCGATCTTCGTGACGTATGCATCCGAGAGCGGATTGTGGTGGAAGCGGCCCTTGTAGGCGGGGTCGGCGCCAAGCGCGACCGCGTACGCGCGCTCGATCGCGGCCGCGTAACGCACGACCTTGAGGCGACGAGAATCGCCAAAATCCGTCTGCACCCTGGCGCCGAGCAGGTAAACCACGTGCGCGTGACCGTTGCGAGGGTTGACGACGACGAGGTTCGGCGCCGGCAACCCGGCATCGATCCAGGCCGCGCCGCCGCTGGACCGTACGCAACCGATCTTTCCAATGCGCCCGGGCGTGCCCGAGCGGCAGTCTCACGACCACCTGCGCCATGGAGTGACCTCGCTCTTTGCGGCGTTCAACGTTCAAACGGGAAAGGCCATCGGCTCGTGTCATCGGCGCCATCGGCACCAAGAGTTCTTGAAGTTTCTGCGTCGCGTCGATGTGGAGACTGCCGGCGAGCAAGACGTTCATCTCGTGCTCGACAACTACGCGACGCATAAAGCTCCTGCGGTCAAGCGTTGGTTCGCTCGCCATCCGCGCTTTCACGTTCACTTCACGCCCACGAGTTCGAGTTGGCTCAACCAAGTCGAACGATTCTTCGCAGAGATTACGCGCAGACGAATTCGGCGCGGAACGTTCACGAGCATCTCAAATCTCGAAGATGCGATCCGCGAGTACCTCGAGCATTACAACGAGCAGGCGAAGCCGTTCACCTGGACAGCCACGGCGGACTCCATTTTCGCGAAATCGTCGAAGCATAATCGATCGAACTCATGACTCAGCACACTCGTGTCTGTGCGAGGAACGCCGGAGTCTGCCATGCCGGATTCTGCCATTGACTGGAGGGGCTTGCTCCAGCGAAACCCTGGACGGGAACACCGGCTTGTTGCGTCCGTTCGTGCAGCCACTGCGCGAACTGTTCGCGCTCCTCAGGGGTGAGTCGATCGAACGCCTCTCTTGCCACGTCGTGATACGCCTCGGGCGGCAGATGAGGTGCCACTTGACTGGCAAACGCGTTCGGCGCACCCGTTCGGGATCCCAACGACGATGGTGTCTGGGTAGGCGCGACCTCGTCCTTCCAAGACCAACTCGCTCACATCAATACCGACACGGGTTTCGTTGATCGCACCGTGAGCCTGCCGATCCCGTTCTTTGCATCGGCTCTTGCTTTTTCTCCTGACGGCAAGACGCTGGCCGTTGCAGGAGATCTCGGAAATCGCGTTGCGTTCGTGGACGTGGAACACGGCGTCATCTCGGCACTGACACCCGTCGGGCGCCATCCCGCTGCCATCGTGTATGCTCCCGATGGTTTGCGCGTGTTTGTGGCCGATCGTGCCGAACCCCAGATCGACGTGATCGACACGAAGCGCGCCGTCGTAACGTCACGCATCACCGTGGGACTGCACCCGGCGGCACTCGCGGTCGACGAACGGAATCTTTATGTCGCCGATTCCGACGACGACGATATAACCGTCGTCTCGCTCGCAACGCGCAAGGTCGTTCAACGCGCCCGACTGCCTTTCGCCGAACAGGGTATCGTGGGATCGTCACCCGATGCGATCGTTTTGGCCGGCGATCGGCTCTACGTTGCATGCGGCGCTGCCAACGCCGTCGCCGTGTATGAGAGGAACGCGAAGGGCCTCACGGCGGTCGGCGCCCTGCCCACCGGATGGTATCCAACGGCGATTGGTATCGCGACTGTCGACGCACTGCTCGTCGCCGACGGCAAGGGTGAAGGGAGTCACGCCAATCCGGGATTTCGAGCGAGCGGACAGCGGGATTACATTGCTAACAATCTCGTTGGATCGATCCGACGCATCGATCGGCCAAGCGATGCGGCGTTGCGCGACGGTATTGCCGCCGTAGAGTCCCTCGGTGCCCCGTACGCGCGCCGCGCGCCCCCCGCATCGTCGATCGTCCGGCCGAACGGTCCCATCAAACACGTCGTTTACGTCATCAAAGAGAACCGCACGTACGATCAAATCCTGGGCGATGTGGCCGAGGCCGACGGTGATCCGAGCCTCGTTATGTTCGGCGCTGAGATCACGCCGAACGAACACGCGCTCGCACGAAGATTCGGAGTCTTCGACCGATTCTTTACCGACGCTCACGTGAGCGCGGACGGTCACAGCTGGTCGATGGGCGCGTTCGCAAACGACTATCTCGAACGTATGTGGCCTTCGAATTATGCGCACCGACGCCCGTTCTATGACTTCGAGGACGGTGCGGAAGCGGCAGTTCCTCACGCAGGCTACCTCTGGGACGCGGCCGAGCGTGCCGGTATCTCATATCGAAACTACGGCGAATTTGTCACGGCGGGTCCCAGCGAAACCGGCGTCCCCACCTCTACGACGCACGCCGGTCTGCAAGGACATACTGATTTTCAATTCGCAACCTTCGACATGAACCTGCGTGACGTCGATCGGTATACGGAATGGAAGCACGAGTTCGACGAGTTCGAAGCCGCGCGGAATCTGCCGGCGCTCGAAGTGGTGCGATTCCCGAGGGATCATACCGCGGGCACACAAACGGGCAAGAATACGCCGCAGGCGATGGTTGCCGATAATGACCAGGCAGTCGGTATGCTCGTTGACGCGGTTTCGCATAGCCGCGACTGGGCCTCGACGGCGATCTTCGTTCTTGAAGATGACGCACAGAACGGCGCCGATCACGTCGACGAACAGCGGTCGACCTTCTACCTCGTCAGCCCGTACGCGATCGGCGGGATCGTGCATCAACACTATTCAACATCCAGCGTCTTGCGGACGATGGAGATCATTCTCGGACTCGCGCCTCTGTCGCCATACGACGCTGGTGCGAAGCCACTTACCGAAGCGTTCCGTGCCGAAGCCGATCAACGCGGCTTCGACTATATACCGGCGCGCATCAACACGAACGCGAAGAACGCTTCGACGGCTTATCGCGCGAGCGACAGCAACCATTTGAGCTTTGCGGACGCCGACGAGGTTGACGATGGCACGCTCAACGATATTCTTTGGGGAAGTGTGATGGGCAAGACGCATGCGCGCCCTAGGGTCGGAACCTTCCGTGAATGAAGCACGTGCTCATCGGCTTGACGAGAGACTGCGGCGAGAAGCGTTATGTGACTGTTCCGCGTACTTCGTTCTAGCCAGGAAGAAACCAATAGTCTTCGTGCAAATGGAGGCGAAATCGTTATGTTAGTCATGAGCTGGAATACGTTACACGGCGGCTACGATGACGCTGACAGTCATCGGTTCGCGCTTCAAATTGAGGTCATCGCCGAGGTTTACCCCGATGTCTTATTGCTGCAAGAAGCAAGACACTTCGAGGCCGATGCGAATCGGCGGCTGTATGAGGCCGAGCGGGCGCTCGGGATGCGCGGCTATCTCGCCTTGGCTCCCCATACGGGTCAGAACACTGCAATTTTTACACGTCCCGGCGTCGAGCCGGTATCGTTCACTGGCGATAGCGTTCATTTTCATCATGCGGCGGCTATAGCGACGTTGCAAATTCCCGGATTCGTGCTCCCCATCACTTTCGCGAGCGTCCATCTTTGCCCGGTCGGCGTACCGTTACGGCTCGTTGAAGTGGCTAATTTCATTCCATCGGCCGCACCAGACCGATTGACCTTGATCGCGGGCGATTTCAATTCCATCTCGCCTCACGACGTTGAACCGCAGTGGGGGACATTGTCGTCCCATCACCGGGCGCGCTATACCGAACCGGATGGCCAAAGAGCCGATCGCCGCGTGCTTGAAACGCTCGAAGGGGCCGGTTACGTGGATCTTGCGTATCATCTCGGCGGCCATGAAACGCCGACAGTGCCGAGTGCTGCGTTCCCAGATACCGAATTCGTCGCGTTTCGGGCCGACTATTTCCTTGCCAGCGCCGCTCTATTAAATTGCGTTACGTCTTACGCGGTGATTCGAAACGATAAGACCGATCGTGCCTCGGACCACTATCCGATTGTAGCCGACTTCACTCCGCCAAGAGCGCAGCATGAATAACTAGAAGAACGCCGCGGCAATAGAAGCCAGCCGTCTCCTCAAGCGCGGTCTATGTCTTGAGTACGCGACCTTGGCGTGGAACGTGGTCGGGACGGTCGTCGTCATTACGGAAGCCTTCCGCTCTGGATCTGCAGCACTCGCCGGCTTCGGGCTTGATAGCCTGATCGAGATATTCGCTTCGACGATCGTCGTTTGGCAGCTCATGGGCGTGAACGAGAAACGGGAGCGCACGGCTCTCCGCTCGATCAGCGCCGCGTTCTATTTGCTGAGCATTTACGTACTCGTCCAGTCCATTTATGTGACGATCTCAGGTCACCGGCCCGGCACGTCTGCATCAGGAATCGCTTGGCTCGCTATAACGTTCATCGCAATGCTCACGCTCGCGTGGGGCAAGAATGATACCGGTCGGCGCCTCGATAACCCGGTTCTGCAAACTGAGGCGCGAGTCACGCTCGTCGACGCGTGCCTTGCTGCCGCCGTACTCATCGGTGTTATCTTGAACGGTTGGCTCGGCTGGTGGTGGGCCGACCCCCTCGCGGGTTTGGTAATCGTCTACTATGGTGCGCGCGAAGGCCATGAAGCTTGGAGCCACTCGGGCGCTACCAATGCCACTGCCATGACTTCGGATTCGTGAGAGCATATCAGGCCGAATACTCCGTGACAATGCTCTGGCGTCTTTTAGGCGTATCTATCAGCGGCGTTCATGCTTGGTGCAATCGGGCGCCGTCGACGAAAACGCTCGCCAATACGTATTTGGCGATCGTGGGGGACGTCTGCGCCCAGCGGGACGAGCATGCGATTTTTTGCCGGCGCTTGCGCTTCTCAGAACCTTCGATTACAGGACTACAAAGCTGGTCATCTAAGCAAGTATCAAGGCAGTGGGGTCTGCAGTCGGCGCAAGCCGAAACCGCCGCGAGAGTGGCCGATGACTCCTCACTTTCGGTTTGCGAGGACGTTTAATGAGCGGCACTATTACGACCAGCAATGCAAGCGAGCCCGCAATCCGCGCGCGAATTTACTGCACGTTGACGGATCACCATGGTCCCCAGCCATTATATTCTGCGCTCGTTACGAGGGCGCGTCATGAAAAAATACTTGGCGCGACCGTAATACGTGGTATTGAGGGCTACGGCTCACACGATAGATTTAATGAGAGTGATATCGTGGACACGGCAGGCTCCGATCCGGTCATTATTGAGCTTATCGACCGGCGCGAAAATATCGCTGCTTTCATTGCGACCGTTGCCGAATGGATAAAAGTTGGGTTTGTAACGTTCGAGGATGTCGAAATTGTTGTTCGCAACGGAAGCCCGAAATAAATGGACGTGCGTACAATACTCGCCGTCGCGTCTGGCGCCGCAATCGGAGGCGTGCTGCGGCTTCTTATTACAACGCTCGTTGTGGGCCGCTTTGGGTCCGGCCTAGGCTTTTATGCTACCCTCGGAATAAACGTTGTCGGTAGCTACTTTATTGGTTTTGTACTCGGACTTGCGCAGCAGCGCGTCGACTTTGATCCGCTTTTACGTGTATTTCTTGCCGTCGGTGTATTGGGCGGGTTTACAACGTTCTCGTCTTTCGCGTACGAAACTCTACGCATGGTAACTACGGCTCTCGCGTTGACCGCGGTACTCTATGTGTCCGGCTCTGTTTTCTTCGGACTCGCCGCCGCCTTTCTCGGTGCTGAAACGGCTCGTACCATATCGCACTAAAGCATCTGACCGTAGCTCTCCGGATCGTGTCCCAGGGCGTGGTGTACGAGCGGGTCGCCCTCGTAGCATAGGGGAGCGGCCATCGGGGCCCTTGGCGAAGGTTGTTTTTGCACAACGAACTTCCGCACGAGGGACACCACGGTGGCCAAAGCCAGTATCGCACTTTCCGAGCTCGTCGAGAAGGGGGCTAAGGACGACATCGTCCGCGAGCTCCTGGGACACGTCGCCGAGCGGCTGATGGAGTTCGAGATCGAACAACGCTGCGGCGCCGAGTATGGCGAGCGCAGCGCCGATCGCAGCAACAGCCGCAACGGCTATCGAGACCGCCTGTGGGAAACGCGCGCCGGTGCGATCGAGCTGCGCATTCCGAAGCTGCGCAAAGGCAGCTATCTTCCAGCCTTGCTCGAGCCTCGGCGAACGGCCGAGAAGGCGCTCGTCGCCGTCGTGCAAGAGGCGTACATCCAAGGCGTCTCGACGCGCTCCGTCGACGCGCTCGTCCAAGCGATGGGCATGACCGGCATCTCGAAGAGCCAGGTGTCGCGGTTATGCGGTGACATCGACGAGCGCGTTGGCGCGTTCCTCAATCGGCCACTCGAAGGCGACTGGCCGTACCTGTGGATCGATGCGACGTACGTGAAGGTCCGGCAGGCCGGCCGCATCGTCTCGGTCGCCGTAATAATCGCCGTCGGAGTCACTACGGACGGGATTCGGGAGGTCTTGGGCGTCGCCGTCGGGCCGAGCGAAGCGGAGCCGTTCTGGAGCGACTTCTTGCGCTCGCTCACGCGGCGTGGCTTGCGCGGCGTCAAGCTCGTCATCTCCGACTCGCACTCCGGGCTCAAGGCGGCAATCGCGAAGATCTTCCAGGCAACGTGGCGGCGTTGCCGCGTGCATTTCGTGCGTAACGCGCTGGCTCACGCCGGCAAGGGCCAACGGCAAATGGTGCTCGCGCTCATCAACACCGCGTTCGCGCAAGAGACGGCCGAAGCCGCAAGCGCACAATGGGACGTCGTCGCGGATCAGCTCGCCTCGAAGTTTCCGAAGCTCGCGGTCATGCTCGGCGATGCCAAGCACGACGTGCTGGCGTTCATGGGCTTTCCCAAAGCGCATCGCACACAGATCGCATCGACGAACCCACTCGAGCGAGTCAACGCGGAGATCAAGCGGCGTACCGACGTCGTCGGCATCTTCCCCAACGACGCGGCGATCGTCCGGCTCATCGGCGCGCTCTTACTCGAGCAGAACGACGAGTGGCAATTACAGCGTCGCTATATGCGGCTCGAAGGACTCCAAACCGTGAGCGATAACGGCCTTCATCGCATCTCAGCCGTCGCTAAGTAGCCTCGACTCGTACACCACGTCCTGGGACACGATCTCGATTCTCCTGAATAATTACGACGATATGCTTGAACCGGTAACGGGGCGATAATACAGTACCGACAACCGCTGTTGGGTTCGAGGTACTGGAACAAGCGGTGCTCAGTAAAAGCGGTACGATAAACGCGGCGATCCTGTTATCCTGAGGGATGATAATACTCGCTGAAACAAGGACGAACAGAGGAACTTCGTTGAAGTATAATGTACGCTCGAGTGTTATGGTCAGTCAATGGAATGAAGATTAGAGGCTTGGCTTGGTGGAGGCCGAAAGCGCCCGGAAGCGTCGACCGTTCGGAGCTGAACTCAAGTTGCCGATCGCCGTTCTCTTCAGTGTAGATCCAGCCTACAATCTTCGACTTAGCGTCTACCGTTTCGATGTTGACTATTTGGTGAGAGTCGTCGCTGGTATCGACAGGGAAATTCTGGGCAAGACGAAGTCTCGAGCTGGCGCAACTAGCACCGGCTACAGGTGACATCAGAGGTAAGCTAGATCGCTGCGAGATTTGTGGAGAGGCTATATAACAAGATCATCCCTTTGTCGATGAGCTTCGAGCGGACGGCCGCGCGCTCATGATCGTCTTGCCGTATCGCGCCGCGATATCGCCCGAGCGGCCCCCCGCCGAGTTCCGCCATCGCGCGAAGATAGCGTTTCTCCGACGGCGCGAGGCGATCGGTAGAAGCCGTCGCAGCTGTAGCCCATCACGCGGCACGCTTTGGTTATGTTACCGAGTTGCTTGCCGCACTGCAGTAGCCCCCTTTGGATGTAATGACTTTCTGGTCGCTGTTCATGAGTGACTCCTGAGAAGAATTCACCACCTGGTTTCGAAAAGCGTCAGATAAAATCCGAGCTTCCACAAGCAATTCGTAACACAGGGTGCGAGTCGCGCTTGTCCAATCGGCGCGGATCGGCTTACGGGTCGAGCGGATCCCTCGCATCTCCCTGCAGACCGTTCACCACGGGATAGAATGACATAACACTCTGCGAGATGCTCATCTTGTCCCGATATGGCAAGTACCCCAGCTCCTTCATATTGCGCTGATCAAACGTGTCGTTGAGAATCCCGGCGACTGAGAGCGCTTCCGCCAGCGCGGGTCGGTCCATGGGGATTCCATACCGATAGATCAGTCGGTCTGCATTGCGAAAGTTCGTCGTCGTATGGCGCGCGTGCGGGTCGATCAGAATGGCATTGTCCGGGATCCCATATTGCTCGATCAACAGTTGTCGCATCTCAATCGCTTCTGAAAATCTCGTCTGTGCCGGATGCACGAATCCGCCGGAAACGATAATCAGCGGCGCCTCACGCTGCTCAAACAGCTTGGCCACCTGCGCGACGACGATCTTCCCTCCGGGCGAAATTGGAATGTTCGGATCCTCAGGTCCCAATCCCAGCGCCAGAATCGCCGTGTACGGGTAATCGCTCCACCGGACGTTAGCAATGTGTGCGATCGTCGTCGCGTTCTCGCCCCTGTCCATCGGCTCGAAGCGTCCGGCCTCATCGCGATGGTTCAATGCCAGCAGCATCAGCGAGAAGCGCAACGACGGCTCGAAGAAAAGGCTTGCATCCGAAAGCGACGCGACCAATCCGTGGAGTCTCGTCCAATATTCTGGCACGCTAACGTTCATGTTGAACGACGCCGAGTCGATCTTGTCGTAAAACGGCTTTGCGCCGTTTCCGTAAACGTTGATGATGCGGTTGATGCCTTGCGCTGCATCCGTCCACGCGTGCACGAGCAGCGTCCGGTCATCCTCATTGCGATACAGCTCAAAGAGCCCGCACTGACGCATCGGACCGGCCACCAGCCCGCGCACGCCCGCGTCTCTCTCGTACAGCGCTTCGAGCCGCTTCCCAGCAGCTTCGATTTCCTCCGGCGTCAACAGCGCATTCCGCACCGTGCAGCGCGGGACGTCGCCTTTACATTCGGTCTCGGCCGACTTCACCGCGGTTAGCCGCTCCTGGAAGATCGCCGCCAGACCGGGATCCGTCTTTACAACGGTCGCCACGCTTGGCGTGCGCTCGATGAGCGAGAGCAGATAGAACATCTTGTCCTGCACGGGCATTTGTAACGGCAGCGGCGCCCTGAGCGGCGGGGCCTGATGTGGCGGCTGCGTCGCCCCCGTCTCCGAGAGAACGAACAAAATCGCCGCTGCTGCGGCAGAAAGGCGCTTCGACCGCCCAAAGAACATCAAAGGTCGTCGCCAGCTACGCCGCGGCCGGAGACCGGCCACGGACGCGAGCATGACGAGCAATACCGCGGCCGCGTTACGGCATTGTCTGATGTTCATCGGTATTGCAACGCGAACCTGATGACGCTTGGACCGACCGGCAGATACGGTCCGAACGCGTATGTCCCGTTGGCCTGCGGCACCGGCTGACCTGCGGCGGCCTTGACCTGCGCGGCATAGCCGCCGCCGAATGGGCTCGTGTACAAGTTGCCGAGGTTATCCCCGGTGACTTGAGCAGCGAGGTGCGGCCCGAGCGCATAGTGGACGCTGGCGTTCAACAGAAAGAACGGCGGCACGTGGAAGGTGTTGTACTTTCCATAGTACGTCCCGCCGAAGCGAATAAAGCTCTTGTCCTGCCCCCATTGGTAGCTGAGCTCGCCGTAGCCGCCCGCGTACGGAGCGATCGCGAACGTCGGTCCGATGACGCCGCTGGGAGCGCCGGTCTGACCACCGTTGTTGAAGTTCACGCCCGAGATGATCCCAAGGTTCTGGCTGTACGGCGCGCCCGTCGTCGGGTTGTTGTAGAAGTTCGACGGAAGGTCGTACGGGTACGCGCGTTCCACGTAGCCGCTCGCAACGAAGCCGAAGCCCTTCGTCACGTCGCGCCGCACCGAGAGCTCGACTCCCTCGTAGCGCGAGTGCCCAAGGTTTTGCAGCGCTGTCGCGTAGAGCGGCGCGAGCGGATTCGTCCCGTCGGTATAGCTGCCGGCGTTCGACTGGTGCGTGAAGAACTGGTTTTGCAACGTCGTCGTGTAGAGATCGGTCGAGGCGGTGATCTGCTTCGGCAACCGGATGTCAGCGCCGATGTCGTAGCCGAACGACGTTTCCGGCTTGAGCCCGATCGGGGCGACCGTTTGCGTGTACCATTGGTTATTTTGGTCGTAGGCTGGCTGGCTACCGCCAGCGGCTAGGGCGAGGATCGGAATCGGAACGATCGCGCCGCCGAGGGAGAGGCGCAGCGACGTGTCGTTGTTTAGCCGGTACGCGAACGCCTGACGTGGCGCTAAGGAATACGAGTAGTTATTTTGGAAGCTGTTGATGTAGGTCTGGACCGTCGCTGCGGTCGGCACCGTGAACGTTGGGCCCGTCGATGAGATGAGCGGTGCCGAGAGTGGGCTCAGGTAATTGATGTACTGGTTGTAGTATAAGCTCGTGAGCGAGGTCAGCTTCGAGCCGATTTGCTGCGTCGTGGTCAGGCGGAACTCGTTGTTGGTCTGCCTAAGCTGGTTGTAGTGCTGCGCCGGTTGTTGCAGACCGAATAGACTGTACGCCCCGCCCCCGGTCGCGTGATTGTCGTTGCCGTATTCCGGCTTTACGAAGCTCTGTGTCCACGAAACTGCGAAGCTGTTTCGCCCAATCGGGACGCGGTAGTCGACGACCCAGTCGCGCATGTGCTCGAACTCCGACACCAGATAGCCACCGAGCTGTTGGAAAGAACCGTTTGACCGTTGAAGACCTTGCTGATTGCCCCGACCGCGGCCGGCGTACTCGGCGGTGCGATGTATGCTGGCGGTTGGCCGTTGACGTAAGGAATGAGCGGGATTGTTCCCCAAACCTGCTCTGGGATCACTTGACCCTCCGCGGGCGAGTGCCAGTCGTCGTACTGGTAGAGCGAGAGATAGCCGACGTGAAGGAATCCGGGGCCGACCTTGCTGCGGAAGTTGGATTCGAACGTGCTCTGAAACTTCGTCAAGAACGCGTCGGCGTTCGTGAACCACGACACGTTGATCGGCGAGCCCGCCGGAATGCTGCCGTTGTATCCGCTGTTCGGAAACGGCGCGAACGTCCCGCCGAATAACGTGGGACCACGGTACGCGCCTTGCTCGATATTGGACGACGTGCCGTAGTATGCGACGTCCAGCGTCATGTTGAGATTGTCGCGGGGCGGCGTGATGTGGTAGACAAACTTCCCCGCCTCACTGAAGCTGTCGCTCAGGCTCAGCGTAGATCGGCAGCACATCAGCCACGGCGCGCGCCACGAGAGATAGGTTGGATTCGTCGAAACCGTCGTACTAGCTTCGCACCCGACGCTGCCGCCGCAGCCGGGGAAAAGATACTTTCGACCGTTTTCCGAGATCGTCCAGGTGCCCGCGTAGTTGCCCTCGGCCCATAGGCCGTTGTAACCGCCCCCGCCGCGGCCGAAGACGCCTGGCGAGTTCGCCGCCGAATAGCCGAGGGCATAGCCGAGTCGTCCAACCGTACCGGTATACTTTGCCTTCCAGAAGGATCCGCCGAGCCCATCGGTGCTCGCATCCGCCGACAGTTTGGGCACCAACGTGGGCTTGAACGAAAGATAGTCGATGGTTCCGCCGACCGCGGCGTTCATCGTCGTGCTGTCGGCACCGGGCCCCTTGATGATGTCGATGCCGTCGAGACCAACGAGCGGTATCAAGCCGGCGTTGAACCCGGCGTTCGCATCGGCGGTCTGTAGCGGAAACCCGTCGAATAGTTGCGCCGTCTCGTATGAGAACGAGCCGCGGATTTGCGGGTTTACCCAGCCGCTGTCTGGGCCGACGAGACCGATACCGCTGGCGTACGACCCGCTACCGGCGGTCACCGTGCTGACGCCCGGAATCTCGTCGAGCATTTCCGCGAGCGAATTGCGCCCCTGACGGTCGAAGTCTTGAATGCTGAGCCTTTGTACCGACGCGGCCGAGGTGTTGAAGCGGCTTTGCGCCGATGTTGTGTTGACGCGGCCGATCTCTCGGTAACCGGAAACCTGCGTCGCGAGGCTTACGTTGCCGATGACACCGGGACCCGTGACGCTCAACGCCGCTTGTGTCGCGCTTTCGTAACCGCGCTTGGAGACGACAACGCGATACACGCCAGGCGAGACCTTGAGATCGTATGAACCGTCCGCATCGGTCGTGGTATTAACGTTGGCGGGACCGTGTGCTTCGACGCGCGCCCCGGGGACGGGCTTGCCGCTATCGTCGCTGACGACGCCGCGAATATCGGTGGTTGTCGGCGCGGCTGCCGGCGAGTCTATGGGAGCGGGGGTAGAAGCGGGAGCGCTACCGGTACCCTGCGCCAATGTCTGTGCACTCATCGACGCGCAGAAAACGAGACTGCAAGCAAACACCCTGAGCCGGGATCGCACCAAGAACCTCCAAAGCCGAATTGAGCTAGTGCTCACTTTCGTAATTCCGCGTAGGAATGGGTTGGTTTAGCATTATGAACGGTTGCTTTGCGCCACTCAAAGGGGGCGGCGTCGACGTTGTAGATCTTGACGAAACGATCGATGGCGTCT
>JAABUQ010001402.1_pt1 | contig 52191 bp, 15 predicted proteins | sample 5560001 | NCBI WGS metagenome assembly JAABUQ01 (sample SAMN10711888, study PRJNA513371) | rock metagenome | isolation source: Antarctica rocks | place: Antarctica: Victoria Land, Finger Mt nord | collected 2015-12-18
GGGTGTGAGGGGCATTGTTTTCTTCGAGGAGGGGAGGCTGGAGGACGCTGGGGGGGGTCAGGTGGATGGGTAGGCGTTTTGATTTGCAAGTGGTCGGTTGGATCTGGGGGAGCGGGCTGCTGCCCTCTTTTATCTCAATGCAGCATCTTCATTGAGGGCGGGATAGGGTAGCGAGCTGACTGAGCTGGGAGTTGTGCCTGACCAATTCTGGATGCGGAGGGCGGAAGTCGGCCGCGGCCTCCGTGCTGGAGGGGATCAGCCATTGTTGTGGTGGGCGTTGGCGTGCGTAGCAGAAGGTGGCTCTGCAAAGGGGAGAACAGGCACTCTATATGCGCGAAGCATTGGTCGTAGGAAGCGCATTGAGGATGAATGGCAGAATGAGATCCATCTACTTTATTCTGCAGGAGGAGAATGGGAATTTCTGCGTCGGTGCTATTCCAAAAGCGTCAAAGTATCATCGGCGCCAAGACTCGGGATCGCATTCCTCCGAATGCCCTCGAATGGTACCTTACCGTCGGCGGGACTTTCTCGCATCATGACTCCCACATGAGGACACCTCTGCTCGAAATTCTCATACTCTGAATGCAGAGTTACGCGGGTTATGGCAGTCAGGTCAGTGGCTGTGAGCTGCGTGTAGATGAATGTGTATATAAACCCTTTCCATGCCTCGATGTCTTATCAACCAGACATAAACGTCACAATTCAACCTTCAGACATCCAAATCTCTAGAAATAAAACACTCCATTACCTACTACCCTCACCGCTCCCAACACTTCGAACTCAATCACAATCGACCTCATCCCACTCTATCCGCAACACCAACTGCCAGAATGTGCCACTCCCGCCCCCGTTGCCAGACATGCTACAAACGCGCTCCCTGCCATCGCCGCAATTGCACTGCTAGATACGCCACCCCAGCCCAGGTTACGCATGAGCAGAGCACTGCCTACGGTATTATTGCGCAGGAAGAAGCAGGGCCATTCGTTGATCCACCCACTTATCGTGATGCAATCCACCAAGAGAAGAGCTTTCAGAGCAAGGAAAAGGGAGGAATGCTGGCTTCACTCATGCAGTAAATTCCGCGCTGGGACAGATGATTTGTTGAGACTAAAACCCTGTCAGGAAATACTCAAGTGCGCGTGCGAACAATGACAAGGAGACCGTAGAGGCTTTGGAGCGCGCATTTGAAGCTGGGAGGATTGCCGGACAGAAAGAGAAAGCTTGAGCGTTTGAGCGAGCAAATTCTGGGTGTATGGCGACTTTGCGGGATGTTAAGCTGTTGCTGTCTTTGTGTGAATGGTAATATGTAATTGTACCGCTTTTGTCTATTTGCTGCACTCGGATGCCGCGAGTGATTCCATCTAGACAATTAAGCCTCGTCCATAATCCACGTCTATACTTCCATGAAGTGCATGTCCATTAGGCTCCAGCACCTAATCAGCAACGTTCAGTGTTGTTCATATCCAAGTTATCACAAGAGTCATGACTTTGCAATCAGAGAAAAACTATTACATACCCTTCGCCTATTCCACTCGTTTACCTGTGCGCGAGCGCGATTAACCAAATGATTCTCCTCCCTCAACTTGGTTTTCTCACCTGGAGATGTCATCATCTCGTTTTGGATCCAATCCCACATCTTCTTGAAAAAGGCCTCGTCGATAGGCGCAATTTCTTCCATTACCGGTGCAGCTCTCTTGGTCTTGTCCATTTCGAAGATATACGGTCTCACCATGTCTTCCTCTCTCAAAGTCGAAAACGAAGCCGTCCTCCACGATTCAGAAGGTCTTGAGTTTTCCGCGGAATAGGCATTTTTCCACATGCCCAGTAATTTACGAGATGGGTGCTTTGCTCTGTCGCCGGTCAATGACTCCAATTTTCTGACCCACTCGGACGGTGATACAATCTCAAACCCTGGTTCAAGCCGTTTCAGCCAATACAGAAGCTTTGACCACGATGGGTCGCAATTGGGGTTGACCAGATGATAGACCTGACACCCATCGGGTTCATGCTGTCCATGGTCTTGCGGGGCAGCGGCCCTTGAATCACTTTCGCCACGATCTTTGTTGACATTCCTCTGTTGGTCTGGAATAGCAATCTGTACGACTGCTTGAGCGGCAATGTCTACGCGCAGCCAGTCAATTCTCTCATCCAAGTCTGGGAGGCAGCCAGTCACTCGCAGACTAGAAAGCATCAATGGCCATGCCTCGGTCACGCTCCACATACCGTTTTGGCCATCACCACAGAGTTGGCCTATTCTCAAGATACTAATCTGGTCACGAAGCCTTGTGGTCTGATGCGCACGCTCGCAAATTGCCTCCGCGACCCATTTCGAACGAGAGTAACCCAAAGACGATGAATTTTGAGGATCTTTTGAGACTTCCTCAGCAATGAAGCGAGGCGGATCGGAACCCAGTACACTAGCTGTAGAGGAACAGAAAACGAATCGTGGTGGAATTGTGTTCGGTGAAGAAAGCGCCAATTCTAGGAGATTTCGAAGACCTGCGATGTTGTCTTTGGCCAAGCTTGACAAGCGCATGCTGAAATTTACGGTCCAAGCCGCGTGTATTATGGTCGTTGCACTTTCGGCGAGTATGCGATGGGTAACAGGTGATAGTCCAAGATAGGATCTCTCGAAGAGTTTGCAAGGCAGGCATACAATTTTAGCTGCAGAATCAGCGATGGGTGCAAAGGATCGCACCGAGAGGGCTTTAGAAACCCGCTCGACTGCCGCCTCTGGACTGCTTGCACGAACAAGACAGTGAATCTCCTCGACTTGACCGGAGAAGCGTAAAGTATTAAGAACGTGTGCCCCTAATGTACCAGTAGCGCCAGTGAGAACAACGACCTCTTTTTTAAATTTTCTCTCTGCGCCTTGTTTTGTGGTATTGTGTAGGAATTGGCTAAAGGCGCTCACCAACTCTTCCATCATGGATATCTCGTCCTCAGGCTTACTTGACTTACCCCGCCGGAAATTGACAAGATAGTGTGAAAGCTTGCCGATTGTTCGACAGTCGTAGACAACCTCTAATGGAAGTTGCTGTTCGCTTCGCGAAGTTATCTTGCTTTGAAGTCGAGTCCTTATGTGCTGGCAAGCCATTGAATCGACACCAGCGTTGAAAAGGTCGGCATCCTGCGGTATATTCTGGCACTTGTCACCAGCCTCCTCTTGAATGATCTTAGAAATAGCTGAAGGTATGTCGTCATCATCGACATATTCCTCTGAAGGATAGTCGTCGACATTTGCGTACGCCTTGTCAATCTCCGCACTATAACGCCTTTCAGCCTTATTCCGTAAAATAGTACCCTTGCTGCTTCTCTCAAGTGGAGATGAGGATGATGGCATGAAAACCAACATAGTAGCCGCGAGTCGTGTGTGCGGTGGACCATCAGCGTTCAGAGCGTTTACATCCGGCCAGATTGTACCAAGAAGCTGCTCCCTGGTGAGATCGTCTGCACCTGATGACCGGAAGAGGATAGCACCTGGAAAAGGTCGACCAGTCCCGAAGATGAGTACGTCCTGGAACAGTGTTCGCCCGGCATCGGACGCTAAAAGTGCATCCTCCAAAGGTGCAGGGTCAAATTTCTTGCCAGTCACAAGTGTCAGTTGTGAGTCTGACCGTGAATGATATCTCCAAGCGTCCTGTGTTGTTTCATGAGGTTGGAAGACATCCGAAGTTTCAAAGGAGCCATCATCACGAGTGGTCTTGGCCATGAAAGGCCATTCTGGATGTACGACTAACTCCGCCAAGCCATCATCTCTGGCTTCGAATTGTAAAGCGGAGGGTGTCTTGTTACGCAAAAACCGCCACCCTTTATCGCTCCCATAATCTCGATGAGACGACATGAGGAATCCACACTCGGCGCTACCATACCTGGACACCAATTGCACTCCACTCTTGACAAGAGAGTCACCGATTTGCTGGGGCAAGGCGGCACCGCCGACACCAACAAGATCCACAGCTTGGAGGATCTCGAGTGTTTCCTGGTTCGAAGCAAGCATCTCGAGGACTCGAGGAACACATGAAAAATATGCGACCTCGGCGTAATCACGTTGTTCACTAAAGGGATGTGTTGGAGACCATCGGAAAGGACCGTCTGCAAAAGCTTTCCTCACGTTCAAAGCTGTGACAGGTACGTCGCCAGGGAACAGCCATATTAAAGCACCACTGGTCCAGGCACGAAAGCAATCGGCTGGGCCACCATGATAGAGTGGAGTAGTGGTGAATGTAGCACTATTACAATCCTGATCTAGTTTCGGAAGAACGCCAACAGCCCCGTCGTTGCTAATTGAGATTGGTTTTGGTCGACCAGAAGAAGTCCCTGAAGTGTGGTGATAGTACGCAATACTGATTCCCGTTGTGACTGCACGCTCATGTGTGTCTACATTGTTTACCGGGTAAGCGCTAAACTCTTTTTCCAATAGAAAGGGGGCATATGGTCGACTTTCTGGGTCGAGTCGGCACGCTTCGGTTGCCACTGATATCGTAGACGAGTCACATATTATAATGTCACACATTGTCTGCTCACACAAATCTGCAACAGCTGCAGGCTCGAGTTGGGGTCTGACACCACAGCATTAGGTTAGGTGTTTTGGGCGGGAGAGAACCTGTTACTGACGCAATCAGCAGCACAGTGTATCCCATGTGACATAGACCGAGCCAGACAAGCCAAATTTTTGGTGTGCTCGGGCCTAACAAGCCTATGGTCTTGCAATCGTATTTGATTATGGTAGAGAGTAAGGCATTTCCAGCACCAATGGCCTTCCTCCGCAGCTCATCGAAAGCTAATCGGGGGTTAGATTGCGATGAATTGCACGGGTCAAGAGTGTGTTCACTTAACACTCTCCAGGCCCACGTGCCGTCAGGATTCGAGGGATTTGGGTCGAGGAAGCCCACAGCGGGCCGATGGGGAATGTGAGACGCTTGATATTCTAGCAGCTCTCTGACCGTACTCCAGGGAGTGGCAGGAAAGTCTCGAGCTTGCCCCAAGGTACAGACGAAATAGTTCAGGGCGGCTTTGTCACTCGTCCGCAGTATCGCGGCCATGCTGGTGAAACTTGCTACTGTTTGGGAAAGGAATGACGTGAAAGATGCTTGAATAATGTCGCTTGTGCTTATACGAATCATAGCAAAATGGATACAGAAAGTACAGAGAGAGAGGAGAAAGGAAGAGGAACGTTGGCAGCGCCTGCCAATCTAAGTCTGCAAGATGCGTCATGATTGACATTTTCCTGTTCACATGTCAGTTTCAGCGTCCCAAGCTGCAGATGCTCCATTGTGGATTCAATGGAATACAAAGGCTGCTGCAGAAACCGAGTAGCATAAAATGACAGCATTTCCCTCGACATCCGGATGTATCTGGAGCACGAGAATATCAATCATCTGTTGAAAGATGGAATCGTCAGCCCTATCTTATTTGTAACATGGGACCCCTCAGACGGCAAGATTATTCGACCGACGGAATGGCCGGGAGATCTCGCTTAACGGACATTCGGTGGAGACTAGGCCCCTTTTAAACTTGCGCGACCCTGAGATCTTGATGTCAGACCATTGTCGGTCTTCATGGGAGGGTATTCTATATCACAGCACGCGTCTGCGTCGAGGGTTCGGATGAATATGTCAGTAACCAACTCCGAAAATTCAGTCCGCAAGTCTGCAGAATTAACTCAGAGCCAATTAAAGTCTGTGTTTTGTCTCCTGTTCCCTTGACATTCTTTGCAAAATTGGCATCCATGGTATACAATTATAAATCCAATCAGCACCTCGGGTCTCTCAGCTTCCGTCAACCCCTATCCGGACCCATTTCATGAATGTGCAATCGATCAAGTCTCTTATTCCTTTGTTCTCCATCTCTATCCTGTAGTCCACCGCAATGGCTTCCTCGAGTGAGCCTGGACGCCCGCATATCGACGAAGTCGGTCCCTGGCCTGCAGCTTCTGCGAACAGCTTTAGGCAGCAATATCTAGGGCCGGCTAGGTCCACGACTCAATCAGCAGCTCATGACTCCACTGCATATCCGAATACTGGAGTCACTGGTGAAGGTGACGGCCCAGGTATCACCAAGACAAGTGGAGCCGCCGATACTCAGACTCGCAAGTCAAGCGACGACAAAACAGCAGTTCCTTCCCCTGCGCCATCGCAACCTGAACCAATTGCCTCTGCCACCGAGTATCCGGTCGTACAATCCCACGACAATGCGTCGGAGAAAGATGAGAAGGCTGATGGACTCGGAGGCTTCGAAACCATCAAACCCGCTACAACCAATGCCTCGAGTATACAGCCCAAGCACCCAGGCATGAAGTCGCAGGGATCCGCGGGGCTGACCGAGGATGAGCTCTTCCGTGTGATTAGCAGCAAGCGCACAAACACCAGTGGCCGCAAAACGTCTCTTATGACCAGAGGTCAATCTGTGGAAGCGGATGAAGAACAAGCTGAGGTCGAGAAGCTTATGTCACGCATGTTCGGAAGAGCTCGCCAACAGAACTCGGAGGAAGAAAAGACGAGGCATGTTGGGCTTGTTTTCAAGGACCTCACCGTCAAAGGAGTGGGTATGGGAGCCGCACTTCAAGGAACACTAGGTGATCCTTTTCTTGCCCTTCCAAGACTCATCAAGGGCCTCATTACTGGAGGCGCCTCTAAATTGTCAGGGAAGCCACCGGTCAGGACGATCCTGAATAGTTTCACTGGATGCATTCGCCCGGGTGAGATGTTGCTGGTCCTGGGCCAACCTGGATCGGGCTGCAGCTCCTTCTTGAAGGTCTTGGCAAATCAGAGGTCCGGTTTCGAGAGCGTGGACGGGGAGGTCACGTATGGCGGAACAGATCAAAAGACAATGGCCAAACATTATCGAGGCGAGATTCTCTACAACCCAGAAGACGATTTGCACTACCCTACCTTGACCGTCAAGAACACACTAGAATTTGCTCTGAAGACTCGAACGCCGTCGAAAGCCTCGAGAAACGAGGGAGAGAGTCGGGTGCAATACGTTCAAGAGTTCTTAAGAGTTGTTACTAAGCTCTTTTGGATCGAGCATACGTTGGGAACTAAGGTCGGCGATGAGTTTGTTCGGGGGGTTTCCGGTGGAGAGAAGAAACGTGTGAGTATAGCAGAAGCAATGATCACAAAGGCCAGCACCCAGCTCTGGGACAATTCGACCAGAGGACTTGACGCGAGTACGGCACTCGAATATGTTCAATCCCTACGATCGTTGACGAACATGGCTCACATTTCGACCGGTATCGCGTTATACCAAGCCGGAGAGAGCTTGTACGATCTGTTCGACAAGGTTGTTCTCATTGATGAAGGTCGATGTCTCTACTATGGCTCTACAGAAGAAGCGGCAGCGTATTTTGAAGGACTTGGCTTCACCCGACCGCCTCGATGGACTACCGCTGATTTTCTTACGTCCGTCACCGAGCCTCACGCGAGGAAGGTCAAAGCTGGATACGAAGACCGCATTCCTCGATCTGCGGAGCAATTCGAGGCTGCCTACAGGAAGAGCCAAACATTTGATGACAACCTGCACGATATCGAGGGTCTCGAGCGGGAGAGTGAGTCGAAGAGAAAAGAACGGTTGGAGTTGAGTACAAAAGCCACCAAAGAAAAGAATTACACAATCCCTTTTCATAAACAAGTCTGGGCCTGTACTCATCGGCAGGTCCTCATCATGTTCGGGGACCGACTCACCTTGGGCGGCAAATGGGGAGGCATCCTGTTCCAAGCTTTGATCGTTGGGTCGGTGTTCGTAAACATGCCCAAGACTTCTGCTGGTGTCTTCACCCGTGGAGGTGTCATGTTCTTCATGCTGCTGTTCAACGCACTATTGGCACTTGCTGAGCTCACCTCTGCCTTCTCCAGTCGGCCGATCCTCTTGAAACACAAATCCTTCAGCTTCTATAGGCCAGCAGCGTATGCAATCGCCCAAACGGTTGTCGATATGCCTCTCGTGCTAATTCAAGTCCTAATATTTGATATTGTCGTCTACTGGATGAGCGGTCTCGGGAAGACCGCCTCACAGTTCTTCATCAACCTGCTTTTCCTGTGGATCACAACTATGGTCATGTACTCTTTCTTCAGATCTCTCGGGGCATTGTGCAAGTCTCTGGATGTCGCAACACGACTCACTGGAGTCGCAATACAGGTCATCATTGTCTACACTGGATATCTCATCCCACCGCAGAAGATGCATCCCTGGTTCAAGTGGCTCATTTGGATCAATCCACTCCAATACTCTTTCGAGGCCCTGATGTCGAATGAATTCTACAGCTTGGATCTTCAGTGCGTGCCACCAAATGTTGTGCCGCAAGGACCATTCACTTCCCCACAGTATCAATCGTGCACTCTACAAGGTTCACAGCCCGGGCAATTGACCGTCAACGGTGCGGATTACATCCTTACGGCCTTCACCTACACCAGAGCGCATCTTTGGCGCAACTTTGGCATCATTACCGGATTTTGGCTTTTCTTTGTCGGACTCACCATGCTTGGTATGGAGCTCCAAAAACCGAATGCTGGTGGTGGCTCTGTGACAATTTTCAAGCGAGGTCAAGCGCCCAAATCTGTCACACGTGCAATAGAAGATGGCAACTCTCCGGAAGACGAAGAGAGAGCGGCTGCGGCAAGCGATGGACCTGTATTGAGCGACTCTGACTCGGAGGGAGTAGTCAAGGGTGTGGCGAAGAATGAGTCCATATTCACCTACACGAATGTCAATTATACGATACCGGTTCAGAAAGAAGAGAGAAAGCTTCTGTCCGACGTCCAGGGATATGTGCGACCAGGGAAACTTACCGCCCTTATGGGTGCTTCAGGGGCAGGCAAGACTACTCTCCTTAACACTCTCGCTCAGAGGATCAATTTTGGAGTTGTCAGGGGCGATTTCCTGGTCGATGGCCGCCCTCTCCCGAAATCATTCCAAAGAGCCACCGGATTTGCGGAGCAAATGGATGTCCACGAGCCTGCGTCGACCATACGCGAGGCGCTTCGGTTTTCGGCTTTGCTTCGACAACCAAAGGAAGTGCCTACTCAGGAGAAATACGAGTATTGTGAGAAAATCATTGATCTACTGGAGATGAGGGATATCGCGGGGGCCACTATCGGTAGTATGGGTGTAGGATTGAATCAAGAACAGCGCAAGCGTGTGACTATTGCTGTGGAGCTCGCGAGCAAACCTGAACTCTTGATGTTTTTGGACGAGCCAACCTCGGGACTAGACTCAGGTGCGGCATTCAACATCATTCGATTCTTACGCAAACTCGCAGACAACGGTCAGGCTTTGCTGGTTACCATCCATCAACCATCTTCCGTCCTTTTCGAGCAATTCGACGAGCTTATCCTTTTGAAATCTGGAGGCCGTGTCGTCTACCATGGCGAGCTTGGCAAAGACTCCAGACTTCTCATCGACTACTTCGAGAGGAACGGGGCCCCCAAATGCCCTCCGAGAGCAAACCCCGCAGAGTACATGCTCGAAGCCATCGGAGCGGGCAACCCGGACTATTCTGGTCAAGACTGGGGCGATGTATGGGCAGACTCTCCAGAACACGGCCAACGGACTCAGGAGATTCAATCGATGATATCGTCACGCCGTGCCGCCCCAAAGAACTTGCAGATCGACGATGACCGCGAGTATGCTATGCCCTTGGTCACGCAAATCTCGTCGGTCTTAAACCGCTGTTTTGTCCATTACTGGAGGACGCCCGATTATATCATGGGAAAGTTCATACTGCATATTGTGACTGGCCTCTTCAACACCTTCACCTTCTACCACGTCGGTAGCTCCCAGATCGACATGCAGTCACGCGTCTTCTCCATCTTCATGACCTTGACCATCGCCCCGCCTCTCATCCAGCAGCTCCAGCCCAAGTTCCTCGAATTCCGGAACCTATACGAGGGCCGAGAAGCGAATTCCAAGATTTACGCATGGCCTGCCCCTGTCATTGGCTCTGCGCTTGTCGAACTGCCCTACTCCCTCGTGGCTGGAACGATATATTTCTTTTGCTGGTGGTATGGCGCCGTTGGCCGAGGTGCCACAAACTTCGAAAGCGCCTACACCTGGATGCTCCTCATGCTCTTCGAGATGTTCTTCATCGGCTTCGGCCAAGCGATCGCCTCCGTTTCACCGAATGAAATACTCGCATCCATTCTCGTTCCCATGTTCTTCCTCTTCGTCGTCTCATTCTGCGGTGTCGTTATACCTTTCGCAGCTATACCGTATGTAAGTCGCGTACCAACAAATTTGTATAATGGCACGACTTCTGCTGATGATATCTCACAGTTCTGGCAATCATGGATGTATCATCTCACGCCCTTCACCTACCTTCTCGAAGGCTTCCTCGGCGTGGCCGTACACAACCGACCTGTCATCTGCGAAACCAACGAATACGCCCGTTTCGCGCCCCCTCCCGGGCAGACCTGTCAGTCATACACCGAGGCCTTCATCGCACAAGCAGGTGGATACGTCCAGAACGGCTCGAATGGGCTTTGCGAGTTCTGTCAGTATGCCAATGGCGATGAGTTTGCGAGGGGCTTTAACGTGTATTACGACCATAAATGGATGGATTACGGAGTCTTCTGGGCGTATTGCGTCTTCAACTTTATGGTCGTGTTCTTCGGCTCGTGGTTGTATCTGGGAGGGTTGAAGAGTATCAGGAGGAGGTTCAGTGCCGAGGGCAGGAAGCAGAGGAAGGCGAAGGCGGTGGGGAATGAGAAGGCTTGAGATTTGGATTGAGGATTTCAGGAAAGGTTTGGGTGCGACGGGCAATTTGGTTCATCGTATAGACTTTGCGCTTGCATAGACTTTGATAGTAATGATAGGGACCATCGACTAATCCTCGATTGCTCTTGCTATAAGAATGGGGATGCAGCATCGCGATCCCTCATCGATCGTTCTCCACCTCGCCCGCTCACGGATCTCTCCCTTAACTTGAAGACAGAATGGGGAAAGCCCAAACGTTTCTTGAAGATGGTGCAGGAAGTGTCCTGGTGTTTCACAGAGCTTCGAGGGGGAAATCCTGAAATTCTTGTTGGAAAGAAGGGGAGAAGGCCCAATAAATCAGTTCAAAGGATTGCAAATTGACAGCAAATCAGAAGTTGGGATCCGACGACATACAAAAAAAAACCCTCAATTTAGTCTAGTGCGCTTTCCACGCATGTAACAATGAAAGCTTGCAATTGTCCCGATCTCCTCGATAGAGAGAGCATTCAAGAGAAATTTCAGCGCCTAAGGTCTAGTTTCTTGCGAGCGAGAGATGCTCTCCACATTAGCCCATCTTAGCAGCGAAGATCTGGCGTCAATGCCTCGCGAAAAAAGACTGTTTGTACGGAGTAAATTCGACGAGACAAGCCCATAAACGGGTTTAGGCAGCCTGAGGTGGCTCGTCACAATGGGTCTTTTCACGATGCTGACGATGATGCTTGATTAGGGACTGTGCTACGTCCGAGTCCCGACAGGGAAGAGAGCACAGGATGGTGGAGGGTAAGGGGATGAATACAGCCTGCTTCCCCGTGAGATGGAGGGTTTGTTTCTAATCATGATAACTTCTCTTCACACAAACACTGGAAAGGCATCGCAGATACCCACAAAACCCGATGCTCTGCGAAGTTGAGCAACCCTCCTCACACAGCCACATACACCACATACATCCGCTCCTCTCGGTCGAATACCACCCCTTACCTCCTCAAGCAGATCCCTCCACCTCAAAAACCATGCTCAACGGTCTCCGCGGGCGTCGTCAAGACCGCCGTGACGACCGTCGGGATCGGCGCCAGGACCGTCAAGACCGCCGCCACGACTACATCTCCAGCCTAAACACACTTTGTTGGCTTAGGAGATTTCAATTGCTCTATCTACCTAGGAATATAGGCTTATCTATATACTCGGCTGATCAATCTAGGCCCTATAAATAATAAGGCATTTAGTAGAGCTGATATGCCCTGAGTATAGTCCTTATTGTTCGGTATATAGCCTAGCTAATAATAATCTTAGGATTATAATATATTAAACTTAATTTAACTTAATATTATTAGAAAGATTATTTTAGTTATTTTCTAATACCCCCTTTCAAGCTTTGCAGCAGTTTCTAAAATATTATTAATAAATAATTTATTAAGTTTTATATTTTTTTTTTGCCTTCCTAGGCCAACCCTAGCAGCCAGAATATATACCCTAGGCTTATTATTATTATTAGCTTTATTAAAGGATTTATTACTATTTTTTTAATAGGAATTTAATTTATAATTATATCTTTATTTTATACCAACTTTTTTATTTTATAATACCGAAGTCGTATATATTTCGTTTTGGGGTATATTATAAAGTTTTTAGTTAAATTAATTATTAATTTATTATTTAAATTTATTTTTATAATCTTTATATTTTTTTTATTATATCCGAGTTCTTAAAGCAAATCCTTAAAATATATAATTTTTTTATATATTTTTAATATAATAATATATTTAGCTTTAATTGATAATATAATTATAATTAACTCTTATTTAGACCTTTAACTAACCGGTTTATTAACTAGTTTGAAAAGATATTTTGTTATAAATTTATTATTATTAATATTATTATATTAAGAAGAATCGGAATAGGCTTAAAGGGTTTTATTATATATATAATTTAACTTAAATATTATTCTAATTTTAATTATATTAATTAAATATTTTATTACCTGTTTTACTATTATATAATAATTATTTATTAATTATATAAAATATTTATTTAAATAAAATATTGCAAAATTAATATCGAATTAACTTATTCTAGCTATTTAATTCAAAGCCTTAATAATAAATACAAAATCGTTTTTCAACTTCTTATTAATAATATATTTAAAAGGTAATTATTCCAGCTTTATATTCTTATTTATAATATTCTTAACAGTATAATAATTTTTTATTCCTAATTACTTAAGTATCTGAGTATAAGGATCGTTACCGTTCGGCTACTAGGTCAAAACGATAACTATAAGGGTATTAGGCTTTTACCTTACCCCCTTTATTAGGTAATATACCTTTATAATTATCCCCCTTCTTAAAGGAATTCGTCCCCGAATTCTTAAGAAGTAGAAAAATTGGTATATTCTTAGGGGGGCTTATTTAGGCATATTTATCCCCCGACAACTTAAGGTATATTCTTAAGGGGGCCCGCTTAGGGCATATTTATCCCCCGACGGCCTTAAGTATATTCTTAGGGGGGCCTGCTCAGGGTATATTTACCCCCCGATGGCCTTGGGTACGTTCTTAGGGGGGCCCGCTTAAGGTATATTTACCCCCCGACGGCTTAAGGTACGTTCTTGGGGGGGCCTGCTTAGGGTATATTTATCCTTTGATAGCTTGGGTACGTTCTTAAGGGGGCCCGCTTAGGGTATATTTATCCCCTGACGGCTTAATAATAATACTATGCTTATATATTAACCTTGTTTAAGATAACCGAGAAGTTTTTTTTCCTCGGGTAAGAGCTTAATATTATTATAAGGATCGCTACTATTCGGCTACCGGGCTAAAACAATAGCTGCGAAGGTATTAGGCTCTTGTTCTACCTTCCTTATTAAGTAGTATATTCTTATACTGGGCAATATAGCCCTTTTAAATAATTATTATTATATAATTATCGCGATTTCTTAAGATTTCTATTCTTAAATAGAAAGAAATAGCTTTTAAATACTTTAATTTAAATTTTTTATTAAGCTAAGCTTTTAATTTGCTTATTACCTTTTTTATATACGAGAATATTAATAAATCGTTTATATAAATAATTACGATTGTTCCTTTATTATTAATAAAAATAAAATTATCTTTTTAAAATCGTTTAAAACCAAAATTTTTTCGCTTTATTATTAATATTTTCCCCTATTCTTTAAATAATTATTTGAAATTATATAAGGCTTTTTCTAAATAATATATATTGTTTATATTATTAATATATTTATAAGGCTATTTTATTTATATTTTTTCCTTAAGAATTGCTTTTAAAAAAGTAATATTAATATTATAATATTTTATTTCTATATTATACTTTATTCCTAAGGCCAAAAGTATTTTTTAACTTAAGGTTTTTACGATTAATAAAAAAAAATATTATAATTTATTCCTTCTGTTTATTCGAAGTCCTTAACGACCTATTAAACTTTATATTTAACGATTTCGCCCTTAATATTTAGCTTAATTAATAATATTTATCTTTTTGGGAATATTTTATATTTTAATAATAATTTCCTAACTTTTTATACCCCTTTAAATTTTATTATATTTAGTTCTATTTGGAATATTACTTTTTATTATTCTTTATTTAGTCCTAAGAGTACTTTTTGCTAATTTTTAAAAAAAAATAATATTTTTGTTTTTAATTATTTGGGAAGTTTATATAAAAGGAAATCCTCCCCCCTTTACTCCTTTTTGGAAATTATAATAATTTATTAATAAATAAGATCTTGTAGACCGTTTCGGTTAGTATTCTAATAATATTAATAACCCCTAATAAATTTAAAGAAGTATTTATTATATTTTTAATATTTTTTATTTATTGTATAAAAATAATATATTATTAATATAAATTACGATTTCCTTATTTAGCTTTATATTTAATATTTATTTAATATTTTACTTATTAAAGTTAAAATTAATTGTTTTATTAAATTTAATATTTTGAATATTAGCTTTCTCAAATCCGTTTTGCGTATTAAGGCTAAAGCTAATTTCCTTATTAATATTAATATTTTAAATATTTGCTTTTATATTCGCAGATTACTTATTTATTAATATATTATTTATTTTATTAGGAATATTAAGAATAATTTCTTTATTATTCCCTATTTCAGACGAATATATTTTTATTAATATTATTTTATCAAAAATAATATAAATTAAAACTTTTAATTCTTTAGCCTTTTTATTTTATATTTAATATTAATTAAAATTATTATTAAATCTTAAGAATTTATATTTAATACTCCGGAATTTGAATTTCTATTTATAAATATTTTTATTATATATTTAATAAATATATTCGAATAGCTTTGTATAGTTAACGTTTGGTTGCTTTTTAATTTATTTTTTATATAATATTTTTCTATTAAATATTATTGTAAGGAGTTTCTCCTTAATATATATTATAAAATTTAAAGCTTCCTTTTAAAAATCTTTATTTAATCTTAAATAAAATAATACTACTTTAATTTATTCGAATAATATTCTATTATTTTACTTAATAATACCGTTTTAATAAAGGTTATATAATAATATCGGCTCCTATTAAAAATTAGCTTAGCTAAGAGTCGTTTATACTTACAAATTAATAAATTCTTTTATATTATTTCTATATAAATAATTAATAATATATCCCTTAATATTATTTTTCCTAATATAATTCCTAATACGATTATCGATAAAACCTATTTCTTATAAAGGAAGAAGATAAATAATTATTATATTAATATATTTATTAATAAGTATTAAAATATATTTCATATTACCTTTTATAGAAAGCATCCGAACGCAAAGCGCGAGCTAAGACTTTCCCCGTAGAACTAATAATTCAACCAGTATATAGTTCAATAAGAACGGAACAAACTTCAATTACTCTAGTAATCTACTTGTCAGACTTAGGTACTTTGTTATTGACTTTACGCTGTACTCGGATAAAGTTTGTAAGTATATTGAATAGAGATACGAGTTATCTGATTATCTACCGGAATATCGCTAATTACAGTTAGGAGAGATATTTATATTACTTTCAAAGTATTTGGTTAACATTTGTAATAGGGCTCGGCTCTGAGTCGAAGGAGTATAGTTATATAAGCTTTATCGCAATTAAAAAGGCTGCTATATTTATCTACCGCTATCCTTCTTTATATTATTGTTGGTCTGCTTTGTTATATTATCAGGGGCTTCTTTAAATAACGACGGTTTATATTTGTTTAAAGTAAGCGGTTGGTCGGGATTTGAACAGGTGCCTTTACCACCTCGTACTTTAAAATCGCCTGGTATAATTAGAGCCGGATATAGCTACGTCTTCTGTATCTGTATGTATTAGTATAGAAGAGAAGTCTTTCGGAAGACTTACAATATTGCAAAAGGATAATAGCTATTCTCTGTCTGTAGACTTATAAACTAAATAATACCCGTTCCGGCAGGCAACAAAATAAACGTCTGCTGAGTATAGCTTCCTCAACTCGTCGAGCTTATATATTAAAGATCGCTTCCTGCGTCGGTAGCCTTTACTGGTGCCTTTAAAGGTATTGCGAATATAACTCGATTTATCTATAACGAAGCGGCAAGGAGAAAGACAGTAATATAAAAAAGATGATCCAGACTATCTTTTGCTATTTATTGTCTCAATACACGTACCTATATCGCTATTGTTATTTTGGGAAGGGGTAAATAGGTTGAAAGGGGGGGTTGTTTTCTGGGAGGGAGCCCGAAAGTTATATACAGCTAAATTTAGCAATAAACAGCTGTCTATTTAGATCGAAGTTGACGCAATATTGGTCTAATTGGATAAGGAGATATAATACGAAGCTAAAGCGTCTTGGCGTTTTCAGATATATAATAAACAGACAATATATTATAGTACAATTTGAATATCTAAAAAGCTTCAATTTTATCGTAACCGTTATTAGTATTGTTACGTATATAGTCTATTAAAGCTTCCGTCGCTATAGCTACCCGATAAGCTATATCGTTACAAGTCTTATAAAATATATATAGTATATTAGTTATTGCCTGGTTAATTCTAGTATAAGCCTCGCGGTAGGCTTTGAGGAACTCGACTTCTTGTATTAAGGAGCTATTCCTTTTCGTAAGATCCTCGATAGCTTCTTGAGTAGTAGAAGGTATAGACAATTTAGCTACTTGTATACGATACGAAAGCCTCTTGAAGGCAATTATTGAACCTCTGAATTACGCGATTGTCCGATCAAGGTAGTTAAGTATATCCTTTCTATCCTAATATTACGGATTGCGCTTTAGACGCTCCCAGAGATATACTAGTAGTCTTATAGAAACTCTATCTACAGAGGCTATCGTACTATTATTTGGCGCTAGCGATTCTCCTCTTCTCTATAGAGTTTCCAACCGAGGCCCGTCTCCCCTAAGCCTTTCTGTCGAATAGGTAGGAAAATAAATAAGTATATTTGTAAAGACGTTAATTAGATTCTGGCCAAAAGTCGTAGCCTAAGGTAGAGAGACCAGTAACGAAGTAAGATTCTGTATGTTCTCTATAACTTGGAGGCTATCGTTATACTCGCCTACTATCAAACGAATTACTGGGCGTATAGACGGATAACGCGATTTATTATTTTACTTTCTCGTTTAGATTATCTTCAAAAGTCTAAGCAACCGACCGGAAGCGTTATGCAAGTTTATAATCGAAAAGTCGTAGGAGTCGGGCACTTTAGTATATACTATATTGGTATATAGTAAACCGCCTAAAATAGAAAGGGAATACGATATTGGAAGCAGCGGTATTTAATACTTACTCTTTACGCTAAATAGAACTAAGCAGGAAGCCCTATAAAGCTCCTGTCTACTCTCTCTTCCTCCAATACTGAGGTATAATAGCGGGTTGTCAATAGGGTATACACGAGAAGTTCCGCCGCCGTAAATAGAGTCTTTTCAGAAAAGCTAATCAATTAGCTTATATGTTCGATATACGCACTTAGAAGATATCCTGAGGTAATGCCGCCCCCGGCCCAATACCTTATTTTCTAGATTTTTTTAAATCTATTTATTTACTTATAGAATAACAACTATCTCGATTGGTAAACTCCTAATTAAATATATAATAAATAAAAGATATATATATAATATCTAACCTTAAGAACCTTGAATATTAAAATATTATAAGTAATAAATCTTTTTTCCCCGAGAAATAGTTAAAATAGCCTTTTTTATAAAATATTAAAAGCCTTTTAAATCCGATTTGCCTTCTTTTGAGCTTTCTTAATAATTATTAAATTCTTTTTATTAATAATATTTTATTATTGCTATATTTTATTAATATTTTTCTGATCCTAATAGTCCTAAGCTATTTAAATTTAATTAAAATTAAAAAATTAAGGTCTAAAGTTATTTTCCTTAATTAAATTAAGGTATATATTATATTGCCTTCTTTTCTTTTTATTCCTAAAGGTATTCGTTAAGTTTTTGATAATATAACTGTTTATAAAATATTAAAATATAAGCTGCTTATTCGCTTTAAATACTTTAATAAATAATAACAAGCTTAGAACTTTATAATATTATTATTATATATAATAACTTATTTTATAAGTTATAAATATTTGAATATTTTTAATATTATCAGAGATTTTCTCGGGTAAAAGTTTTATAATTTATAAAAAAATTATTATAAGATTAAAAAGTTAAATTCCGGTTTTTCTAAAGCCAGAAAAAATATTATTTTCTAAAAAAGCTTCTTATTATATAGGCTAAAAGATATTCTAAAAGGCCCTTTTATTTATTAAAGTTATCCGTAAGCTTTGAAATATTAAATTATTTAAATTATTTATATAAAACCTTACTAGCGGGGCAAATAACGAAATATTTAAAAATTATAAATAATAAATTAAATATAGAGATAGGATTAATAATAGAATATATAAGCTATTATATAAAAGGATAAATTCTATATTAATATAATTAGAATAATTCTTAATAATTAATAAATAATATACTTTCCTTTAACTTATATAATATTGAAAAATCGTTTTTAGTTATTATTAATTAAGAGTATTATAATTCTATTTATTCGAAGAAATTATAAAATATATAATAATTAGAAGGGCTTAATCTTTAATTCAAATATTCTATAAAATATTAGAATTACTTTTATAAATAAGTATTAGAAGTAAAGCAATTCTAATAATATTAATATAAGCGAATAGGCTAATAAATTCCCTATTTTTATCTTAGCTTATATATATTATTCAGTTAATATTAAAAGCTTTAATAAATATAATATATTTTATAATACTAATTTAATTAATTAAAAAGCCTTTTTTATCCTAATTATAAATATTTTCTATAATAATATTATATTTCTTAATATTATTAATTAATTAAGTAAAAAATTAATTAATAATAGCTTAATTAATAAATAAATATAAAATTGCTTATTATTAAATTATAAAATTATTTAAATATTAAAGTATATTTTATATTTAATCTTTCTTTATCGATATTACGAAGATATAAGCTTATAAATTTTCCTTTATATTATTTAATAAAATTCCTAGTTTAATTTTTGCTTATAAATTATTTAATTATTTCCTTTATAAAGTTCCGGACTATTTAATTAGTTAAAAGTATTCTATAATTAATAAAATAATTAATTTAGCTAATTAAGACCTCTTTTTAAATATAAATAAGATTTTAATAATATTTTAATATAATAATAATCCTAAAAAGCGTTTTATTTTAAAATCGCTTATATAATATCGATCTGATTAAGTTATATCTTTTAATAATCCTTAAGAAGTTAAGCTTTTCTTAATGATATAAATCGATTAATACGAGCTTTATACGAGCTTCGTTAATAATACTAGCTATAATCTAGAAAAAATAAGAAATATAAAAAAAGGCGGTATTGGGCCGGGGGCGGCATTACCTCGGGATATCTTCTAAGGGTCGTCATCAAATATCGCTCTTTCTATTTCGAGTTGCTCAACGAAGGTCGTTGCCGACATTTGTTTAAGGCCATTTCAAGTAAAAGGCAGTAGTATAAGCCAAGATACTATCAGACTGGAACGAGCAGGACCAGAGAAAATCAGATACAATCGGACTGCATAAGTAATGGTTGGACTTGGTAGGGTAAGGTCTTCCAAGCGACGCTAAAGCCTTCTAGGGGCAAGGCACCTTCCCGTAACAAGTCCCCGCCTTCCAATCAACTTCCTGCCCCCCCATTACTAATACAATACTATATCGAATCATCAGTTTAGGCTCTCTTTCCATACATGAGAGCGGGACTATTAATATGGAGATCTCCTGTATGAATACAGGAAAGCATACTATCGTATCTAAGCAATCAACTACCGCGTTCTTACTACGCCCTCCACTTTGATTCAGACTGTTAGCTCGAGGTTACTAAACTCATATATCGTAATGGTACGGTTCACGATTCTATCTCCTGCTTCAAGAAGAGATGGAATAAGTGCAGGATACGGCTAAGTCATCCCGGAGGAAAGGAGGTCGGTTGAATTCCTGAGGTGTGTATATATACGTACCTCTTAGCACTGCTTGGAACCGCTCCTTATATACTCTGTTGGCTCACCATTCTTTGTTTGCCATACCACATTTAGAATATCCAAAAAACACGACTTATTGGCCTCCAACTATCACGCGGTGTTCCAGTCAATTCCAACCCTAACGCTCGTCCCATAACCGAGATCATAGCACCAATAGATGTCGTCGTCCCAAAGCTGCCTGCGTCTCTACGACCACCTGAAACCCCTCCCAGCAGCCCTATACTGGCCCTATGTGAGCAGGTGCTTACCTTGAGACATATTCAACAGTTCCTCGAGCTGCTGAAGACTGTTCATACAACGCAGGCCCTAAAATCTCTTGGAGAAGCCATTCCACTGGCGAGTACCCAAGAGATATTCGGAGACCAGCAGTAAGTCGCAGTCAGGGCCTCGAAGCTGGAGTTCAAGCCGTCAGTGAGATGTAAGTGTAAGAAAGTTTCTGCTTTAGTGTTGAGACTCGCTGATGTATATCTAATTGTAGCTGGGATTCAAAGATATACGATTACAAAATCGCGGAGTCAATCAAACCGTCTGACTCAATAACCGACTTGGATCAATATGTCTTCGTTGTTCGCCAACGAATTGGTAAGTACGAAGGCTGGGAACTATCAAAATGGTGTAAGCTCTGTCCGTTCTGTTCCTAGCAGCAATCGCTTACTGCCAGCGCTCACGGAAATACCAGCACCCGTTACAAATGCAACTCGTCTGCTGTTCCGTATCTACCGAGGTAGAGAGGTAATTGAAGGATTTGTATATTTGAATAGCAGAGAGTGGGCAACAAGACGACGAACACGATTTGATCCCTACGGTCCAGGATATCCAGGACCTGCCTTGTGATCCTTTTCCTACTTATAATATAGGAACAGAGCAGTTATACGATTTTGATACGAGTAAGTTAGGCCTCGGGCAAGATAAATATTCCGTTGCTAATACTCTTGGATCAGACCGCCAGCTATCAGATTTACAGGACCTACGAATATTTCATAGGAAATCCCAAGTCATAACGGTGCCTTTATTCAATAATTCTACCTATAATCAATGCTCCAATCCTTACTTCGCATCTGGAGCAGATAATATCAACAATTATAGCTCTTATACCGAACCTTATAATCAGTACTTCTCGCGAGCCTTCGAGAGTTACGACCTATACTTTCTACAGGCAATTAACTATAAAGAATCCCTCTTTGAAAACTAGTCTAAATATGTTTTTGAAATAGAAGGAGAAGGGCTATTCCGCTACCCCGGCCCTTGAATATATACTCTTTATCGTCCGAGAATTGAACCTATTCTCCTTATATCAATTGATCTGGACTATTTTTCTACTTTGATAACCCGTTGTTCTCGTCAAGATCCTCAAGAGCAATAAGGACAATATACTTCCCCGGGAATAGAGGTTTTATAGGTCCCGCCCTGGAAAGATTGCTATATACGATAGGATATTATACTTCGAAACAAGATACAAGGCTCTTTATTAGGGTTTTGCCAATTTCTGCTTTAACTTGATCTATATTGCTTGAATCCTAAAAGTAGTTAGCGAAAGGGTTTATAAGAGGGTAGGATATATATACTTGGAGCCAGCAATATATAACAGTCTCTAAGGATTTGTCTCGTAGAATAGCCAATATAGGTATATCGTTCTTAGCTTTGGAGACCCGGAGGTATACGATCGGTTGTAAAGCTATTGCAGTAGCTATAGTTTTCTCCTTCAAGTTAGATATTATACTGGCTTACTTGATAGGAAGTATTAAGCGAGGTTCTGAAGTACGGGTTTGCGATATTAGCTTCTCTATATAGGCTGGCGATCTCGCCGTATAATAAGGGATATAAAATTTGCTATAGTAGGGCAGTATACGGATAAAAATAAACTAATTCTAATCTGGAATCGGTAGCTAATATAAAGGTATACTTTCCGTTACTACTCTCCTACATAATTGCTCTAGTCGTTTATAATATCCCTACTACAAAGATAACCTACTGTAGCTATCCTACTATTTGCTCTAACTACTTGCCTACTCTTAATAGTCGCTCTTGTCCCTAAAGGGGGGCTATACCGCCTTATATACTACCTCCTTTACCTTTACCGTACGACTTCTACTGTAGGACCTCTATTACCCGCCTCGCCTTCTATACAACCCGACTTAGATACCCTTACCGCGCTTATAGTTCCTCCGACCAAGCCTCCTAAATCAAAGCAGATTACAGTTAAACAAATTACAGTAACGGGGAATCGGGCGAGAATTACCTGCAGCGCTTGGACAATAAAGTAGTCCGGGCAAAGCCTGTTTATTATATTATTAATTACGAGGATTAGGGTATACCGCGGTAATAGAGATAAGGATAAGTTTGATACGGGTAGTAAGGATAATAGAATAACCGGGAGTAGTATTAGCAACGGGAACCCTTTAACTGAGATATAGAAAGCTCTTCAAGCTCTACGGGAGTAAATATAAGTCTTTTGTAAGTAACGTAAGTTTCTAGCTTACAGATGAGTCTTTGTAGCTTACTAATAAACCTATTAATACAAAGTTGACCTGATATTAGTATAGCTTATCCCTGATTCTGTTCTGCGAATCCTAGCTTTAAATATCTTTTAAGGACGGACCAACTCCGTCTGCTTTATAATTAATATAATACAGTAGTTAAATAGGGAAGAGTATCGAAGTTTTCCTTTAACAAAGTTGTCCTATTGGTAGTCTTAAAAGCCCCTTTACGTTTTACCTTATATTCAAACGTCCTATCTACTTGCTTAATTGATATTAATTATGAAGTTCTCTACCCGCCGTATTATACCGTACGAGAGATACAAAGTACGTAAACGTCGATATAATTGGAGCCTCCCAAAATACTTGTTATACAAAAACGTTGGCGTTAAATACGTAACCTTCGACCCTTTCAGTTAAAAAGAAATCCCCTGGATATATTTATACAACCTGGAATATCGTATAAGCTACCTTGAATTACTGCTCTCAAACAATAGTATTACCTACGTATACTCGGAAGACTTTGATCAAGGAACGGAGTTTATAGCTAACCAATCTACCCGACTCTTACCTTCTTATAACTGTAGCTTAGATAACAGTATTATTAGAGGAAAACGGTCCAATACGACTAGAAGCGAGAGTATTTCAGCCTTAATATACAAGCTAACCGCTCCCGGTATAACTGCTATATCGTACCAGTCGCCTAATATTAGATATAATACGTTATCCGCCTTGCCTGCTTCGAAGACTCTTAGCGTAGTAAATAATATACTCCTATACCTTCCGCCCAGGTCGATCTTAGGGTACGATTTATCTTGATAGGAAGCTCAAGTTATAGGGGCGCTTAGGAGTATTACTATTTTCAATAACTTCAAGCTTATTTATACTTACGTACCTGTTACGGACCGCAAAAGTCTTATCCAAATATTATTTAAGCTACCTTATAAGATAGTACGCTCTTTCTTGAAACAGGTCAATAACGGTCCTATCGACGAGGTACTTACCTCGTATAAATATAAAACTGGTTCGGCGGTAGCAAGGATACTTCAACTCGAACAACCAGTATCTCCTATAATTTCGGGGCCGAATTGGGACCAGCTTGGCTTAAAGCTCGAGACCCCTTCCCAAGGCGAGCAATTACTTTTTCTCCTATCTTATTTTACAAGGTCTTTCGGTAAGTATAGGTACCTTTTTGCAAGCCGGGGGTCTAATCAACTAATTTATTCTCGCCTTATAGACAGATTATATACCGAGATAAAAATAAGAGAAATAAATAGGTTTATCAAAGATTCGATAGAGAATTTTTTACCCTTTTTATACGAACCTCGTATATATTAATAAGATACTCGTATCTTTGCTAACGTCTCTGCTAATTATTTAAACCTAATATATTTTATTATTACTCCTTTAATACTCTTATTTAATATTGTTATCTTCGGCTTATTTTAGTTCGTATTCTATTATAACTTATTATATATATCGGCTTTTCCTTATAATACTAAAGGTCAACTTTATTCGATTGCTTTAAAGCAATTCTTTATAAGGGTATATATAATAGAGCTATACCTAATTAATCTCTTCTTATTTATTCGTAATAATCGGGATATTTTTAGCAGTCTTAATTAAGCTATAGTTATAATAATTGCTATAATATTAACGGTTATTTATTAACTACTTTTAGGAAATATGTTCTCTTTAATTCTTAAATATCTACTTGCTTTCCCGAAAGATAAGGAGGATAAGGGAGGAAAATTAAATTAAAATTATTTTTTAATATTTATACTCGATTATTTACGATATCTAAAATATACTTATTATAATTAAATAAGGCTTTCTAAGGAAATCCTTTAAGATCTCTAAAAAAGTATTAACGAATTTATATAAAATAAATTTAATATATTCGATTAGCGTAAATATAAGTATAAGGCTGCTAATTATTATAACTTTATTATTTAAATTCTAAAGGATAATTTTAGAATCAATAAAGATAAGATTATTTATATTAGAAATTATATTTTAAATATTAGAATTAGTAATAAGTTCGCCGACTTTGATATTTGTGGCGCTTAGAGATTTCGTAGAATATCTTTAATATTAATATTATTTAATAAATAAAGTTTAGAATTATTTTGCTTTTTTCGACTAGTATTTACAATAGAGTACTTTGAGAACTACGCTTATAATTGAATCTCTAAATAATATAAATATAAATAGTTAGGTTAATTATTATATATTTTATAACTTTATTTATACCGGCTTTATGTTAAAATTAGCAACTTTTAACTACTTCTAATATTCTACTTATATTTAATTTCCTACTTTTATATTGAATAATCGGTTAATTTAATTATATTTTCTTATTAACGGTTTGTATAGCTTAAGGCGTTTTGCTTTCTTTACTTTCCCTTTAACTTCTTGCTATAAGATAAATAAATCGATAATATCAAATTATATTAATAATAAATATAAAATAAGAGTTCGCTTTTAAATACTACTGTTCAAAAGAAGCTTTATTATAAATATTAATATCTAAAATTAATTATAAATATTACTACAAATTTAAATCTTAAATTAATAAGATTTAAAAGTCTTTTATCTTTCGAAAATATTTAAAGACTTTCGGATTCCTTTAAAAAAGGATTATTTATAAATATTTTAATATATATAATAAATACTCGAATTTTAAAAGTAAAGCTATTTATAATATATCTTTTAAAAGATTATTAAGCTTTTTTCTAATTTAAATACTTTCTCTAGAGTTTGTTAAAAGAATCAAATCTTAAAGAAAATAATAATATAAACTATAAGATTATTAACGTCTTCCAGAAGGAGATTCGGCGACTTTCTAAGAAAAAGCGAGAAATTGAAAAGGTTTTATAGCCTTTAGCAGCTTATTTATAGCTAAATATTATATATAATACGACTCCGCTAAATAGCAAAGCAGAGCTAATCTTTATTCGAACTATATATCCGTAAAATAAAATTGATATTATTATTACTCCCAATAATCAAGTAAATACAGATAGTAAAAATTCCTCGATAGCGGGTCCTATAGTATTTAATCAAGAAGATTCGTAAAATATATTATTATATATATTAATAAATAATCCTAAAATAGATTATACCAAATCTTCTTTAATAATTAACCTGCTAAGTATTTCCCCCTAATTATTTACTCTGGAAATACTTACTAATATCGGGAGATATTACGAATAATATAAAACAAAAACTATAAGAGGTTGTTAATATTATAAATAAAACTTATTAAATTATTATATTTATAAATACCGGAATTAATATTAATTACAATATACCGATAAAAATTAATTTATATTTTTAATTATTTTAAAATAATAAATATTTAAGACTTTTAGTCTAAAATTAATCTTTATAAGACGAATCGAGGTCTTTTCGAAAGAAAAATATTTAATAATAAAGAAAAAAGGAAAGAATTATATAAATATTTAATCAAAATTAAAAATAAAGCGAAAACCGAAAATCTGATTTAAATAAATATATATTGATTTCTCTAAGTCCTTTAAAGATCCGGAAAGCTTTAAAGATATTATATTTAAAATCTAAATAAATTAGAAATAAAAGTTAATTTAAATATTAATATTAAGTTTAAAAATTATAATATAATTTAATTATATAATAACTTTGACTCTTTTAAATATTCTTATTATAATTATTTTACGATTTAGAATAATATATATAAAATCGCCTTTGCTTCTAGAGAAATTATATTATATCTTAAATATATATTAAAAATAAAAGAATAGCGGAGGAAAAGAAAGAAAATAAATATATATATTAAATATTTATAATTCAATATTATTCTTTATTATAATATTAATAATCCTTTAAGCGAGACAAAAGTAATAATAATTAATAAAGACGCGAACTTGATATTTAATATCCTCCTAATTATTAATATATTATTAATTATTAATAATCCGAGGTACGAATTTAAGAATAAACTAATTCTAATAATATATTAAAATAATAGAAAAATAATATATATTAATAATAATCCTCTCCTAAAGGCGTTTTCTAAGCTTATAATTAATTATATATTCTAAATAAATTATAATTATTAGGTATAAGACTTTGCTATATATAAACTTTCCTTATAAAAAGATAAGACAGAATAAGCTTCCTAGCGTTTCTTTTATAACTTTGATTTTCAGCTAAAAGCAAAAACTATCGATAAAATAATTAAAAAGGCTAAATTTAATTTAATCTTTATTAATAACTATTCCGATATATAGTTCAGGATTAAAATAATAATAAAAGTAAAAATAGACTTAAATCCCTTTCTTTCTTTATATTAGCTTTTAACGTCCCTATTTATATATATTTTATCGCTTTTCGAATAGGGCGAATTTATAATAATTTTATATAATAAATATATAGAGTTCGATATAAATAATATTAAAAAGAGGAAAGAGATATTAAACGGGTTTATATAGCCAATTAGACAGAAATATATATATATAATTATTCTATATAACCTTAATATTTATTAAATCTTAATTGTAATAAATATTCCAATCCGAATTATAATCTATTATAGTTTACTACTTAGGTATTACTTAGGCAATTATTATAAATTTATAAAGGTATAAATAAAGCAAGTTGGTAAGAAATTTAATCAAGATTATTCCGGCTAGAATTCTCCCTATAAAAGTATAAATATATTTTCTTCTTTTATAAGTTTAATTAGCTAATAACTTTATAAAGTTTATATTAATAAATAAATAACTTAAATTATAGAATATATTTTCTAGAGAATATAAAATACTTTAGTTAAGGCGAAATTATTAATAAAACGCTAATTAAGGCGAATAGCTTTAAAGTCTTTTATATTAAATTATTATTAACGAAGTCTCTTTATAAAGTTAATAAATAAATTATATTAAAATATATTATATTCGGAAAACTTAAAATTATCATAAATTAATATTACGCCTTACTTTTATATATTTAATCTCGACTTTATACGAGCGAAATAGAGGAAATTATAAATTAAAGATGTTGGGGGGATTTGGGGTAAATAAGATCCTAATCCCAATCTAGTTAGCCTAATATTAGTATTATATAGATTTAAGATCTTAACAAATTCTATATCGATTATTAATTCAATTATTACTATTATAAATTTAGTTAATTGTTTTTGTTCTATTTTTATTCCAATAAATAATAATAATAGAAGGTTTAACGATTATTAAACTAGTCTAGCCTTAGGCAGATATTAGTTTATATTAATATTTGAGTAGATCTTTAACTTATATAATATTAATATTTCTAGTATAATTAATTTATTAAGAAGTTATTTAGGATCTAGGATTTTCTTTACTTATTAAATATATAGAATTCTTATAATAACTTAGCAATTAACTCCTGAGCTCGAAAAGCTATTATTTAAATTATTTACGTTAATAATTACTTTCGAATTTCGAGCTTTTAAAGATAAGAAATTAAAGATTTATTATATTTATCTTATAACTTACCTTAAGCTTATAATTAACTTTATTATTAAAAACTACGAATTTCCGAAGGAAATCCTTAAAGGAGTTAAATTATATATTCAACGAGGCTATTCCTAAAATCTTTTGGTAATAACCGATATATTAAATCCTAAACCAATATTTAAAGTATTAATAATATATCCTTTATTATAAAATAATGGAGGAGGAATCTCAAATTTAATTAAAATAATAATAATTGGATTCAAAAAAAGGATCCTAGACTTTTTACTTTTAAATTAATATATTAACTAAATAGAAGTACAGAAAAGTTTATTAATAATTTTAATATTAAAATTAGTTAATATAAAATTAGAAGAGAAAAAAGCAGGATCCGGAGCAATAACTTTATAACCTAATCCTATTAATTTAATAACCCTATTAAGGAGAATTTTAAATTTAAAATTTATATAACTTCCTTCTCCGAAAAAGAAATCTAAAATATTATTGATAATATTTCTATCTTTATTATTATCCTCTTAGGATTTAGATTCAGTATTAATTTATATAGCGGAATAAATAGGATTAGGGTTATTTGGTTAAATAGAATCGTTATAAATATAATAAACTCTGAGAAACGAGCTTTGAAGAATAAATAATAACTAAACTTAATAATAAGGATTAGAATTTCTTAAATTAAGTTTATAATTTAATATTTTAGATCAGATTATAAGAGCTATAGAAGAAGCTTTTAATTATATTATAAGTTAATTTTTATAATATCTTCCTTAAGGGCCTCTAGGACCTACCAGATTATTAAATCTTATAAATTTTATTAGGGAAAATAGAACTTTAATAAAAGGAGGATCCGAGAAGTTTAATACTTCTAAATTAAGTTTCTTTTATTCGGATCTTAAAGAGTCCTATAAAATAGGAAATAATATATTTAAAAATAAAGAAATTATTTATTATAAGATTTATACCTTTTATCGAAGGGTATAAGACTTCGGATAAATAAAAAAGAAAGCTTTAATAAAGAATAACTTCTTAATATATCTTAAAGGATTTATATTAATATAATAATTGAATACTTTATCTTAAAATAAGAAAGATATTTTAATATAATTAGAAAATAAATTAAATTATACCTTAATATAATTATAAGAATATTTCAAAATTTCAAAAATTTTAATATTAATTAAGCTAAATAGCGAAGCTTTTATAATAATAAATATAAATATTTAATAGGATTTAGCTTCTTATATTTAAAGTATTATAAAATATACGAACCAAATAAATATAAATAATAAATATATTCAATATATATAAACTTAGAATTATCTAAATATAAAATTATAAAAAATAGTAATTTTATTTATAATTCAAATTATATTAAAAAGCTTTACTAAAGAATTAAATATATAAAAAGAAATATAAAATTAAATAATATTAGATTAGGAAAACAATATAAAGGAAATTCGAAAAAATTATAATTAAAATTAGGATTATAAATAATAACAAAATCAGAATTATTAAAAAGAATAAAATAAAAATCCTTCTCCGAAGTAAAGTAAGTACTAATTTCGTTAATAATAAAAGCCTTTTAGGCGATTCTTATTTATAAGACCTCGAATCTTCAAACCTTATTTCTATAAACCTAGATTTATTAATTTAGGCTATATAATAGCTCCTTATCCTTTTTCCCCTTTGCTATTAGGCTCAAATATTTATATAAATCCGGATTAGTAATTTTAGGTTTAATTTTACCTAAACCCTCTTCTTATAAATCCGGCTCTACTCGGATTACTTTAATTAAATAATACCCTATAAGGGTAAAGAAAAGAGATAGAAGCCCCAAAATAGCCCTTATTAATTATCGCCGTAAATATATAATTAAATTAATATTTATATAATTATTATAGGAATTAGGTATATAATAATTAAAGATTTGCTAATAAGAGATACCCGAATAATAATAAATATTAATTAAATACTAGATATAATTAAAGTAATAATAAGTTTTAAAAATATAATAAATATTAAGAATCCGGGCCAAATAAGAATTTTTACTTAAGAAATTAGGTACTTTAATAAGCCTATTATAGCGAAGTATAATTTAACGATTATTTATAAAAAGCTTATTATAATAAAATAATATATTTTAATATTTAAAATTACTTATTTAGGAATACTCTTTAAGAATCTAGTAATTCTTATAAAAAGAATAATAAGAATTTCTAAAATATCCTAGAGAATAAAGATCAAGTTATAAAAGAAAAAAAGATTAATATCAATTTCTTTATTATATCTTATTACGTTTTATCTAGCAAGATCCTGAATAAAAAGGTTATATATTAAAAATATAATAAGAATTTCGTATTTAATAATTATTTATATATTTATTTAAAGATATATTATAAGAAGTAAATATAAAATAAAAAGATTCAGGATCCAGATCTAAAATTGGATCTAATAATTCTAAAATTATTAAAGGAGCTAAGAAGTAAATTCGAGTAGGATTTACCTTATTTAATTATCTTTATAATTCTATTTATATTATAGAACAGAATATCTTTTTATATATAATATTATTTAATTATATAATACGCTTTTAATCTCAAAGGGTCAAGGGAACCTGTTTATATAAATATAAATTATAATATAAATTTTAAAAATTAATCTTTCCTAAAATAATATTATTTAAATCTCGAAATTTAGACTTATAAAAACCAGATTATATTTAGAAATATAAGTAATAATTAGTAAATTATTTTAGACTTCGTTTTAATACCTTTCTTTATTAAAGAAAAGACTTTATAAGGGAGAAATATAATTATCAAATTTATAAAAACTTTTTATGTTATTAATAATCTAAAAGCTAATATTCTTATTAATATAAATATTCTAAGACCTAAATAATATATAATCGATATCTTTAATATCAAGATTATTTTTGATTTTTATAAGAATATTAAAATCCTTATTTAAGTAATAATTAAAGATAATATTAAAATATAGCAAATAGTTCGGGCAAACAGGAAGCAAATAATACCTTTATTTATTATTATATAAATTAATATCGCTCTAAAGGGCAAGAAGAGATTATTAAAATAAAACTTTATATTTAAATTATAAATTAAAAGAGCTTATATATATTTTATAAATATAAAAATTAATTTTGTTATAATATAGAATAAAAAAAATAGTATTATAATTATTAGAAAGAACTAGCAAATCGGAATTATATTCGAATATAATATTAAAAAGAGCTATTCTATTAATATTAAAAATTATTCGTTCGTAGTAAAATCCTAATCTATTTAATATTCTTTTGATATCTATTTTCGCTTTTAAGAGAATAAATTCCTTTTTATTAAATTAATTATTAATCTTACTTTCAAGATAAAGTACGAAAATAGGATAATAATTTACGGTAATTAAAAATAAATAACTTTAATAAAAGCGGTTATCAATAAATTTCCAAGGATCTGGGAAGATATAAGGAATATAATTAATTTATTAGAATTTGAATAATTAACGATTCTATTTATTATAAATTAGCAATCCTCGGAAGCTAAATTAGGAAATAAAATTCACCTTTTAGGAATAAATATAAAAACTTTAATAAATAAGAAGTTTAATAAAATATATAATTAAGGAAAGATATTTTAGTTTAGGAAAGCAACTTTATTTATTTTCCCAGTATTTATCGTATAGAAAACGGTTTATATCAGGTTAGAAAAGATTCTTTAAAGAAAGGGTAAAGTTATTATCGATATTTATAGCCTTAACAAGATAACAATTATAAATAATTATTTATTACCTTTTTAAAGGGATATTATTTTAGCTTTTCAAGGATATTCCTATCTTATAATAATAGATTATAATAGCTAGTTTTATCTTTTTCTTATTAAAAAGGAGGATTATTATAAATTTACTATAATCTCGTATTAAGGGGTAGAAAACTATAATATAATTTTAATAAGATATAAAGGATTAGTCCTTTATATATAAAGGAAAATAAATAAATTCCTTAAAATATATTATTAATTTATTTATTATTATATTAATAATATTATAATTTTCTTTAAATTATTCGAAAATTATCTTAAATATTTCGAGATTATCTTTAATCTTTTCTCTAACTTCAAAATTACTTTAGAACCTAAGAAATCTTATTTAGGATACTTATTTATAACCCTTTTAAGTTAGAAAGTAAACGTATTCGGTCTCGCTATTATAGAAGAGGGAATAGAAATTATTAAATAACTTAAATTCCTTAATTTTATAAAGTCTTTAGAATTATATATAGAGAAAGCAAATTAATTAAGAAATAATATTGAATAGTTTATATAAATTATAGAATTATTTTAAAAAAGGAAAATAAAACTTATAAGGAAGTCCCTAGCTAAAGATAAATATATATAAAAAGCTTTTACAAAGAAAGCTATTTACAATTTAATAAAAATAAAATTGGAATTATTCAATTTACTCTAAAATATATTAACTTTAGAAACCTATTTCGTATATTATAACCTGGATTAGCAATTATATATTAATCTGGATTTATCCAAGTAATAAAGAATAAACGTAATAATTTATTATATTAAGGGAAATCCTAAAGATTATTAGTATTTCTATATTAATATTAAATTAATTATATTTTTTTCTAAACTCCTTAATATAACTAAAATAAAATATTAATTAATAAAATTAGAAATAATAAGATTAATCTAGATTTTGAAGAAAATTTATTATATATTATTTTAAATATTTAAGATTATTATTTATATAAATTATTTATTTATAATTAATATAATTAATCAAATAATATTTATTTTTAATTTTTATTAATAAGTTGAATCTGAAATTAATCTAGGCCTTTTAATATATTTTATAATTTAATTTAGAGATCCGTTAAAAAGAAAAGAAGAAAAATATAATATTAAATACCTTATTAAGGTTTATACAAAAATATAAGTTATTTTGAGATAAAGAGGCAAAGGAAGTTCTTAATAATATATTAATTTATTATTTATCCTTAATCGAAATTAGCCTTAAATTCAAATATCTTTTTAAAGAAAATTATAAATATAATAAGAAATAAGCGAAGATCCTAACTTTATTAAATTAAAATATAAATATTTTAAGGAACTAGAATCCTAATATTCTGAATCCAGAACTTCAGATTTATAATCTTTATAAAGATTTAAATAATTTAATAAGGAGTTTTGCTAGAATTAAAAAAATAGGGAAATTTATTATAAGAAAAGATCTAATTTATTTCGTAAATATAGTAGATTAACGAGAAAAACTTTATATCCCTGAATCCCAAATATAAAATATTTTTTATTTATTATATAATAAATATAATTATATAAGCTTTTATAAGGTATACGAGAAAATAATATTCAATTATTATATATATAATCTTTTAAAATATTTTAAATATTATATTTAATATTATCTAAATTATTAGCTTAATTAAACTAAGCGATATCGCTTATATAGGGAGCTAAAACTAATCGTAACCCCGCTTTATATATTTTATATAATTATAATTAACTTTATTTTAGCCTTGCTAAATTCAAACGATTTTAATTATATTTTTATAATTATAGATAAATTCTCGAAGAAGGTTATTATTATTTCTAAGAGGGATATTTAAATTATAAAGGATTAAGCAAAAACTCTTTTGAATATTATAATAAATTAGGGAATTCTTTAAGCAATTATTTCGGATAAAGATTTAAAATTTATATTTTAATTTTAAAAGATTATCTTTAAAGAATTAGGAATTAACTATTTAATAATAATAACTTATTACCTTTAAGTTAACAGGCAGTTAAAGAGGATAAATCAGATAATTAAAATTGCTTTATATTTCTATTTTATAAGTTACCCCGAAAAGCCTTAGAATAAATTCCTGAAAATATTGAAATTTACTTTAAATAATTTAATTAATTCTTTTATTAGTAAATCTCCGAACGAAATTATCTATAAAACTAAATTAAACGATAGCCTTTTTATAATTATAGATAATATATAAGTTAATATAAATTTAGTAATTTAGAAGATATAATATAAGCAAGAAATAATTAATACCTTTATTTTTACAAATATAAATATAAAGTCTATTTATAATACAAAATATTAACTTATATAATTAAAAGAAGGGGGTTTCGTTTTTATTAAACTTTATTTGGGGTATTATTTCCTAAATCTTAAGAATTCTAAATTCTCGAATTAGAGAATAGGCCCTTTTTGGATCCTAAAGAAGATCAGAAATAATATTTATTAATTAAAATTGCTTAATAAATAAAATATTTATTTAATAATATTTATTTCTATATTAAAGTTAATATTAGAAGAGCCAGATCCTTATATAAGATCTCAATTAACTAGAGAGGAATTAATATTAGAATTAGAAAAATAATATTAATAATAAGATAATTATAAAATTAAGACCTTGCTTAATTAATATATTAGGAAAGGGTAATAAAGCTAAGCTTCTTAATCTTAATATTTAATAAAATAGAAAAGTTAAAGTTCTATATATAATTCGTAATATAAAGAAGGAAATTTATATTATATAAAAGAGCTAATTTAGAATTACCTTAAAAAATATAGAATAAAAAGTTAATAAAAATATAAACTCTCGCAGAAAAATAAGTAAAAATTTAATAATAAAGCTTATTGATAATTAAGGTAGCAATATTAAGCTAAATATAAAATAAAATATAGCTTTCAAATTCCGAGGGCCTATTTATTAACTTTCTAAAATTAATAAATACTAAGTTATATTTATTAATAATAATATTTTTTAAACTTTATTTTATTAACTTTCTATAACTTATTATTTATATTTTCTATATATATTATTTACTTTAAGATTATTCTTATATACTTTATTTATTTAAACCTTACTTTACTTAATATACCTAATTTAAAATCCAAATTAACGCTATACCGAAGGTAATAAAGCCCGGAATATTTATAAAGATTTGGGCTAAAGATAATAGTTATTTAAAAAAAAACGAATTCCCTAAGTTCGTAAATATTTTAATAGTATTATTTTACTTATTTACGGATCCAGAATAAATTATCTAATAAATTCCCTTTATAAGTTATTTTTTAAATAATACTTAGATTATATATATTATAAAAAACAATAAGATCTTAAACTTTAATTGATAAAATATATTTTTATTCGTTTTCAATAAAAAGGGTCTTAAAAAGGACTTTAAATATTATAAATAAATAGCAAAAGTAAATATAAAGGATAATAATAATCCGAAATAGTATTATAAAGTAATATTTAAAACTAGTTAAATAATAGGAATAAAAAGATTGCTAAGCAATATTAGAATAATAATTAAAGGAATAAAAGATATTAATTATTATATTATAATTAGGGATTTTGCCTAGATAAATAATAATAATTATATCTTTAATATTACCTTTAAGAATTTTCTAAATATTATAAATATTTTAGGTTTAATAATTTTTAAATCTTTTACTCTAATTTATTTTTAATAAATATATAATAAAGCGGTCAAATTTGTATATTATAAACCTCGTCCTTATTATAAGAAGGATTATAAAAAGTTATAAATAAATATTCAAGAGTATTTAGAGGCTTTTAAGAACTAAATTATTATAAATAATAATAACTTGAAATTAGAAGAAGATTTAATTATAAATTAAAATCTTAAAAATTCTAAAAGGAAAATTTAATAAATATAATTTTATAATTTAAAGTAATAAGTTCAAGATTTAATATAATACAATATATAATAAATATAAGTTTAGGAACTATTAAAACAAAATATTATAATATTAATAGAAATATTATAGAAATAAAGCTTAATATATTCTATTACTTAAATTTAGGAAGAGATTAATACTTTAATTATAAAAGTTCTTATATAATTCTTATAAGATTATATATATAATACTGAATTAGGAACTTTCAATATTTCTAAACTTATAAGACTTATAATTATAAAGGAGTTTACTTCCTAAGTTACGCTTATTATTAAAAAGACTAATAAGCTTTAGGAATCTAAGTCTCTATAATCCGATATTATTATATTAATCTCGAAAGAAGATTTTATATTATATTTACAAAAATATAAATAAATTACTTAATTTCTTTTTTATTTAAATTCCAAGATATTCAAGATTTATATTTAAATAAAAACTTTAATAAATATATTAATTATAACTTTGAAAAAAACCTTTAAAAAGATAAAAGGCTTAAATAATAAGCTCAAAAGCAAGAAGAAGATTTAGGAGGTATCTAAGTTAGCAAATATTATTATTAGAAAGAAATAGAATATTCTATTAACCTAATTTAATTAGAATCTTAAGAAGAGAAGTTCTATAATAATTAACTTAAAGAATAATATTAATTTAATTTTCCTATATAATATATTAAAGAAGAAGTATAAGCAATTATTTACCGGATTTCAAAATCTTATAAAGTTTATTTCTTTTCTTTCTAATTTATAGTAATAACTTAAAGCTATATTATATAAATTCCCTAATCTTTATTTAGATTTAAATACCTATTCTTATTTAGATCCTAAAATATAAAACTTTTTTAAGATTTAAGGTACTTTGTACTCAATACCTTTTAATTATAAAAACTAAATAAACAAAAACCTATATCCCTCTTCGAAATAAGGCAATAGAATAAATCGTTAAAAGAAATATATAAATCCTTAATAGGAGGCCTATTTATATTATTAAGACTGTAGATCTTAATTTCCCTAAATTCCTTATTAAGATTTATATATAAATTTACGAAGTTTCTTAAGTCCTTATTATTAAGATCTATAATTTAACTTCCAAAATAGTTATTTTTAAGATCTATATAAACCTTAATATATTATATATAAAGAGGCTATTTAATAAGATTTTTAACTTATTTTTATATTTTAGCTTATTTCGTATATATTAAAAGTTTAACAGAATTTGGAAGGACTTTATAAGTCTTAATCGATTTTATATATTAATTATAATAAATATTATCTTATATTCAAATATAATTCAAAGTTATAAATTATATTATAAAATACTCGATTTTAAATATTTTAATAGATATCTTTATATAACTCTTAATAGGCTTTGTTTAATAAATATTATCAAATTTAAAAGGTTTTTTATTAGCCAATTCCGCTTATTTATAAGGGTATTGAAACTTATAATAATAATAGAGAATTTAAATTTAATTAAACTTATTAAATTATATTTTCCGAATCTACGCTTCCTAAATCTAATTAAAATTCTCCTTAATTATAATATATTAAAGACTAATTTATAATTAACTTTATTAAATATAGATTTAATATTTATTCGATATTATTATAATATATTTCTACTTTCTTTTTACCCTAAATCTAATATTTATATTAATAATATAATTTTAATTATATTTCCTTTTATTATAATTTATTATTATTTTAATATATTTTTACTTTCTTTTCAACTTAGATTCAATATTTATATTAATAATATAATCTTAGTTATATTATAGATTTAGAATCTATATTAATAATACTTCCGATATCCGTAATATTTTAATATATAAATCTAACCTTTATTTTAACGATATTATATTATACGAATCCTCGAGAATATACAAACCTTTCTCGGTAGAGGGACTATTAAGAAGATTTAAAATAAATAAAATCCTAATCCTAATTTAATTAGCCTAATATTAATATTGTATAGATTTAGGATCTTAACGAATCCTATATCGATTATCAATTCAATTATTACTATTATAAATCCAGTCAATTGTTCTTGTTCTGTTTTCATTCCAACAAAAGAAGTCGAAATTCAAATAACTTATATTAATAAAAGCGGCTCTAATAAGAATAAAAGTAATACTCGGCAATTAAATTTTATAATTATAAAGGCCAATATCTTAGCCCTTTTCAAGTTGTCCTTTTTATATTTATAAATAAAATACCTCGAACGTTTTATTAATTATTATCTTTAAAGAAGCAAAGCTTTAATAAGATATATATAAGCTTTTTATCTTCTTAAAATAATAATAATATTTACTTATTCTGAATATTTCGTCGCTTTAAAGGGTATTATTGCTTATTATTATATATTAATATTAAAAGAAGTTATCCAAATACTACTTAACTTATTAAATTATTTATATATAATAAGTATTTAAATAGAATATCTTAAACTAATTAATATTATCCTTTAACGCTTTATATACGCTTATTTTACCTTATTAATTAACGAAGGAATATACTTTTTCTAAGGCCGAGTTAAATATATAATATTCTAAAATAGTTGTATAATAATTAAATCTATTAAAGTTATAATAATTAAGATATATTTAAAAATAAAAGAATAGGACTTATTTATTAATTCTGTTAAAAGATTTATATTTTAGGAAGTTTAGTATAATCTAAAGTAATAAAGATAAGAGGAAGTTATTTAATTTTTAATTTAAAATCGATTCTCTTTTTTTACTCTCTTTATTTTAATATTATATTATATTTGAATATTACTTGCTTTTTAAAGTATTTTAAGATCTTTATAAATATTAATAATAAAGTTTAATTAATATTAGCTAATTTATAATAGTTTCTAAACCGAAATTTTATATAATATTCAAGCTTTCTTTATTAAAGCTCTTGCTAAGCTTTGCTTATACCTATAGAGTTATATATTTAAGTTAATATACCTTTTTAATATCTTATTTAATTTAAGTAAGTTGAAAACCCGCCAATTTAAAATAGAGCTAATTATTAATAATAAAATTTAGAATATTACTCTAAGTTTAATATTATTAATAAATATTTTTAATTATATAAATAAAGGAAAGAACGATTTACTTTCTAATTTAATAAAAAAATCAACTTTTTATTAATAATATTCTAATCTTAATATAGTTAAATTCCTTATATTTAAAGAAAAAGATTAATACGGCCAAGCTTCTTATAAGCGATTTATAAGAGCTAAATTTCTTAATTCCGAAGAAGAAGGATTTTGTAATTAAGACTTAAATATTCCAAAAGCAAGCGATCCTCAAGTTATTTAGGATAGAAACCTTGCTATATTAAAGGAATTATATCTGAATTTGGCTCCCCTCCAGATATAACTTTTAATTCTGATTTTTTAAAAGCCTTATTATTCTTTATATTTCAATATATTATTAGGTTGTTTATTAAAATTAGTATAATAAATTATAGAGATTTTATATTTAATTTTTAAGTTTTAAATTAATTTAAAGTTAATATATATAATAAAATAGAAATAGAAATATAATTATAGAGTTGTTTAAGTTTAGAAGGGTATTCTAGGATATACTTAAATATCGAATTATATTTATATATTATTTCTTAAGCATTAGTTTAATAGCAATATAGAAAGTAGTTAGCTTCTAGCTATCGGATAGGGAAAAGAGAGTATATTTAAACTTATTATAAAATATATTCGAATATATAAAATAGAATAAGGATATAGAAGGAGTTATTATAATAGGACAAGGCCTTAATTTCTACCAAGTTAAAATACTTATACGAGAATCTGCTATTATATACTAGAAAAAGGTAATCCCTTTTATAATTATAACTTCGTCCCCTAGACCAAATAGGCTTTATTGAGTATAATACGTTCTATTAAAATAATAGTTATAAAAGCGGCTAAATATCCAAACTTATAAAATATAATACCTATTGCTATTATTAAAGGGTCCGTAATTAATATTAAAATATTTATTTTAATTATAACTTTAGCGTAAGAGGTACTTTAAAGCTAGCTAAGTTATATTATTATAAACAGAACTACTATTATATTTATTATTTAGCTTATATTTAATAATATTATTCAGATTATAATTATAAAAGTAAAATTAAACTTTATTAAATATAAAATAGATAATATTACTACTTATAAAATTAACGATACTTTTAATATATATATATTTAAATTTTAATATATAATTAATATCTTATTTATATATAAAATGCCTTTAAAAGGACCAAGATATAATTAGCCTAATAATCCTCGGATTATTATACAAATAATTAATATTTATTTATCTATAGAGTTAGATCCGGTTTTTACTATTTAGTAAAGGAAGAATATATTTTAAAGATAATAAGTATTTCTTTTAATATCGTATTATATACGAGAAGGGTATATTAGAAAGTTATTTTACAATTTCCTTATTAAAAGGTAAGGTAATAACGCCTAGCCGTTTGGGTAATTTCTTAGCTATACTTGACTTAAAATTCTATTCGCTGCTATACGGTTCTTCTCTATTTTCTTTGCTGATTAGCAATATTATTGTCTGGTACAATCCTGCTGCTCCAACTCTTACCCTGCTCGAGTTCCCTACTCCAGTTCCGGCGCCCTACTCCAGTTCTAGCTCCCTGCTCCAATCCTGGCTCCCTACTCCAAATCGGCACGGCGTATTGGAGCGGTTCGCTGCCTGATAATTCCGTCTTGGGATTTCGTCCCAGGAGAATTCTTCTGGGGCTAAGAGGCAGCCAGGATAAGCTAATATTGGGTCAATAACGGCTAAGCTTTGTTAATAGTCCTCGGAGGATCGGCTCAGGACAGATCTCCTAGGAGAAATAGCCGTACAATCAGCAAGTCTCTAAACCCTGCTAGCCACCGCTTCCAATTCTGGCGCCACTATGTTCCCTGGGGGAGGTCTCCTATTCCCATCCTTCCAAGAGCTTTAAATAACTTGAGTCAAACTGATCCAATATTGGCTAATTCAAAAGCTGGTTCAAGGCCCAGGCGATTATTCCCGAGAGAAACTACCCTAGGGATCCGATTTCGATGCCAGAATAGGAACAGGGCGTCACATGGAGTAGGGGGCAGGACCAGGGTGTCAGAATTGGAGCGAGGTGCCAGAATTGGAGCGAGGCGCCAGAATTGGAGCAAGGCAGCCAGCAAGCTCTTATTCACTACTTCATAAGGAACAATCCAGAAGCCTTGCAGCTCCTTCTACTCTGATCCTTTATCGCATCAATATATTTTAGTATAGAAAAGTATACGAACGAAGGTAAACCCTCTAATAATAAGGTCTATCGGAAGATATATAACTATTAATCTTAAAAGCAGTATAGTTTGGAAATATAATAATAGATTTGTTTCTTTTTATATAAAATTAGAAATTTAAAATAATTACTCCGATATAAGGGATTTACCTTTACCTTTGATATTTTCTTAAAAATATTTATACTTTTAAACGGGATAAGAATTAGTATTTTATATAAAATATTCGCGATAAAATATAACGAGGTAAATATTCTATTACTAATTATATAAATACGCTTATAAATTATTAAGAAATTATATATTATCTTTATTATATTAAGTAATTCTAGTCTAATTTACTTTAATAAAATAAGATTATAATAATTAAGGTAAACTAAGCTATTATAAAAGCGTTATAATTTATCGTATTATAAATATTAATATTAAATATTAAGATTCTATATAATAAAATACTCGATAGGAAACTTTTTTACCGTTTTAGTTAATAAAAATATAAAGAGATTTAGATTAAATTATATTCCTTTAAAGGTCTGGTTCTATTTCTATTCGAGATTTTTAAAAATATTAAATATTTTGAAATATAAATAAACTATTTAAAATAGTTAATATATTTAGGTCTTCGGGAAATATTTTCTATAATAATAAAGAAAGCTTATATTAATATAAATCAGGATATAAATATAACTTTAATATAGAAAAACAAAAATATATTTAAGCTTATATTAATAAGCTTTGCTTATCGAATTAACCTAGAATATTAATAATTATATATCTTTATTATATATTATTATTATAAAATTCTTAAAAAGCCGAGCAAAAAGGACCTTTTGGCAAAGCTAAAAGCTATATTAAATATAACGAAATTACGCGAAATAGCTAATTTTGCTAATTATTTAAGGTTTGAGTTATCCGAGATTATTATTTTAAAATAGTTTCTAAAGTCAGCAAACCTAATAATAGGAAGTCGAAATAAAAAGCTTATATTCGTTATAAATAATTTAGGGGAAATCAGAAAAGATAAATATAAAATATTATATATTCAAAATTATAAAGAGGACCGTAAGTTTTTCTTTATTATTTATTTATATAATAATAGGAATAAATAATCCGAGGGAATTATATTCTATTTCAAATTATAATCGATATATTTAAAGTTCTTTAGAATACCGGACGACTTTAATCTATAATAATATCTTATTATAATAATAAGAAAATTACTATTCCTAGTTTCTTATCTAATTTAATCGGCTTATTCGCCAAAAGAAGATTAGATATAAGAAGCTGAATATATAAAAGTTAATAGGGAACAAACAGAAGATATAACAATATAAAAGGAAAAGGGAGAGGAACAAAGACCTCTATTCCAAATAGAAAATACTTTTATATAAGAAGCAACGGTATAATAACAAAGACTTATTTCTAATAAAAGTATACTTAAAAAAAAGAGTATAAATAAGAATAATATCGGTAAAAGCTTATAAGGGACGCAAATATTTTCGTAAAAAAAGAATAATAATTAAAATAAAAATAATAAAAGCTTTTATTTAACGTAAATATATTTAAAAAATAAGAGTAAGAATAAAAATTTTATTAGCAATAACTTATATAAGACGTAAATATAATTAGAGAATAAGAGCAGGAGCAAGAATAGCGATAATAAAAACTCTTATTTTATATAAATATATTTAAAAAATAAAAACAAGAATAAGAATAATACCGGTAGAAACTTATAAGAAATACAAATATATTCGAAGAACAGTATCAAAAAAAGGAATAGTAATAATAAAAGCTCTTGTCTAATATAATTATATTTGAAAAGCAAGAGCAAGAACAGTACCGGTAGAGGCTTGCAAAGGACGTAGTTATACTCAGAGAATAAGAGCAAGAATAAGAGCGACAAAGACAAAAGCTTATCTTTAATATAAACGCGTTAGAAAGAGGCGAATAAGAATAAGAATAAATATATCAAAAGTTTACGGGGGATATTAATACCCTTAAAGAATAAGAATAAAAGCAAAAAAAATAACGTTAAACTCTTATAAGGAAAAAAAAAGAGCTATTAAATCAAAAACAAAAGCAGGAGGAATAATAACAAATACTTATAGCAGACGTAAATAAACTACTTTTATAAGAATAAAAGCAGGAAGAATAACGAAGTATTTTTATAATAATTGCAAACAAGCTCGTAAACTAAAAACAAAGCTAAAAAGAATAGTAATAAAAGTTTACAGAGTATATAAGTAATTTCGGAAAACAAGGACCGAGGCAAAACGAATAACGAGGAAAGCTTATAACAAATATTAACAAATTATATAAACAAAAGAAACGCTATTAGGAATTAAAGAGGGATAAGTTGAAGCAGAAATAAGAACAAAAAAGTATAAAGTTAAAGATATTAGGGAGTAAATAGGATAAGCTAAGGATAATCTAGGAGCAAAATAGGCGAAATATAAAGGAGCTATAAAAATAAAGTCAAGAAGAATTAATAGATCTTAAATTATTATCTCCCTTAAAGTTAGAATACGGAGGAATAAATACCGATCAAAATATACTTAAAATACGAGCGCAGAATTATTTAATAAATATAATTTAGAAAGATAATATTCAACTAGATATTTCAATATTTAATAATAAAAATAGTCTAGTATAAGAGTATAGACTATAATAGAATAGAGCGTAAGTAGAGGACCAAGAGGAGAGGCTAACTGAGGAAGCCTATAAGCTTGAGGCCAAAGAAGGGTGCCAAGAGCATAGAGTACAAGAGATAGGGCATAAGTATCAAACGTAAGAGAAGCAAGAAGATGGAGCTTACGAGGATAGAGCCTACGAGGATACAGCATATAATGATAAGGCCCAAGGCGGTAGGCAAGCGGACGAAGCCCAAGAGATTATATAAGAGGATAAAGTATATAAGGACGGGCAAGATAATAGTACGTATAAGGATAACGTACGACAGTATCGGATACGAAAGCGTCGAGTAATAATTAAAGAAAATAACGATAATATAGTACTTCGAGTATAATAAGGACGGGAAGGGCGAAAACCTATAGAAAAGGGCAAGTATTAACGGCTTAATAGATTTAGATTATCAAATTATAATATAAACTCGGAAGGTAATACTTTAATAAACAATACTAGAGAGGGAAATATTACTCCTATACAAAAAAAATAGCCCCAGACGCTATATCGGTAATAAAAATAGGATTTATAGGCCTAACAAAGGGCTACAAATATAACGGCGGCAGTAATAGCGGAAAATACAAAGGGTTCAATAAGGTTAGCCTCTGATTTTACTTATAAAGCCCTACAAGCTCTATCGTCGGTTATATAATCTGCAATATCAGATAGATGCGAACACATGTTATCAAGCTACATAATATATATACCTAAGTACATAGTATGTTATAAGTGATACGCAAGGACTAGGAAAAAACCACCTATCTAAGGTACAGCTTAAAATGGGTGGAAAAGCCTAGTTCCGGTTCACTGGTATTGTCGCTCCTTTGCAGGTCCACTGATGTTCACCCAAGAAAATGTTCGGAGGGAGTGGGATTCGAACCCACGCACATAGAATTTTCGCTTAGCTGCGGGCGACCTTCCGCGCACACCAAACGTCCAATCATGCGCACGGGGACGCGCAACCACTGCGCCATCCATCCCGGCAAAAAAAATCCAGTCGAGGCGCAAACTACTCTTCGCCACTAGCCACAGGCCTCATTCGACCTGTATAACGGACCGAGGGTCCCTGAAAAAAAACTTGGCCAAGCGAAATTGGCGTAGCCCTACCAGGACTACCAAACTGTCTATATTTCAAAAAAGTATATACATCTATCTACACATCCAAATCTAATACTTTCTTTTTGAATATAATTCCAACTTAGTGTTTTAAATCTCAAAAAAGTTTCAAGTGAAAGTAACAATGCGGTAGAGTAATATTCTGCTGCTTAAGATTTAGCCTGGGCATGTTTTTTTTCAGGGACCCTCGGACGAGGTTATTCCTTTGAGTCTGAGAGGGCCATCGATCACCACTTCCAATTATCCGATTAGAGTTGACGTTCGTTACTCCCCTGACCCTTCCAACGGTACAACAGACCTAGTTGACCCTATTTCAAAGCCACTTACTCCGATTTCAGCGCGTATCGACAGTCTCGAGAGACCCTAGCAGATCGAGCGAATTTTGCGTCGACGCAGAGCTCCAGGGCCGAGGAGGCGCAGAAGGCAATGCCTAGTAGAACGGATGCGGAGTTGTCTGACTCTGGCTGAGGCGGAAGTCGCGGGGAAAAGGTAGGATATCGTCAATGTACTGCAGACCAAATTGACCGAGAGGTAGGGGAACACTAGCTTTCAAGAGGAGGTCAAAATTCAGTAGGAGCCCTTGTAGGTATGTGACGCGGACTAGGTCTTATAAGGAATGCGGAGATATATAGGATAAGTCTTGAAAGGTTCTAGACTATATCTTCCAATCGTACCAATGACCGGTACGCTCTACTTATTCGACTCTCGGTAGTTGTAATATATGTCCGCGCTCTCTCCAAGATATATTCCCCGACCTCGCTATCACAAATTTCACTGTTTCGCCTCACTTCTGTTCTCGGACAAAGAGGTGGTAGAAGACAGCACTTGGTTACCTGCGAGAGCCCCAAAGCAAGCATATCAGAATCTAGGGCTTCCGACACAGGTCACGTTCTAAACGCCTCAAGGCATTGGCCGCTACAAGGATTTGTACTCATGGTCAATGCACAATGGTAGACCCACGCCTGCAAGCCGGCCGAGGCCACCGTTGGCCAAAGCTATATTCTCTTAACGTGATGCAAGCTGTCTCTTCGTCCCCGCTGGCTGGGAGAAAACCGACAAATTGTCTCAACGCACTTTGCGTTAATTTAATATACACTCAGCGCACCATTTGTGCCCACTTATTATAAGTGCCGGCGCCTTCTTTCGATCAAATTCGAGCTGTTGAAAAGATGTAATCTTTTTCTACTTCAATGCTTTCCTCGTCGATGTATTATATTAAGCTTTCCTTCTAGCCTATATGACTTTGCGACATCTACTATAACACCGATCGGATCCGTATGCGGCGTATATTCACAGAGCGCTAAGACTGTGCTGCGTTCGCCTCGCTTTAAGAAGTACAGTGTCGCATGCCCGTAATCGATGCTAAGAGGCTAGAAAAGCGAAATCACGCCACTCCAGGCAACAGACTCGGGCTGCAGATTTGCAGAAGCAAACGAGTTTTGATAGGCCCACCAATATACTAGTGACTGAGGCTTGCAAGGGCCCACAGAACCGACATTGTGAGTCAGTAATCCTACGTGATCGACGAGGCTGAGCTTGTAAAATGAATGTATTCAGAACTTCATCACGCAAATGCTATCGAGATAAAGAACCTCGATATTTCCCTCCAATACCCTTCGTCGTTCATTTGGCAAAAAGGACATTCGACAGTCACCATCCACAAATTGCTTTGACAAGTGCGTAGAATTAACGATACTCTCGAGTACGACTCTTGCCTCCTAATGCTGTATTCTGTCCACAAACTAAATTGACTGATAGCTTCCCTTCGACAGGCTCCTTTCCACTCCGGCCTGCTTTCTTCTTGCCAAAATGCCTGACAAGCGTCCAACATCACAACACCTGGAGCAGGCGGCGAATTATGGCATCTGTGGCAATGTGAAGTCCCTGAACCAGCTGTCCAGCTCTGGTAAAAGCGCCCAAGACAGACGAGACAAGGCCCGAAAAGAAGACAAGGCAGCCGCAGAGTCATCGAACCAGAGCAAGAGTGGCCCTCAGGAGAGCAGCACGGGGCAGAAGAAATGATGCAAAGGGAGGAAGGCTGCCAAAATATGAGCCGGAGACGTGCGGCAGAAGGTCCTAAGGGCGGTGGAGTGGAGTAGCCGAGTGCTCTCTTGACGATTATGAATTATGATGGAGAGACCTAGGATTTGGCTTCGAACATAGCACCGAGCTGCTCGATATATGCATCTCGATCTTTTATCTTGGCAGCTACAACATTCTCTGCGTCAATACACCAATAGGGTGCCAGAAGTCGATTCAATGCATTGTTGAGGTTACCCACGTTCGAAAACTTTGGCTGAATGTTTCGTCCCCACAAATTGAAAAGCCCGGTGGTCGAATCTAAGGCATGAAAGTAGAAGAAGCTTCCAATTTCCCATGCTCTCCTCATAGTACGTGCGCGCGGCAGGTCGTCGTTATCTCTCTGTAGCTTCCATCCGTTCTGTAGCTTCTCTTCGTATTCAAAAGCTTCCATAAACTCTTCACGAACTTTGTCGTATTCTGCAAAATTCTCTCCTGTCAGATGATCCACGGCCTGGCTGGTCAACCAATAGGGAGGATTCTGCATCTGCATCGGCAATGAACATGCCCACTCCAGGTCTATAAGACGTTTGATATGCCATTGCTTGTCCACATAGACGTTGCTCTGGTGGAGATCCGTAAGGGTGAAGAGGAAAGGTCCATCACGAAGATCGCGATCTATAAAATAAGGCAAGACTGCGCGCATTCCCGTTATAGCGGCCATTTGCGCTCGGCAGTCCGGTTCGTCGTTGATCGAATTGGGTTGATATCGCAGCCGACTATCGTGATATGCCAAGAGGTCAAGTATGTACGGCTCCACGGTGGTATAGGTATTCCCTCGGGCTATATTGATTGGTATCCCACCATTCTCCAATTCTTGGAGTCGTAGAGTCAAGGGTCGATTGGTGAGGCTTAGCACTCCTGCGTTATCCAGGGTGAACGACCCAATCCGCGCCAATGGTATTCGACCCAGTGAAAGGATTATTCGGGACAAGTCTCTGAATAGATTGGTCCTCAGACTTTTATCTTGTCGCCTTTCTTCCCAAGACTCCGACAGCATGACCCCCTCGCCTTCTTCGATATACTCGATGAGGAGATATCCTGCTTTCAGGCTGTACGGCTGCCGGCGGCAAATATATGGGCATAGAGGAGGATAGCGAAATAAGGAGCGTAATTGCCGGTGACAACATTCCATGAGTCGGACGTACCAAGGGATGCTTCTTAGTGATGTGAACTGCAGAAAAGCAATCAGCTATAAGTATCCGAGTACCAAGGTTCGCATAAACTTACACACTGATTGTCCTGGAAAGCAAAGCCCCACAATTGGGGAATGGGAACGTCGGGGCAATTCTCTTGAATCCAAATGTAGGTTGCGGCTTCACAACGTAGCTTCTCTTCCGCATTGCCAGAGGATTCGTCCTCGCCTACTTTGTATGGTAGAGGAAATCTGATCATAACTCTCTTTTCTGGACGTTTTTTCCAATTTTTGACGTAAACAGGTAGGCACATGTTGAAGCTTCCGTGGATCCAGTCGTCCAGAGGTGCAAGGTGGCAGCTTCCCGTTTCACTTAGACCCAGGTGATACGACACGACGGCCTCGATCTCAGCGCTATGATCGAGGAGATAGACCAGGAAGTTGATCCTCTTGTCCGAGTAGGTCAATCGCTGGAGCATATCCTGCTCCTCTTCGAGAGCTGCATCTAGAGTGATCTCGCCGTCGAGGGTTCTCAAAGTTGTGACGAGAGTGCTGGGGTCTGTGGACATAGCTGTGGAGCAGCAAGGCATGAAGGGAAGGGTTGCTTGGCGAGATCTTGCTCGGCGAGCGCTTCCACTCCCAAGCTTTTGGTTTTGTCTCAAACACCAAAATATTACAGCGCTAAAATTGATACTAAAAGACTACCTGCGGAATTCTTCCGAGAAGTCCTACTCGCTCTGACCCCCTTTTGCACCACTATTAACGCCGATAACGCCGAATTGGCCTCCCTTAACACCTCACCACCCAAATTTCGCTGTAAAGCTGTTTAACTTATTAATCATCGTTTACTCCAGGCCTCCCAATTCTCTTATAAATTTTATGACCTTTTCGAAACCTCCCTTTACCGGTAACCATAAAAACAATTAAAAAAAACCTAATCAATCTCGTTGAAAACCTTGTTAAAGAGGAAGATAATTGCAACCGTCGCTACCTTTACCACCAACGCTATTCAGTGCGTCAAATGTAATCCTGAGAAGCATGTCATCATTTCTTGTCCGACTGAAGTTTCACCGCCCCGGCTACGGCACGGAGGACTCAAAGAGATTGAGAAAGCACCAGAATACCAATTCAAAGGAGAGGACGGCCGGCTCGTCTAATATATCAACAACGGCCCCAGAAACCTATACAGATAGGTTTTTGACCAGCGATATCTCTAATTCTTCTTATCTCTGTATAACAAACGTCTGGCTTAGGTATTTGTAAAGCAAAAGCAGAACTAATATCTCTCCAGCTACTATCAACCCTATTATCTGCAGTTTACCCTTTGGCAGGTACTTTACATTCTTCCGTCCTACCTGATCCTGTTATCTCGCTAGCTCCGACCGGACATCCTACTATATAGGCTCCCTCTGATGTTCCATCCTCTACCTCGACCCTATCAGAATAAATTTGGAACAAAGTATACGACGACCTCAAACAGAAAGAACCAAAAATGCTAGACGCATACGAGATAATTTTGTCTCAAGAACTCAAAGAAGACAATCCTGGCTATAATGCATCGCATATGGTAAATTTAATAGAACAGGTGAATACGACCAAGAGGTAATCGCAAATGAAATTGCTCGTCCAAGCCAGATTAGAGAAGACAAAAAGAGAAGACAAAATTAACCAGGCTGTTAACAAGGTAATACAAGGCGTCCTCTCAGTAAAGGAGGTTATAAGTTCAGCATTATAGACGGTACCGCAAGCTGCTCTTGCTTGGACTAGTATCTGCTTTGCCTTGCAGGTAGTTTGCTCTCTATGAATATACCAAAGCTGATGCTTACCTCTGAAGCTGTTCGCAAACCCTACGACCGAAAACCAAGTAAATCGCAATGGAACCGTCTACGTCATCGCCAGAGTGAAGTAGTACTGCGAGCTATCGAGCCTCCTTTTCAAGAGAAATACCGATGATAGCATACTGTTTGTCAGTATACAAGCTGAGCTGGAAAACCGAGTCATCGATCTCTATCAAGAACTCCTCTTGTATCTGATAAAAAGCGTCCTCTCGTGTTATAGAATTGCCTCAGTTACTCAGACTCTATATACTAACACCCTTCGGGGTTAGCCGCTGCTAACTACGTACGTAATAGTTATAGAGTCTGAGCTTAAGAACGTATAATTTTCTTAAGTACGGCTTAATCCTTTCCTTATTTTTGTATTTTAATTTCTATTATACAATATCTATATATCTTTTATATAAAGATTATTCTCCTTTTCGAGCGTATTCAAACGGCGTTTTAATTGACTGATTTTATTAAGCCAAAAAAAAGTTATCTTAATATAAAAGAAAAGTTGAAATTTTGCGCCCGGGAGCCCGGGCTCTCCCTTTTTTATTTTTTTACTTTTACTTTGATATCTCTATATTTATTATATAATATCTATATACTTTCTATATAAAGATTGTTCTCCTTCTCGAGCGTATTCAAACGACGTCTTAGTTGACTGATTTTATTAAGCCAAAAAAAAGTGATTTAGGTACGAAAGAAAAGTTGAAACTTTATACCCCGGGTAATCCCCTTTGCAAATTCTTACCTTTACTTTAAGATTTCAATATTAAATATATATTATTATATATCTTTCTCTATCGGAGAGTCTTCTATATTAAGGTAAATACTAAGAGGTATAACGGAGCTTTTTGATATTCTCGTTATTATTAGAGAAGGGTTAAATTTTAGACTTTGTTAATAAAAAATTTTTTAAAATTATTCTAACTTTTTTTCTAATAGGAATTTCGAGATTCTAAGTTTATTAAATAAAAGTATATATCTTATTATATAAATTGGATTATTATTATATTAAAATAATATAATATTATTGTTGTTATAACCTTATAAAGGGTAAATTTTGGAGTTAAAAAAGTTAAACAGGAGAATTTGGAGGTTTATTACCAAAATTAAGCTATATTTAAGAAAATTATATATTCTTAAGCTCAGACTTTATAATTATTGTATACGTAGTTAGCAGCGGCTAACCCCGAAGGGTATTAGTATATAGAGTCTGAGTAACTGAAGCAATCATAGAAAGCGAGTTCTTGTCGTCTTACGTAATACGATCAAGCTTGACGGCTAGGATTTGCCTTAGTTATTTAGACTCTATATACTAATACCCTTCGGGGTTAGCTGCTGCTAACTATATATATAATAATTATAAAATTTAAGTTTAAGAACGGAGATTATTAATAAATAAACCTTAATAATAAGGAATAATTAACGAAATTAATAATATTAATATATATTATTTAATATAAAATATTTTTATTAATAAATATATATTAAAAATATATAATATATAATTATAATATTTATATTTTTTTATTAAATAAATTATATAAATATAAAAATATATTAATTATATTAATTTTTAAATATTAAATAATATTATAAATATTACTTAATTATATATAATATATTTTATAATAATTATAATTATTATTATATTATTTTTTACTAATAATTATTAATAACTTTTCTTATTTATTATATTTTATAATTTATATAATAATTTTTTATATAATTATTTATTTTATTAATAAAATAATTTAAACGGTTTTATTAATCCTCAATATCTTTATATTCTTATTATAATTTTTTTTTCTTTTTTTTTTTCTTTATTAATTTCTTCTTTTTTAGTTTTTTTTCTTTTATTAATTCTTTTTTTGCTATTTTTATTTCCTTTATTATTATTTATTTTTATTTATAAAAAATAAATATTATTAATTTTATTTTTAAGTTAATAAAAGCAAATATAAAATACTCTTTAATAATTAAAGTTAATATAATACTTAAGCTCTTAATTATATTATTAATTATTAATTATTTTAAGCTTTTATTAATTATATTTTTAAAGAATATTAAATCTTAATAATAATTTAAAGAAAATTAAATAATATATTTCGAAAAAAAGAAT
>JAABUQ010001403.1_pt1 | contig 52165 bp, 48 predicted proteins | sample 5560001 | NCBI WGS metagenome assembly JAABUQ01 (sample SAMN10711888, study PRJNA513371) | rock metagenome | isolation source: Antarctica rocks | place: Antarctica: Victoria Land, Finger Mt nord | collected 2015-12-18
GTTGGGTCTTGCTACGAATCGGAAGGTGGATAAGGACTTGATGACGGAGGGGGAGAGGAGGAAAGTTGAGGAATTTGAAAGGGGTGTTGGTGATGGGAGGGGGAGATGAGGGGAAGGAGGTAGAAGGGGGGTGAGGGGGCGGGAGGGGGAGGGAAGGGGTAAAGAAGATGGGGGTGGTGGAGGGGAAGCGGCGTTCGGAAGGGGAGGGATCAGGAGGAGGGTGATGGGAATGTGGTGTCGAGGGCCGTGGGGGGGACCTAAGACCAGAGCCCGGCAGGTTTAGCAACTACGGTCTCACGATGATGTCGTGACGACCGCGGTCCTGGCTCCGATAGGTAGACTCAGCTTGGCGACTGCAGGCTCATTCGCTAATAGCTTGATGGTGGCATGGTAAACTTTTGAATTCGTTTGGGATTCTACATACGATGTTCATTGTCGTTGGATACAATCCCACTCGTACTAGGTTCTCGTCATTTGTGGCTTTCCTTCGAGGACTAGATGGAGAACTCACCACTCGCCCATCGTCATCACCCGTATATACCGTGTGCGCCATCGGAAGCAGCGCGGTCATTGCAGCGTTTACGTTGAAACCCGCCTGATCCAGATGATCCATGCGCTTGACATGCTCAAGCACGAATTTTCCATCTCTGATAGCGTGGTTCCAGACCTGTCTCGATCATCAGTATACAGGTGGTAGGGTGGGTGCGACGTGAATGGCATACGTTTACAACACCCCGTTTGTGACCCGTGAAAAAGAGATCGCGTTCCAGATACTCGTTACCCGCTCCTTCATAGAAAGCGCATGCCGTAATCATATCATCGGGTTCGTGGCAGACATCTTGATTCAGAATTGGATCTCCATTGAGTGTGAAGAGGGAAACCGTTCGCCCACGGCAGAGCATGATGACGCCGGAGACATCGTTGATACGGGCACACTATTCGCAGTCAGCTACTGTAGCAAAGGGTACGAGAACATCGCCTGACCTCCACTGGCTTCCCAGATGTCAGTACCCGCACCAGCTTCAGCCTGTTGAGATCCCACATGAGCACTTCGCCGTCCATGGAAGCGGATAACAAGGCGCTGAACGATCTGGATACAGCTAGCACGTCAATCGGCGTCCTGTGACCAAATAGGCACGCCTTGGGGTGGAGGTCGACGGTCTTAGAGCCGTGAGGTACCGCCCAGACGGAGATTGTGCAATCTGTCCCCGCTGTGACGAGGGTCGCGGAGTCTGCAAAAAGAGCGTTTGAGAGCTGTCCTTGGTGGATGTGTTCGAAAAGGCCAATCAGCTAGGATGTGTCAGACCTCCAGGTATTTCAGGAAGTAACTTTCCTACCTTCTTAGAGTCGGCCATGAAGAATCTGATGCTCCCGTCGATATAGCCCCACTCCAAGAACTTATCGAACGTAGGCATAATCGGAAGTCTGAAAAAGCTCGAGCACATTACGCGATCGTGCTTCCAAGAGTAATACAGAGCGTTGACCCGCTCGTTTGTTTCTGCATGTTGTCAATCAGTGCCTCGTGTGAGAAGGATGGCCAGGAAGGCATCTACCTAGGACAGGGAATGGCAGGCGAGTCAAGCTCTCAGCAGCAGTATCCAATCTTCTCACCCGGTGCTTTCTATCTTCCCTAGGTGGATGGTTCTTATGAAAGATTTGATATGGCGTCTGCCCAAAGTTATGAATGATACCTATCGTGGCTAACCTCTCCACTGGATCCTCGATAGTCTCAAGATCTTTTGCGCCATGGTAAGATAAGTGGTGAAAAATGTTGGTTGCCTCAAAGGCGGCTTCGCCACGTTGCTTGTGGCCAAAGATGAGGTCGATCCAATGATGCAGATGCTTGCTCACGTGCTCGCTCTCTAGAGCTTCTCTATGCTTTGCGATGAAGATTTTGGGATCGCCCTTGGCCCATGGTGGAAGGACCACAGTGTCGATTGCACCTCCGTCGCCTTGACGCAGGCCGAAGTCGTAACCATTCGAGTTCAACAAGAATTCTGGCAAATAGTAAAACTCCGGTATCAATTCTCTGACATCTGTCATGTTCTCCTTCGATGCTGAAGACCAAGCTTTTTCGATGGAATAGAATAAACGATCAGGATGGTCGAAATTCCCACCCTGTAGCAGCAGATAGGACTGTACGAAAGGTTGCAGGCGTATCAAATATGAAGTAACGATCATGGCTGAAGAGTAATGAGTCCCATAATGGAAGGGCGGCTGATTTTCGCTGCCCATCTCAGCAAAAATATGATACCGCTCTCTGAATTCCGCTTGTCGTTCTGGTGTCTGACAGCCCATTGGCTTTGTCAAGTCTCGAAAACTTCTCGGATCCGTCAAGTCCAATTCTTCGCTTGTATAATCAGCAAGCACCCAAGGAAAGACAGGGTATTGTGTCAAGTCGTTGAAGGTACGCCCAGCCATGGTATTGACCAACATTAGATAGTGGAAGTTCGAAATCTCGCCTTTAACCCATTTGCGCGTTGCCGGGTTCGAGTAGCTTTGAGCAAAGACATTGGTGAATCGGGAGCCCAGAGTTTGAGACTCATCCTCCGAATTCCTAATAGAATCGATCCTCCATGCGAACTCTTGACTAGCGGCAGGTATACTTTCAGCGACGCTCGTAGCTTTCTCGTGAAGCTTCTGGTAGAGCTCGTCTCGAAGCGGGGCAGTGCTGCTGGTGAGGAGATAACTGCGACCGTCAACGAAGAAGACCTCGATCGCTACATCACGGAACAAGAAGCGGCGCTTGGAAATGCTAAGGACATCGGCCCACCGCCAACTCCTTGTTTCATGGTTTGTGTTGATGGATGATGGTCCTCTTTCGCTCGTTTCTCGACCGGAGATCATCTGCAGATATGGGTCACGCTCGGATTGTGGCGCCTGCCAAACATTCACAATTTCGCCATCCGAACGCTGGAACAGATTGTCGAGTAAGTACAGGTATCCTTTGCCAAGTATGAGCAATCCTTCAGACGCCTCTAATCCAATGATACGCGACACGTTCAAGACATGGTCGACCTGGTCCCCGCGTTGCAGGCTTCGCATGACTTTGCGGTTCTTGTCCTCATAGTTATCGAGATCTTCTTGCGGGTCCTCAATGAGTTCGAAATCCTCATCTTGCTCCAACTGTTCTTCAGTAGGTTCTGGGGGTGTAACGGCCCCTAGGACAGATCCGTCCTCGGCAGCGTGACTGGCCGAAGGGACTTTAAGATGTTTGATGTCCCCATTTGGCTGGTTGGAGGTGGCCCTCTGACGATTGCTAAGGCTACTGCGGTGCGTCGCAGGTCCTTGCGATTGCTTGCGTTTGGGCTTCGAGCCGACTGACAGGGAATGCCCGTCAGGGATAAAGCGCTTCCTCATCCTATTTCTGCCCTCGGTTTGATCGAGCTGCCACCGCAAGGCGGTAGTGTCTTCGAGAAGTCCACGAGGCCGGTGAAGTTCCTGGTTCATTCTTTGCCAAGTGAATGTGTTGAAAACGTTATCATCTTGTTGATCTTGTAAGGCTCGTTGGTACCTCATTTGCTCTGATGCATAGATGTTTGAGGACCAGTGGTCTGCACTGATGTTGTGTCGTCTCAGGATGTCTTCGTCTGCTAAGTCCTGCGCTTGCCAAACTTTCAATCGGTCTTTCCTCTTATTGATCCTTGCCCTAGAGTTTTCTTCTGTTCTGCGATTCTCTTCGGCTACAAAGCTGTCCCAGCTTCTGGCAAGATTACCTAAGAAAATTCCGTCAAGTTCTTGGCGATGGTCGTCAATCCAGCCAAGGAAGGTTTCATTGTCGAGCTCCAAGATCTTCCTGAATCCTCGGGAGAGGGGCGTACTGGGATTTCCTAGAGCTTCCTGGAGTATGTCAGATGCATAATGCGGCTTCTGCACGAGCAGCATACGCCACAAGTTGACGGCAGCCATACGTATGGATTCTTCCGAACCAACGAGTTTAGTATACAGTAAATAGCACAACAACCTTAGGAAATAATCTTGCCCATCTTGAGTCACCAGAATTACAGTCTGCCAATAAACAAGCTTTTCCAGGAAAGAAACGACCTCTGACGTATTCGCGGCATCGTCGAGCTCTGAGAGCTTAAGAAGAACCACACGCAGAAGAACGGCTCGCATAGCCGCTATGGTCTGGCTGCACAGTCTGATGCTTTTGATCTTGGCGATATCGGGGAGTTGAAGATGCTCTAGTATTGTACCTAGGAATTCCATGATAGCTTCTACACCATCAACGAACCATCCTTCATACACAGCTTCACTAAGATGTGTAGCGAATCTGGCAACGTTCGTCAACACCCGGGGTTCTACCAATAACTTCTGATCCAGCTTCAATGCATTGCCCAGATGCGATAGGGTGTTCTGAAGTAGGAAGGTTTCAAAGTATGCTTGATGCTCCTGGAATCCTGGTGGCACTTTCATGAACAGGCCAAGCCCGGGAAATTCCTTTCGGCAAAAAAGCTGATCTGAAAACACAGACACCAGAATTTCAAGGAGTTCTTCGACAACGGTGCTCCTCGCGTTCAAAGTGCCTTTGGCCGTATCAGCCTGAGAAGGCTTTGAACTATGCGGTCTCGTCAATAAGGGCCTCTGTTGCGACCGGTCGGAGGACACGAAAACGTAGGATGACATGCGTCGTGGAGCCTTCACCCTATTTGGTCGCACTTCACCTGAATGCTCAGCTGAAACTGTTCTGATCACGGGTGGTTGACTGAGATTCCTCTGAGAGAGAGGTCTTATCACGACATCATTACCGTCGAAAGTCAAAGCGGAAGCCCTTGAATGCAATTCTGCCTCGGGACTTACAATGTTAGAACTTACGACGATGGGAAAGAGCACGAGGAGTAGTTCCTGAACGTAGTCAGACGCTACGGCAAAGTCTCGGAAAGCCTGACTCTTCCCGTGGACATCGGCTAGGAAGCGGGATACGGTATGTATGATGATAGCTGCATCGGCCATTCTGTGTTCACGGGGTTTAGTAGTATCTGGAAGCACTCAGCGTTCGTTTGAGAAGACTTGCAAGATAGGTCCAGCGGACGAAGGAAGATAAACATCCTACTCACCTAAAGGTGCCAGTTCCGTCATCAGGGACATGGAGGGCGACCGCTTAGGTATTGAAAGTGTCTGAAGCGCAAGCCCCTCATTTGGCCGACCACTGCTGGCACTACCTCGCTCATTCACTGGCGAGTCCGGATCTGTTTGATCCCTTGTGATGGCGCGAAGCCCATTCTGCAACATATCCGCAAGCACCGGAAGCACTTCAGGATAGGTTACGCATGTTTGCTCGTTGGCATTCAAGGCTTCCAAGAGATTGTAGAGGTCGAAATTCCTATCCATGTTGATAGAGGCAACGTCTTGACCGAAAAGTACCGCGAAACAAATGGGCCAGATCGATGGGATGCTCCACCATCTTCTCAGATAGTGTTGCATGATTACAATTCCTCCTGTCTTTTCGGCGAACTTTTTCATATAGGCAGGCCCATTGACGACTAGTAACCTCGCAAGTATTTTAGCAGCTAGAGCGACAACCACGGGATTCTCGTTGGCCAGAAGAAACAGCAGCCACTAGTAGTATACCCCTCTTAGTAGGTGCAGTGAGGCTTTCAGAAACTTCAAGGACTCACCCTGTTGGTGACGGTTCTGGCAAACTTTCTTATATTGGCCGGATTCCGATCATCGCATAGTATAGCAGTGTACATTTCCAGTACCTTCACTGCAATCTGCGTACGGCTCATTTCCGCCAAAAGACAAGAGCTTGGATGCGACGGACTCGGAGAAGCGGTAATCAAAGTCTGTCTACGAGGGTTGACGACATCTTTTCGCTTTGTGCTTGCTGTCGGTCTTAAGGGTGATGTATCTCGTCTTTTCGACTTGTGTGTCGCATATGTGATGAACAGTGCCAGAGACCGCAAGGACTCACCCGAAGGATGTACAGTGAGAACAGTTCTGAAGGCTTCAAGGAAGTACTCGAAACTGTCGGAGTGAAAAACGTCTCTCTTTAAGGCGTCCACCCATTTCTTCGTGATGCCTACTTTTCAATGAACAACATCACCGATAAGAAATTGTAGAGCACTTACGCATCTTTGAGAGCCGTTTCGCATTGAAGAGATGGTACTTGCTGTCGGCTCCAAACACCACAAATTGCTTGTAATATAACCTTTGCACCGCCGGAATGGAGTTTCGCCAAAGATCGGGATCAACGAGTAGAACACGATAAGCTAGCGGATTATTGATGACTGAATCCCGAGGTTTTTCGGGTCTGTAGCCTACAAATTCCAGTACAGTCATGAGAACCTCTATCGACAGCTTTTCATACTCTTCGTGAATATTCTCACCAGACCCATGCTGATCTGAGTTATCCGAAGAAGAGGCCTTTCCATAATCAAGCTTCTTTGCAAGCAAGGTTGCCAGGACACCAAAGCCATTCTCTCTTTCCATGGCTTCACTATTGCGCCAATTACTTTTAACGCTCTCAAGAAGAATGTTGAGTGCATTATTGATGCCAGCACGGGTTTCAGCCGCTTCGATAAGTGAAAGCCCTACCGCGGCGCATCCCCCAATCCGCCAGGCTGCGTCGTCCAAATATTGGGGCGCGACAACCGTGGGATTACCTGTGAGTATGGCAAAGCCAGAGGAGTGATGTAAGGCCTCATTTATGGCGGGAATGGCACCATTAATAGCAAGTGCGTTTCGACCTCGAGTCACCTGCCGCACGTTCTTGCTTGCTTGTTTCCCTAGGCCCTTGACGAGTTGCTTTTCATTGATGTTGTAATTTTCATCATCGTCGAGTACAGCAGTAGGGGATATGTTGAGTATTATCTGAGACTCTGGCAACAGAACGCTAGCGAATTGCCGTACTGCAGTGACAATTTCGGACTTATCTTCTTTGCCAGGATGCAAGCTCTCGTTGCGAAGGTTTAAGGCGGCGGATGCTTCGTAAGTTTGAAAAGATCCAAGGCGATCCTGGTAATTACCGTGGTACTTCGGGCCAAGTTGGTAGTATACAGCTAGAAGATCGTCGCTCAGCGCTTCTCCAAACAAATGCCCAGACGCCAGCCGCCATTGCGAAAAGACCAAACCCTTTCCAATACGTGTTGCCAAATCCTGTGGTGTACCAAAGAAGGCTTGGATTGGGTGACTTCGTCGACCACTGTTCGTTCCTACTAAACTTGGTGCAACCGAAGGTGGTGGAGCGGGATAGTTTGACTTGACTTGTTCAATGAACTCTCCGTCAATGAACAAAGAAGCACGAGATGACATCGTAGTTCTAGGCCTTCGGTGCACAATCGCAACATGGTACCAGCGATTGTCCCTGAAAGTGATGCTCTTAAAGCGGACACTGGGCCGTGAAGATGTAACCGATGTCTGGAGAATCAGGTTACGGGTATCTTTTTCAAGATAAATAAGCATGAAACATGTCTGGCTAGAGTCAAATGCCCCGAAAAGTGTAGTATGGGATTTGGGATCGAAGTTGACGACATTGAGCCACAAAGTCAACGTATACCCAGCACTTGGGGACGTTGGAGGGAATGCTCTGCCAATTCCGGGAAGCTCCACAGATGCAAAACCGTGCGCAGAGAGATCGAAATGTATGTATGGAGGAGAATGAGACATCTTGAGAGCTGCAAGAAGTAGTTCAGCAATCATCGGTGAGGATGCAGCATAGCGATAAAGGAGGTGAGCATCGTCCAGACTAGTCACTCCGAGCTGCAACAGAGAAACAGCAAGGCTACGGAGCTCAACCAGGCCGGAAGTCTGTGGCGATAAAGACAGTAGACAAGACAGCAGAGTGCCCAAAAGGGGTGTTGTATGTAGAGCTAGCAGATTATGCGTTGATAGAGATGCTATATGTCTGATGACAGCGGGAACTCCTCGAAATGAAGTCAGCTCTCGTTGATCCTTGATACGCGTATCGGTTTCAAGTTGCTCCCAGAGCTCGAGCATTATCGACAAGGCTTCTGGAATGCGCACAGTGGCCATGGCGTCAACTGCTGTTGTGAGGCGACTGGGATTTGCAGATTCTCGAATACCAAACTGGTTTGTCCTCGACGATTCGTGCTTATTCGAAGGACTAGTCTGAGACACGACTCCCTCATGGATATTGTTCCCTGAGTTTTTGAAGTCTGAGAAGAACGTAATCACAAATTCGTCGTTTAAGGCGCAGGCCAGCAGACAGCCAAACACACACTCGGGAGGCGCTTGAAGGCTGATAGTCTTCGCATCTGAAAGTGGGAGAAGTAACTGAAGTAACGCCCTCTTTAGGGACTGCCAACCTCCACCATCTACCCGTTTGCGAAAGAATCTTTGATTGCCCCTGTGGTCTTGGAGGGCCGCGGACAAGATCCCGAAAAGAGTTTGTAAATAGTCCCCAACCAGCCGCCGTTGTTCGGCGTCAGCGTCGGAGTCACTTTCCAGATGAACCATCGTTGCCAAAGCTGTGAGAAGCGCTTGGAAGCCATGGTGGACTCGGAATTGGTCTTTACCCTGGTGTGCACTCGATGCGTCCAGGAGGATTTGCCGTATGCAATGTCCGGCCTTTATCCTGCGGTGAACATCCTCCGTGCTGTCTTCGGTATTCCCTTGCGGAGGGCTCGATTTCAATATGTCCAAGTTCGGCTGGAGATCTGGGAAGCTTGCTTTGGACTTTCCTTCTGATGACGCCATGATATGTGATGTCTTGAGAACATCTCAATTTAGGGCGTCTCCATCATCCACATGTTTCAAGCAATCCACAGCGCACGCGACCACATGCAGCGTTGATGTCTCGTGCCGAGATCTTGTGTTCCCAGAGCCTTATACCAACGGGAATGGGCGACCACAGGATCATGGCCAGATCACAGAGGGATGTTCTAATCGAAGCCAGTCAGCGACTATCACCTATCCTGAGACACCGCATCTGTATGACCCACGTTGCGGATACAAAGTTCCGATACTCAAGTGCAGCCCAGTTGGAGGCAATCCTCACTAATAAGGACTAGCGTCGATCAGTTGCCAAGACTTGTTGCCTGCCACCTTCCAAGCGTCATGCGCCTCGAAGCTGTCTTCTCTTATCATCCTCCCCAACTCTCTGTCTCCTCCCTATCCTACATATTAGTATTCCATTCTTCGAAGGAGACTTCGACCTATATCAGCTGTATAGTGTTGGAATCTGTTCCTCGATACAAAGTGCCTTATCATGAAAGGCCTCATCGCCTGGTCGCTGTTGCCGTTGCTGGCTTCGGCATCCCCCATCATCGGCGTTGACACGATACATAACGATGCCGCTCCAGTCCTCTCCTCATCAACTTCCCAAACGATACCCGACTCCTACATCGTCGTCTTCAAGAAGGATGTCTCACATTCTGCCGCAGCTCAGCATCATGATTGGGTGAAGGATCAGCATACCGGCTGCATGAAGGCAAAGAGGGATCTACACAAGAGGTCTCAGACGCCGTTCGTCGACTTCAGCGGTCTGAAGCACACTTACAACATTGCTGGAGCTCTGCTCGGTTACTCTGGTCACTTCGATGAGGAGGTCATCGAGAGAGTCCGACGGCACCCAGATGTGAGTTGTACTCTCTTCCACCAAGTCTTATCGCGCAATAAGCACGTGATGCCTCTATCAGCCGCACCCCCCACTCCCGTCAAGAGCTCTCGGAAGAACCAGACTAACGCGCGATGCTGCATTGCAGGTCGCCTATATCGAGAGAGATTCCGAAGTCCACACCATGGAGAGTGGTGAGATGGAGAAGAATGCTCCTTGGGGATTGGCACGCATATCACACCGAGACAGCCTTAGCTTTGGCAACTTCAACAAGTACCTTTACTCCGCTGATGGCGGCGAAGGTGTCGATGTCTATATCATTGACACCGGTACCAACATCAATCATGTCGATTTCGAGGGTCGGGCGCACTGGGGAAAGACTATACCTTCTGGCGAGGAGGACATTGACAATAATGGCCATGGCACTCACTGCTCTGGTACCGTTGCTGGGAAGAAATATGGTGTAGCGAAGAAGGCCAACGTCTACGCTGTCAAAGTCTTGAAGTCGAATGGCTCTGGAACAATGTCCGACGTGGTCAAGGGCGTTGAGTGGGCAGCGCTCACCCACGTCGACAAAGTCAAGGCCGCGAAGAAAGGCAAGGGTAAGAAAGGTTTCAAAGGAAGTGCGGCGAATATGAGTCTCGGTGGCGGGAAGTCTGTCACCCTCGACCTCGCGGTAAATGCTGCCGTTGACGCTGGTATCCACTTCGCTGTCGCTGCCGGTAACGACAACCTCGATTCTTGCAACTACTCGCCCGCGGCTGCCGAGAAGGCTGTCACTGTTGGAGCCTCTACTCTTGCCGATGAGCGTGCATATTTCTCGAATTTTGGGAAATGCAACGACATTTTTGCCCCTGGCCTCAACATCCTCTCTACCTGGAAAGGCAGTGACACCGCCGTCAACACCATTTCCGGCACCTCTATGGCATCGCCTCATATTGCCGGCCTTCTGGCCTACTTTCTCTCACTGCAGCCATCGTCTGACTCCGCTTACTCTGTCGCTGAGATTACGCCTAAGCAGCTCAAGGAAAGTCTGCTCGCAGTCGCAACATCAGGCAGTTTGACCGAGGTACCGTCAAACACCAAGAATGTAAGGAAACAACGTTCTTTCACATTGAACACCCCATTCTATGCCAGTGCTAATACATTTGTTAGGTTCTGGCTTGGAACGGAGGCGGCGCATCTAACCTCACCGCGATTTTCGGCCAGAGTACGGCAACCACAGAAAAAGTCTCCGAGAAAGCCAAGAAGATCGAGACGTTCATCGAGACCGAGATCGAGGATTTCAGGAGCTTCTTTGATGAACTCAAGTAAAGAGGCTCCGGGACGCAATGGTGCATATGATAAGTCACAGCACCTAAACAGAGATTCCCAAGGCTCGCAGCCTTCTGCAGCCGATTTGTCCTAGTGTTAATGTGTGGGGCTGTCAATTTTGGGTTGGATCAGGGCGGTTTTGCATGGGTCTGGGGTGTCTGCCATCTTGTCTTGTTATGCAACGGCCGTCTTTCCCGTAGAAAGTCTAGATTCTGTGAAGCTTCTTGCACTGTCTACACCTTCGGTCATTGTGATTCAGTCCTGCGGCCTATCCTTTCTCTGCCGATCTCCCACTCGTATGCCCTTGGCAGCTATGTTGGACCATTCCTTATTGCCAGAACTTGTGCGGTGTGATTCATTAGCCTCATCCCCAAGCTAGGCTCAAACATCCATCCAAGTTCTCAGAATATTCGACATCGAATCACGATACCGTCTCTTCCCAACTCATCCTCTCTTGTCGATCGATCCCGTCTACTGCCGCCGCAATCACAACCGGCGCTGATCTCGCACCCTCTCAAACTCTGTACAGGGAGCTTGATAATCATGTCCATGGGCAGGTCGAGAGATCCAAGCTTTACCTCGATCCTGCCTCCGGCAATAGCCCCCCCCTGGCAACTGGCTGGTCCGATGTCCGAATCGATGGCCTCCACTATTGTGTTCCTTGGTTTTGGAATGAATGCCGGAAGCTGTGGTTATGTCTGGTAAGGGTAAAGGCTAGTTCTGCTGTCGGTTGGTTTCATCCATTGGACAATGTTGTACCGGTAAGTGTCCTGCCAACGGATATACAGTATGTTCCACGTTCTCCTCTGCATTGATTGTGTGGGAGCTCGAGGAGTAGATATCAGCTCGGTAGCATCGTATCGGGGTGACACCGTGAGAGAGCTGGCCGTCTACAGCACGGCTGGTTCCCACTTCGCGTCGCTTACGGGTTGGACTGTGCAGCTTTTGTTGGGTCCCGATTCAAGGCGGTTCCGCTCTTGCTGTAAGGCTTTATTCCACGCCGTCTGAGTCTCCGTGATGTCGTCCATTCCCATTCACCTCCACCACCGATCCACGGTCCGAATCCTCATCAATCTCATCCAGCTCCGCTCCCAACGGGCTCTCCCTCTCCTCCAGCTTGCCATCATCTTCCAATATCGTCCGCTGCGTCAACCTCGGCAATATCGTCGCACAAACCCTATCCTTCGTCAAAAGATCATCCACAAACTGATCCATAAACGTCAGCGCCTGCGCTCCATCCCTCGTCCTCCTCCTCAACTTCCTATAATCCCCCAGCAACGGCTCCAGCGTCTTATAAACCTCTTCCGCCGGCTCGAACGTCAGCCGCACATAGAAAGCCGCCAACGCAGTCAGGTACTTGAACTCCGTCTGGTGCAGGTATTCAAGGATGATGTCCCGCTCGGGCATGAGCTGCAGGAGCTTGAGAGAGAGGCAGATGAAGGGGGTGGGTTTCTGCTGCCCGTAGGTGCCGCCCAGGTAGGTCATGTCGGCGGCGCGGTCGCAGAGGGTGGCTTCGTTGATGGCGAAGCATTGCTCTTTCCAGAAGTAGGAGTCGACGACGCGGTCGAGGACGGGCTTGTCGAGGAGGTGGGCGGGGTTGAGGCCGTGGATTGTGCGGCCGGCGTAGCCGTAGCGGTCGTCGAGGAGGTGCTTGATGTCGGACTTGTGAGCCATGGGGTTGTGCGCAGCTCTGCTGCTGAGACGGGTCCCTGAAGCTGAGAGGGCGAGTCCACGAATTTGAAATTCAAAGAATCGATGGTTTCCCCGCCAACCACGGGGTTTGCTGATTCGAACAGGCCTTGGCACTTTTCGCTCGTTGTCGATTGTGGACAGCTTAATCTTGCCAGTGGGACAGTAGCTTTGTACAGAACTTGCATTTGTGATCTTGAGCAAGTTGCTGCAACTAGCAATGTTACTCACGAGTGGACAAATTTCCATGGGTATCTCCTCGTGCGTTGGTAAGTCTGCCGCCGAAAATGATATACATCTGGTAACGGGTCTCAGTCTTCTTGTTCACGTCATTGCTGTTCCTCTCAGGTTATGTACTGCAGCAGCAGACTGTGCGCAGCCTCCAAGCAGCAATCAGGCCGCAAGCACAACCCGTGGTGACTCAAAGCCCGGTCCTAGCGAAACATTTTGGCACCCCACCAGGACATTCCTTTTACGACAAATTCCTGTCCAGAAATATACCCAAGGGCGGCTGGGCGAAGGCTGGGTACGTGCAGATTGTAAGAAGTCATGTCGAAGTCTGCAACGCTGTCATGCTTTTCGCTGTGCTCGAGCAACAGGAAAGTATGGCCCAGAGGATAATCTTCTATCCGAAGTCTTGGAACGAGCAGAGATCGGCACATGGACGTCCAGACAGAACGTTCGAGACAAGTATGCGGCTTCTTCGCACTGCTGCATCAAGGTATAGAGTGATGTTGCAACCCATTGCGCCGGCGGTAGACGCCGATGAAGGCAAGCCTCTCCCCAGGAAAAGTACCCGTGTCTATGCTTACGTGTGATAAAGTGAATGATGAGGCAATGTACCCGTTGACCGGTCTTATGTCTCTCACGATATTCAATCGCTTAATATACTTACGACCCTCGGGTCTGATCAATGATTCCTCGCAACTTGATCTGCTCTTCACTCTTCCCATGGATACGCCTGTGCTTGGCATAGCAGCTACAAACCATGAAGGAGGTACGGAAAAATCTATCATGATCTTCCAACCGTCTCTGAAAGTCTACGACGAGCTTGCCAGCGCATTTCCTGCAGAAAGCTACTCAGACGACGAGTTCATGCAGAGGATCCCGGCGATGACCGACTTTGCCGAGGATCAAGTACATCTGGTGACCAAAACATCTACCCTTTTGCTTGCTGAAGAGTCGTTCGATGCTCGAGAATCTTTGGAAGCCACTGCATATATACATCTGTCAGACCCAGATTTGCCGGGACCAGAATACTATTTGTCTGATAGTCTGCTGTCTATGGCAAGACCGACGAGGCCCGGACCTCGCGAAGCCTGGGAAAGATCGTATGAGTTATTTAGAGAACGGCGAATGGATGTCTGTGGGCTAGATCTAGAGCCCGTAAAGCCTGATCCTGCCCAGACTATGACCAACGAGGGCTGAGTTCCAATGCCCTACTTGATGTCAGTCAACGCACGGACCTTCAATGGTTCTGCCGAGCTCACTATATCGAAGCCACTACGGTATTTGCCGATATATCAAAAGGGGGTTTAGATGCATCACAGCGTTGAATGTGCATTGACCCAGCTGGGCAGCGGCCTCTATCGAGAGCATCATCCTTCCAAGGTTTAGCTCATCTTCTTCAGCTCGACATCGGCATATGCTTCGCACTACGGGGACAAAAAATGCCGCTGAAGGCAGCCTTGTACCTCTGATGTGTGATCGGAGATCCTCAACAGGAAGGCGCTTCTATTTAAAGGGGATTTGAGGCTGTCGCTGATATGGCATTGGCGTATTCCGCTGAGCGGAAAAGCCCAGATATCAAGAAGGGGGCCTATGTGAATGCAGGGTTCATATTGGGGATGATGAAGGATGATGTGCTGGCTGGTGCAGCGTCGAAGGTACTGAAGCAGGTGCGTGGCATGAGTTGAGTTGGGAGGTATGACGCGGGGGGTTTTGGAGGTTTTGGGGATGTATGCAGTGGGATTCTATTGCGTTGGTTGTGCTGTTGGGTTGGTGAATCCAACGCGCTAGTACGAAATGTTGCACCACCACCTGAAAGAACGATTTGACGAGGAGACGAAGGGCTGGTCGACCGACCCTGGTTCATAGCAGAAGAGGAGCGGCGTTGCATGACCAGAGCACTCACGAGAATTACGTTGGAGAGAATAATTCAGCCTTGGAAAAGTGCACCTTGCCATCGTTTAGATAGAGGGCTTTAAGCACATCTGGGAGTGCAAGTGACCGTGTTGGTTGAGGAATCCAAACAGAAGAGATATCTTGTCCATTCAGTCATCTATTTCCGCCTCCGCCAGTCATCCTCCTTATCCTCTCCTCCGCCGCTCTCGCCCTCCTCTCCCTCTCCAACCTCGTCCTCATCTCAGCCGTCATCCCTCTCGCCTCGTGCTCTCTCTTCTCCGCCCCCGTCTTCTCACTCGCCCCCAACGCCCTTCCAGTCATCCTCCTCCCTTCTTCCTTCCTCGCTTCCTCCGCACTCTCCCTCTGCAAGCGCTCAGTCTCAGCCTTGCGCCTCTCCGCTTCCGCCTTCTCCTCCTCCCCCTTCGCGCGCTCCTCTCGTAGCTCTGCATCTGCTTTTGACAGTGCAGACGCGCACTGAGCCTTATTCCAGTCCCAGCGGTCTTCGCCCAGGTCATGCCGTGCGATGCGGAACGCATCGCGCGTGGCGCGGTCGCCGGCGAGATTGAACGGGGCTTTGTCGTCGCCGTTGAAGCCTACTGGATCCGCGCCTGCTTTCGTGAGAAGCGCGAGGACGACGGCGGCAGCGCTTTTGCTCGCGGCGAAGAAGAGGGGTGTGGGCGCGTGGGGATTCATCTCTTCGGGCTGGAAGAGGAAGTTTGGGTCTAGGGAGTTGTTGCTGAGGTAGGAAAGCACGGCAGGGGCCTTGTTTCTGCGGATGAGGGCTTGGAGTTGGGCGGTGTGGTGCAGCGCTGCCTCTTCTTCCTTTGAGGGCTTGGCTGGGGTAGGTTTGGTAGGCGTGGTTGTCGGCTTCGCGTTTGATGCCTCGCGCTCGGCTTCTGCGGTGGCGGCAGCTGCTAGAGCTGCCTCATCGACCTCACTGACCTTGACTCTCGTAACCTCGACGAAGGCTCGCATAAGCTCTGCCTGTGTCGCCCGTCGAGTGCTGAAAGGGAAGCCTCGATTCCTCGGATCATTGTGCCACAAGACCTGGCCATCGTAAGGTCCGAAGATGGTCCTACGGTTCGAGCTCCCTGTAGCTCTTGCGAAGATGAGTTGTGATTTGTCGATTAATTCCTTCCACTCTGTGAGCAATGCTCGGATCTCAGACTCGAGTGCCATCTCGTTGTATCGACGAATCGATGCACCGGCCGAATGGGCTGCCCCTTTGGCAGAGTCGTTCGCCGACTGAGCTCCTCCCTGTTTGCGTCGAGTAGTGTATCGATGAAAGGTCTTATGAGCTATGACCGTCGCCTGCCGCTCGTCACCACCTCCTGGTCTCTTATTCAATTTTGGCGCAAGCGATACAATCATAGCTGCGAAATGCCCGCCGCCAATCATGCAGAGGAAGATCTGAGGACTGGTCATCGTTGAGGGCAGAGGGACCCCATTCGAGCCATCTGGCGGAGCTGTCGGCGCTGCTGGCGTAAGCTGCTTCTTTCGCAGAACATCTGAAACATGTGACTCGTCTTCCTGCTCTGCTTCCGTAAACAACGCCCTATAGACCCCCAAAGAGGTATTCGACGGCAGCAGCGGGGTTGAGAACCACAACAGTGGTGGCTTGCCAGACCCTCTCTTTCGCTTCCTCGGTGCATGATCTTCCAAGTCATGACCGGGATGGCTGATCTTGGCCTGTTTCTTCAACAGCGCACTTAGATTACTCTCTTTCTGCTCCTCCTCATTGTCCGATTGCGAGGTCTCCGACCCGGATATGCTTTCGTCGAGATCTTCGATCATCTGATCGAACTCCACCTCATCTACGCTTTTCATACCCTTGAGCTTTTGCTTCAGGTTATAGCCATGCCAATCGGATCTAATGTGTTGGCGTTGTTCTTGCACATTGGCAAACGAAGCTCCGCAGAGCAGGCAGGATGTCGAAGGCTTTGCGCTCTCATCTTCATTCGCAGCTCCATTTCTTGAAGGTCCCTGCCGGGTATCCTCTGAAGACACAGATTGGTCTGGATTCTGGGCCGCTTTGTCGGTCTTTAGGTGGAGAGTGAGGAGCAACTCGTGTGGAAGGTCGAAAACTGAGGGAGCTTGATCAGGGTACAGACTCTCTATGCGGGTCAACAAGGCTTCGGTGATACATACCGTACAGCGGCTTCTTGAGAAGCTCGTGAGACGGATTCGACATCATTCCTAGGGCTGCTGACCATTAATGAAGAAGTCTCCAGGACGCCAGCTCGTAAGGTAAATGCAGAGAATGTCATTCTAGGGTTTGCAGATTGAGCCTTAACCCTCCCTGGTCACCGGAATTACCAGATCCTTTTCACTGTCCATCAAGATTTGGTACAACACATTAAAAAGACATGGATGACATACATACAGTGCTTTCAGACAAAGCTCAAAGCCCCCCCATTTCTACCATGGTATATTGCAATGTCGTATGAACATCTCCTCATAAACTTCTATGTTGCTTGACAATAATTCGCTGGAAAACTACCTTGCACCCCTTTGAGCTCTCCTTCCCACCATTCATCTGTACTATTCGTTTTCTGAACTACCTTGATCCGATCACCTTCTCGGAAAACCAGATCGCCTTGCCCTTGCCCTGCAAAGTCATACAAAGCGGTGACCCACAACCCTTGACTTGACGGCAAGCGCTTCGGCGGGGGTGGTGGGGGTTTCTTCTTCGCTGCTACCGATGCCATAGAAGATGACGACGGCAAGCGGTCCCGAGTAAAATAATCGGCGCGTGGATCAGCAGGAGCGTGAATAGCGAGCAGATTTCCAGGCGAAGGACTTGCGACGGCAGATGAATTATAATTCGGGGTTGCTAGTGATAGTAAGGTCTGAGATGGTATGGATGATATCCTCGGCCGTGTGTAAGGATCCGGTGAAGGTGGATCTGAAGTGGTGCTAATGGCTGGTGAGGCTGGCGGCTTTAATGAAGCCGAGTGGTAGGATTGAATGGATTGAATAGACTGGCTGCTCGATCTGCGCTGGATATTGCCATTGCGACCATTTGCTCCGTTGTTTTGCGTCTGTATGTCCGTTTTCATAGATTGCCGCACAGCCTTCCCACCAGCAATGCACGCAAATCTCTCGATTTCGCGTTGGACAGGCCTATGTTCGGCTTCCCATGCGTTTGAAATCTCACCCATTGGTGGAGGTGGGGAGGGAAAGTTCTCCTCGCCGCAGTAATCGTGTAGCATGGTGTAATAATTTCCAAGAAGACTATTCTGAGTCATGATTTGAGATGAAAGAAGATGAGGTAGCAAAGAGAATGCCGCGGTGACGACAGGTGGTAATTTAGATTTCAAATGGTCGTCGGCAATTACGTATTCCTAATGTGTAGTCAGTAGATGGATAGCTAGACAACGACAAAAGTCTTGATTCGTCACAGATGCACCGAGGTTTGCGCACTGGATGCAGCGAGCAAGATTGAAATCTGTAAGTCAGTCACATATCGTTACGTACCTCTTTTGCGTGATACAGTTCAGCTTCAGCCTTTGCCAGGTTTGCATTGTCTCGTTCCGATCTTTTGGTCTTCTTGCTAGCATTATCGACCCGTGTCTGATATTTTTCGAAGTCCAGCTGCGAATCTCAGCTTTAACAACCTCGTGCGCATATCGTAAGCAGCTGACCTTCCTGTCTTCTCTCTTTTTGATCACCTTCTTCAGAGGCTGAATCCAATCTCTTGCCTCGGTTGCAGGCTTGATGATCCTGGCATCTGCCATGCTAACCTCCTCTAGCAGATCTGTCTTGAGCTCCTCATAACCTTGCGAAAGCTTAGCAGTTCTCTGCATTGGAGTGGACGAAGTCACGGCGTGCTCGTCTGCGGCGTATGAATCGTCGGTTCCGATGAGAGGCTCGTACAGGACTTGGAAGCTGTTGACGAGTCGTTGCTGAGTGACCAGGATATCTCTCCACGAGTCCCTCCAAGCCTTCGAGGCGTCAATGAGCTGGAGCGATTTAGTAATGTATCCTCTTGGATATCGACGTCAAGATTGGGTAATGACACCTTAGCCAGCATCTTATCCGCATCGTCGAAATCCTTCAACAGAACGCCCACTTGTGCCTCATCTGCCGTCCGGGGAAGAAGCTTCCCAAAGCGTCTCTGTACGCTTTGCATGACAATAATGTTTGGGTAGTATCAGAAGCCTGAAAAGGCGCAAAGACATAAACATCTACGCGAGAGAGCTTAAAGACTGACTTAGGGGGGGAAAAACATCGTCCCAACGTTCCCGTGTCAAATTGTCACATGCTGTTTCGCTCTACTATACCCGAGCATCCTTCGAGCTGCGCCACCAAGCTCGAGCCTTGTGGGGCTGACGCGCGGCTAACCCTTCGCTTAAATATCCCGATCTAATTTATCGATCGCCGAGAATGAAGATCGGCAGATTTTCCATCTCCATCATTCCCCAAATACCGTTCGTTCTACCAACATGATCTTCGACCTCATATTTCGAATACCGCTCCAAAACGCCTCCCCTTAACCTATTTTGACAAGCCAACATACCTGGACCGAACGATGCCCCTCATTCTCGACTCTCCACCACCGTCGCCACCAATTGCTAAAGGCTATTCGACCAGTCCTTCGGCGTCACGGCGCATTGAGCATCACGAATCTGACGTTGTCGTCGTAGGTGCGGGTATCCTTGGCTGTGCGCTTGCAGTTACTTTTGCACGGCAAGGTCGTTCTGTCACTTTGCTAGAGAAGAGCTTGAAAGAGCCCGATCGCATCGTTGGTGAATTACTACAACCCGGAGGCGTAGAGGCCTTGAAAAATTTAGGACTCGTGCATTGTTTGGATGACATCGACAGTATTATTTGCAAAGGGTACGAGGTTATTTACTATGGAACCGGCGTTGAAATTCCCTACCCTGAGAACAGTGTTCAAGAACCAGACCACAGTCAAGGATCTACACACAACGACGAAGTTAAGCGGCCTGTCCAGACGGTAAAACAAAGGCCAGAGGGTCGCAGCTTTCATCATGGACGCTTCATCCAACGACTACGTGAAGCTGCAATGCGGGAGCCCAACGTTAGCGTCGTCGAATCCACCGTTACTGGAACTGTCAAGAACGGCTGGACTGGCCAAGTCATGGGTGTTGAGTGTCTCACAAAGGGAGAGCCTGATGTTCACTTTGGGCATTTGACCGTGCTAGCCGATGGCTACGCGAGTCGCTTCCGCAAGGAGTACATCTCGCATACACCCGTCAGCAGGTCAAAATTCTGGGGTCTGGAATTGATAGATGCCGAACTACCGCGCCCAATGCATGGGCATGTTGTTCTCGGCAATGAGGCACCAGTCTTGCTATATCAGATCGGCAGCAGAGAAACAAGAGCGCTAGTCGATGTTCCAGAAGGCTTGGACTCTGCAAGCCCGGCCAAAGGAGGTGTCAAAGGCCATCTGAAGAACAAAGTCTTACCATCCTTACCACCATCCGTACAACCATCTTTTGCCCGCGCACTCGAGACTGGAAAACTACGCAGTATGCCCAATTCCTTCCTCCCTCCAAGCACGAACCGCACTCCAGGCATGGTCCTTCTTGGCGATGCGATGAACATGCGACATCCTCTGACTGGTGGAGGTATGACGGTTGCTTTCAACGACGTTGTTCTTCTCCGCGACCTCCTGGATCCAGGCTTGGTACCAGACCTCGGTGATACCAGGCTTGTACGGCAGCAGATGAAGGCATTCCACTGGCGGCGGAAGAATCTGACATCGGTTATCAATATCCTTGCACAGGCTCTATACTCACTATTTGCGGCCAATGACCCCCAACTTAAGGCTCTTCAGCTTGGCTGCTTTCGCTACTTTCAACGTGGTGGAGACTGTGTTGACGGGCCGGTCGGACTTCTTGCTGGAATCATCAGACAGCCTCTGGTTTTGTTCTATCACTTCTTCGCGGTAGCAATCCTGGCAATCTGGCTCGTGTGGAGAGAATCGCCTTTGTGGCGAGTACCGTTGACTCTCATCTCGAGTGTCGAGATCTTTTGGAAGGCCTGTGTTGTGTTATTTCCCTTCATTGCATCGGAATTGAAGAGCTAAGTATCACGAGCCTCAACAGAGGGGCTGGTCTTGCTTAGTGTACAAAATGATAATATGTGTACATATAGTTAGAGTGTGCTCCCTCGGCTTGTAGTCAAATCCAAGCAGGCACTGGCGATTTACAACGTCCGCTTGCGGCTTGCGGCTTACAACATTCGTCATTCCCGTCATTCTGCACGCTTGTAGTTGCATTGCTTGCTACGTAATATGTCTGTTTGGTACCCCCGAAAAGATCGAGTGCCAAGACATCGAATGCCCCGAACGTCGTCACTGTTCGCCTAAATAAGGCTCATCCCGGCGCCCCCAATAATCAACCTTTTCAGATCGGAACAGAAGGCGATCTGTCCATGTTCCATAGTCCTCGAACATGAGCAGTGCGAATTGATTTATTGGGAGCCAACGTAGAAAAGTGAACTCTTAGAAAAGCAGTGTCGCGGGCTGTTTCTTACCTATTCTTATTCACACAATATCTCATGGACTGGACGGAAGCGCTACCTAGGGAGGGGACTCATGACAACCGCTGAAACCAAGGCCAGAGGGCAGGATTTTCCACTTCCTTCATCCTGGTGTAAAACTCCACTTTACATGAAGGCAGTGTATGTTAGTCATAGCGTAGAAGGACTGCGGTACTGCGACGGGCAAGAAATGATAAGGATCAGGCAATTGCCAGAAGCTCCAAGACATATTGGGTGACAATGGCCATCAAGTATAGGGTGATGAACATGCAACGTCTTCACTAATTTTTGCTATTCAAGGGCCAGTATGGTCCAGATGCTGAGAGTCCCAAGGCACAAGTTACACGTTGGAGGCGCTCCTGCCTTTGGCAGGACGAGAACTCAGCCATTGTCCGTTTCGGGACTCATTCCCGGCTCCTTTTCAAAGGGTTCTTGGGTCGTTCGCATTATCAAACTCGATTGGTGAAGTAGCGATTCGTAATCGTAGCATTCGAATAATTGACCGCGAAGTCACTGGTCGTCTGCGTTGGACAAGCTGAACCATGAATGGGGACTACCACCCACCCCGCTGGTGCCGCCGAAAAAGGCCGCTAGCGCATAGTACCTTAGTGGCAGGACCCTGTCCGACCTTAGCGCTCAAAGTGGCTCTCTACTTTAGTCTCTACCAAATCTCCTGACAATGCACCTACATTACGCCGTACTTCGCTTTCAATCTCAGCACTGTGCATTTTTCGGACAATACTGTCGCTCTCTGAGCGGCGTACCTTGCTTCCTCAGCCGACTAGCCGAACGCAACTCGAAGTACTAAAGTGCAGGCGTCTCTCCGGCCGAGATTGCAACCTTTTGCTTACCTCCACGCTCGCTTTGACGAAACGGGTTGCGACAGACACCAGGACCTTTCCAATTGAACTGTGACCTGGAAGTCTCAGAGAATAGGTTCTCTTAATCCATTCAGGTCTACAAGATCTTGAGGAGCCCGCTCGCACGCTTGACAACCGTGCCCAGCCGCAGCCCACGACGAATTACACATCACAAGAGACCAAGGAAGCCTTCACCCCGTCCACAATAATCTTTGAGGCGACCTGAGCGCCCTGTCTCAATCGCGCAACAGCGTCGTTCGATTCTCTCAACATACATCAGAACGTGTCGCCGGTCGTGGCAAGAGCAAATAAATGGGAAATTGCTTCAGGTTCGTGGTTCAGGTGGCTACTCGCCGATGACGGTGGAAGTATCTAGCATGTCACAACCCGAGGGTTTCGGTGCCCCGGTTCTTCAAATGTCTCCACCACACAACCGCTCGGCCGCCAATCACCAGTCGAATTCCCTACCGTCCACCCCATACCAACGTGCGAGGAAGTTGTCTTTCAATGCACGCTCACCCTCGCCCGAGAAAATCGCTGGCACGCGATCTCCAACTGCTCACTCCGAGTCAGAAAGCGGACAACGTCCCCGGGGTAGCGGGCCCCTGTTGGCTGGCTGCAAGTATGAGACGGGGATGGCCTTCTCGAGGCGGCGTATACCTTACTCTATCGGAGGTGATCAGCTACCAAGAGCGAAGACCATGCCCAAAAAGTATCTCAATCCGGTTGAGGAAGGGAAGTTGAGCGGAGATATGAGGGAGCTCTACGATCGACTATATCCATCGCTCGACAGTGATGAAAGAAGGTCGAATTTCGTAGAAAAGCTAGGAGATATCTTGAACAAACAGTGGCCAGGGAACAATATCAGAGTGCACGTGTTTGGCTCCTCGGGAAATCTGTTGTGTACTGATGAGTCCGACGGTCAGTTGCCCCTCCACGTACGGAAACACTCAGCTGAATGGTCCTAGTCGATATCTGTATCACGACACCCTCGAAAGCACTGGAAAGGGTGTGTCTCTTAGCTAAGACGCTTGCCGAGCGTATGATGATGATCACCCTATCTATCGCCTGGATTTGGCTGACACACAGTAGATGGAATGCAGCGGGTTGTCTGTGTTCCCCACGCAAAGGTCCCCATCGTCAAGTTCTGGGACCCGGAGTTACAGTTGGCGTGCGATATGAACGTGAACAATACTCTGGCGTTGGAAAATACTCGTATGATCAAAACCTATGTTGAGATCGACCATCGGGTGCGGCCCCTTGCCATGATTATCAAACATTGGACGAGAAGACGTATCCTCAATGATGCTGGTACGTTCCCTTAGTCCCCCTTACGTATCTTTCGAATTATTCTAAATGTCGGTCGAAGCTCTTGGGGGAACCCTTAGTTCCTACACGTGGATTTGCATGATCCTGAATTTTCTACAAACACGGAATCCTCCAGTACTACCTTGCCTTCACAAGAGGCCTCATCAGCGTTTGCTCGGTGCAGATGGCAAGCCGTCCGCGTTCGCCGATGATCTGGCATCACTCCGCGGTTTCGGTCACAAAAATAAGGAGTCCCTTGGTGAACTTCTGTTTCATTTTTTCCGACGCTACGCTCATGAGCTGGATTACGAACGGAATGTGATTTCGATTCGGGAAGGGACGTTGATATCAAAGGAGGATAAGAAATGGCATTTAATGCAGAACAATAGGCTCTGCGTTGAAGAGCCATTTAATACCGAAAGAAACCTAGGGAACACCGCCGACGACATTTCGTTTCGAGGTGTGCATTTAGAGCTCAGGCGAGCATTTGATCTCATATCTGAGGCCAAGCTCAACGACTGCATGGAGCAGTTTGTTTTCCCGGCCATGGAGGAGAAGATCTGGGAAAAGCCGCCACCGAAGCCGCCACCTGTACTCAGCAGAAGCCAGTCGCAGTCAGGGCGTGGGGGTAGGGGCGGTGCCAACAATCGAGGCGGCCGCCATGCGCTCAACCATCATCGTAATGGCCCCCAAGGCCGACGATCTTCGAGCGCCGCTGCACCGAATAAGATCCCAACTCAAACAACGATGCCTAGGACTGTGGCTCTGTGGGAACAACCGCTCCAAGCACCCTACGATCAGTATCAACTGCACGAAAGATTGATAAGCGACTATCAGCTTCTGCAGGCCCAGGAGCACGAACTGCGGCGTGTTCAGGCTCAGGCTCAGCTGCAGGCTCAGCTGCAATTTCAAGGCTCTAGCCAAATCCCCCATTCTGCTCATCAAGCTGCGAGGGAGCATTTCGCCCTACAAGCGACAAAGCTACCCCCGCTGACTGCTCCATTACACACAACGCACTCAGCCATGCCATTCCAGCAAATTCTCCGTTCACATCCACCTTCTCCCGCCATGCAGTCAGCTCAGCCCGAACTCAGGCGCAGTGTACATCGATCCATCCCTGCAAACAACTCTTCTGGGGCGGAGAATAGGTCACATAGTCAGCCTGCTAGGACTCTACCATTGACTCTGCCTGTTCCCAACTATCTGCAACAGTATTACCCGTTGAGAGACCATCAGATCCACCACTATCTAGAGTCGCACAGTCGATTAAGGCATCCTGAGGCTCCGGTTCAGATAGACTCAAGATTTGAGGAGAGCCTGCCGAAAGAGTATGTTGGATATTACGTTCACGGCTCTCCTCCAAGCCGTACGTCGCAGAACGACATTGGATATTCCCGAAGACCCACTCTCGGTGACATGCCACATCGCAATAGGGGAATGCCATACGATCTTGGTAGGTATGAGGATCCTTCGGGATCCCCACCTTCGACGCCTTATAGGGATAGATCCACCAGCATTCGGTCTGCACCTGTCACTATCCCTGCTCCAAGCTTACGTACTTCAGGACCCATCATTGTAGATGGTTCCGACGCATGGGCTCCGGATGAAAACATCCGTGGAAATTTGCCGTCTGATAGAGGAGCGATAAACGGTATAGACCGGATATCACAAATGTACTCCAGTCGCTCGCCTCTCTTGGACGAGCAGTATCAGCGATCTGGACGCTCCGAGACCATATCATCAATGCCCTTCAAACAGCCATTCCCTTTCCACCTTGCCAGCAGTTCTCACGCCCGGGTAGACAACGTTCGAAGTCCAAATCCCGAACAAATGCTCCGACGGGCTTATCCTCAGGTCAATGGTACTGCGCCGGCTCCCGTGACCACCCAGTTTCAACCCACTACCGTTAATGATTATGAATTGGGAACAGAGAGGAGCCACGACGTAACCCCCAAGTCAAGGCCTAGGAGCCCCCAGCGGGATGTTCCAGCAGCAAGCCCTATACAGTCACCATCTACCGGCAAACACGATATGAAGTCGGAACCGCCGCCTCTGCAAGGTCTGCCACTGCTTTCCCCCGTACGGGAAGTACGGACACCGTCCCCTACAGCAAATCGCAAGGACGATATTACCGGGAAATTGAGACCGTTAAACCGGCTGGCTCAGAAATATGCGCCTGGTGATATACCCCCCTTTTCCCGGAGATCGGAGAAGAAAAACGAGCAACTCGAACAAACAGTTTTTGGGCTTAACGGACTATCTGTGGCTTCGTCGAGTAATGTGCAAGCTGGTCAATTGACCAACGGATGGCAACAGACAACCTCGAAGAAGAATAAGAAGAACAAAGGGAAAGGTAACGGACCTCAATCGATCGAGATGGCACTTGTCGAGCCTATGCCGACGAACGAGGCCGAGCGTAAAGGAGGGTAAGCGGCTAATGGCTCACTTGTCCCACGGTATCTGCACTACGTTCATCCGTCCGTCTCGTCCGATAGGATTCAATATGTACAGCTGTACTCTATATCTGTATCGCAATCCTCAGGCGGGATGCTCTCACAGTTTTGGATAGGCTTCGCTTTGCGTTTTTGTGATCTGGGCGGAGGACCTGATGGTCTCGACGTAGGTCGCTTTAGAGGGGCGTCTGCATGGAGCCTGCCATGTCGCAAGCTAGGCGTTCGATTTCAACCATTGGATGGAGGCATGGAGTCGTTGCTTTCAGCTCTGTACTCGCGCTTCGAAGTTACTGGCAGGGGCCAGCCAAGGAAGCAAAAGCGACCATCTCAGCCTCGTCTCGCTGTATTTGGGCTGAGCGGCGTTCATAGTTCAGATGAATGAGAAAATCATCAAATGTATACACTTTCCAATGACCTTGTCACGCTCTTGTGCAAGAGTCAAACGATAGCAGAGCCCTAAATTACCCAGCTGGGCGGAATATTCCCATGTCTTCCGATACAATGCATCCGAAACCGAGCTGCACCAGCATCCGAGCTCTTGCAGGGGCATCGCCTCGGGCTCTTCTAGTGTATCATATCAGCCTTGCGTAAGCCCCCGTACTCCCGGAACCTGTCACTGGATTGGTACTTGCGCAATCGAAAGGTCGGACAGTGAGACGGGTGTCGGAATTAACACCAATCTTCGCCATGTCGCCGTCTCCATCGTGACTTGATTTGGCAGCGTTCGCCAAGACCCGACCTCGAAGCCCCAAGGGTGCACCTACAAACCATCAAGTCTACGCAGAATTTGTTACTTGAGAAAGATGCGGTGGCCGTAGTGAACCTTGTTGCGGACGACATCGTTTCTCCAGGCGTGTACCGTGTGTCGAAAGTCTTCGTAGGTGTGGAGAAGCCATTGGCGCACGCTGAGCTCAACCCCACCCGATACTCATCTCTACCTTATCCTTTCATGCTGTGTCATAATGCAGTCTGACAGCTCCAAACGCAAGCTTGAAAACGTCCGATAGCTCTGACTGTTTCTCAGCGCTGCGATAGACAGTTTGACAGAATGTCTTACCGTCATCGCCAGCAAGGCCAACCAACACCACGGACTTCGTACGGCGCATCCTATGCTAATCAAGCACCTGTACGCCGAGCACCAAGCTTCGATCAGGGCGATGACGCGCAGTACCGAGGGACAAGTACCGAGGGCACGCGATATCGGGCAGGGAGCAATGCAGACGTGCAACAGGAGGAGTTGTTCATGGGCAATCCGAGCTCAGTACTGCCGAATCGAACATCTTCATATGCCTCTGGGGGGTATCAACATCATGGACCCAACCAGCAATCCTACAATCCTCAGCAATACGGCCCCGCTACTACGGCGCATAGTGCGTCACGTACGAGCAGCATATTGAACAATCACAGCTCATCTGGTCATCAACCGTATATTCCCGCGGCTTATCAGCCAGCAGGTGTACCCTATACTTCCCTTCCTCAGAGCTATGCCTCTCCATCTCAGTCGTACTTCTTCAGCCAGCAACCGCCTCCTCCGCCTCAGCGTCCGTTTGAACAACCATACGGAAGCCGAGTGTCGCCGCAGATTGGCACATCTCCCACAGCGCAGCAACAGGATCAACCTCAACCCTATTCCTACCAGCATCCTGGTCTCCCTTCTCTGCCCCCTCGTCCGGTATATACACCTCCAGCTCCACCACCTCCACCCTTCTCACCAGGCAGAGATGCTCTCACATCCACGGACCCCTCAACCAGCCCACGACGCTACTCTCACAGAGCTTCGCTGTCTCAGAACCGCTTCCAGCAAGCCGCAGGTCGCTTCTCCCCTATACAGTCTTCATTGCCTCCTTTACCTCCTCGGGACGTTTCTAACGGCGATTCTGGTGTCTCATCTCCCAGCTCATACCGCGCTCGTACCCTCTCTCCGTCTGTCAATCTTGACACCTCTCTTCCGCCTACGCCCGGCACGCCAGGACCTATACCGCCGCAACATTCACCACAACGCATGAACACTACAGGTCGCCACCCACAAGCAAGACCACTTCCTGGGCCTCCTACGGACAACAACCCTAATGGTGCTTATTTCGGTGGCCGGAATGAACGTCGTGAAGCGACTGCAGTGCTGAATGAGGATCCTGGTTATGATGACCTGATGCGAGAAGTTGAGGCTGCTGTCATGGGCAGAGAACCGATTTCGGGCGCTCATGGGAGTCCAACTGTTCAAACCCCAATGAATGAGCATAATTCACCTCAGCCACTGTTTTCAGCAGGGTTGGGTCCGGACAGAGGTTCGCCAACCGACTACGTCACCACAAACGGGCATCTAAGTGCACCGCAGCAGACCGATCCTGGACCCTACAGTGACGCTAGTGATGCAGAGGCAGATGCTGGACTTGCAGCTTTGCAGATGGCTGACGAACAAGACGCTCTAGATGAAGCGCGAAGACAGAGCGGTGCCGATTCATTTGTTGGCTCATACCATACTAGGGAGAGTTCAAGGCAAGATCTGCAATCAGCTGGAGATCTAAGTAGCGATAGCGATGTGCCCATAGACATCAATTCCTACGGAGGTGGCTTTGGTGATCAGCCTTTCTCGTATCCAGGGAGCCAAGAGACCTACACGGAGCAGGTGTATAGACCACAGCCGGCTGCGACAGGGCATGACTTCTCAAACCCCCATCTCGAGGCTTACAGAGGTATGTATGACTATCCGATACCGCAGGATCAAGACCTCTATCCCTTCCCACCGACACTTGGAGCGCGTGTGGATACTGGCGGTACAGGAGGGCTTTCGGAGCCATGTGCCCACCCACGACGGCTTAGTTTCGAGGACGGCGATGAGGCAACGCTGGCAGATTCTGAAGATGCACAGACCTCTGCAACCCAAAGCCCGTCTCGGGAAGGATTGCCGGATATGTATTTCCACCCTAGCTCAGGTCCTCATCGTCCTCTGCCACCGGCTCCCGTGGGACCTGCTGCGAAGAACCGCATTCCACAGCTTATGCCGGCTGGCTCATATCAAATACCTGGGGCTCAGCAGCTCTACGATCAATATGGACGTCCGTCATATCCTGCGGCGCCCGATGCTTACAACCAACTTCTCAGCCCGTCCGGGACTCCTGTACCCAGGTCCTCCTCCCTTATAAGTCACAGTAACACTCCACAAACAATACCACCGATCCGATCCAAGACCGATGCAGATCGAGCGAGGATATTGAAGCAACAGCAATTCTCAGGTGTACGAACGGCATCCGTTTCAATTTACGGATCGGAATTCGGAGGGCCTGACTCGTCCCTACCGCAAAGCGCCGAGCTCCTTGGTCTACCGGAGATTCCGGCAGGGAAGAGGAAGAAATTCAACCCTGCCAAGCTTTCGACCAATGACTTCAAGAAGTGCCCAGAGCCCTGGGCTCTGAGCTCGATAGGAGCTTGGATCAGAGAAATGAGCGAAAGCGAAACAGACCTCAAGGAACATGCGATTGTTGAAGGTATCGTAGCTCTGTTCACGCATAAGGTGCCGACCATGAACACTGCAGATGCCGAGACGTTGGGGGCGAAGGTCGTGAAAGCGATGTTTGATGCAGGTGCACTTTTGAAAGAAGAAGAATGGGTCAAATTCGGCGCAAATTCCACGCCAGGCGTCCTCTACCAGCTGACGGGTACTGGCTGCTACTCGCCTCGAGTACACACGCAGACGTTGCCGGGCAGATGTTATGCACACCACTGTATGCGCACTTTAAAGAAGATAAATCTGCAGACACAGGTGCTAGAACCTCAACGTAAGATAGAGGACTGGGCCACGTATTACAAGCTGAAGAAAGAGGACGTTGAGGGTGTCGACAAAAAAGAGGTTGAGAGGCAAAATAACTTGCACGAGATTGTCACTACTGAAGATCAATTCATGGACCAACTCAATATACTGAGACAGCTCTACAGGGACGACCTTGCAAAATGGCAACCGCCAATCCTTACTCCGAAGCGTAAGGATGCCTTCATCCGGGATGTATTCGGTAAGGTGGACATGATCAAGCAAGTCAATGAGGATTATCTCCTTGCTCAGCTCAAGTACCGTCAGCAGGAGCAAGGCCCGTGGATCGTCGGCTTCAGCGATATCTTTCGAGAGTGGATCAGGAAGGCAAAGAACGCTTATCTGGATTATGCGGCAAGTTTCCCAAACGCTACGTTCCTCATGCGACAGGAAGAGCAGCGGAATGTGCTCTTTCAGCAATTCCTCACTCAGGCCAGGGAAAACGAGCGTTCACAGAGGTTAGGATGGGACACTTATCTGAAAGCGCCTATCACGAGACTCCAGAGATACAGTCTCCTGCTGAACACAGTCCATAAGCACATGCTACAAGAATCAGAGGAAAAGACGAACCTGGCTGCTGCCATTGAAGAGATCAAGGCTGTCACGCTGGAATGCGATAGCAAGGTGGCCGACATGGCCAAAAGTGTCAGTCTCTCGGAACTTGCAGCCAAGCTGCAGCTTCGCCCGGGAATGGAAAAAGTGCATCTGAACCTCAAACACCTAGGAAGGGAGGTCATATTTCAGGGCGATTTGCAGAGAACCGGGTCCAATAAGTTCTCATGGTTGGAAACACATGCGATACTGTTTGACCATTACCTTGTCCTAGCCAAAAGACTCAGACAAAGCGATGCTGCCGGAGGGCTGAAATACGAGAAATTCGACGTCTCGAAGTTACCGATTCCAATGGACCTTCTGGTGCTTGAGAGCACCGACGATGATCCGGTCCAGAAATCGTCGTTCAAGGGTGTAGGCTCAGTCGCAGCAGTGACTACGAAGGTCTCGACAGGTCGCCCATCGATGAACAATCAGACGGGATTAACCGGCCCTGGAACTTTGGCTCATACCAATACTGCCTCTTCGGTAGCTTCGGTTGGTACAAACGCCTCGAGCAAGACGACGGTGACCACGACCATCCTAGATAGTCCCAACGACAGCGAAAAGGTTATGTTTCCGTTCCGTGTCAAGCATCTCGGCAAAAGCGACGTCTACACTCTGTACGCTCCAACCAAACAAAACCGGCAAGATTGGTGTGATAAGATCTATGAAGCAAAGACTCGACACGCCGCGTCGCTGTTCCAACAAAATGCCGAACCTTTCAAGTTGAGAGTCATAGCGGATACCGCGTTTGCCTATGACACAATGACCGGAGGTCCCAAACCTATCGCTATCAGAGGAACACCTCTAGATCGAGCAATACGGGAAGTTGAGAACACCTATTCTGGCTCAGGGCGGCCAGCGCCAGTATGCAGAGCTTCTGTCAATTGCGCGACGGCCTTCCACCAGCCTATGGGTAAGCCGATGCTTGCAATTGGGACTGACTACGGCGTCTACATTACTCAACACAACAACCCCAGAGGCTGGACAAGAGTGAGCTGATCCTACCCTTTCTCTCTTATTAACCCGTATCCCCAGCATACACTAACCTCCTATCCCAACACAGGCCATAGCCGCAAGTCGCGTAACTCAAATCGCCGTCCTCGAAGAATTCTCCCTCATCCTCATCATCTCCGACAAATCCCTCCTCGCCCACCACCTCGACACCGTCTGCCCCGCCTCCTTCCCCTCCATCCCCCCCGCCACCTCCTCCCTCCCCCGCCACGCCCCACAAAAACTCTCCGGCGCCCGGGACGTCGGCTTTTTCGCCACCGGGCGCATGAAAGACCGCACGCTCGTCTTCTACAAAAAGCGCGAAGGCATCTCCTCGACCTTCAAAGTCCTCGAGCCCGTCTACCACAAAAGCAACAACCACTCGGTCAGCACCTCGCGCACGACGCGCCTCCTCCTCGGCGGCATGCGCAAGGGCACCACGGACTTCTTCCGCGACTTCGACGACTTCTACATCCCCACGGACACGTACGCCATCAACCTCTTCCACACCAGCATCGCCGTCGCCACCGCCCGCGGCGTCGAGGTCCTGACGCTCGATAAGAAGGTCCCGCTCTCGATCCCGGACCTCAAGCCCCCCGACTGCGCCTCCATCGCGCTGCGCCTGCGCGACCAGCGGCCCCTCGGCATGTTCCGCCTCTCGGACTCGGAGTTTCTGCTGTGCTTCGAGGAGGTCGGCATCTATGTCAATAAGCTGGGGGATGTCAGCAGGGCGGTTGTTATGGAGTTTGTGGGCAAGGCGAGGCAGGCGGTGCTGTGGGGGGGGATGTATTTGGTACTGGTGGATCAGGGGGGCGGGTTCGTGGAGGTGAGGAATGCGGTTAATGGGCGGCTGAAGCAGGTCGTTTCGGGGAGGGATGTCAGGCTGTTGGATGATGGGCAGAGGGGCCCTGGGGGTGGGGAGGGGACTGTCAAGATTGCGATGCAGCACCCTGAGCTGGAGGGTCGGCAGGTGGTGGTTGAGATGTTGGTTAATGAGGGGATGAGGGAGTGAGGGTTGGGTGCCAGGAATGTTCGGGAAGGCATATGGAGCATGGTATGTTGGCGTATGGTTCAGCTACGACTAGGTGGGATGGATATATGGGCCCCTTTTCCTTTCGGTCTTCTTTTTTTTTGTTTTGGTGACGGCAAAGCCACATTCCGGCATGCGACGATACGGATAACGACTCTCGGGGCGAAAATGGACGCTATGATTCTCTGCTTAGCGACGCGATGGGGTTTTTTATGGGTCTAGTCCATGGGAAGGGTCATATGGGGTGTTCATAGTCTAGGTTTCTACAAACGGATGTTCGGACTGTGTACCCATCTTCTCATTCGTTTGTTTGAAAAGGAGAAGGAAAGGTTCTATTTCCCCTCCCGCGCTCCCTCGCGCAGGAGGCCAGACCATCCTTGTTATAAAACTATACCCATGCCGCCCTATTCATGTCCTAACTTAGAATCGAAGCCGAGCAACCTATGCTACAAACCCATAACCCTCTATGTCCCGTCCTCAATTACAAGTACCCTCACGAGATTGGAAAATCCAGATAATCTACCCCTCCCCATCCCCCTCCCGCTCCTTCTTCTGCCCTCCAAACGAGATCTCAATCTTCTTCGTGCCAGGACCCAGCGATTCCCGCGCTCTGTCGCTAAAGGCTTTTTTCCGTCGCAGCACGCCGTTGCTGCTGCCGGAGGAGAGGCTGGCGGTGCGGCGCTTGGGCTGGGAGAGCTTGACGAGGGCGTCGTCGTCGTCGGCGTCTTCCTGGCGGCGGCGTTTTTCCGAGAGGCGTTCGGGCGGGGAGTGGGCTGACGGGTTGAGTGAGGGTTTGGGTGAGGGGGAGGATTCGTCTGGTGGGGCCGAGGAGAGCTTGTACGGTTTCGGGGGGGGAGGGGAGGTGTCCATGGGGTCTGAGAGGTCGTCGTCGGGGTAGTCGACTAGGGATTTGTTGAGGAGTGGGGAGGCGCCGTTGGTGGGGAGTTTGGAGGCTTCGGCGGCGGAGAGCTCGTCTTCGTCGTCGGAGGTGTTGAAGTAGGCTTCTTCGGCGGCGTCCTCTTTTAGGCCTTGCCAGCGCTGGTGGCCGTTGATTTTCGTGCCGCTGCGCGTGGGGGTGAGGTCGTCGTCTGGGGCGGCGCTGGGGTCTGGGTCCACGGCGGTGTAGCCTTGCATTTGGTCGTAGCGGAGGACGAGGTTCTGGAAGGTGTCGACGTAGGTGATTTGGGAGAGGCGGTCGCGGTGGGTTTCGACAAGGTGGGTGATGAGGGGTTTGATGTTTTCGCGCTTGATGAGCTCGAAGAGCTCGAGGCAGGCGGAGTTGAGGAGGTTGTCGCGCGGCATGGTTTCGTAGACGATGGAGAGGATGGGGTCGAAGAGGTTGTTTTTTATGATTTGCGTGTTGTAGAATTCGTCTTGGAGGTTGATGCACTGACGGAAGAATTTGAGCGCGGCTGTTAGAGGACTGAGTCAGTGGGGGGTTGCGGAGGAAATATGATGTACGCATAACTTACTTAGCTTGAGGTGCTTCTGGGGACAGGATAGAAGTTGGGCTATTCGGGCGGCGAGACCTTCGGTGAAGATGAAATACTTGCTTCGGAAAAGGTGAAGGCGGATAAGGAACATGAGGATCTCGACAAGATGATTGTAGAGTGAGACTTCCTGGAGATTTAGATTGGCCAGTGAGCCTTGCTTCTCCAAGTCCTTGAGTGGCTGGAAAAGCTTGTTGGCGGACTTGTCGTAGAAATTCTGAATGAACGACTCGGTTTGTGGGTTTGTCGGAGCCGTACTTCGAAGCTTGGACAGATAATCGCCATTCTGTCGAGTCATAGCTTCCTGGGGTGGCGGAGGGGGTGTTTGCGGTTCTAACAAGACTTTGATTGCATCGGCGGCCTGCGCTTTTACCCCCAGATCGACCTCAACCAATAGCAGCTCGATGAGTGTATCCGTTAACGGCGTTTGCTTCTCGCTGATCGACTTAAAGATGTAAGCCCGTACCATGCTTGGATCATGGTCTATCATCGCTACGAGAATGTCCGTCCCAGAAACTCGGACTGAAGCGTCTGTATTTGAGAGTGCGAAAGTAATCACGCGTAACAGTCCATGTTGAATGAAGTTCGAGTATAATGTCGATCGCGCGGGAACCTGGAGACTTTTTGCAATCGCACAGCATTGCTGGATGAACTCTACAGCATCTTTCTTCTTTCTCGCTGACGCATCTGGCGAGTCGATCAAGCCGAAAAGCTCCTCTAAGAAAGCTATGTTCGACTGCAAGTGAGAGACAATATCCACCTGGTTGAAGAAGATAAGCGAATTAAGTACAGAGAAGGTAGGGTCGTCAAGTATTCGAGCAAGAACAACATCTTTCAAGTATAATAGCCGCCAGGTGGAATGAATCTTCTTCCTTATCGTCGGATCTTGAATGGGTACCACTTCCTTATAGCGTGACGAGTCTTGGAGATACCGACGGTGGTTTGCCTTGTGTTCTGGGAAATCAGGGTCGTCTGTATCGGACTGGTCAGTGATCATTATGCAGTACGGACTTTCCTCGCCAGCCCAGGCTTACATTCTAGGGCTCCTACAACACCCAGGACGACGCTCTCGTTGACCACGTGCTCGATGATTTGGGTATCGTTCAGAAGTATCAGCATTTTCATGATGCTGCACAGATGTTGCAGATCCTCTAAGTCCTCCAAATCTTCGGCTGTTTCAACCAACGGTATCAGCTTCCGAATGTAATCATCACCAATGACGAATTTCGATAGCGCATCGCGGCCTTGGGGAGTAGCGTGGACATTCCGCATCAGGACGCTGATTTCTTCGAGATTTCCCATCTCCGGTGGTGGCAGGACCAGCGGATTGGAGAAGTTCTCCATGGCATCGTCGGAAAGGGCATCATCTAACCAGCAAAAGTGAATATCAGCAGTGATTGACATCGTTCATTGGTTGACGAACTTCAGTCTGGGTAGAACAAGGATTGCCAAAAGGGTATTTACCTGGACCTGCTAAGGACAAAAGATGCTGCTGTACCTGGCTAACGAACTCCCTGTGAACCCGAACATGAGCGAACCGCCCCTTACTGGCGGCATGCAGAAGTTACCAGATGGCCGCGCAGCCCTCCGCCTCTTGGAAGCTTAATGCCATGTCCGTTCCGTTGGATTCCGTCCACACTATAAGGGTGTCTAAGTGATCGTGAGCCATATCCTCACCATCAGCGAACGTAACACAGCATCGTCACCTTGCTGCTTCTGATATCCATCATCTTTCGTAATCTTTGTTTCCAGCAGCAAACGCTCCGGCTGATCCTCTGACTCGACATAAATCTTTGACTCTTCCTGGAAAACTCCGCATCAGCCATCCGCAAGCCGTAACCGTAACCGTGGGTTTCGCCTGGAAGGGCCATGTCCCAGCCTCCCTCGACCAATGCTGAAGCACTCACATTGACAACGCGACCTGTGCAGAAGCCGGTACCTCTATCAAACCAATCATTGTTTTTGAGCTCGTACACTTTGACTCGCTTCTTGTCGTTCGGTGGTGGCACCACCAAGGCCATAGTGTGCTATGCCCGCCCCAGTATGTTACCCACGTCTTTTCTCTGTTGCGGAAATCTGCGATCGGTCCCGGCGACTGCTCAAGAGAGGCGCAAAATCTATGCCGAAAGTCTTGCGATACCGAGTCCCTCGGCCAGACACGCGACGGCGTGAACGACGTCCTTCCACACGGCTAGGAGCCAGCAGTTCGCAGTGTCGTGCGCTTCGAAAACAAAGATGCTAGGATCGCAGTACCCATGAGCCCAGGTGTAGTGATATGATGCAATAGGTTCTCGGATAACTCGCGTTGCGCACGGGTTCAGGGGGGGTTGATCGCTGAGGTGGGCTAAGAGCAAAGTGCCTATCGGCAGACACGTCTGTTGATCCGTGAAGTGTAACGGGTGTCGAATCGAAGGCACTGCGGGCTCTAGACCTTACCATTTGGCGGTGCTTGCATCGTTCCTGGCTTTAGGAGACAAGCAAACGGGAGGAGCAATTTGAAACAGCAGTCGGTAATCGGGATCTACAAGTGGCAAATGATGGGTGCCTTAAATAGATAAGCTTATCATCTTAGTTTCACCCTTCGACAACCCTAACTTCTGTCTTTATATCACCCCGAATTCTAGTCTTTAATCTCTTCACCAAGCAGTCACCACTGGGCACTATAAAGGTATGTCGAGTCTACTTTGAGTCACACAATCCAACAATATGTTACGATATACGACCTATCCTAAATCGATGAGCACAGCGAACCCCAGCTTTCGTCAATACAAAAGGCCAAAGTGTATGTGCCCAATATTGTCGCCGGCTTTCACAACTTTGGCCACGGTGCCGAGCTATTGATTAATCTTCGATCTTTGTGCACCCTGATATCACACAGAGCAGCAAACGCTTGGGGGCCCATTGAACACACACTATCTACACTCATTAAGAAATTGATTATGGAGTGATGATAGGCTAACTGACCCGAGAGCACTCACAGATGGACGTAGATTCCAACAGGATTTTATGTTGTGGGACAGCCAATAGGGGAATCATGCGGACTAGGGAAAGATTAAACCGAGAGTAGACGAGCCTCTTTCGATTTGGATCAGAGTGACATACCACATCCGGTGTCACGTACAGATAGGTTATAATCTCTTCATCAAGTCCTGGCGCGCAGCAGTGAAGGCACTGAGTGCTAGATACCGTGAGCTGCAGTTGTATTGGGGCTTGCTGTGGGGCGTTGACGAGAAGGTGGTCTGCAAAACTAGTACGCTGTATGGTCTTCCACTGTGCGACTTCTTTATCGAGTCTTCGGCTGCAGACTGCGCGGCTTTGATCATAATTGAAATATCAGGCTTCTTGAAAGGCACCAAGTCATCAACATATACAAGCTTATCTTTTCATTCTCAAAACGCATATTCATTCTAAGCCTTTGTCTTTCGTAGAGATATGATTCCTCACAACGACAAGATATCTCTTTGGACTCTAGACATCTATGGCAGGGTGGAGTGGCTTTGCAAACCTTGGATTCGTAGGACCATATGCTGTTAGCTCTATCGATTGATAGAAAGACGTCGCTTACGAAGATTCAAGCTCGCGTGCATGATAGCTTCCCCTGTTCAACCTCTTAGAAGGTGCTTGATGCCCCATGTGGCTCTGACCACCTTGGAAGTTCTGCGTCGCCATACGATATACTCTTCCCAAATGCAAAGACCGAGCAATATTCATAGATAGCTCTGTCCCAGCCAATGACTCGTGGCCTTGTTTCATGAACTAGGAGGGTCAACGGCATTGCTGTAACTTGTCCGGCCGTTTATATTTGCTCGTCTTCTACGCTTGTGAGATTCTTTGAGATCCTTGCAGTCGGACGTCCGATATGAACGAAAGGTAGCCTAGACACACTGCCTGTTAGAGGTGAGTCGCTGTCTATCAGATGGATCATCGTCAAATTGTCGGGATCCGCTATCGAATTCTGGCCAAACATAGGCTGCATGAATTCTTTCACAGGCAGAAAGGATACACTGTCTCGAGGGATTGATTGTCTTAGCCTTCCGGAAAGAGGTCATCAGGTTTTGTGCAGTGTCTCGACTCAAGGGCGTGTCAATACTGCGTCAAGACCGCGTTAAGAGGAAGCTGGAAGGTATGTCGACGTCGTATCAGGTCGACGTCCGGCGATCCTCGGCCTGGACATCCGAAGTTGCTGAATTCGCCAAAGACTGCTTCAACCCTGGCTGGATCCCGTTTCGACCGAGGCGAAGGCGCAATATCCCATTCAAGATTCATGCGCAATGCCTTCGAAGGCTGCAATATTAATGTCATCAAGCATAGCGAGATAGCGTCTTTAAGAGCCTAGAATTCATGCGCGTCCATCGCTTGACAACGATTGCGGCAAACCTTGCGACGCCAAGGGAAGGTTAATTGTTGACGAAGGGCAACGTTCCAACAACGGGCATCGACCTCTGAAGAAGTTGCGACAAGTGACTTACTTTACCCTTCGTCTGCTGCTGATGTGCGAGAGTCTGATCAACTGAAGGGGTTACGATCTGAGAGGAAAACTCATACGGGCAGTCAAATCATGCGATTGAGGAGCTCCCTCCGATAACGTAGAAGCCCAAAGAGCTGTTTGGTTTGCGGTGGGTTCTATCAAAAGGACTACTATCGGGCTGGGTTTTAGTAACCGAACGTGCCGTAAGCGGTTAGTGGTGGGAATGCAACAGTCAAGATCGATTTCAACCACTAAACACTCACACTAATATGCAATTGTTGACAAGTCCTAATCAAAGCAAGGTGGACACATAATACAAGCAGCGATACACTGATTTCGCAGAGAAAGTGGTAAGTTTTCACTGTGTTAAAGCAGCTGCCGCTTACGGCACGTTCGGTTACTAAAAACCAGCCCGATAGTATACCCTATCAATTGTACAGATTTGGCATGGTGATGTAAGCCATATTATCGAGGAGCGTCAAGTCTTGCCGGAAGACCCAGACTGGCGGAAGGAGCTAATGGAATCGCCTACCTGCAACGGCGCACAGTAGTGGATAGCAAGAACACCTCATGCTTGCAAACGCATGTAAGCACAAGGAATTCCTGGATACACCTGCCAGTCAACGCCAATGATAGAGTTTGTACGTAAAAGACATCTTAGTATGCCCTTGAAGAAGGCAACATTGATAATTTAGTTGCGAGAAACAGCAGGGGTCATCGACGTTTCAGCTCGACGAATCTTCTGAGACAACAGTTCTCTTCGACTAGCCGTATCTGACAACGCTGCCAATCAACAATCCCAAAGCAGCTCGACTAAGCTACTTTAGTATCCGCCCAGACCGCCAAAACCCTCCGGTGGACGGTGGTGCCGGTTTTGCGGGTTTTTGCTGCGCGGCATGGCCATGCCAGGATACTGGCCGTTAGGTTCCCTGCACGGATCGATATTGCATGCGTTGGCGGCGTGGCTGCTCGGCGCTCGCTGGCACATGCCTTTTGGAATGAACGTATTTCTACGTCGTATCTCAAGGCGCCTGCATCCAAACCAGGATTATTACTTGGTAGCAGGAGGGCGACTAGGCACGCAGCGATAAGGATTCGTGGGAGGATAGGGAGGTATGTATATCCTGCCCAGGTCCGGTTCACAAAACATCCGAAATCCCCCCATCCTCCGCCTCACAGCTCGTTGGACAGGCTTTTCACTTGTCGGCAAACGAGACGCTAAGAGTTCAATCCTTGAGAGGCGACAAGGGAATAAACAGATCACTCCACTCGCTATCGCTTCCAATGCTGGCTAAGGAATAGCGCTCCATCCAATCGAGATTCTGCCTTGATCGGCTCTGAGCTCAGGCTACTTGGCCAAAGAATTAGACCGATTCCGAACACGAGGAGGGGAAATCCCTCTTCAGCCTTCTTGGCGCGGAAGAACTTCACTTCTCCATCGCCCGCCTATCTTTCACGTTTGTTACCGAATCAAACAACCCTTCCTGTCGCTACTCTGCCTCGATCATGTCGATTTTTTCGAAGCTCAGCAGAGCCAAAAAGGCGGCCAAGAACCACAAGGATGCACAGCAGGGACCGTCTGCCGAAACCGTTGACAAGCCGGTACCCTACAGGCATGTAGTAACGCATGCTGCCATCGATGCCTTGTCCGGGGCTCCATCAAGCTGGAGGGAAGCCGATCGGCTTGCGATCAAGGCAACAAATGAGAAGCGGAAGACACTTACTCGCAACAGCAGCGGCTTATCGTCCACATTGCCTCGAGTTTCATCTTACGGCACAGCTTCAAATTACTCATACTCACGACCAATGCCACCGAGAACAGAGAATCGACGTTCTTACGGAGCCCATGGTGGTTATTATACCAATGCTTCAGGACTCACCATTGGCAATCCAACCTTTCAGCCTAGTCGGCTTGCAAGCCAAGGTAGGTCGTACGACGTGCAAACATCATTAGGTCGTCGTCTAATACAAGCACTAGGAGTATCCCCGACTCAGTCTCTGAATGAGGAAGCAGAGTCGAGCTCGTCCGCCTCCTCTTCCCGTAAGATCCGACCGGTGACTTCTCGAGTGCCTGAAAGTATTGACATTTCCTCAGAACTTGTTGAACTGCCGTATACGGCACCAGCTCCTCAGAGACCAGCTCCTCTAAGACGAGATTCGACTTTGCTGGAGCAACTTCACACTAATCCCACACGGAAATTGGGCGAAGCACCGCTGTACACTTCGCCGCCTCCCACGCTTGCGAAGCAGCCTGCTACGGCTCCAACGCCAATTCAGAACAAAAAGCGTAGCTGGGGCTTTGGGAAACGGAATAGTCAAGCCGCCGCCGTCGCTGTTCATTGAGTGAACAATGGCGGCCCAGGTCAGACTGAGATGGTTTTTGACTACAATTCTGGACTCTACGATATTACAGCGCATCATTTACGACTATAGATTTTTGTCTATCCATGACGGACACACACTCCTTGGGGCAGGGGCTTTGGCACTACGGGCGGCGTTGACCTAGGAGCCATAAAACAGGCTTGGGTGCACGGAGAGTAGGTCTATGGGCAGGAGGTCAGATTGGGACACGAGAGCAGTTCTGGGAGGGAATCTAGGCGGCAAGGGCTGGGTAGTGTACTTTCCCAGATGGCTGCATCTTGACGGCATCTGGATGCCTCTACAAGTATGGCCTGCATGGCATGAGATTGTAACATGCATGCTTTTATTCTCGGCTCATACGTCTTTTCAATCTGTCCATCTCGTCCTCAGGCTGTCGCCAAAAATAACTCTCATGTAAGTCAGATAATCTTCCGCTGTAGTGTAGTAGTTTCCGCTGGTTCTTGATGTATGCACATGCTAGATTGAGTTTGCCCCCCATGCGATTGGCACGGATGTGTGCAGTTTCGTTACGGCATGATGCAAGCCAATTGGACATTTTACGGCTGCATACATACGTGTACCTTAAGTATTTGCCCTGCGATGCAGTGCTTTTAGCATTGATCATTGCCGCTGGCGCTCCTATCAGCCCAATGCTGGGCCTAGATTTCCACAATGCTGGATTCGTTTTAGAACTGGCGCATTGGGCGAGGCCTCACCCCACTATGCAATTGCCCCGCTAAGCACTTTACTTGCATTTTCCTTCTCATCCTCACTTACCCGATCCGTTGCAGATACCAGATCACACAGTGGGCGACTTCAGGAGCTTTGCGCCCGCTAATCGCCTCAAAGCTCCAATCAGCATCGCCTAGACTTGGCACAGCCATGGAATATTTCAACGCCAAATCTTCTACCGAGCAAGTCCGATCGAAGGTAGAAGAGTCCTCCAACAAGGTATTTCTTCGCCAATACATGCTGCGCCGGAGCTCATTGGGGTGAAGGACGGTGTCGACATTCGAGAGCCGAGAGCAGATATTGAAGATATCGAGGAGAGCAAGAAAGGGTGGTTCGCATACTTTAGGACCAGGAATTTCTACATCGTCCTCGTACTAGGGTATGCTATATAAAGCTCGATATAACCTCAGAGCTCTACCCACGGCGCTGACAGCCATTGAAGTCAGGTCCTGGCACTCTGTCTCACCGCGACCAATACCTTCACCACTCTACTGGTTGAGCGAGGAACCTCTATTCCTGCCTTCCAGACATTCTTCAATTATGTCCTGCTCAACATAGGATATACCAGCTACACTCTGTATCGCTATGGCTTCAAGAAGTGGTTCCGCCTCATCTACAAGGATGGTTGGAGGTGTATGTGCGGCCCACATCTTGCTGGATCATCGCTAAAAGTCCTTTTGGGTAGACTTTCTCCTCTCTTTCCTCGATGTCGAAGGTAACTACTTTACCGTGCTTGCCTACCGCTATGTAAGTTATGCATGAATGGGGACGATCTCTCCCATCGATGCCTGATTCCAAGGCGCAGACTTCCATCTTATCAGCTCAACTCATCAATTTCTGGGCTATTGTCATGGTCGTCATCCTCTCGTTCCTCTTCCTGCATGTCCGCTACCATCCGACCCAAGTAGCTGGTATACTGGTCTGCATTGGCGGATTTGGCATCTTACTAGCAAGTGATCACGTCACTGGCGCCTCGTATACGGGACCCATCTCTCGGGGTAACCAGATCAAAGGCGATCTGTTCGCCCTTCTCGGCGCTACTTTCTACGGCGTGAGTAATGTGGTTGAAGAATTCCTGGTGTCGAAACGTCCGTTGTACGAAGTCGTGGGTCAGCTCGGCTTCTGGGGCATGCTCATCAATGGCACGCAAGCGGGCATTTTCGACCGAACATCATTCCGGACAGCAACTTGGGATGGCAAGGTCGGCGGATATCTCACCGGCTATACGCTGGTCCTGACGCTGTTCTACTCACTCGCGCCGCTCATGTTCAGGCTGGCCAGCGCAGCGTTCTTCAACATAAGCTTGTTAACCGGGAGTTTCTGGGGAGTCGCCATCGGAGTGAAGGTGTTCGGCTATCATATCCATTGGATGTACCCGATTGCGTTTGTCTGCATCATCGGAGGCTTGGTGATCTACTTTGTGGGGAAGAGAGTCCTGGGTGAAGCGAAGAAACCATGGTTGGGTCAGAACCAGGAAAGAGGAGTGAACGGGATCGGTACGGCCAGAAGACGAGCGGAGAATAGAGATGCTGTTGTCTAAATGGTGTAGAGCTTGTATCGCGGACACGGTGGAGGAGCTTCGGAGACCGTGGGCCTTGGGAGCACGAGTGATGATGGCACGAACACTGCACACAAAATTGGACGCATCCGACGAGTGAACATCTCAGAATGACTCTTTATGGAACCCTCTGATTTTACTTACAATGGCATATTTTGGTGCGACGTAACGTACACGATGTCCGACCTGAGGTGGAAGTTTTACTGTACTTGATGTCTCCACGACATTTCGGCCAATCAAGTCCTCGGTCTTCTGGCCAAGGGCGCTGACCAATCTCCGAAGTGTGGCGGAGTTAAAGGAAGTCCGTCGTCATAGATTTCGCCGAAGCGTCAACGCTCACACCTCAACGGCTGAACCGCGTCTTGCTTACGAGACCAGGATTCACTGCTTGCAACATGCAGCCAACGCACTTTCCGTTTCCTTCCACCTTTATTGATCCTCGGCGATTGCCTCATCACTGGCGGATGATGGCTTTCAATGCTTCTCTTGAACAACATCTCCCTTGCACCACTGAAGGACACATTTTCTGAAAAGAGGCTGCCTAGATGCAATTGATCCTGTACTGTGCTCTCAAGATATCGCTCCGCTGCCCTCATATCTGGTGGCCATCATGGAAAACGATCAAATCATCGCCGCCGACGCAGACATTGACACTTTGTCCAGAACACAGCCTCGACGCATAGACCGTCCCGCGCATCGCGCCCACGATGCTGGCATGAAAGTCGCTAGCGCCACCGAGGCGCAAAAGAGCAGTGATCACGAAGACACACCGTTGTTGGCGAGGAACATCGATGAGGACTATGTACGCCACTCAGAGAACGCCGACAGTGAACGTGAAAGCGAACAACCTGAATGGACAGGGGCGAAGGATTTTGAGGGGAGGCCTTGGTGGAACAAACCATCGGCAAGCTTCGGTCCCATCTCTTTCGGGGCCCTCCAAATGGTGACTAGATGCTGACGTTAATGCAGGTATTCTGGCTATTGCCTCCATTTTTCTTGTACACTCTCGCTTTCGGGGGTATTGCAGTTCCCAAGATCAACCTCATCATGGACCTCATATGTCGCGATTACCTCGCAGAGGTCGCTACCAAAAGTCCCACTGTTCGCTTCATGCCGGTAGTCTTGGGCGTGGACAACGAACAGTGTCGCCATCTGGATGAGGTTCAAAGAAGAGTTGCAAGATTCACGCTGTACATGAGTGTCATTGCTGGTCTTCTGTCCGCGATAACAAGCCCCAGATTGGGTGAGCTATCAGATCGTTATGGGCGCAAGAAGATCATAGCCTTCACCGGGATTGGCTCGCTTCTTGCTGAGCTCCTTACCATTTTTGCTGGGAAATATCCCGACTCCTTTTCCGTAAATTGGATACTCGTCGGCTATGCTTTTGATGGACTCTGCGGCTCCTTCGTTGCCGCCATGGCTATGACTTTCGCGTATGCCAGTGACTGCACAGCACCAGCTAAGCGCGCTGTCACATTCGCGTACTTCCATGGTACACTGTTTGGTGGTATAGCTCTGGGCCCCTTGTTCGCCGGCTACATCTTCAAAGCGACAAAGGACGTGCTCACAATGTTCTACATTGCGATAGCATGCCATGCAACATTCTTTTTGTTTGTTGGCTTCATCGTTCCAGAGTCTCTCACAAACGAGCGCCAAAGACAAGCTCGTGCGAAGCACGCGGCTAAACATGAGTCTGATAAATTTGTTCCGGAGACGAGTCAAGATCGATTTACAAGATTATGGGCCGTTGCTCGAGGCACAAATATATTCGCCCCATTGACTGTGCTTTGGCCCGTTGGCAATGGCACCAATCGCGATGTACGTCGCAATCTTGTCCTTTTAGCTGCGGTTGACACTATTATGTTTGGAGTGGCAATGGGATCGATGAGTGTGATTCTTATCTATTCCGAATATATGTTCAATTGGGGAACTTTCGAGGCAAGTATCTTCCAGTCAGTTGTCAACATCTGTCGCGTCACGAATCTGTTGGTGATTCTACCTCTGATTATTCGAATGTTCCGGGGTCCCAATTCGACAGCCGTGCAAAAGCAGTCTGGCTCTGATCGGCTAGACCTCTCACTCATTCGTGCAGCCATCGGCTTTGACATGTTGGGTTACGTCGGCTATGCTACGTCTCGAATGGGGCCGCTCTTCATCCTCTCTGGTGCACTAGCTTCAGTAGGTGGGATGGGCTCTCCCACTATATCTTCTGCTATGACAAAACATATCCCACAAGATCGGACAGGCCAACTTTTGGGCGCCGTGGGCCTGCTGCATGCCATGGCCCGAGTAGTAGCGCCGACAATCTTCAATACCATATACTTCTTTACCGTCGGCAAATTCACGGAGACGGTATTTGTCTGCTTAGCGTCTACGTTTGGAGTGGCTTTCATCATCAGCTGGTTCATCAAGCCGCATGGTATGATACCCCATTAATTTCGATTGTGAGACGAAGGTTAGGAGCTAACGTCCTACAGTGTATTGGGACGAGCCAGAGGTCCCAGACTTACAATCAGAGAACGGTGATATCAGATAACCACCTTTCTTGGGGATTTTTACTCCATGTTATACCTCTATACAACAATAAGCTCAAGAATGAAAATGACACGCATTGGTTCTTGCAAATGCAAGCTTCCATGGGTTGAAGTCTTAGTCAACAAATACAGAGTTTGGCGTTGACGCACAAGCCAAAGTCATTCGTCTACTCTTTATGTACAATGCAGAGTTTACAGACGTTCATAACATCCAAGAGAGGGATTGCCCTCGCTTTTGAAAGCGGTTAGTGTGCATTCCTCGCCGCCTCTACACGTTCTTGCCAGTCATCCACCGATCTTACTTGAGCACAGAGCGCATGACCGCGTGGCCCCTCAGATGCCGATATATCAATACATGGTGCAATAGATCTGTACTAGCTGCATGCTCCACGGTTGCTGGAGACCGCGTCGCTCTCCATCTTTAACGGATGACGAGAATTCTATTGCACGTTGTGTTATTCGCACTTTGGCAACGGGGTCGATGGGATTCTGACGCAACGTCGATCCACAACCAAGTAATGTGGCTCGTACCATCTTGAGACGTTGCTATAAGGCTATGATGTCGCTTGTGTTGCGCTTTGTCTGGTGTAGCCCATCCGGATTGATCCATGCATCTCTCGTATCCAATACTGCCGCTACAGAGCTTCCGCATCCGGAAGAACGTTCAACAGATGCTTTGGTTAATGATCGTATTCGTTGTCTTGTCTATCTACCGTTTGCGCTCCAATTTACAATCTGCTCCGTTCCATATCATTGCAGAGCTGTTTTACTTGTCTCTCAGATTATTGGCCTGTATCGCTTTTTTACCGTCTTCAACCCGCCGTACTCGATCCACAATTCTCGAGTACTTCGGCTTCCGCAAACTTATAGTGTCATGTAGCATGGCTTCTCCAATAGACACAGACAAGCCGGGAGTGACGCCGGATGATGAACATAATGGAGAGACTATAATCAACGTGGCCGATACCACTGGCATACCTGGGGATGCGTCTGACAGCGAAGCTGGTGGAGAGCATCAGGCGCAGAATGCGAAAGGGCGAACACCAGCCCAAGAAGCTGTGAGTTTCTATCGTTCCCTTGCCTGTTCAGAGGTGTCTCCCATCTTGGAACTACGCCTTACTGGTGGCGGAAATCACTTTCCCCTCGTTGAGATTGAACTTTACACAACGAACGATTTGGCAATAGTTTGTCGTCCAGAAGCACTTGAAGGACACTTGCTCGGTTCTTGAGGTCTTGAGGGAGTGTACGCGAAGCTGATGGACCACGGCGAGATAATTTGCAAGGTTGACCGCCTGCTCTAGGTGTTGAACGGCGACCTCATTTGCAACTGGAAGCCCGATCCGTACGTGGACAGTCTTAGGGACACAGAAGGCGAATCCCTCGACAATTGCGAACGACGCATAAACAGAGAGCTCTGGGAAGCTTACAACAATGTTCACGAGGAACAGAAGTGGATTCTTGACCAAGAAATCGAAATAGCAGAGTTCGAGTGGCGCGATTATAGGCTACATTGGGAGAAATACCTTAGAATCAGTTGGGATGATGAAGAGGGGCCGTTCAAGAACAGCGAGATCAAGACAAGGCTGAAGGAGAAAGTCGATCCAGAAGCCGAATCAAGTCGGAAAGCATCAGACAGGGCTAGGCAGATGATACTCGCAAAACACTACCACGAGATGGATAAGAAAAAAGTCTACGTGAAACTCAAGCCTGGCCGGCTTTTGAAACCCGCGGAGAACCTAAATGCCGTCGGCGCGAAGCTGTATACTGGCAACGAAGCTGAAGATAGGAAACGTTGGTCTATCCTCGAGAAGGAATTTGATGAGACCATGGGGAAAAACCCGCAGTGTGGGAAGCACGATGAAGCAGCAACACTAAGTCAATTCTTGGCGAAGATTGTAGAAAGCTGGAAAGGCTGGGGATTGAGGGTTCATAAAGACAGATTCTTCAACAATGAGGAGAACAGGAATGCTGCTGTCGATCCCAGGCTATTACGCGGAACACCCAAAGACATGATCTTTATCGCAGTCGATCAAAATGGCAAGCTCATTGCATTCCTTTTCCCTGAGGCAATACAAGACGCTTTCCGTCACCAAGACTGGGTCAAAGGTAGAATGGAAATGGACACGAGACTTGTCTACACGCACATCAAGAAGCCGAGTGCTGCAGCTGCGGCGGACAACAAGCGCCACATATCGGCACATTCTCAACTGAGAAGCAAGTACGATCACATGGGCACTGACCATTACGGTCATTGGCACGCCAAAGGTCGCACGGACATCCCAATGGTCGAGACGAAAGATACCCATAAAAGTGCAGCCATAGTCAGGCAGGCAATCCTCCACTATCTCGAGAACACTGGTGGAACGATGACCAAGATTCTTGACTTCTGGTTCGGGGTATGGGACCGTGATTTACGGGAGCAGTATCGAACCGTCTACAGAGAGTCGCCCAAGTTCGCTCGCCTACCACCTACAAATCCAGATTACGAGGAGACTTATTCACTGCGCGCTTTCGTCATCAACAGAGACACGGATGAGCATCATGACAAAGACGACTGGGTGGGAGGCTTGACTGGTCTAGTACATTTGGGAAAATTTAAGGGTAAGGAGGGCCTCGCTATAGAGCTATGAGTCTACTGACTTGATTCAGGAGGTCACATGTGCTTGCCGCAGCTAGGACTCCGTCTTGACGGGAATCAATCTGGTGCCATTCTTTTGTTTCGAGGAGCGGAATTGAAACATTATGTGGCGCCCTGGGAAGGTGATGGTGAGCACGGTTTTCGATACGCTTTCGATCATACCACGCATGAAAGCGTGCGTAGGTGGTGCCAAGGCAAAAAATCGGACGGAGGGTACCAAAAGCCCGTCTCCTCAAGGCGGAGAAGAAAGACCGGCTCAAAAGAGTCCCGATATCTCGCAAGCCCCCCAAAGACGCAAAGGACAAAGGCAAGGAAAAAGAACTGCCAAAAAGACCCAAAAGGGAGGAAAAGGGCTCGAATCCTGGGACAGCCGCCACTACTGAAGAGGAAGCCCAAGCACCCGAGCCTTTGGTCGTTGAGGAACCACCGATTGACTCAACAAAGCAGTCCGCAAAACGTAAGGTTGACGACCAAGACGACGAAGGCGAAAGCGAGACCAGGAACAAGCGCTCGAAGCGATCTCGCGATGGCGTCACACAAGGAACAGCCGGCACGCCCGAGCTATCGTCTCCACAGCGTCATAGGCGAAGTCCTAGGACATCTTCGTCGAGGTAGTGCCGAGGGCGGCAGAGCAAACGCTCTGGCCAAGAACGAGGTACCTACTTTGGCCATTGCCTTGTTCGAACGAGCTTCCAGCTCTCCACTAAAGACTGGCGCTATGCATTGACATGTTACATTTTTGGGGCTCCATCGAGTCTGAGTCGCGACGCCTTATGGAAGCTGTCTTGTTCACTCGCTTCCTGAGATCTGTCTGAGTGGAGTTCTGACTCTCCAGCTAGAGCTCATTTCCTGACAATGTATACCTTTAGCGATGGGTTTTCGTAGGGCTACTAGTCTATCGTTATTCTTCAATTTCGCTTCGTCAATAGGCAGATTGCCATATTCCGTCTCTACGGATAATCACGTTAGGATCTTACGCATTCGCTTGTCTGCAGTACGGTACCACGTTGCTGATAGCAGTCCCAAAACATCTTCTATTGTTGCCTTTTCATCGTCAGTCTGTATTCTTGAGCACCCATCTTCTCCTCCACCATCCTCCCCACAATCTTCTCCAAAACCTTCATCTCGCCTCCTTTTTCCTCCCCGTCCCCCTCGAAATACCCTCTGACGCTCTTCTCCACATACTTCCCCACCATATCCACCTCCACATTCACTTCATCCCCAGCCCCCTTCCCCCCCATCACCACCTTCTCCTGCGTATACGCTATCAGCATAACCTCCCACCACCCCTCCCCATCATCCACCCTCGTAACCGTCAAACTCGCCCCATCGAGCGTCACATACCCCTTCTCAACCACATATCGCAGCACCGCACGATCCCTCGGCTTCAGCCGAAACGTCCGTGCATTCCCATCAGGTGCCACCGACACGATGGAAGCCACGGTATCCACATGCCCCTGCACGAAATGCCCGCCCATGCGCGTGCTCGCGCTCACTGCTCGCTCCAGATTCACTTCCGAGGCTTGGCCCAGAGAGCCGAGGTTCGTGCGCCGCAGCGTTTCGGGGGAGATGCCGACGACGAAGGAGGTGGTGGTGAAGGAGGTGATGGTTAGGCAGGTGCCGTTGATGCTGATGCTGTCGCCGAGGTGGGCGTCTGTGAGAATGGAGGCGCAGTCGGCGATTGTGAGGGAGGTGCCGGCGGTGGCATCGTGGGGCTCGAGGAGGGTGACGGCTGGGCTGGGGTTAGGTTGTTGGTGGAGTGTGTGGAGGGGGGGAGGGGAGTGGTACTGCCGATTGTTTCGACTATGCCGGTGAACATGGTTGAGGATGGGGTTGGTGTGGGCAGGATTGGGACGGTAGGATGCTGCTGGGCGACGGTGACGATGGTGGGGTAGGTTGGACCTCGGCTGTGACTGCATCTGTCCGCTCTTCAACCTGATTCCTTCGTTTCCATTGCCGCCATTTTTGCATTGATTCCTTCTGTCCTGGGATTCATGGCTACGCTGGGGCCTTTCCGGACTCTGGTGGCACGATCACGAAGGACTGCTTTGCCCAATGGCTCCAGGAGCGTCAAACCTCGCCGCATGGCGACGGCGGCGACGGACTCGCCAACCTTGCCATTGGCCGGCATCAGAGTGCTTGACATGACCCGAGTTCTGGCAGGCGTATGCTCCAAGTCCCGAATCTCGAAGGGGATCGAAAGCTGACCTTGCTCCAGCCATACTGTACGCAAATCCTGGGAGACCTTGGGTAGGCTGTAGTCTTCAGTATGAAGCTTCTCCAATTGATCGAGTCAGTTATGTGTTTCCAGATCGGGGCTGATACTGGCCTGTACGAAGTGCCGAAGTCATTAAGATCGAGCACCCGGTCAGAGGAGACGACACCAGAGCATGGGGCCCACCATATGCGAAGCACATTCGGGGCAACAAAAGGGACGGCCCCGGGGAGAGCGCATACTTCCTATCTGTAAGCAGGAAACATAGAGAAGTGCCATTGCGCGGCTCATTAGGAGAGCCTAGGTCAATCGAAACAAGAAGTCGCTCGGTCTCTCATTCCAACAAACCTCCGGCGTGGAGATCCTACACCGACTCGTCAAAGACTGCGATGTGCTAGTCGAGAATTATCTCCCCGATACCCTCAAGAAGTACCGGATGGACTACCAGTCCATCCACGCAATAAACTCCAGCCTCATATACGCCAGCATCACCGGCTACGGGCAAACAGGCCCCTATCGGAAGAGAGCAGGCTACGACGTTATGGTGGAAGCGGAGATGGGGCTTATGCACATCACTGGCTCCAGGGATGGGCCACCCGTGAAGGTCGGTGTTGCAGTGACGGATCTTACGACTGGGCTTTACACCTCGAACTCGATCTTGGCGGCGTTGCTAGGAAGAGCAAGGACGGGAATGGGGCAGCATATTGATGTTGCTCTCAGCGATTGCCAGGTTGCGACGTTGACGAATATCGCGAGCTCTGCGTTGATCAGTGGGCAGCCAGATAGTGGGCGGTGGGGTACGGCGCATCGTATGTCTAAAAGCTCCCTTCGACTGGGACACGTGGCTAAGGTGAAAAGCTTCGATCGTCCCATACAAAGGCTTCAGGACCCGCGACGGTGATATATTACTTGGAGGCGGCAACGATCGACTGTTCGGTGTGCTCTGCGACAAGCTCGGCAAGCCCGGATGGAAATCTAAGGAGAGATTCGCCACGAACGGCGCAAGAGTCCAGAACCGCATTGAGCTCGAAGCATTGATCGAAGCCGAGACACGGACACGCACTACGGCCGAGTGGCTTGAGATACTCAGTGAGAGCGGCATGCCGTATGCTGCTATCAACGATATACAGACGACTTTAAGTCATGAACATGGTAGGCCAGCACTTTTCTAACAAGGGTTGGCTCTTCACGCTCCTGCTGTCATTTAGGCTGATACTGTGATACTAGTGCTGGCGAGGGATATGGTAAAGGAAGTCGAGCATCCCGCTTGCGGCCCAATGAAACTGGTCAATACGCCTGTAAGGTTCTCGCATTCGGAGCCGAGCATACGGTCGCCGCCACCGCTGTTAGGGCAGCATACGCATGAGATACTAAGTGGGCTCGTTGGAATGACGGATGCGGATATAGAGAGCTTGAAAAAAGAAGGGGTTGTGGCATAGAGATAACATTTTCATACAATACACTTTACAAGCTTACTGGATCTCCATCAAATGCTCTAAGTTGAAAGTACTGCTGGACTGAACGTTTAGTATAGGACAAAGCGGGTCAAGCCTCGTGGACTTGTATGTTGATATAAGTAAATGATTCCTTGCACCTTTTTGGCTCACGTGAGCCTGAACTAATACTTTAGGGTTTCCGAGGGGCTAGCGCCCTAGCGTAGACTACATTTCCATTCCGGCACCACCTCTTGGTGTTTCCACTTCTTTTAATTTTCTATATAATTGATTGAAGAAATAATGCCACGTTGATGTAATAATGTCCTACTCCAGCCCCTACCTCTCCTCGAGCCCCCCCACCCAACACCCCCCAACCGCCCTCTCTCCACCACCCCCACCCCAACCCGCCCCTTCCTCCTTCCTCCCCCGCCGCGGCTACTTCTCCTCTTCCCCCCAACAGCCCTCGCCCTCTCAGCAACCCATCTTCTCCTCCGCGCCCCACCCCATATTCCACCCCCCACCCAACTCCCTCCTAA